>WNFC01004669.1_pt1 | contig 20522 bp, 17 predicted proteins | sample 5400541 | NCBI WGS metagenome assembly WNFC01 (sample SAMN13153342, study PRJNA577476) | soil metagenome | isolation source: 120 cm saprolite under Douglas fir tree site 2 hole 2 replicate 1 | place: USA:California | collected 2015-04-18
CACGGGGGGATCCAAACCGTATGAGCGGCACCCTTCTCGTCACCGAGTCCACGCGGAGCTACGGCGAATTCAGGCGGAGCTGGGTGCGCGCCGCCTTCGAGCGCTACGTGCGCCGCTACCGGCGGCGGTTGGTCCGCGCCGTCGAGGAGGAGCGCGCGCGCGGCCCGGTCACGCTGCTGACCGCACGCCAGTTGCTGGGCAACGCGCGCCTTCCAACCGGCGTGAGCGTCCGCTACTACGACGAGGAATCCTACAAGGTGGACTCGCGCGCTCTCGGCGACTCGACGGCGCGCCTCGTCGCCGACTCGTGGCCGAGCGCGGAGTCGGCGCCCGAGCTGAGCCACCTGGGCGTGTGGCTTCCGGATCTCCTCACGATCTCGCGGAGCATCGTGCTCCGGATGGAGATCGTCGAGCCGCTCGGCATCCTCGAGCACGTGATCGGGGAAGTCGGGCCAGACCGCGTGGTGGTCCTGAGCGGTGCGTCGATGCCGGAACGGCTGGCGCGATTGGTGGCCGGACGACGCGGCGTGCCGTGTCGGACGGCGGCGCCCCGCATGGTCTTCTCGCGCGTTCTCTCGGCCACCCTTCGGTGGCTGTATCCGCGAGAGGAACGGGTGCGGCTCCGCGAGCTCACCGATTTCCACCGCGAGCCCGTCGCGGTGGCGTCTGCGTCCGGCACGGAGCGTGTCCTGTGCGTCACGTGCCGTCCCCGGCATCATGCCGTCGTGGATCCGCTCCTCGTCTCCCTCCGGGCCGCGTCTGTCGAGGGCCTCGTGGTCGCCGCCGCCAACCCCGAGCCCGCGTTCGGCCGGAGTCTCGAGCGCCTGCGCGCGAGCGGCTTCCCGGCCGCCTTTCTGACCGACTACCTCTCGAGCGAGGAATCGCGGGCGATGGTCCGGCGCTACCGGCCGGTGCTCGTGAAGACGTGGTCGCGTCTGAAGCGCGATCCTGCTTTGTCGCGCCGGCTGACGATAGACGGAGTGCCGCTCGCCGATGTCGTGCGCCCGTTTTTACGCGACTCGATTACCCGCGGCCTCCTGTCCGCCCTGCTCGGCCAGGAGGCGGCCTTCCGGGCGCTGGACGCCATTCGGCCCACGGCGGTGCTGATCACCAGCACGCGGCGTTTGGCCGAGCGGGCGCTCGCCTTTGCCGCGGAGCAGCGAGGCATTCCCCGCGTCCTCTTCTCGGGCGCGCTGATGCTCGGCCGCGACCAGTATCCGTTCTTCGATGTCGCGGACCGGATGCTGGTGATCGGCGACCACCTCAAGAGCCAGCTGGTGGACACGGAGAAGATCAAGCCGGAGCGGATCTCGGTCGTCGGTGATCCACGGTCCGATGCCGCTCGCCTTGTGCCGCGGGCCGAGCTGCGCCGCGCCGTGGCCGACACGTTCGGGTTGGATCCGGCCCGGCCTGTGCTCGTCTTCGCCTCCAAGTACGTGTCGTTCCTGTTCTCGGCCGAGGAGAAAGAGGCGTACTACCGGACCGTGATCGATGGGCTGCGCCAGAGCGGCACCAATGCCCAGGTGATCCTGAAGGTCCATCCGAACGAGAATATCGCGCTCGTCCGCGCGCAAGCGAGACAGTGGGGGTGGCCGGAGGTGCCGGTGACGCAGGAGTACGACATCCACCGCCTCTTCGCCGCGGCCGACGCCGCGGTCATGGTGACGTCCATGGCGGGCGTGGAGGCGATGGCCCTCGGGTGTCCGGTGATCGCCGTGCAGATGGCTGGCAAAGACTATGACGGCGGGTACATGTTCCCCTACGTGCGCGAGGGGGCCGTCGCGCGCGCGAACATCGGAGACTCGCAGGGCTTCGCGCGCGCCCTCGGCCGCGTGCTCCTTGACGATCGCGCGCGTTCCGGGCTCGTCAAGCGCGGCTTCGACTTCGCGGAGCGCTACATCCATCCCGTGGACGGCGCCCTGGCCTCCCGCTTTCTCGCCGTGGTCGAAGAGATACGCCGGGAACGGATGCAGGAGGTGGCGCGGTGAAGGCCGGCGACCACGCCTTCATGGTCGGCGAGCGGAGGATCGGAAGGGGCACTCCCATCTTCATCGTGGCCGAGGCGGGCGTCAACCATAACGGTGATCCGGCCCTCGCGAGGCGGCTGGTGGACGCCGCCGCCGAGTGCGGCGCCGACGCGGTCAAGTTCCAGACCTTCACCGTGGACTCTCTGCTGACGCGCGGTGCGCCCAAGGCCAGTTACCAGGCGGAAAAGACAGGAGCGGGGGAGAGCCAGCGCGAGATGCTGGCGCGCCTCGAGCTTGGCCCCGGCGAGCTCGCCCTGCTCCGCGATCGCGCCGCCAAGCGCGGGCTCATCTTCTTCTCGGCGCCGTTCGACGAGAAGAGCGCCGATGCTCTCGAGGCGCTCGGCCTCCCCCTCTTCAAGATCCCTTCCGGCGAGATCACGAATCTTCCGCTGCTGCGGCACGTGGCGGCCAAGGGCCGCCCCATCATCCTCTCGACAGGCATGGCGAGCCTGGAGGAGGTCGAGCAGGCGGTGGCCACCATCCGCGCCGCGGGCGATCCGCCGCTGGCGGTCCTGCACTGCCTCTCCGCGTATCCGGCGCCGCCCGGCGAGATCAACCTGCGCGCCATGGACACGCTGGCCGCCCGCTTCGGCTGTCCCGTCGGCTTCTCCGACCATACGCTCGGCATCGAGATCGCCGTCGCCGCCGCGGCGCGCGGCGCGGACATCATCGAGAAGCACCTGACGATCGACACGGCCCTCGCGGGGCCCGACCACCGCGCGTCTCTCGACCCGACCGCCTTCGCGGCCATGGTGCGCGCCATCCGCAACGTCGAATCGGCCCTGGGCGACGGCGTCAAGCGCCCGATGCCATCCGAGGCCGACACACGGCGCGTGGCGCGCAAGAGTCTCGTGGCCGCGCACGCTCTCGGGGCCGGCAGGCGGCTCACGGCCGGGGACGTCGTCGTCAAGCGGCCCGGCACCGGCATTCCCCCGGGCGAGCTGCCGCGCGCGCTCGGCCGAAAGGTGACTCGCGATGTCGCCGCTGACGAGGTGATCCCGTGGGAGGCGCTCGGGGAGCCATGACGACTGCACCGCGACGCGTCGGCGTGGTGACGGTCAGCCGCTCGGACTACGGGCACCTGCGGCCCGTGATCGACGGCATTCGGGGGGCCCCCGACCTGGAGCTCGTGCTCTTTGTGGGCGGCATGCATCTCGCGCCCGAGTTTGGGAATACGGTCCGGGAGATCGAAGCCGATGGCATTCCCGTCGCCGAGCGGATCGAGATGCTCGAGAAGGGCGACACGCCCGAGGCGGTGGCGATCTCGACGGGACGCGGCGTCGAGGGCTTCGCGCGCGCCTTTGCCCGCCGCCGGCCGGACCTCGTGGTCGTGCTCGGCGACCGCTTCGAGATGCTGGCGGCGGCCGTGGCGGCCCTGCCCTTTGCTCTCCCCGTCGCGCATATCCACGGGGGCGAGGTCTCCGAGGGCGCGATGGACAATCAGATCCGTCACGCTATCACCAAGCTCGCCCACGTGCACTTCGCCTCCGCCGACGTCCACGCGCGTCGCATCGCGCGAATGGGCGAGGAGGCGTGGCGCATCCACACCGTCGGCGCGCCCGGCCTCGACCGGTTGGCCAGCCTGGCCGCGCTGCCGCGCGAAACCCTCGCGCGCGAGCTGGGACTGCCCGCCGAGGGGCCGTGGTACCTCGTCACCTTCCACCCGGTGACGCTCGAGTACCGCGACACGGCGTACTACGTGGACGAGCTCCTCGCGGCGCTCGAGAAGTCCGACGGCACGCTCATGATCACGTACCCCAATGCCGATACGTCCGGCCGCGTCATCATCGACAGGCTCGAGGAGTTCGCCGGGCGCCATCCTGGCCGCTGCCGGCTCGTACGCAGCCTCGGCGAGCGCCTCTACCTCTCGCTGCTCAGCCACGCCGACGTGATGATCGGAAATTCCTCGAGCGGGCTCATCGAGGCGCCGTCGTTCGGGCTGCCCGCGGTCAATATCGGCGCGCGCCAGCGCGGCCGCCTGCGCGGGGCCAACGTGATCGACGTCGCGCCATCTCGCGAGGAGATTCTCCGCGGCATCGAGGCGGCGCAGGCGCCGGCGTTCAGGGCACGGGCCCGCGCCGCCGCCAATCCCTACGGCGACGGCAGCGCCGCACCCCGGATCGTCGACATCCTGAGCAGGGTCCCGCTCGATGCGCGCCTCGTCCAGAAGCGCTGCGCCGACGTCGCGGGGGAAGCGTGATGGCCGGATCCATGAACACGGTCGGCGTGGTGGGATTGGGATACGTGGGGCTGACGCTGGCGGTGACGCTGGCGCGCAAGGGCTTCACCGTCCACGGCGTGGACACGTCGCAGGCCGTGCTCGACTCGCTCGGGAAGGGCCGGCCGCACATCTTCGAGCCGGGCGTGGAGGAAGGTCTCCACGAGTTTCTCGGCGAGCGCCTCCACGTCGCCGCCGAGCTGCCCAAGGGCGGAGTCGATGTTGCGATCATCTGCGTCTCGACGCCGGTCAACCCCGGCACCCATGAGCCCGAGCTCGGCAATCTCCGCGCGGCCTCCCGGCACGTGGCGGAGCGCTGCGCGTCCAACACCCTCGTCATCGTCAGGAGCACCGTGCCGGTGGGCGCGAGTCGCTCCGTGGTGCTGCCCGAGCTCCTCGCCAGGTGGGGGCGGGCTCGACTGGCCTTCGCGCCCGAGCGGACCATACAGGGGCAGGCCCTTCGGGAGCTGGAGGAGCTGCCGCAGGTGGTCGGCGGTCTCGACTCCGACGGCCGTGAGTCGGCGGCTGCGCTCTTCGCCCGCATCACGCACAGGGTCGTCCCCGTGTCCTCGCTCGAGGCGGCCGAGCTCGTCAAGCTGGTGAACAACTCCCATACCGACCTGATCTACTCCTACGGCAACGAGGTCGCCCTCATGGCCGAAAGCTGGAAGCTCGATCCGCTCGAGGTGATCCGCGCGGCCAACGTCGAGTACCCGCGCCCCGACCTGGCCAAGCCCGGCTTCGTCGGAGGCGCGTGCCTGTCCAAAGACCCCTATATCCTCATGACCGCCTCTCGTGCCGCGGGTTTCGCGCCCTGGCTGGTGGGGCAGGCCCGCGGGCTCAACGAGCATCTGCCGGGGCACGTGGCCGAGCGCCTCATCGCCATGATCCGCTCCGCTCGGGGCGCGGCCGAGGGCGCACGGCTCGCCGTCCTCGGCTGGGCCTACAAGGGCTGGCCGCCGACCGACGACATGCGCGGCTCGCCGATTCTCTCGATGCTGCCGCTCTTCCGCGCCGCGGGGCTCGAGCTTCGCGGCCACGATCATTTGGTCGCGGCGGGTATCATTCGCGAGCTCGGGGCTGAGCCCGTGACCGCGGAAGCGGCCTTCGAGGGCGCCGACGCCGTGCTCGTCATCACCAACCATCCCGAGTACGCCAAGCTCGATCTGGGGCGGCTCCTGCCGCGACTGCGGCACCCGGCCGTGCTCTACGATTGCTGGCGCATCCTCGACGAGGAGACGGTGCGGGCGGCAGGGGTGCGCTACGCGGGCATCGGCTATGCCTAGGGCGCTCATACTCGGCGGGGCGGGCTTCATCGGCTATCACCTCGCCGCGCGGCTCTGCGTCGAGGGGCACACGCTGACGCTCGTGGACGATCTCTCGCGCGGCCGGCGCGACCGGGAGCTCGAGGCGCTCTGCGCCCGGCCCAACGTCACCATGGTGCGGGCGGACCTGACGCGCCCGGACGCGCTCGCGGAGCTGCCGCGCCGATGGGACTCCGTGTACATGCTCTCGCGCCCGAGTCTGGTGTTCTTTTCTTCGCCTCGACCAGCGAGACCTACGCGGGCGGGGTGTCCGCGGGGACGGTGCCGGTGCCGACGCCCGAGGAGGTCGCGCTGTCGGTCGAGGACATCCGGGCGCCGCGCTTCGCCTACGCCGCGAGCAAGATCCTGGGCGAGGCCGCCGTGGTCCACACGGCGCGCGCCCGCGGGCTCTCCGCCGTCGTCGGCCGCTTTCACAACGTCTACGGCCCGCGAATGGGCGCCGACCACGTGATTCCCGAGCTGTCGCTCCGCGCGCTCCGCCGCGAGAATCCTTTTCGCGTCTACGGCGCCGACCAGCGCCGCGCTTTCTGCCACGTCTCGGATGCCGTGGAGGCGCTGGTACGGCTCACGTCGACCCAGACGGCGTGGGGGCAGATCGTCAACATCGGCAACGACAGCGAGGAGACGCTGATCGAGGACCTGGTCCGGCTCATACTGCGAGAGGCCCGCTTCGAGCCCGCGCTCGAGCGCGTCGCCGCTCCCGCGGGCTCGGTCGCGCGGCGCTGCCCCGATATCGGGCGCCTCCGGGCGCTCACGGGCTTCGTGCCCAAGGTGTCCCTGGAAGCCGGGGTGCGCGACACCATGGCGTGGTATCGCGACTGGCGCGGGCGCGAGGGAGGGGCGCGATGACGAGGTCCGGGCGCGCCATTCCGAACGCCGTGCCGCACCTCGCCGGCAACGAATGGAAGTACCTCAAGGAATGCCTCGACACCAACTGGGTCTCGTCCGTCGGCCCCTTCGTGGACCGCTTCGAGCGGGAGGTGGCGGCCTATGTCGGCGTGCCTCACGCCGTCGCCACCGTGAACGGCACCGCCGCGCTTCACGTGGCGCTCCTGGCGGCGGGCGTTCAGCCGGGTGACGAGGTGCTGGTGCCGGCCCTCACCTTCATCGCGACGGCCAATGCCGTGTCCTACTGCGGCGCTCAGCCGGTCTTCCTCGACTCCGAGGAGACGTCGTGGGGCCTCGACGCGGGCAAGATGGCCGAGTTCCTCTCGCGCGAGTGCGTGGTCAAGGCGGGGCAGGTGGTCAACCGGGCGACGGGGCGCGTCGTGCGCGCGGTGCTGCCCGTCCACCTGTACGGTCATCCCTGCGACCTGGACGCGGTCCTGGAGGTCGCGGCACGCTACCCGCTCGCCGTGGTCGAGGACGCGGCGGAAGCCTTGGGCGCGCTCTTCCGGGGCCGCCGCGTTGGATGCGAGGGACTCGTGAGCTGCCTGTCCTTCAACGGCAACAAGATCATCACGACGGGCGGCGGCGGGATGGTCCTGACCCGCGACGATGCGCTGGCCCGGCGCATCCGCTCGCTGACGACCCAGGCGCGCGCGGACGCGATCGAGTACGTGCACGAGGAGACCGGGTTCAACTACCGGCTCACCAATATTCAGGCGGCGCTCGGCGTGGCGCAGCTCGAGCAGCTCGACGGCTTCGTCGAGGCCAAGCGCGCGACGGCGGCTCACTACGCGGAGGCGCTGGCGCGACTGCCCGGAGTCACGCTGTTCACCGAGGCGCCGTGGGCGCGCTCGACGTACTGGATGACGTCTGCGCTGCTGGACGGGCCGCGCCCCACGGATGTCCGCGCGCTCCTGCGGGGGCTCACAGGGTCCGGAGTAGGCGCACGACCCCTCTGGCGGCCGCTCAATCTCCAACCGGTTTTCAAGGCCGCGCAGGCCTACAAGGTCGAAGTCGCGACGCGCCTCTACGAGCGCGGCCTGTCGCTGCCGTGCTCGGTCGGGATCACCGCGGAAGAGCGCGCCGCCGTCGTGGCCGCTCTCGCCGACGGCCTCGGGAAGGGGGCCTCAGAGTGAGGCGTCCACGCCACAGAGCCGCAGACAGTAGAGGAGGTCTCCGACGCAGCCCGTGCAGAGCTTGCCGGTATTCTCCTTTCCCGGAAGCGGCCACCGGCCGGCTCGGCACGCCGCCCGCAGCTCACCGAGCGTCACCATCGTGCAGTAGCAGAGCAGAATATCGTCTCCGGGCTCCTGCTGTGACGTTTCCGTGCCCGCACCAGAGGTCATTTGGCGTAGGTGAAGAGATGATCGAACAGCACGAGATCGCCCGTGCCCGCGCGGCGGCCGACGACGTAGCTCAGCAGCCTGAAGAGGGCCTTGACTTCCACGCGGGCGAGGCGCTCCCCGTGGTCTTCTGCGGGCAGTTGCACTTCACTGTGGCACTTGGGAGCGAGCGTCACGTCCCGGGCGATTCGCCGGCTCCCGTAGTACGCGAACACCTGCGCCTGCACCGGCACGAAGCGGGCCAGGCAGCCGAGGAGGAGCGAGTAGGTCTCGGCGAAGGGCTGCTGCCGGAAGACGTAGGTCTCGAAGTTGTTGATGTTCGTCGCGCCGACCCGGTCGGGCACGCCGCCGAGCGCCGCGTTGACGGCGTAGTAGAGCGGCGCCGCCGTGGACCCACGCCGGTGGAAATACGCGTAGTGATGCGGACGGTACGGGAAGATGGCGTCGTCGTACCGCGCGTCGAGGACGACCATGACGCGCTCCTGCGTGCTCGTCGCTTTGCCGACGAGAGCGCCCAGATCGAGAACCTCCAGCCCCGGGTCGACGGCCGGCGTGGCCAGGAGCGCGCCGTCCTTGTCGTACAGCGTGACCTCGAGGGACGCCAGCCGCCGGTGCGCGCCGGCATCCCGCTGGTGAATGATCTCCACGCGATGATCGTAGCCGTGCTCGTAGAACGTGCCCGACAGCAGCGCCGAGAGGCTACTTGACATGCATCAGCGACAAGGGCCCGGCGAGGTCCAGGGGTCCCGCGCCCACGAGGTAGAGATTGAACCAGGCGTTGCCTTCGAGCCCGAGCCGCCAGGCGCCTGCATTCAGCGCGCGCCCCGGGGCGAGCGATGCGACGTCCAGGAGATGCGAGCCCATGGGCGGCAGCCGGAGGAGCCGGGAGCCCACCGCGCGCGCTTCAGCGCTCTGCGCCGCGTTGAGGACCGCCCGGATGCAATTCGTCACGTTCGAGAGATTCATGAGGAGCACATGCGATCGGCTTTCAGGACCCAGATAGACGTACTGGTTTCGCGCAAAGAGAGGGATCGTCCGGCCGGCCAGGGACGCCACCCCGCAGCTCGCCTCCAGCAGCAGGCGCGTCAGGGGCGGGTACGCCTCGACGAATTCGCCGCGTCCGTGGGTCGCGGTGTAGTCGCGGCCATCCGAGAGCGTCACGTAGAGATCGGACTGGATGCGGTCGCCGCTGACCGTGACGAAGCCGCAGCCTCCGTCCGCCGGCTTCAGGGGAAGCTCGAGGGCGTCGGTGCTGCTCTGGAGCGAGACCTCGTAGACGTGGGCCGCGACGCCCCGGGCGTCGTACTGGACGACCGACGCGCGGAAGGGGCCGCTGCCGTACTCCGGCTTGAAGCGGGCCTCCACGTTGCTCAGCACGAGCGCGCACTCGAGCCCGGGCCGGACGATCCAGGGCAGGTAGTACGTCGGGGGCCGCGCCACGCCGAGCAGGCGCCGAGCGAGCGAGCGAAACATGCGTGTCATCGCGCCGAGCGTAGCCCGGTGCTTTCCGGAGTGTCAAGCGCGGGGCGCGCGGACGCCAGGGTGACGCCGTGACGCTGCCCCGAATTCCCATCGCCGCGCCCGTGATCGGCGAGGAAGAGATCGCCAACGTGATGGAGGCCATGCGCTCGGGCTGGATCAGCTCGCTCGGCGCCTTCATCGGGCAGTTCGAGCGCGACTTCGCGAGCTTCTGCGGGGTCGCGCACGGCGTGGCCGTCGCGAACGGAACGATGTCGCTCCATCTGGCGCTCGTGGCCGCGGGGGTCGGGCCGGGCGACGAGGTGATCATTCCGAGCCTGACTTTCGTCGCCACCGCGAACGTCGTCCACTACTGCGGGGCCACGCCCGTGTTTGCGGACTCGGATCCCGGGACCTGGCAGCTCGATCCGGCGAAGCTCGAGGCGCGGATCACGCCGAAGACGCGCGCCATCATCCCGGTGCACCTGTACGGCCATCCGTGCGACATGGACGCGATCATGGCTATCGCGGATCGGCGCGGGATCCCCGTGCTGGAGGACGCCGCGGAGGCGCACGGCGCCGAGTGCCGGGGCCGCCGCGTCGGCTCTCTCGGAGCGATCGGCTGCTTCTCCTTCTACGGCAACAAGATCATCACGACCGGCGAGGGAGGCATGTGCGTGACGGACAACGCGGCCCTCGCGGAGCGGCTCCGGCTCTTCCGGGACCACGGCATGGATCCCAAGCGCAGCTACTGGCACGAGGTGATCGGCTTCAACTACCGGATGACGAATCTCCAGGCCGCGGTGGGCGTGGCCCAGACGAAGAAGATGCTGGGCTTCATCGAGAAGAAGCGGCAGATCGCGCGCTGGTACGCCGACCGTCTGGCGCCCCTCGCCCGGGCCGGCCGACTCCGCCTTCATCCGGAGGCCGCGTGGGCGCGCAACGTCTACTGGATGTATTCGGTGGTTCTCGGCGAGGCCACTCCCACCCTCGACGTCGTCAGGAGCCGGCTCGCAGATCGCGGCGTGGACTCCCGGCCATTCTTCCACCCGATCCACACGCTGCCGCCCTACGCGACGGGCCAGCGGCTGCCCGTCGCGGAGCAGCTGGCGTCCCACGGTCTGAACCTGCCCTCCGGCACTGGTCTCGGCGAGGCGGAGGTCGAGCGGGTCGCCCTGGCGTTGGCCGAGGCCCTGGAAGGCTGATGGTCTGGCGGATTCCCGTCGCCAAGCCGGATATCGGCTCCCCTGAGGCGGAAGCCGTCAGGGTCGTGGCCGCCAGCGGCTGGATCACCCAGGGTGAGAAGGTGCGCGAGCTCGAGGCGGCGTTCGCCCGGCTCTGCGGCACCGAACACGCCGTGGCGACCACGACAGGCACGGCCGCCCTGCACGTGGCCCTGGCCGCGCTCGGGGTCGGATCGGGCGACGAGGTCATCACGACGCCGCTTTCGTGTATCGCCTCGGCGAACCCGATCCTCTTCACCGGGGCACGCCCGGTCTTCGGCGACGTCGACCCTGAAACCTACAACCTCGAAGTTGCCGGGATCGAGAAGCGCATCACGTCGCGAACACGGGCGCTTTTGCCGGTGCACCTCTTCGGTCATCCGCTGGACCTCGATCCCATCCTGGAGCTTGCGCGCGCACGCGGGCTGCCGGTGATCGAGGACGCCTGCCAGGCCACGGGAGCCCGCTACAAGGGGCGCGCCGTGGGCGGCTTCGGCACCGTCGGGTGCTTCAGCCTCTACGCGAACAAGATCATCACCTCGGGAGAGGGAGGCATGCTGGTGACCGGCGACGCGGAGCTGGCCGAGCGGATGCGCGCCATCCGGAACTTCGGCCAGGTCCCGGGGCAGCACTTCCTCCATGCCTTCCTCGGCGGCAACGCCAAGATGACCGACCTGCAGGCGGCAGTGGGATGCGCGCAGGTGGGCAAGCTCGAAGGCTACATCACCCGGCGCCGGGCCAACGTCGCGGCGCTCAACGCGGCGCTGGAGGGCCTGGACCGGATGATCGAGCGCGTGCCGGCCGAGCGCCCGTACGCGCGGTCGGTCTACTTCGGGTATCACCTCCTCTTCCGCGAGCCCCGACTTCGCGAGCGCGCCGAAGCCGCGCTTCACGCGGCCGGGATCGAGACGCGGCCGTTCTTCTCTCTCATCCCCGCGCAGTCGCCGTACCGGGACATGGGGTACAGCCCCGCCGACACGCCCGTCGCCGCCGATCTGCTCTCGCGCGGCCTCTACGTCTCCAACTCGCCCGATCTCACCGCCGGCGAGCGGGAGCTGATCGTCGGCACGCTGCGGCAGCTGGCGCGCGCCGAAGGACTCGCCTGATGCGGATCTGCTCTCCGCACTGCGGCATCGCGCCCGAGTCCGGCTCGGGCGGGGAAGTCTACGAGCGCGATCTCCTGAAGGGCCTGGCCGCGCTCGGCGAGGAGTGCCACGTGCTGCTGGCCCGCGGTAAGCCCTACGAGCGCGTTCCTGGGCTCACGGTTCACCCGGTATGGCCTCCCAAGGGCCTCCGCTGGTACGTCACGCCCTTTGTCTGGCCGAGGTACATCAAGAAGCTGTGGGACGAGCAGGGCTATGACCTGTTGCGCGCACACTCCGCGCGCTTCGTGGGCCCCGCCGCGCTCTGGGCGCGGCGGCACTACCGGCTGCCGGTGCCGATGGTGACCCATCACCACCACCTCGACCCGAGCCCGCTCAACCCGATCATCGAGAAGCGTGTCATCGAGGCGTCCGACTGCGTGATCACCGACAGCCAGTTCGCCAAGCGCCAGCTTGCCGACGAGCTGGGCGTCCGCACCGACCACGTCCAGGTCGTCTACTGCGGTGTCGGGCCGAAGTACGCCCCGGGCCCGAGAGACGAAGTCCTGGCCAGGCGCTGGAACATCGCGGGCAAGCGGGTGCTGCTGTCGTTGGGCCCGCTGATCGCCAGGAAGAACCCCGTGCTGCTCATCGAGACCTTCGCCGAGATTCGCCGCGCGGCGGGCGAGGACGTCCGGCTGGTCTGGGTCGGGTCGGGTCCGCTGAGGAGCGAGGTCGAGGCGCTGGTCAACCGTCTCGGCCTCCAGGGCGCGGTGATCTTCACCGGCTACCTGCCCGAGGCCGACAAGGTTCCCATGCTGAACCTGGCTGACGTCTTCGTCTTTCCCTCGCTCCTCGAGGGATTCCCGCTCGCGCCGCAGGAGGCCATGTCGTGCGGCAAGCCGGTGGTTGCTTTCCGCGCGGCGTCGCTCGGCGAGATGATCGAGGACGGCGGCACGGGCTTCCTGGTCGAGCCGAACGACCGCGCGGCCTTCGCCGACCGCGTGGTGCGTCTGCTGCGGGAGCCGGAGGTCCGGGCCCGCTTCGGCGCCGCGGCTGCCGAGCGAGTGGATCGCCACTTCCGCTGGGACCTGACGGTGCGCCGGGTCCAGAAGGTCTACCAGGAGACGGTGGATGGGTTCAAGCCCGCCCGTTAGGCTCCGCTGCCCGGACTGCTCCAAGTCCATGGGGCCGCTCGCCATGGGGCCAAACGATAGCCGCCCGGCCTGCCCCGGATGCGGGAGAACTTTCGCCCCCACCGGCGGCGTGTGGGACCTCCTGCCGCGATCGCTCGACGCGGTCAAGTCCAACGAGGACGAGGCGCATGCGGACGCGGGACTGCCGACGTGGCGCCGCCTTTTCCTGCACAAGCGCTACTGGATCGAATGGTGCGACACGCGGTGGCTGCCCGAGCTGGTGGGCGGCCGGACTCGAAGCTTTCTCGAGATCGGCGGCGGGCTCTGCTACGCGAGCGCCCTGGCCAAGGCACGCACGCCCCAGGCAACGGTCGTGGCTACTGATGTCTCGCCCCGCTACCTCAGGCAGCATGCCGCCCCCACCGGTGACATACTCGGCGCCCCGGCGGACGTGTACGCCGCCGCCGATGCCGAGACGCTGCCGTTCGACGACGGGCAGTTCGACGCGGTCTACTCGCAGGTCGTCCTCTACCGGCTGCCGGACCCGTCCCGGGCGCTCCGCGAGATCCGCCGGGTGCTGGCGCCGGGCGGCCGCTATCTCGGTGTCGAGCGCGCGTCGCCCTGGCTGCCGCCGTTCGCCGCCCCCGAGGCGCGCGCGCTCGACGCCCGCGCGACGAAGCAGGGCACCCGCGAGCGCGCGATCCGCTATCGCGAGTGGCGCGCCATCCTGAAAGACGCGGGACTGGGACCCGAGTGTCTCGCGCCGGTGCCGGGAGACCGCGTGGGATCTCCGTGGCTTCGCCGCCTCGGCAATGCGGCGCGGCAGATCTACGTCACCATCCGGATCACGCGATGACAGCCCGTCGTGTGCGCGCGGCGGTGCTCTCCAGTGTCGTCTTCGCCAACAACAAGGCCAAGCTCCTCGCCATTCGCCTGACCCGGTGGACCGGAAAGAGCTGCGAGTACGTCCATCCCAAGCATCTCCTCGGAGAGAGCGAAGAGAACTACTGGTACCTCGGCTACGTCGCCCCCGACGCAGAAGTGCTCGACGTGGGTTGCGGCAACGGCATGCACTCGCTCAAGGCCGCGCGACGCTGCCGTCATGTCGTGGGCGTGGACGCGAGCCTCTACTCCCTGGGCGTGGCGCTGCGGTCAAGCCGGGGCCTGCCGTCGCCCAATGCCGCGTTCTTCGCCGCGGACCTCGAGCAGGGGCTGCCGGTGCAGGGCGGCCGCTTCGACACCGTGATCTGCCTCGACCTGCTCGAGCACGTCTACAGGCGCGACCTCCTCCTCACCGAGATCCGGCGATCGCTCAAGCCGGGCGGGAGCATGCTCCTCTCGGTCCCCAATCGCGGCACGTCCTGGAAGCGGCGGCTCGACCGGGCCGGGCTCTTCTCCTATTCGGACCCCGATCACAAGATCGAATACACGCTCGAGGAGCTGGAGGCGGAGCTCGCCAGGAACGGCTTCCGCATCGTGCACCTCCATCCCACGGTCTACGACACCCCGCTCATCGGGGCCATCGATCTCGTCGGCGGCATATCCCTCGGCCTCTACCGCAGGCTCACCGAGGCCCGGCGGCGTCTCGCGCGCAGGCACCCGGAGGAGAACGCGGGGTTCTTCGCCGTCTGCGCCGCGAAATGAAGATCGTCTTCGCCAGCGAGTACTATCACCCGTGGGCTCCCGGCGGCACGGCCTGGAGCCTGGAGCTCCTCGCGCGCGCCCTGATCGCCCGGGGTCACGAGGTGACCGTGGTCACCCCGAACTACGGAGCAGCCGCACGCGAAGAGGTCAATGGCGTGCCGGTGGTGCGCTTCCCGTTCTGGCGCCGCCTCCGACCCGGCGCGGGGCTGGCACCGGTGCGCGACCACGTCAATCCGCTCTTCCACCTGCTCTTCGCCCGCGCGCTGGTCTCGGCTGCGCGCCGGGCCGGTGCCGACGTGCTCCACGCGCAGGAGAAGCACGCGCTGGTCGGCGCCTTCCTGGCCGGCCGCTGGCTCCGCAAGCCCGTCTTCCTCTCGCTTCGTGATTTCGGTCTCATCTGTCCCATCACGACCTGCCTGCTCCGGCACACTCACGTGCCGTCCGACTGCGGGTCCGCCAAGCTCCAGCGCGAGTGCGTGCCGGATTTCTTCGGCCGGTACATTCGTGCTGGCGCGTTTCGCAAGCTGCGGATACGCTGCTCGCTGGCACTTCTCTACCTCGACGCCAGGCTCAAAAGGGCGCTCGTCCGCCGGGTGCGAGGCGTGACCGCCGTGAGCCGGAGCCTGCTCGACATCTACGGCCGCGCCGGCCGGATTCGCGCCGAGCGTGGTCACGTCGTGTACAACCTGCCTCCGCCCCCGGCCGCGGCCCGATTCGACCGGAGCCGGGCTCTCGCCGACTTCGGACTGCCCGTGCATCCGCTGGTGCTCTATGTCGGCAAGTGTTCTCCGGGCAAGGGCTTTCCCGTCTTCGCGGAGGCGGCCCGGATCGTGACGGCGCGCATGCCCGGGACGTGCTTCGTGGCGGTCGGGGAGGGTCCGCCCGAGTGGTTTCCCCGCAGCGCGGAAGTCCGCCTCCTGGGGAGCCGCTCGCACGCAGAGGTGGGAAAGCTCTACGCGCTGGCCGACGTGGTGGTGCACCCAGCGGTCTGGCCCGAGCCTTTCAGCCGCGTCCCGCTGGAGGCGGCCGCTTTCGCCAAGCCCGTGATCGGCACCAGGATAGGCGGCACGCCCGAGGCCGTGGACGACAAGTCCACGGGACTCCTGGTCGAGCGGAGCGACCCGGACGCCTTGGCGCGGGCGATCGAAGATCTGCTCGCCGACCCCGATCTCCGCCTGGCGCTCGGCCGGCGGGCCGCCGAGACGGTGGCAGCGAAGTTCAGCGACGACCGCATCGTGGACGAGCTCCTTCGCGCCTACGGGCCCGTCTCTGGCGAGAAACGCGGGGGGGAGACGCGCAGATGATTCTGCCGCTCCGGACCATCGGCATCCTGCCCGCCCTCGGCAGCGGGCTCACGGACCTCCGGCGCACGGGCCAGCACGAGCGGCTGCTCAACTACGATCTCCGCCACTATTGCGAGAGCTACGACCGGGTCTACTACGTCAGCTACTTTCGCGAATCGCTCGGCGACTTCACCAGCGATCCGCTCCTCCTCGACAAGATCGTCCTCTTGCCCAAGCGCGGGCGGTGGCCTGCGCGCGCGTACGCCTTTCTCCTGCCCTTCCTCTACCGGCGCCAGCTTCGCGAGTGCGAGGCGCTCCGGATCGAGCAGTTCTCAGGCGTCGTGCCCGCCCTCGTCACGCGGCTGCTCGACGGGATCCCGTTCGTCGTCACGTATGGCTATCACTACGGTGAGGTCGCCCGGATTGCCGGGTCGCGGCTCAAGCCGCGGCTCTACCGGTGGCTCGAGCGCGCGGCGTTCCCTCGGGCGGCAGGCGTGATCGTGACGTCGCGCCAGATGGAGAGCGTGCTGGCTTCCCACCCGACCCGGCCCCGGCTCGCCTACTTCCCGAATGGCGTGGACACTGACAGCTTTTCCCCTGCGCCGGAGGTCCGGCCCGCCTCCGGGCGCACCGTGCTCTACGTCGGTCGCCTCGGGCAGGAAAAAAACCTGGCCCGGCTCATCGAGGCGCTCGCCCTGCTGAGAGAGCCGTCGCTGAAGCTCCGCCTCGTGGGCGACGGCAGCCTGCGCGGCGATCTCGAGGGACGGGCGCGGGAGGCCGGCGTGACGGCGGAGTTCCTGGGCGTTGTCCCGCACGGCCGGCTGCCGCAGCAGTTCAGATCGGCGGACTGCTTCGTGCTGCCGTCCCTCACCGAAGGCAATCCCAAGGCGCTCATCGAAGCCATGGCCTGCGGGCTGCCCTGCGCGGCATCCGCGCGCGGCGGCATTCCCTCGATCGTGGAGGACGGCGTCACCGGCCTCCTCTTCGACCCCGAGGACGTGGCGGACATCGCGCGCGCGGTCGAGCGGCTCCTGGCGGATCGCGCGCTCGCCCGCGAGCTCGGAGAGAGAGCGCGCGCGAAGGCGCTCCGCCTGTACGACGTCCACGCTCTGCTCAAGGCGGAGATCAGCTTCGTCCAGTCCGTGTCCGGCTCTCGATCTCTGACCGAGCTCTTCGAGGGCTACGCGCGTGATGTCCGCATGGACGAAGCACTACCCGAGTTCGTCGCCGCGAGACTTCTCGTGCTGGCTCGGGAGGGACCCCGCTCCGTGCTGGACCTCGGCGCCGGGGACGGCCGCTATCTCGAGCTCCTGGCGCCCCTGCTGCCGCCGGGCGCGCGACTCGTGGCCTGCGAGATCAGCCTGCTGCGCGCCCGCCGTATCCTGGCCAAGGGGTTTCCGGTGGTGGTCGCGCAGTCGGAAGCCCTCCCGTTCAAGCCCGGCGCATTCGACCTCGTCAGCTTCATGGAGGTGATCGAGCACACGCGCTCACCCGCCGCGAGCCTGGATGAGACGGCCCGCGTGCTGCGTGCGGGAGGACGGCTCGCGCTGACCACGCCGAACTATCCCATGAAGCGGCTCTTCGATCTCCGGGCGGCTTTGCGCCAGCGAAGCTGGGCGCGCCTCAAGGACGACCCGACCCACATCTCGCCGCTCTCGGCGGGACGGCTCGAGCGACTGCTCCGGCGTCGCTTCGCGCGCGTGCATCTGGAAGGCACCGCGATCCCCGGCGAAGGGCATATCCGATGGCTGGGCAAGCTCAGGAAGTCGCGGATCGGGCTCAGGCTCTCGAACAAGCTCTTCGCCCTGTGCGTGAGACAGGAATAGTGCGCAGACCTGCCGATTTGCGGGCCGGGTTTGCCGGGAATGGTCAGGCGGCTCTCGTCAGGCGGGCGCGGGTTTCCGACGCTCCGACACATGTTTCCGGGGGTTGCGCTGCGTCCCCGAGAGGACCGAGGGTTGGCCCGATTCGTGCTACCGTAGGTGCACGGCCATGATCACTCTGATCAACCCGCCGGGCATCAAGACCTTCTCGGGCCTCCAGATGCACTCGCCCAACCCGCCGCTGGGGCTTGCCTACATCGCGGCCGCCATCAAGGACGCGGGACTGCCCTACCAGGTCATCGACGGCACCGGCGAAGCCCTCGACGTCGTGCGCCCCTATGCCGACCGCGACGACTTCATGATCCAGGGGCTGTCCTTCGACGAGATCACGACCCGGATCCACCCGGACACGGACGTGATCGGCGTCGCCTGCATGTTCTCCACGCTGTGGCCGCTCGTGAACAAGCTCGCCTGGGCGGTACGGGAGAAGTTCCCCGATGCCTGGATGGTCCTGGGCGGCGAGCACGGTACCGCGGTGCCCGAGAACGTGCTCAGGCAGAGCCCCTTCGACGCGGTGGTGCTGGGCGAGGGGGAGGACACGGTGTTGGAGCTGCTCCGCGCAAGGCGGGAGGGCCGGCCGCTGGGGCAGGTCAGGGGGATCGCCTTCAGGGACGGCGACCGCGTGGTCAAGACGGGGCTCTCGGCGCGGAAGAAAGACGTGGACGCGATCGCGCCGCCAGACTGGGACTCCTTCCCGATCGAGGAGTATATCGCGCGCCACCAGATCAACGGCGCCAACATGGGCCGCTCGATGCCGCTGCTGGCGACGCGCGGCTGTCCATTCCAATGCACCTTCTGCTCCAACCCCGGCATGTGGACCCAGCGCTGGATCCCGCGCGAGCCACGGCTGGTGGCCGACGAGATGGAGCTCTACGTCCGCAAGTACCGCGTGACGAACTTCGATTTCCAGGACCTGACGTCGATCATCAAGCGCCAGTGGATCATCGACTTCTGCCGGGAGCTGATCGCCCGCGACCTGCGCATCACCTGGCAGATGCCGAGCGGCACCCGCGCCGACGTGTTCGACGCCGAGGTCGCCGACCTCCTGTATCGCTCGGGCTGCCGGGCGCTCGCCTTCGCGCCGGAGAGCGGCTCGCCGGAAATCCTCAAGGTCATCAAGAAGCAGGTCGATCTCGGGCGGATGCTCGAATCCATGAGGATCGCCGTCAAGCGCGGGCTCAAGCTGTCGTGCTTCATCGTCATCGGCTTTCCCGACGACACGCCGACGACGCTCCGGCAGTCGACTCGGCTCATCCGCAAGATGGCCTGGCTCGGCGTGTACGACGTCTCCGTCTCGAAGTTCGTGCCGTACCCCGGCTCGGAGCTGTTTACCCGGCTTCAGCGCGAGGGCAAGATCCAGCTCGACGACGACTTCTTCGTCTCGCCCATGGACTTCTACACCCAGAAGGCGCCGTCCTACGCGGACGCCATCAGCACGCGGCGCCTCTACTGGACCATGATGTGGATGTTCTGGAATTTCTACCTGCTCTCCTTCATGTTCCGCCCCCTGCGCGTCCTCCGCACGCTCGTCAAGGCCGTCACCACGGGCAGCGAGGACACGCGCTACGCGAAGTGGTTCGTGGACCGCTTCTACACCCGCCGCCGCTGGCGCAAGCTGGCGGAGACCGCGCAGCGCTGAGGGCCGTGGCCGACCGGGCGTCGTTCTGGTCCGCGCGCCGCGTGATGGTCACCGGGGGCGCGGGGTTCTTTGGATCGTTCGTGGTGGACCGCCTGCGGACCGAGGGCGCCAAGCAGATCTTCGTGCCGCGGAGCCGGGACTACGACCTCGTGGATCCGTCGGCGGTGCGGCGCGCCTACCTCGACGCGAGCCCGGACATCGTGATCCACCTCGCGGCCGTGGTGGGTGGCATCGGCGCGAACCAGAAGCATCCCGGCGATTTCTTCTACAAGAACTTGATGATCGGGGCCCAGATGATGGAGCAGGGCCGGCTCTCTGGCGTCGAGAAGTTCGTCGCCATCGGCACCGTCTGCTCGTATCCGAAATTCACGCCGGTGCCGTTCAAGGAGGCGGACCTCTGGATCGGCTATCCGGAAGAGACCAACGCGCCCTACGGGCTCGCCAAGAAGATGCTGATGGTCCAGTCGGAGGCCTACCGCCAGGAGTACGGCTTCAACTCGATCAACCTGCTGCCGGTCAACCTGTACGGTCCGCGGGACAACTTCGACCTCGAGAGCTCCCACGTCATCCCCGCGCTCATCCGCAAGTGCCTCGAGGCCAAGCGCGCCTCGGCGCCGTCGGTCACGTGCTGGGGCTCCGGCCGGGCCACGCGCGAATTCCTCTACGTGGAAGATGCGGCGGAGGCCGTGGTGCTGGCCGCCGAGCGGTACGGCTCGAGCGAGCCGGTCAACCTCGGCTCGGGCTCGGAGATCTCCACGCGGGAGCTGGCCGAGCTGATCAAGGCGATCGTCGGGTACCAGGGCGCGCTTGTCTGGGACGCGAGCCGTCCCGACGGCCAGCCCCGACGGGCGCTGGACACCTCCCGGGCGGCGGCGGCGTTCGGCTTCACGGCGCGCACGCCGTTCAAGGTCGGCCTCGAACGCACCGTCGAGTGGTACCTCGGTCAGGGAGGCGGCCGCTCCTAGCGTGGCAGCCAGCGACGCGATCCGCTGGGCGCGCCGGGTGCGGAGCGAAAGGCCGCCGGCCGCGCTGGACGAGTATCTGGCGGGCTTCGAGGCTTTCTTCGACGACTACGCGGGCCGCGTCGACTACTGGCGCACCCGCAATCCCGGGTATCACCAAACCATCGCCTCGCTGGCGAGCTTCTACGTGCCTCGTGGCGCCCGCGTGCTCGAGGTGGGCTGCGGCACCGGCGACCTCCTGGCCTCCCTCGAGCCCTCCGACGGCGTGGGCGTGGATCTCTCGGGCGCCATGGTGGAGCAGGCGGCGCGGCGCCATCCGCGTCTCGAGTTCCATCACGTGGCAGCTGAGCGGTTCGAGCTGCCCGGCCGCGAGTTCGATTACATCATCCTCTCCGACCTCGTCGGCTACCT
>WNFC01002303.1_pt1 | contig 20521 bp, 17 predicted proteins | sample 5400541 | NCBI WGS metagenome assembly WNFC01 (sample SAMN13153342, study PRJNA577476) | soil metagenome | isolation source: 120 cm saprolite under Douglas fir tree site 2 hole 2 replicate 1 | place: USA:California | collected 2015-04-18
TCCAGCTTGGCGGGCACGTCGTAGCGAATGCGGTCGTTCCACTCGAGCTTGTGCTGGAAGCTGTACACCGGCGTCTTCTCCGACTTGTCGAGGAAGACGACCTCCATTGGAACCAGGACTTTGGGACGCTTCTCGCCCAGAAGGCCGACGGTGAACTCGCGACCGGCGATGTAGTCCTCGACCAGCGCCGGCTGTTGGTATCTCTCGAGGATCTCCCGCACCACTTCCCGAAGCTCGCTCTCCGTGTTGCAGACGCTCTTCGAAACGACGCCCTTGGAGGAACCCTCCGCCACCGGCTTCACGATCAGGGGAAATTTGGTGAAATCCTTGAGCAGGCGCTCCTTGCCCGTGGTCATCAATTGAAAGTTTGGCGTCTGGATCCCGTGCTGCCGGACGATCTTCTTCGCCAGGCCTTTGTCCAGCGCAATGGAGAGCGTGGCCGGATCGGAACCCGTATACGGGATGTCGAGCAGCTCCAGCAGCGCGGGAACCTGGCTTTCCCGATTGCGACCCTTGAGACCCTCCGCGATGTTGAAAACAAGGTCCAGCGGCGTGGAGGCAAGCAACGAGGGCAGCTCCGGGGTTGCTTCGAGATCCACGACCTCGTGGCCCCAGGACGCAATTGCTTCCCGGATGGCCTGCAGCGTCGTCGGCGAGTCGTACTCCGCCTCCGAGTCCTCCATCGCATCCGGCGTGGGGACGATCCGCTTCACGTTGTAGGCAAAACCCACCCTCAATGGGCCGTTCCGGCGCGTGGGTTTGCCCTGCCGCCGAGCGGTGTCCCGGATGCCGTAGCGTTTCGCGGCGCTGGTCAAAATGGAGTCGATCACCCCGTCGAAGTGCAGACCCTCCAGCGCGGCGGCGGCGTAAATGCTCGCCCCGGTTTCCAGAGATGGGAGGGCATTCACTTCCAGAAAATGGGCCTTGCCGTCCTCACTCAAACGAAAATCGATCCTGCCCAGATCGCGGCAGTCCACGACGTGGAAGATCCTCTGCGCCTCCCGTCGAACCTCCTCGGCAACCTCCTTCGAGATTCCGGCCGGAGCGCGCACCGAGACTGCCCCTTCATGCCGCGTCTTCAAATCATAGTCGTAGATCTCGTATTTGAGCCCCGCCCGCAACTTCGGATCGAAGACGTATTCGACCGGGGCGAGGACGCCGTCGAAGTCGTTCGGAAGGCATCCCAGAAAGGGCACCGTGATGTCCTTGCCGGTAACGAAGTGCTCCACCAGGACGCCGGCCGGGTACTTGGACAGCGCCTGGGCGGCTTTGTCCCAGAGATCCTCGGCGCCCTCCGCAATGGACTCCTGGGTGATTCCCTTGGACGAGCCCTCGAAGTTCGGTTTGACAATCACCGGGAACTGGAACTGACCGGGCCTCAGTTGCTCGAGCTTCTCGATGAATTGCCAGGTGGGAGTCCGCACTCCGTGCTGTTTGAGAATGAGCTTGGTGAGCTGCTTGTCCAGGGTCACCGCGAGCGCGTACGCGTCCGAACCGGTATAGGGGAACCCAAGCTCCTCGAAGAGCGCCGGATAGAACGCCTCCCGGAATCGCCCTCTCCTGCCTTCCGCGGTGTTGAAGATCAGGTCTGGCGTGTAGGCCTCGAGCCGGGAGACGGTCCTCGATGCGGGCCCGGAGACTTCAAACCGCTCCAACCGGTGGCCGATCCGCTCGATGGCGTTGGCCAGCGCGTTGACCGTCTCCTCGGTGTCGAACTCCGCCTCGTCCTCCGAGTCCGAGAGCCGGAGGTTGAACGTCAGGGCGATGCGCAACGATTCCCCCTCCCGGAGAGCTCTCCATGGTTCGGCAGCTCGCGCAATTGCCCGGGGGCCCGGAGGGCCTGGCCAGCCTGAGACAACTCGGCGGCCCCTGCCACCACTTTGCCGTCGGTCACCTGGGTGAACGCCCAGGAGTCGCCGAGCCGCAGTCCCAGGGGATCGCGCAGCACCTTCCAGGCCTCGATCCCTCCGATCACCGCCACGCCCCCGGCGAAAGCCACGGTTCCCAGCGGCTGCGGAATCATTCCGAGGAGAACGCAGAGCCCGAAGGGAGCATTGCGGAGCATGCTCTCCCGGTAACGGGCGGGTGCGCGCGTGGGCAAATGAACAACCTTGATCCCGAAGATTCGCTTTCCCGGGCTTTGTCCCTGGATAAGCCCATCGGCAAGAAGCAGGTAGAGCAGGGCCGCCACCATTCCCGCGCCGTTGGCGAGCTTCCAGATTCCCAGCGCGATGGCAACGTCCGTGAGGCGGGCCATGCCGCGAAGGAGCAAGGAGCACTTGGGGTAGGGAGAGCCCTCATCCTCTCCCGAGACAACTCGAAGTCCTGGCACGCTTGCGCTCATTCGCCTTCGTCATTCGTGGGCTCGCCGGCGAGTTGCCGCAGGCGCCGCCAGGGGTCGGCGGACACGTGCTCCGGTTCGGGCAGAGGCCGCAGGGGCGACCGCATGGGAGGAGACTCCAGCTCAAAGCTCTTTTCCGCCGGTTGCGTAAAGAGGAGGAAGGCCATCGCCGGTCGCTTCGAAGACTCCCTCATCGCGAAGTGCATCCCGTCCAATCGCCACCCTTGGCGGACCCAGTCGTTGAGGGTGTTCTCCAATGAAGTTTCATCCACCGTGGAAAGCTCGACCACTTTGTAGCGTGCCGCGCCGCGCGGTTGGACCGGGGCAGCGGCGAGGGCCGGGTGGGCCGTCCGTCCAGTGCGCCGAGAACCCGGAGGCTCCGCAGCCTTCGATTGCGAGACCTTCTTCTTCATCGGTCGAACATTGGCGACGCCCAGACTCAGATGCCGAAACCAACTATGGACGAATTGAATTCGCGGTCAAGAAGTACCATCGTCACGTCACAGCAACTTCGCCGCGTCGAGCGCATGGTAGGTGAGAATCAGGTCAGCGCCGGCGCGCTTGATCCCAATCAGAATCTCCATCATCACCCGGTCGTAGTCGATCCACCCGTTCTGCGCCGCCGCCTTGACCATCGAGTACTCGCCGGACACGTTGTAGGCGGCCACCGGTACGTTCACCTGCTCTTTCACCCGTCGGATCACGTCGAGGTAGGCCATCGCCGGCTTCACCATCACCATGTCCGCCCCTTCCTCGAGATCCTGAGCGACTTCTTTTAAAGCTTCGCGAACATTCGCCGGATCCATCTGATAGCCGCGTCGATCTCCAAATTGCGGCGTGCTTTGCGCCGCTTCGCGGAAAGGGCCGTAGAACCCGGAGGCGTATTTGGCGGCGTAGCTCATGATCGGAAGGGATTCGAACCGCGCCTCGTCCAGCGCCTTGCGGATCGCTCCGATCCGACCATCCATCATGTCCGAAGGGGCGATCACGTCCGCCCCCGCGCGGGCGTAGGCGACCGCTGCCTGAGCCAGGAGGGGGAGCGTCGCGTCGTTTTGAACCTCCTGCGCCTGGATCACTCCACAGTGACCGTGGTCGGTGTACTCGCAAAGGCAGACGTCGGCGACGATCTGGAGGTCCGGCTGCACCTCCTTGATCGCCCGGATGGCCCGGGGGACCACGCCCGCGTTGTCGTAGGCGCCCGAGCCCCGGGCGTCCTTCGCTCCGGGGATTCCGAAAAGAATGATTGCGGGAATTCCCGCATTCTTAGCCAGGCGAGCTTCCTCGACGGCCTGGTCGACCGAGAGGTTGAAGATGCCGGGCATCGACGGGATCGGGTGCCGGACCGCGCGCCCTTCGACGACGAAGATGGGATAGATGAAGTCGGTCGGCGAAAGCTCGGTCTCGCGGACCATCCGACGAAGGGGATCCGAACGTCGCAGTCGTCGACTTCTGTGCAATGGGAAAGCCATGGGAGAGAGAATAGCGCTTTCTGTTCGAGGTGGGTACGCGATCCGGTTCAGCCGCGAAGCTCGACGAGATCCGCGAAGATGATCTCCTCGGACCGGCCGCGGATGCGGGCAAGGACTTCGTCCGAAGGCCTCGAATCGAGCTGAATCTTGCAGCAGGCCGCGTCGGCGCCGTCGAAGACCGTGTTCTCCATTTTCTGGGCGTTGATTCCGGCCTCGCGGACCGCATCGAGAACGTTGGCCAACACGCCGACCCGATCGTGGTGACGAACGATCAATTGAAACCGGGCAGGCGTTTTCCGCGCGATGTTCACGCAATTGGGGACAACCCCGGCGTTCAGGAAACTGTCCACGATGCTCACCGTCTCCTCGGCGATCGCGTCCTGCGCCTGGTCGGTGGAAGCCCCGATGTGATGCGTGCCATAGACGTTCGGAAGCTGGGCCAGCTCGCTTCGAAAATCGGCCTCGCCGGTCTTTGGCTCCTTGTCGAAGACATCGGTGGCAACCCAGATACGGCCAGCCGCGGCCTCGCTGAGAAGCGCGGCCTGATCCACCACGTCGGGGCGCGAGGTGTTGACGAAGAGGGCGCCGGTCGGCAGTGCGGCGAGGACCTGCGCCGAGATGATCCCTTTGGTCTCCGGGCCGGCGGGCAGATGAACCGACAAGACGTCGGACGCCCGTGCCAGGGCGAGCGGACTTTCGGCCCATTCGAAGCCCAGCCCACGTGCCTTCTGCGGGGTCAGCGACCGCGAGTAGGCGTGGGCGTGCATCCCGAAGGCGAGGGCGCGCTGCCCGACCGCCCTGCCGATGTTTCCCGCTCCCACGATGCCGATCGCGCGGCCGTGGAGACCGCGCGCCTGGGAGAACTTCTTCTTTTTCCATTTGCCCTCTCGCAGGGCGGCCACGTTGTCCGGAATGCGCCGGTCCACCGAGAGAATCAGTCCCAAAGTCAGCTCGGCGACGGCGATCGCATTCTGGCCCGGGCAGTTGGCCACGTAGACCCCTCGAGCGCTCGCCGCTTTGACGTCGATCGTGTTCACCCCCGCCCCGGCGCGGACGACGAGGGAGAGGGAGGACGCTTGCGCGAATACGCGCTCGTTCACCTCGGTGCCGCGGACGACGAGGATCGACGCCTGGCGCGCCGCTTCGGGCAGATCAGGGCCCTTGAGCTCGGGCCGGTACTCGACGGTGAGCCCAAGGCCGCGGAGCAGTTCGAGGTGTTTTCCGGGAAACTCATCGGCAACCAGGATTCGCATCACTCCTCCAAACCTAAGCGATCAGCGCGAAGGCAGCATAGGATGCCTCGCGTGCCGATTGAATCTTTTGAAAAAAACACGCCGCGAGTTCACCCGCAGGCATTCGTACACCCGGGCGCCTACTTGATCGGGGACGTCGAGGTGGGCGAGGAAGCATCCATCTGGCCCACCGCGGTGCTGCGCGGCGATCACGGATTGATTGCGATCGGGGCCCGAACGAGCGTCCAGGACGGCTGCGTTGCCCATGCCACCGAAGGCCGGAGCACCACCCGCATCGGAATGGAGTGCACCGTCGGACACCGGGTGGTTCTCCACGGGTGCGTGGTGGGCGATCACTGTCTTTTGGGAATGGGCTCGGTGATCCTGGACAACGTCGAGCTCGGCGAGTGGTGCTTCGTCGGGGCGGCCACCCTTCTCACTCCAAACAAGAAGTTTCCTCCGCGGTCGTTCATCCTCGGCTCGCCCGGCCGCCGGGTCCGCGAAGTCACGGCAGAAGAGATCAAGTGGATCGGCCGCTCGTGGACCTCATACGTCGATCTCGCCCGGCGACGACGAAAAGGCTGATTTTCAGTCCAGGTAGCCTTGCGCCTGGAGCCGGAACAGATGCGCATAACGACCGTTGCGGTCGATCAGCTCCCGGTGGCTGCCCAGCTCTTCGATCTCGCCGTTGTGCAGTACCGCGATGCGATCGGCCATCCGGACGGTCGAGAACCGGTGGGAGATGACGATCGCGGTGCGATCCGCGGCGAGAGCTTTGAACCGTTGGAACAGCTCATGCTCTGCTTCCGCGTCGATGCTCGCCGTCGGCTCGTCCAGGATCAAGACCTCCGCTTCCCGCATGAATCCCCGGCTCACCGCGATCTTCTGCCACTGCCCCGCCGAGAGCTCCTGCCCGGATTCAAACCATCCGCCGAGCATCGTCTCGTACCGCTGGGGTAATTCCGCAACCACCGTGTCCGCGCCTCCGCGCTCTGCCGCCTGCTCCACGCGAAGCTGATCGGCGAGGTGCTCGACATCGCCCAGGCCGATGTTTTCACCCGCGCTGAACTGATACCTCACGAAATCCTGGTAGACGGCGCCGATGCGCTTGCGCAGATCCAGGGGATCCAGGTCGCGGATGTCGACTCCTCCGTAGAGGATCTCGCCTTCGGTCGGCTCGTACAGCCGAAGGAGCAACTTCACCAGGGTGCTCTTCCCGGCGCCGTTTTCGCCGACGAGCCCGAGCTTCTCGCCCGGGGCGAGGGTCAAATTGATGTTCCGGAGGGCCCAGGCCTCCCGTCCCGGGTAGCGGAAGGAGACATTCTTCAGCTCGAAAGCGCGGGCCTTGCCTGGGGGGAGAGACCTGGCGGGAAGGTGTCGGGCCCTCTCCGCCCCGGTTGGGATGTCGAAGTAGAGGAAGAGGTTGGACATGAAAAGCGAGTCCTCGTACATCGACCCGATCGACGAGAGAATCCCCTGGAAGCTCGACTGGCCCTGCCGAAATACCGCCAGGTACAGCACCATGTCTCCCAGGCTGATCTCTGCCTTCGCCGCCCGCCCGGCCACCAACAGATAACACCCGTAGAATGCCGCCAGAGAGACAAGGCCGAGCAGAAATCCCCAGGCCATCCGGCGGATCGCCAGCCGTCGATCCTCGTCGAAGAACTTTTCGAAGAGCAGCCGGTAGCGATTTAGAATTAGGGGCGCGAGTCCGAACAACTTCACTTCCTTCACATGGCTGTCCCGGGTGAGTATCCATTCGAGGTAGTTGAGCTTGCGCGCCTCGGGTGCGCGCCAGGAGTTGAGCCGGAAGGCTTCGCCGGACAGCCTCGCTTCCGCGACGAAGGCTGGAATCGAAGCAACCGCGAGAACCAGCACGCTCCATGGAGAGAGCTGGATGAGTATCGCCGCATAGACGGCGAGGGTAATTGCGTTCTGGGCGATCGAGAAAACCTCGAGCACCAGCGACAGGGGGCGCGAGGACGCCTCCCGCCGGGCATTCTGCATCTTGTCGTAGACGTCGGAGTCCTCGAAGTGACGCAGCTCGAGGGAGACCGCCTTTTCGAGAATCCTCAGATTCACCACGTTCCCGAGCCTGGCTCGAAGAAGCTCACGCAAAAGACCGAGCACGCGATTGACGACGTTGGTGGCGATCATCAATCCGAATTCAAGGCCGACCAGCGCGAGCACCCGCGAGCGTTCGCCCGCAAGTCCCGATCGCGCCGCGGACACCACCGCGTCGATGATCAACTTGCCTACGTAGGCGATCGAGGCGGGCAAAACGGCGGCGCACAGGGTCAGCGCGGCAATCGCCACCGCGCTTTTGGCATCGGCTTCCCAGAGCAGCTTAAAGGTGCCGGGGATCTGCCGGAAGATCGACGCGGCTTCACCTAATCGGCTCCGGAGGATTCCGGCCAGGCTGGTGTTCTTCTCGGTCGACGTCGGGGGAATGCTTCGCACAGCGGGGTTCAACAATAACCGGCTCGAGCGGTGTCAGCAGCGACCGGGACTAGTGGGCGGGACAGGGGGCAGCACCAAGAACCAATGGGCCGCAAGAAGCGCACGGCGTAGAGACCCACAATTGGGTGGGTTCGCTTGGAAACGTGCTCCGCGGCTGGTACTGAAAAACACAGACGTGATGCGAAGGTATCCGAAGCGTGCATCTTTTGGCTAAGCTACCCCTTCGTGGACCGGCTCAACAAAGAAGGTATTCTTAAAGCTCTCACCGAACTCGCTGCGGAACTTGAGGCCGCGAATCAGATCTGCGAACTGTTTGTCGTGGGTGGGGCAGCTCTAGTCCTCCTCTACGGGGCCCGAGAATCGACCAAAGATGTAGACGCCTTCGCCTCTGTCCCCACCATGAACCCAATGCTTCGGGAAGCTGCGGCGCGCGTCGCGGCGACTCAGGGCCTTCCGCACGACTGGCTGAACGACGCCGCCAAGGGCTTTGTCCATGGCCTCTCGCCCGGGCCTTTGCTACTGGACTTGCCGTACCTCCAAGTTCGTGCACTTGCGCCTCATCACCTTCTCGCCATGAAATTATCAGCTTGGCGCGACGACGTGGACATTGAAGATGCTCGGATGCTTATGAACCATCTGGTGGGTACCAAGCAGGAGATATGGGAGAAGGTCGAGCCCCATATTGTTCCCGGACGCGAGATGAAGGCGCAGTACGCCTTTGATGACCTTTGGGAGGCACAGCATGGAGCTTCTTGAGTTGGTTCGCGCGCTGAGAAACCATGACACCCTTGCTGCTCGTCAGTGGGTTGTGGATGCGTCGCGCGCTGGGTTGCACCTACGTGATTTTCCGGAACCCAAGGGGCTAGACGCCGTGGGCCTCGCCATCGCAGCAGGAGTGGTAGAGCTCTTGGCGAGCCGCTGGAGTCAGCCCTCACCGGACTGGACTTGCAACGTTCCAGCCGCTCCGACCCCGTTCTTCCTCGTGCAAGCCGCCGCTCATCTACCTAGGCTTCGTAGAACCTGCGAAACCGAAGGCCCAGAGCCTTTCCGGCGGCGCCGCTTGCTTGCACCACCTGATTTCCTCACAGCAGCGTGACTGCTTAAGACTCGGTCGTCCCATTTTCACAAGGGCCTGGGTACGTCTAGCCCGCCGCTGCTTCCCGTCGCGGACGCGCTGGATCTCTAGGTCTCGTGGCCATTCCGCTCCAGAGCGCTGAGCGCGTATCGCGCCACGCGTCCGATGGTCTCCGCAGAATTGGGTAGATCCGGGTAGTGCCCGGCCAACTCCCGCTGGGGGGACCGGAGCTGGACGATTGCATTGCGATAGGAACGCCTCGCCGCTTCCCGGTCGCCCAGTCGCTCCTGGACCTGCCCGAGCAGGTAGTGCCCGACCGCCAGACCAGGCTCGAGGAACAACGCCTTGCGCAGCTGGGAGTGAGCGTCGTTGATCTTTCCGGCCTGCACCGCGGCGACGCCGCCAAAAAGCCAGGCCTCGACGCACAGCGGCTCGCGCGCCAGGGCCTTGGCGAAGGCGCGTTGCGATTCGCCGGTGCGACCCATCAAGGAAAAGATGTTTCCCAGCGTGAGAAGAGCCGCCAGATCGTCTGGATTCTTGGCGGTGAGCTCGCTGATCGCGCGCAGGGCCTCGTCGAAATGCCCTTTCTCGATCAGGCGCACCCCCTCGTCCAGACGCTTGAGGGGCGAGGCGCGACCTGCCGGGGCAGCCCGCTCGATCGCCGAAACCCCAGCGCTCGAACCAGAGGTAGAGCCCGACCTGGGCGAGACAGAAGTCCTGGGGCGCGCTTCCCGATGCGACGCGGATCGACTTTTTCCTGGCCGATCGTCGCCCGACCCATGCTGCTCGCCCTTGCGCGGTTCGCCCGGGCGCCGATAGACGAACGTTCCCTCGAGGTCGACCATCTCGAACTGGTCGTAGATGCGAAACAGGCTCTCGGAATAACCCAGCAGCAGATAGCCGTTCGGGCGAATTGCTTTCAGAAAGCGGCCCAACAATGCCCGAATCGTCGGCAGGTCGAAATAGATGATCACATTGCGGCAGAGGATGAGATCGATCGACTCGGGCCGCAGGCGCGGAAAGGGCGGCGCCGCCAGATTCTGAGCCTCGAAGCGAATGAAGGCGTGAAGAGAGCCATCGACCTCGTAGTGGTCGCCCCGTGGATGGAAAAAACGGCGAGTCCGCCGCTCGGACACCCCCTGCATCCGCCGCTTCGGGAAACGCCCCGCCTTTGCCGCCTGGATCGCGGCAGAGTTGAGGTCGGTGGCCCATACCTGGGCCTCTTCCGGGCGCGCGCCGGATTCAGCGAGAACGATGGCCAGGCTGTACGGCTCCTCTCCGGTGGCGCACCCAGCGGACCAGATCGACAGCGGATATCCGGCCTGACGCGCCCTGGCGAGCAGATCGGGGATGATCCTCTTCGAAAGCGCGCGAAACTGGCCCGCGTCGCGGAAGAAGTCGGTCTTGCCTACGGTCACCAGGGGCAGGAGCGCGCGAAGCTCCCGCGCTCCGGCGAGACTGCCGAGGCGGTGGACATATTCTTCCGCATCGGCAAGGCCGAGCGCGGGCATGCGCTGGCTCAAGGCGAGCTTCAGCCCATGGTACCCGTCGGGAGGGATCTTCAGCCCGGCGCGTTCGTTCAGCAGCGCGGCGAGCTGACCCAGTGCTTTGGTTCCGATGTTCAGCAAGTTTCTGCCAACTGAATCAATGCGGGCGCGATCTGGTGAAGGGGCAGCACCTGCTCGGCGGCGCCGATTTCCACCGCTTCCCTGGGCATCCCAAAAACGATGCAGGAGGCCTCGTCCTGGACGATCGTCCGACCGCCCAGAGCGCGTATCTCCTTGAGCCCCAGCGCCCCATCTTTGCCCATCCCGGTGAGCACCACTCCAATCGCGCGCCGGCCGAAAGCCTCGGCGGCCGAAATCAGGAGCAGATCGCAGGATGGCTTGAACCCCATCCGGGGCGGACCGTCGTCGAGCCGAATCCGCCCGGAGCGACTCACCAGAAGATGGGCGCCGGAGGGCGCAATGAAGACGGTTCCCGGCGACAGCGCCTCGTCATCGATGGCCTCGGTCACCCGAAGCGCCGTCTCGGAAGCCAGCCATTGCGCCAGGCCGTTGGTGAAGCCATCGCTGATATGCTGACAGACGCAGATCGGGGCTGGGTACGCCTTGGGAATCATCCGAAGAATCGCCGACAGCGCTTTGGGACCACCGAGCGATGCCGCGATGGCGACCAGCGGGAAGGTCGGGGCGGTCTCGGCTGGGCCGCCCCGTCGCTTGAACCGATTTCCGCGGACGTGGCGAACGACCTGGATCTGCGCGAGCAGGGCAAGCTTGTGCGACAACTGCCGCCAGAAAGCAGGGGAATCGTCCGCCGGGCGCTCCGCCACGTCCAGGGCGCCCAGGGCGAGCGCCCGGAATGGGTTGAGCGCCGGTGCGCTGTGGGCGTTCAAGACAAGGATCGGCGTCGGATTGGCGGCCATGACCGCTTCGATCGCGGCAAATGGGCTCTCGCTTTGCCCGGTCAGCTCCACCAGGATCAGGTCCGGTGAATAGCGACGCACCGCTTCGACCATCGCGCTGTAGGTGCACCCATCGCTCACCAGCTTCACCGCCGCCGGGTCAAAATGGCGCCGGGCAATCGCCGTCAATTGTAAGAATTGGTCGACGATCAAAACGCGGAGCGGTTGATCCCTGGTCGTCATCTATCGTTCAGGTCAGGCGGTCGAGGACCTCGGCCAACGACTCCAGACCGAGATCGCCCTTGATCAGGTAAGCGTCCGCGCCGGCATCCGCGCCGCGGCGCTTGTCCTCGGCGGAGGCCAGGGAGGACATGATGATGACTGGTAACCCCGCGGTGGCGGCGTTGGATTTGAGGCGGCGCGTCAGCTCGAACCCGTCCAGCCTGGGCATCTGGACGTCGGTGAGCACCGCATCGAAGGATTGACCGCTTAGTTTCTTCAGGGCTTCTTCTCCGTCCTGCGCTTCGTCAATCGCGTGGCCAAGCGCGTTTGCCAGCGCCGAGGCGGTGGCCCGCGCGATCGGGGAGTCGTCGACGATGAGAAGCCGCAGCTTCCTCGTCGCCTGGACCGGGGCGCCTGAACGGCCGTGGCGGCGCACTTCGGCCATGATGTCCCGCAGCTGGAGCAGCACCCCTACCCGGCCGTCCTCCATCGCCGCGGTGCCGGCAATGAACGGGGCTCCCTTGAGAAACTCGCCGCCGCAGGGCTTCACCGCGACCTCGCGTTCATCGAGAACGCCGTCGACCACCAGCGCGGCTCGATCCTGTCCTTGCCTCACCACCACCGCGACGGGGGAGTCGTGCCGCGGACCTCCGTTCAAACCCAGCAACGGCCCGAGGGCGATCAACGCAATCGGCTGGCCGCGGTACTCAAGAGCAACCGTTCCAAAAACGTCGATCCGGTCGCCGGACTTTATCCGCAGCACCGCCTCGACGTCCGCCGCGGGAATTCCATAGACGTCGTCGCTCAGCCGCACCAGGAGCACCCGAAGCAGTGCAAGCGATTGGGGCACCCGCAACAGAACGGTCGTCCCCCGCCCCGCTCGCCCCTCGATGGTGACCGAACCACCGAGCGACTCGACCTTCTGCTTGACGATGTTCATTCCCATGCCGCGCCCGGAAATCTCGCTCACCTGCTCGCGGGTAGAGAACCCCGAGCGGAAGATCAGATCCACGACGTCCCGCTCGGACATCGCCGCGGCCTCCGCCGGAGTGAGGATTCCCTTCGCCACCGCCGCCTGCCGCAGCTTGTCCGGATCGATTCCACGACCATCGTCGGCCACTTCGATGTGGAGCATGTCCCCGTCCGCTCGCGCGCGAATGGCGATCTGTCCCGCGGCGGGCTTGCCGAGCTGCGCCCGGACCTCCGAAGTCTCGATCCCGTGATCGACGGCATTGCGCAACAGATGGATCAGCGCGTCGGCCAGGCCGCTCACCATCGAGCGGTCAATGCCCAGATCGACGTTCTCCACGGAGAGATCCACGCCCTTGCCCTGCTGGCTGGCGATGTCGCGCACCGCTCGCGGGAATGCTTCGAACACCGTGGACAATGGAACCAGCCTCGCTTCCGCGATCTGATCGGCGAGCTGACCGAGGTTTCCGTGAAGGAGGTTCTGCCCATCCGCGTTTCGTCGGACGAAGCGAAACGCGTCGTCCCGCAGCAAATGCAGATCGTTCTCGAGCTGCTCGAGCAAGTGGCGATCGCCGGAGACGGAAGCCAACGCTTCACCGTGGCGCAAGAGGCGATCCCCGACCCTGGAAAACCGGTGCAGGATCCCGTTGAGCTCCACCGCTCTGAGCTTCGCTCGCGCGCTCTCGACCAGCAGATCACCGGTGACCAGCCCGAGGGTATCGAGCATTTCGACGTTGACCCGGATGGTCCGGTCCTGGTCGCGCGGTTTTGGAGTTTCACCCGGCGACCGAACGGGCGGCCGATCGGCGCGGGCAACGGATTTTGCGACGTTGAGCGCGGGCACCTCGCACCCGGACGCGTCGGCGAGAGTGCGGCACATCATCGCCACCGCTTCATTCCCCTGGTGGGCGGACTCGAGATCCTCCACCAGATCGGAAACCAGATCGCAGACCCTCAACAGCAGATCGGCCGCGGTCCGGATGGGCGCCTTTTTCTCACGGGCAGCTTTGAGCAGATCCTCCGCGGCGTGCGAGAGCTGGCCGATCGCGGCAAGCCCCAGCATTCGGGCCTCGCCCTTCATCGTGTGAAGCTCGCGCGCGACATTGTCGGCGGCGATGTCGTTTTCCGATTTTTCCAGCTGAATCACCGCGAGCTGAATCTTCTGAAGCCGATCCGCGGTGACTTCAGAGAATTTCTTCAACAGAGACTGTTTGATCGCCTGGGTGTCCATCCGAAGGGATGCGGGCGCGGGTCTTCAGTCCGCCTTGAATCGCTTGATCAGCTCAGCCAGGCGGCTCGCCAGCTGGGTCAGCTCCGCGGCGGCGCCGGTGGCCTGCCTCGACGCGAACGTCGTCTGTCGCGTTACGTCTTCGATTTCGCCCATCGACCCCACCACCTGCTCCGTCGCGGTCCGTTGCTGCTGGGTGGCGAGGTTGATCACCCGGGCGGCATCCGAAGTCTCCTGCACCCCGGAAAGGATTCCCTCGACCGCCTGGGCGGCGACCGCGCCGAGCTTCTCCCCCGACTGGGTCGCGATCTTCGATGCTTCCGCCGCGCCCGCCGCAGCCAGGGTGGCTTCGCGAATCTCGGTGATCAGGTTCTTGATCTCCTTGGTCGAGTCCAGAACGTTCTCGGCCAGGCGGCGCATCTCGGCGGCAACTATGGAGAAGCCCTTGCCAGCTTCGCCAGCCCGCGACCCCTCCAGCGCCGCGTTGAGCGCCAGGAGATCCGAGCGGTCGGCAATCTCATCGATCACCTCCACCACCGTCCCGATCCGCTCCACCCGCTTCGACAACTTGGCGATCGAGTCGGCCACGGCTACGCCGTCGTTGCGGATCTGCTGCATGCCCTGGATGAACTCCCCGATCGCGCCGCGCCCCGAGCGGGCGGCGCCGAGCGTCTCCTCGGCGACCCGGGCCACCGAACCGGCGTTCTCGGCGATCTGAGCCGAAGCATGCTTGAGCTCCTCCATCGTCGCGGTGGTCTCGTGGATCGCCGCGGCCTGCTCGCTGGAGGAAGCTTCGTGCTGCGTCGACGCGGCCAGCACCTGGTTCGCGGACGAGGAGAGCCGCAGCGCCGCGCCGTTGATTTCGCGCACGAAGACCCGGAGCGTCTCGATCACCTTGCCGAAGCTGTCGAGGAGCGGCCGGAGGCGGGGGTCGCCCGTGGTTCCATTCCAACGGAGGAGATCTCCCTCCGGGACAAGCGCCTCAAGGCCCGAGGCGGCGAGCTCGATTTCGCGCGTGCTGAGCTGGTTTCGCTTCTCGCTTTCTTCAAGCAGGCCGCACAACTTGCTCAGAAGCTCGTTGAGCAACATCCCCAACTCCGCCGCTTCACCTTTCAGTTTTCGCGTATCGACGCGCGTGGAGACATCGCCCGCCACCGCCGCCCGAAGGGTCTCGACGATCGGCTTCATCGCGCTCGTCCCCTTTCGAGCTCGGACCGCACTGTTGTCATTGCTCGATACCAAGGCCATCGTCATTGCCCTCCGGGCACGGTCAAAAGCTGAAGCAGGTCAAGCAGGATCACCGGCGTTTCGCCGTTCAACCAGACGCCCACCGCGACATCCTTCGTCTCCAGCGCGATCGGCAGCCGCCGAAGAGATGTGACTGGAACGCGGCGAAGGCCGCTGACCGCCTCGACGCGAATGGGGCGGCAATCGCCCTCGGGGCTGCGGACCATCAACGCGCGCTCCTCGGGGCCCACCCGGTCGATGCGCACCACCTGCGTCGCGTCGGCGGCATAATTCACGCCTTTCATCGCGAAGAGGATGATCTCGATCGTCGGCGACGGATCGGCCTTCGCGGTCATTTCGGTACCGCGCGCCCGCGCGCCCCCTGGAGCAACTGGGCGGCGTCGAGGAAGAGAATCGCTTCGCCGGGCCGGTCGGTCCTCACCACTCCGGCGAGATGCTTTTCCCCTTCCCCGCTTCCCAACGGAATCGGGTCGATCTGCGCCCGAGGGTAGCGGCGCATTCCAATCACCGAGTCGGCGACGATCGCCGCGACGTACTTTCCGGAAATGGCGATCACGAATCGGGTCTTGTTGCCGATCTGTTCCTCGCCCTTGGACAGGAAACGCAGCAGTCCAAGAACCGGAAGAACCTCGCCGCGGTGCGCGTAAACGCCGAGGATGAAGGTGGGGACTTTCGGCAGGGCGGTCAGGGGTCCAGCGCGGACCACCTCGAGGACATTTTCGGAAGCAAACCCGAAGTGGAACTGGCCGGTCCGGAAACAAAAGAGCTCGATCTCCGGAATTGTTTCGACGGCGCTCGGCCGCTCAGGAGCAGCTTGAAGCGCGCGCTGCAACGGTGTGGATTCCAAGGCGATGCGGTGGAAAAGCTGGATTCGAACGGGCCAAGAACGGGACTTGCTCAAGGCAGACGGGGTAGAATGACAAGGCGTATCCTAACCCGGCATCTCTGGAGTGGTGAAGGGACGATGTCGTCGCGGGTCCTAGTCTTGGATGACAGCCAAGTGCTGGTGGAGCTGACGACGAAATCCCTCTCCGCCGCGGGCGTGGAAGCCAAAGGTGCGCTCGATCTTTCCGAATTGGATCAGGCGCTGGCCGGGAAACCCTTCGACCTCATCCTCGTCGACGTCAAGATGCCCGAGGCCTTCGGCGATGACGTCCTCGACTTTCTACGCGTTCAGCGCAAGGTGCGGTCGAAGCTCGTGCTCTATTCGGACCTGCCGGAAAGCGAGCTTGCGGAAAAGGCGCGCAACTGTGCCGCCGACGGCTACATCTGCAAGGCACGAGGGCTGGAGGGCGCGGTGGCGGACGTGCTCCGGATGCTCGGCGCCTCCCCAAAGTCGGCTCAACCCGCCCTCCACCCGCCCAAAGACGCTCGGCGAAAGCAGCGAATCCTGGTGGTCGACGACAGGGGAAGCAGAGCCCGGCGGCTGGAGCAAAAGCTGTCCTCGGGGAGCGTCGAGATCGCCGCCGCGGACACCACCGACAAAGCCACGAAACGGATCTTGCAGAAACGGACCCGCCCAGATCTGGTGTTGATTGACGTCAAAGCCCCCAGCGTCAATGCGGAGGAGCTCTGCCGATTCATCAAAGGAAATCCGCTGTTCTCGGAAATCAAAGTGCTCCTCTGCTCCACAGAGGGCGGGACCGAGCTGAAGCTCATCTGCACGGAATTGGGGGCGGACGGGTATGTCCCCACGGAAGCAATGCTCGAGCAAGCTGTCGCAGACGAGCTCAACTAAACCGTCGCGAGCCCGGAAAACTGTCCGAAAAAAGGACAGTCTCCTAATTTAAGCAAATTCAGGCCATTAGGTTCCGTGATCGTCGCATCCGCCAATGTTCCGGGTGGCGATGCTCCGAGATGTAAATCTATTTTACGTTGCTCCGAGTGTTTCTGGGTAGTTTCCCTTGTTAGTGTGGGTGCTTGACGCAGGGAATACATTCGGGACCCGTGGCCTACTTCTTGTATCGGGTGCGCCCCAGTAGAGCGAACAAGGCTCATCTTCATCTTCAGAGGCTGGAATAGGTCTGGCCTCAAATGGGACTCCGACCTTCCCCCCGGGCCGAAGTCCCATTTCTTTTTTTGGTGCAAGCGTCGACCTCTGAGGCAGCCCCGGGCAATTGCCTGGCGGCTGGCCGGTGCGACGTTGCCCGATTTGAACGAAACGAACGAAACGAACGAAACGCCGCGTGGCCCGGGCCACGCGTCGAAACGAGGCGCAGCAGATCAGCGTGGCCCGGGCCACGTCTCGACAGTCGTTTCGCTGTTAACTAGCCCGTAAAAGTGTCACGAATGGTGAGAAGATTTATCACCGGTGATAAATCTTCTCACCGGCGTCGGAAATCTGTTCCGACGTTTCAGCTCGGGTGGCACGTTTGTCTGACGTTTGTTCCGACACCGGGCGCCTCGGCTCAGGCGGCAGGCTTCGCGGGGACTTCGGGCGCGGTCGGTTGCTTCGCGGCCTTCGCTTCGATGACCTTCGCGTACTCCAGGCTCACCGCGTGTCCCTTCACGCAGTTGCGCGCGCCTTCCTTCCCTTCCTTTTGCAGCTCGCGGAGCAGTCTTTGGCAACACTCCGGAAAGGTTGCGAACGTCAAATTGGCCATGGTGGCAGTCTACCGGAGAGTGCCAGAAGCCGATCAAGCATCAAACGCTTTTCTTTCTTGAAGGCCTCGAGCGAAGTTGCCAACGATGAGCCAGGGCGCCGCCTTCTGAAATCTTGAAAGCATGGCTTCGACGCCGATCGGTTCGCCCCCCGAGCCCATTCGATGAGCGACTTCCACGTATTGGAGGGGATCGATGCACAGGTTTCGCGTCTGAACCTGGTCGATGTGGTAGCGCCGAATCAGCGTCTCCAGGGCGCTCACTTCGCCGGCGCGATCCGTCACTCCCGGCAAAAGTAGCAGGTTGATCGCCAGATAGGCGCCGCGCTCGCGGGCAAGCGCAATCGAGGCTTCAACCGCGTCCCATCCGTAGCCCACCGGGCAGTAGTACGCCTCATAGAGGCTCGGGCTGACGGAGTTGAGCGAGATGCGCACCGAATCCAGCCCCGCGTCGAACAAAGCCGCCAGGGCGTGCGGCAAGCTGCCATTCGTATTGATGTTGATCGACCCGCGCGCTGTTCGCCGCCGAATGGAAAGGATCGCTTCGGCGATGGCGCGATAGCGGGTCAGCGGCTCCCCTTCGCACCCCTGACCGAAGCTGATCATGCTCCTGCCCCCGGCGTTCGAAAGGTGAAAGGCGCCAATTTCGGCCATTTCCTCGGCGACCGGACCATCGCTCATCCGCGAATGAGAAGCCGGAGGCCCGCCGCTGGGTTGCTCCGAGATACACCCGACGCATCGGGCATTGCACGAGACCGATGCGGGAATCGCCCCTTCGTCCCGAACAAAAAAGATGTTCTGGCTAGTGAAGCACCGGTATGAACGCGCGCAAACCTCAAGCTGAGCCAACACCTTGTTTTCAGGGAAGCGCTTCCGATGGATGGCGATCATCGGCGCCAACTGCGGACTGGAGAACCGCCTGGGGTTCCAATGCCTTCTCCGATCGGTATGGACCGCCCAGACGACCGGGCCTCGCTTGGTCCACCCCGCGGCGGTGTACGCCCATTGAGGCAAGACAGGGCCGCCCGCTTTGACCTCGCCGGGCAGAAGCGTCCGCGTATAACCCGGCGGAAGCAAAGCGCCCACCGCACTGGGGGCAAACGATTTTCCGGCCACCGTGACCTTATCCACCAATTCCAACTTCCCCGATTTCGGATCCCATCCAACCGGAAGGCGCCCCGGCAAGTGGACGAGCTGGGCGTTCGAAGGGAGCTTGATGAACCTTTCCGTCGGCGCCAGGAGCTGCTCGCCGCTGCGGACGCTGGCAAGCAACTCGGGGTGCTCCATCACCTCGCCCTTGGGCGACGCGAACAGCAGTTTCGGAAGGGACATTCGGGCGGTAGATACCACGTCCGACCCATCGGTGGCGCCGATCCACCCCGAAGATGGACCCGCGCGGATTGTTTCGGAATATTCCCGGCGCACCGCCCGTCTCGTCGCTCTACCCCAAAAAAGGGGGAAGGGTCGACCTACGTTGACGGTGGAAGTGGGATCGGCCACAATTTAATCTGCCTGGGGAACATGGATCGATGTTGAACCTCCATCAATCGAGTCGAATCAAACAGGAATTCGAGGCCTTGGCGCTTGCCCACCTCGATCCCCTCTACTCCGCGGCGCTGCGCCTGACCAAGAACGAGCGCGACGCGGAGGACCTGGTCCAAGACACGTGCATGCGGGCCTACCGCTTCTTCGACAAGTTCGAGCGGGGAACCAACATCAAGGCGTGGCTCTTCAAGATCCTCACCAACACGTTCATCAACCGCTATCGCCGTCGGGTCAAAGAGCGAAGCGTGGTCGAGGGGATCGAGCGCGACGCGGTCCACGAGCGCTTCGTCAGCCGGGACGCGACCGATGTCGCCGCCAACCCGGAGCAATATTTTTTCGATCGCCTGCTTTCGGACGATGTCCTCCGGGCGATAGACGGCCTTCCGATCGATTTCCGCCTCGTGGTCATCCTCGCGGACCTCCAGGAGTTTTCCTACAAGGAGATCGCCGAGATCCTCGAATGCCCGGTGGGAACAGTGATGAGCCGGCTTTTCCGCGGCCGAAAACTGCTTCAGAAAACTCTCCGGGATTATGCGCAGGGCCAGGGTGTTTTCAAACCGGACGAATCGTCAAGCGCTCCGGTGGATTTGACGGAATACCGTCAACGGATAAAGACCGGATAGCGCGGCTCAGGCGATAGTTCGGAGGTTGAGGCGTGGCGATAAGGTCCGGAGAAGTTTCGCGCATCATCACCTGTGCCGAGCTGGAAGGCTTCTTGTACGCCTACCTGGACGGCGAGTTCGAATCCAGCGAGAAGCTCGAGCTCGAACAGCACCTGGCCGAATGCTCGCGATGCGCCCACAAGGTCCACCTGGAATCCGTCTTTCAGGAGAATCTTCACCAGCGCGCTCGGGAGCACGCAAACGGACCGGGGGCGCGCGCCCCGGAAGGCCTTCGGCGCAACATCCACACCCAGCTTCGTCACGAGCAGCAGCGCGCCGCCTTGCGCAGTTGGGTACGGGCCGGCGCGGCCGCGGCGGTGATTGCCGCCGCCGGCGGAGCGTACATCTTGAGCCGCCCCGGCAATCGCGGGATGTACGTCGAGGCGGCCGCTTTGCGGCACGCGAAATCCCTTCCATTTGAAGTTCAGCGCGATGCGCCGGAGCACCTGGAAGCCTGGTTCGAAGGCAAGCTGGAGCACAGCGTCCACGTTCCCACCTTTCCGAACACCACCCTCGCCGGCGCCCGGCTTTCAAACGTCAAGGACAAGCAGGCGGCTTACATCGGCTATCAGGCTCATGGAGCCGATGGGGCACGTCCGCGGCGGATAGGGCTATTCGTCTTCCGCGATTCGGACCGCGAGGTGGAGGCCGCGCCCCTTCCCTCGGTCGAGCTGGATACCAGTCACGGATACAATGTCGCGATCTGGAGAGATCACGAGATCGTTTATGAGCTGGTCAGCGATCTCGAAGAGACTGATATCCGGCAGATGTTGTCTGATCGGTCCGCCCCGCGGCGCAGGGCGGTGGTGAGCGACCCGCGGCCCGCAAGTGCGACATCTCCGCCTGTTCCGCAACCTGGCCTGGTTCAACCGGCCTCGCTGCAGCATTAGCCCGGCGCGTTGACGGGATCCCGAGGGTCCCGCTAGCCTCTGGCTTATCCTTCTACGTTCCATCAACGCGGACGCAGGCCTAGGGTAATGCCCAAGAAAATCCTGATTGTCGAAAACGATCGCGGGCTTTCCCGCGAGATGAAAGCCGAGCTTGAGGGAAGAGGTTTTGAGGTCGA
>WNFC01010253.1_pt1 | contig 20518 bp, 26 predicted proteins | sample 5400541 | NCBI WGS metagenome assembly WNFC01 (sample SAMN13153342, study PRJNA577476) | soil metagenome | isolation source: 120 cm saprolite under Douglas fir tree site 2 hole 2 replicate 1 | place: USA:California | collected 2015-04-18
CAACAATAACATCGATGCAGGCAACAGGCATGGCGGCATTCCACTTCCAGCGGAACAACCGGTTATCCAGCCAATCTGTGAGCAGGAAGGATTCACCGTACATTTCAGATGAACACGCACTCACTAACAGCAGACTCAGGCCTAGGGTCCGCTGAACCCGTCGGGGTCAATTAATACTAACGTGGACTTAGGAGTGGAAGGGCCGTATGATGATCGCCATTGCAGGGGCGTTGTACGCGTTGCAGTACTGATTCTCGAAGGATCACGCAGACAGTCGTTTAGGCGCAGAATATCATATTCGCTAGGAATACGCTGTTGGGTGTGTCACGCAACTCATGATACGTAGCACGATAAGAATGTTCGAGGGATAGGATCGCGATTGCAAGGTAGGTTAGTTAAGTCTAGCGCCTAGAACGGCAGCTTCTGCGTCTTCTTCAACACGTTCGACCTCCTTGCCAGCGGCAACGGCTTGCCCTTGGCACGGTACTAATCAAGAAAGAACGAAACAAAAGGAAACACCGTCAGCAAAACCGAGACTCAAGGGGAATTCAAAAAAAAATGAAATGAAAAAGACGAGGAAAAGAAGCTGTGTGTGTGAAAGGAAAGGAAAAGGAAATAATAAAGAACAACGCACCCCTTTGAAGCGTTGCACGCGTTTGTCCATGTCGCGCAATAACATCTTGGTGCGAGCAACGCGCCGCTCGCGCTCACGCTCCCATTTGTGGCCCTTGAACATCCGTTTTTTACCCGCGTAAAGACGGTTCCCGACGTCCGCGCCCTCAACGTTGCGCTCGCGCACAGTCCCGACCCACTCCACGGACCTCGTCCACGCGGCGGCAGCCGCGTCCGTCGCGTCGTCGGCAGCAACAGCAACAGCAGCAGAAGAGGCAGAAGCGGCGGAGGCGGGGCCGTCCTCCCCTCGTCGCGTCTCCCGCGTCTCTTCCTCTTCCCGCCCCATCCGCACACCGACCAGCCCACTCCTGCGAACCTCCTCCTCCTCCTCCTCCTGCTCTGCCGCGACAGACAACGCGAAAGGAGGAGCAACGGCCGTTGTTAACTTCGGACCTGGCGGTAGGAGGTGCAGCGCCCCGCTCTTGCGCGCGTGCTTGATGAGATCCGCCTGCCGACGGAGGGAATACTTTGGCGGTGCCCACCGCCCAGATTTAGGATTTTTGTGCGGGACGAATGGGTTGTCGAGAACGGCACCGGCGGCGCCAGCAATGGTAGGGGTGTCATCGCTGCCGCTCCGAGAAGAAGAAGAAGATGAAGAAGAAGAAGGCTGCTCCGTAGGTGCGGCCGCCAGCGGCGTCACGAGCGGTCGCTGGGGTCGATTTGGGGCAGAGCCCGCCGCCGCCGTTGGGAGTGTGCGGGCTTTCGGCGACGCGACTATTAACTCGCGTAGACGAAAGCGTTTGATCGCGCGAAGAGATTGGGACATTGCTTTTTTTTTTTCTTTTTTTTGACGTCTTAGTCCTTAGACGTTGGCGAGTTTGGCGAGAGAGCGAAACAGCGAGACAGCGAAGGTGTGCAAGGCTACGATCACGTGAGCATATTGTGTTTACGTAAAGAACTCTCCTTCTCGCTCGCCCGGTCGCACCCGCTCCGCGCGCCACTCGGCTATCATACAGTCTGCACTGGCAGAGGTTTTACAGCACGACGACCCCCTTCCATGTTATATTATGCAGCACCAAAATGCTTCCGATCATATCTTTCAAATCAATCAGAGAAGCTGCTGCAATCCAACCATCCTATCCAGAAACACCCCCTTCCTTTCCACGATCGTGCAGCTGTATCACGATTCCACTCTTCTGCAATCACTGATCGAAGCACTCTAGTTCTCAGCGAACAAGGTCGAAACGGGCTACACCTGTTGCTGTTGTTGCTGCTGTTGCTGTTGCTTACTGTACTGGTGCCGGGCTTCAGTGAGTTTGGCGGTGATTGACTTTCGGAGAAGCACTACCGCTACAGAGGGACAGGATGTCGAAAAAAGGGGGGTCACCGTTGCGCGATCAAACCGGAGTCAGAGATTGTCCCTGATTGTCCCACAACCATACGACCCAGTCCGCGGATGAGCAAAAGAGCTCGATGACGTGGAAAGGCCTATACAACTACGGCGAGTGCTCACAGAAAGTGGATGAGCACACCGTCATCGATGCATTCTTTGCATATTTGGGTTTTTCCTCTTTTTTCTTCTTTGGACCTTCGATGACTCACTCGATGAGTTCTTTCTTCTCCATGGTGTGCGGGGGGAGGGAGGCTCGATAAGTCCCACGCACCATAATCACACAACCCTCCACTGCGTCACACGCACGATTCTTGTTTCGAGAGAGAGAAGCGGCACGAGGGAGTTGCGTTGAGCAAGGGGCTTAATATCCGTGTCCATCTCACCCACGCACGCCTCCATACAACGTACACGAGGGACGATCCGTGCCCAGGTGTACAATGACATGAAACCGACCCACCACGAGCGCGCAGGTCCCTGAGCCCAGCTCCCCGCGCGTCCTCCCGTGGGAGCAGCGATTCCGGACTGATTCCGACCATCCTGCCGCCTGGCCGCCATCACCCCCGTAGCGCGCGACCATATGTCCACTACAGCGCGCGTGCCCAGCCACAAAACAAGTAAAAGGAAGGAAGAGGGCGCGGCACATGGGTTATTCCCTTTCAAAAAGAGTGCCCGTGTCCGCGTTTCACGGAACCTAACCCGGAACCGGCCAGAAACGAGCGCGCTGCGCTGGCCAAAAAGTCGCACGCGCAAGTAACAGGTCGCCGCCGCGCCGCGGCTACTGCGGAGAAAACAAAAACGAGAGAAGGGCCGAGTCCGAGTCCGAGTCCGAGTCCGAGTCGGTCAGCGCGAAGAACAACGATTTGCTTTGCTCTCGCCTCGCGCGCGTAGGAAGGAATGATGATGTCTCTCCTGCACAGTACTGTCGAAGTACACCGAAGTACTGAAGTGCTGTCCGTATACGGCATGGGACAAAAAACACGCGCTTCGAAAACAGCTTGTGACTTTTTCTGACAGGTGCGGGATGCGGCGGCGCGAGGGGGCGGCGGGGGTATCGGGGGTAAGGGGGCCAAGCCATTGATCTACGCACGGCTACGGCCCGCGGGTAAAGTGCACGTTTTCTCATGCGTCGTGCGTGCATCGGCGATGGCGGCCGTAATACTGGCTGGGCCTTGTTGTACGCCATGAAACAACTGCGAATGACAGACAAGTTCCGTGGATGTCGAGCACTGAACAGTCGTGATGCCAACCTCAGCTTCACTGGCAGAGCCTCAAACGAAGGTGTCAACGAATGACATTAATGACTAACAGCGGCGACATCACCAGGGCGTTTACTCATCGGCCCATGCACCGCCACTACAAGAGCACAGCGCTGCCACCCACAGCAAGGCGTCGACAAATTGAATGTATTGACGTTGACAACATCCATCATGGTCTCGTCGACACGCACGCGCAACCCAACCATCGCAAAGGGTAGTAGCCACTCCAGTCGCTGAACTAGTATCTAGCTGAGGCAATCGCAATAAAGGTAAGGCACAAAAGAAGGTAAGGGTAATGGAAGTGTCAGGGGAAGGGGCAATTGAAAGTGGGGTAGTCCCCTGTGCGGTGGACAGCACGGTAGTTAAACATCGGAGAATATAGATAAGACAGTGACGTGCTGCCCACCTCGATGAAGACGGATGATTGCACCAAAAAAAAACTATGGAAAGCCAAAGGGGAAAGTACATCGAAAAAAAAAAAGAAAAGAAGCCTTACGATTACGATTGCGTCATGATGCCAGGAAAAGTGACGAGGAAGTAGCGAGACGAGACACTGGCTACCCAACAGAGTTCAACTCATCGTTGGGAGATAGGAACCTGCCCCCGCTGGGTCGCTGTTGGTGCAGGGCCAGTGTATTGTCGTGACGGCGTAGCTGTGCCAGGCGTGCCTCCATTTTGTCTTGCAGCAGGTTGTCCATTAGTCTGATAGAGGGGCTGTTGGGGAGCGGGCTGACGTGGAGGAGCGGGCTGAGGGTTGCGCGGTGCAGGAACTGGCTGTTGCTGTTGCTGTTGTTGCTGTTGCTGCTGCTGAGGCTCTGGCTGTTGCGGTTGTGGAGGGGCCTTTTGACTTGAAGGAGGTTCATCGATAGCGCTCGGCGCGACATATAAGCATTTGTCAATGTGCTGAGGGATCGGTTGAATCTCAGTGCCCAGCTCTTGTTCAATCCTGTAGAGGTTGAAGCGGTCCTCATAAGTCACAAGGTTAATGGCGAGACCTAGATGTCCAAAGCGGCCGGATCGACCAATTCGGTGAAGATAGGTCTCAGAGTTCTTGGGGAAATCAAAGTTGATGACGACGTTAACAGCTTGGATGTCGATACCTCGTGTGAGCAGATCTGAACAAACGAGGTTTCGGCAGACGCCATTGCGGAAGTCATGGAAGACGCGGTTGCGATGCGATTGAAGCATCTTTGCGTGCGAATAAAAACATGAGTAGCCGAGCTCAGTGACTTTCTTAGCCAGGAGCTCGACGCGATTTGTTGAGTTACAGAAAATTATAGACTGATTGATTTGCAGCTTCACAAAAAGATATCAGTCCAAGGGTAAGGGGACTGGTGGACGTAGATCGAACCTTAGAGAAGAGGGTGTTGAGACAATGAACCTTCTGTCGTTCCTCGACATAGGCATAGTATTGAGTGACGCCGCGCAATGTAAGTTCATCCATAAGATTAATTTCATGTGGAGCGTTCATATGTTTATCCTGTTTTGGGATTCAATTAGTGTTACAGAGGAGATGGTGAATGACGGCGCACCTTGAAATCTTTTACAATAAGAGGAAAGGTAGCAGAAAAGAGCATGACTTGACGGGTCTTTGGGAGGTATGAGAGGAGCTGTTCCATGACAGGAGAGAACTCGGGCGAAAGGAGCTTATCGGCTTCGTCCATGACAAAAACGGGACATTCACTAAGGTCGGCGATATTTTTACCAGCGAGGTCGAGAATGCGACCGGGGGTGCCAACGAGAACGTGTACAGCCTCGGAAAGACGGAGAATATCATCTTTTAATGTCGTACCGCCAGTGGTAACCATGACCTGGATGTTCATATGTTTGCCGAGGGTTTTGCAGACCTGGCTGGTTTGCAGAGCGAGCTCACGTGTGGGGACGAGGAGGAGAGCTTGAATTTTGTTCTTGCTGACGTCGATCTGTTGTAAAGCAGGAATGACAAAGGCTGCGGTCTTTCCCGTGCCATTCTTTGCACGGGCGAGGATGTCGCGTTTGGTTAGGGCGATTGGGATGGCTTCTTCCTGGATTGGGGAAGGTTTTTCAAAGCCGGCTTCGAATATGCCCATGAGAAGTTCACGACGGAGGAACATGTCCTCAAATTCCAGACCCTTGGTGGCCTTGACGTCCTCTGTTTGTGGGCGTTCATCGCGTGGAGGTGGGCGGAGACCGGCACGCCAGTTATCGGCAGGACTTGAGAGGGTAAGGGTGAGGAAGATCTCGGATATAGAAGAGTGGGGGATAAACTCACGGTGCTGTGGAGGAAGAGCGCGTTGATTGAGACATTTGATATATATTTGAGAGGAAGGATAAGGAGGTGATGACGGTCGGGGTATTTTCTTTGGATAATGAGATGAGAAAATGTGTAAGGGACGAGTGGCTGAATAAGCGAGGAAGAAAAGGATTTTTGGGGGGTAAGTTCTTCCCGCGAGAGGCCGGCCACACTCCGCTTCAATCGCCGGGAAGACTGAATTCCTTGCCGTACGGGCCGGCCTACGGGCACCGGTTCGAGACCCATCTTGTGCCTGTTAATCCAAATTGGATTAGCATGCTTCCTTGTACCCCTCAAAAGAGCGCTGGCGAGCCAGTCTGCCCTCTGGCGCAGTCCCAGGCTCTTGACGTGTCGGATCTGTACCCGTACATCCAGGTCAGTTCATTTTCTCTCTCCCTCTCCTCGCTCGCGTTCGCTAACACACCACCTATAAATCCAGCGCGTCACTGTAATTTCTGAGACCTACTGTCTCTTTACTACATACCTACTTCTGCACGCTCTTTCGATCACACACTCCTTTGGTTTCCAGGATATATTTAAAAAAGTTCTTTCATGTTTACTCCTCCTCCCTCACCCCTTCCCCTACCTCTTTCATCCTTTCACATCTCAAATCCTCCCGCATCATCCTCCTCTCCTGCTCCGCCATCATCTCCCCAACCATTTCTGACTCCGCGTCCAGCCCTCTCGTCGCCTCCACGGAAGCATGGCGCCCGCAGAAGGCGGCCAGAGACGAGCATGACCGTGCAGGATCGTAAACGTCGAATCGCATGGTACACCGTATCGATGGTCATCATCGTTCCTCTCGTGCTTGCCCTGTTCGCGTTCTCGAAACGCTTTCCCTCGCGTCCCCTCTTCTTGGGCTTGCTGGCTGGCCCTTCCCCAGGACCTCCTGTCCTCTTGGCGACTAGGACTGGACATTCGGCGGCCGCACTACATCGGCGACAGAACGGCATGAGCACAATGCCGTCGGTCATACCGTCATCCACGTCTGGCGCCTCGTTAATCTTCCCATCAATCGCCTCGACTCCCACCACCCAGGGACCGTCTCAGACTGCCATACCTACGATTCCGTCATCACCGCCCGTGCTTCCCACACCATTCCCTCAGGCGTACGACACGACGCTGGGTAACAACTTCACGACAAACTCATGTGAGACGTTTTTCGTAAATATGACACAATCCCTCCCCTTCCGCGAATGTCGACCCTTCTCCTTCCTATCCCAGACATCCGATGCGTTCTTGCAGGTCAGTGGCTCTAAAGCATTCTAACCCCGTCGGCCATCACGTCAATTCGGTTATTGATGCGGTTCTTCCTTGAATTTGCTTCCAGGCACAGTCAAACATTACGAAACTTAATATTGATGTTTGGGGTACCTGTAACACTCCCGTGGACGCCGATCAGTGCGCTGCCAACATGAAGTGGTTCACATCAGAGTTGCTGGATGCATGCTCCCAAGAAAAGAGTGAGAATAGTCAGGTGGTATTGCAGACGCTTGCCGGTACGTTCCTGTTCGATGTTTGATCGGCCGATTCCAGCACTCATGTTTTTTTTTGCTATTGCTTTGATAGGTTTGCAGTCGTACTCTCTAATGCGACAGGTGGCCTGCCTGGCAGATCAGAATACGTCTGCTTATTGCTACATCGAGGCTGCCAGCAACCCAAATCCGTCGGACGTATATTTCTATTCTTTGCCGTTTGGAGTCCCCCTCCCGACCAATACCAATCTGTCATGTTCTGGTTGCACCAAGAACGTGATGGCTTTATTTGGGTCGCAGACAAACCAAACGAACGGCTTGGAGGAGACGTACAAATTTGCGGCGAATCTTGCAGCTTCTAAATGTGGCTCAACCTACATCTACACTCAGTCGGCGGCTCTCGCGTCATCATCATCATCCGCACTGTCATGGATTGGGGGCCATCCACCAACTGGCTGGACGGTTGTGTTGGCGTTGTGCATTCTTTTAATGGAACAAGTATAATTTATTTTGGATACCCTTAGTGTTCTATATCAGCGCGGAGGCCATCTCTATCCCTTTCTTTCCTCTTTGGGTATATTTTTTGTCGTATAGATCATCGTTCACCTATGCTATGAGGAATCACTATTATCAAAAAGCTTCCGAGCTCTGGTCCACGGACTGGTGGAGTCGGTCAATAGCACCAAGTAGAGTAGCACAGACAGAGTGATGATCAGTCATCCCAGGATGACGTGATTATGATCACCTCCTGAGTGGCTCCGAGTGGTGTAGTCTCCTGATTCAGCGCGCAGTCATGTCCATTTCTTCGCTATATCTCTTGCAAAGTAGAAGAGGTTGTTATTTAGCCAGCATCTCATCAACCGGGATCCTTTCTTGCCGTAATTTGATGAGCGCCAACACCGCAACCATCGTACGATAAAGACACTTCCCAACCAATTCCTCGCGTGTACTACACCACATCTTGCTACATCATCGATCATCCCTCAATGCCCCGCCTGCGTGCTGTAGCCGGGCCATCTCAAGATAAGCTCGTGCCTATCTCGGTCAACTCGGACGTGCCACACAATATCGTCTCCGACGCCTTCGAGGGGCAAATCCTTGCGTATATCAAGGGCTTTATGGACGAGGACGGAAATGTCTTAGAAAGTGAATATTTCCACCGGGAGGACCGAAAAGGCATCACTTGGAGCATACAGGTCCAAGGTACGCAGCAGCTCGACTCTGTCTATCCCATCCCTTCCCCTAATCCTTGCGGCGCCTGCCACGCTGACGTGCGACGTTGCGTACGTCTCCAGGACGCTTCCTTCGTCCCATCTCTGCGGATGATGTGCTCTTCGGAAACACGTTCGACCGTCCCCTGAAGCTACCCTGGGGTTCTGGTGCAGCGTTCAAGTTCATGCAGTAAGCACCCTTTTTCGATCCCCTTTTCCACCCGCAGATTGCAGTGACAGCAACTGACGTCATGACTTGTGCCCCATCCCAGTTTTATTGACCCGACACTAGACCACGACCTTTCGTCGAGCACAAAGCCATGGGCCCTTTCCCCACTCATTGCAACGATGCCGCACCTCGCTCACAGCCGCGTGCCTGTCGCATCTCGATCCCCCTCCCCCTCGTCAGGGCACACAATCAACCGTAAGGCCTGGCCAACCTTTCCAACTGGACAGTCGCTCTCCGACGATACGGCACAGCTGCACCTTACTTTGAGAAGCCTGCCACCTTCACATTCGTCCTCGTCCGCATCAACGCCACTTCTCTCGCGTCAGCCTTCGTCCTCAGGGTCAGCCACCGGCACCCCTGACTCTGACAACCCAGCGTCGGCCGCAGTGATTCAATCGTTGGACCCTGGCAACGAATGCCTCACGCAGCCCCCTGAGGCACACTTGACAACCAAAAATCGGTCCAAGAAGAACAATCGCGTGTCCACCTCATCTCTCGCGTCGCTGCTGTCTGCAAATCCCGAAGACAGGAGGGAGCGCAAGGAGCGCAAGCGGACGGAGAAATTGATGCGCCACGAGCAGGCGCTGCAGGAGTTGCGCACGGCAGAGCGTCGACGTGCCTATTTTCGCGACGTGTCACATCGACAAGAGCTTGTTTTTGGTCCTGAGGTACGCGCGTTTTCCCACATTCCATCACGTTCATCCATCCTCCCCCTCTACCCCCAAATTTTTTCGGGCGTGGGTTGTTGATCTTTGTGCCCCGTTAGGACATATTTACGATCGACTTTTGTTACGTATTCAGTTCACGCCGACGTTGTCGCTGCAACTGCCCGGCGGCATCTCGTTCGACCTGATGCACTATTGGGACGGTCAGCCTGTCCGCTTCGTATGTTGTGAGCGCAAACGAGAGGGCGAGGGTGAGTGTGAGGGCGATACAGAGTCGGACACACCCTGGGGCCGTGTATTGTGGTGCGTGGCGATTGAGCTGGTCCCTGACGAGGAGCCACAGCCGCAGCTGCGACCGGTTGCGCAGTCTGCCAATGGGGTGACCAACGGAGCTGGGCGCCACCATCGATTAAGCAATGGCACCGAGGGTAGTGGGAACTAGACCTGTATCGGTGAGGTGAATGGCAGCAAACGAGGTGATGATGTCTCTACAAGCATAGAACCAGGTCCTATACTGTACTGGTGGACCTGTTGGACTCGCCAATCGTTGTCTGGCGAGACCTGGTATCTGTCTGTTTACCATTTTATTGTAACTTAAGTAGAAGTGCGTCTCCGCATCGGCACGGCACATATCTATAAATTACGTTACTGTGCTTACTCTGCGAGGCATGTGATTTCTGTCTACATTTGTCTCGGTCTCGAGACCGTTAAACGCCAACGTAACGAGTCCGAAGCCACGGATCATAAAGAACCAGAAGCTGAAACTAAATAATCGAGCGGCCCACACTGTTCCCGAACGAACCCGGCGGCGTCCAAAGGCAAAAACTCAACTAAACTTCCCAGCGAGCGAGATCCGCGGAACGAACCAGTACTAGTGTGGGACCTCAGAAGCCCACGCAACTCCGAGGACTCGGAGTGAAACAGAAGAACAATAATCATTCGTGATGACAGGCGCAAGGGGGGCGTGGATAGGAAGGCGCCGCCACTGGAACGTGCGTGCGTGCAGGTGCATGCACATGCATATGCACGGTATCCTCGGGAAAAAGCTGTACAGGTGTTAGTGCACGGAATTGGGGCACTGCGCACACTACAGTAGGAAGATAGAGGGTTTGCAGTGAGAGGATGGTCGGGGGTAATAGAGGGGGCCCTACTGTAGTGCGATGATCGCACCAGCGCCGCCACTCCTGTATACTACGGTACTAGTAAGTCAGTCAGATCGCAGCACCAGTACTAGTACTATCGCAGCGCAGCACGCAGCCGCAGCCACCCACAACCCACAAACGCAACGCCACAGAAGAGTTCCCCCCCTGCCCGTCGGGACCGGCACGGAAAACCAAAAGATTGGTAAGATGATATGAACATCTTTCATATATCATCATCGAACATTTCATTTTCAATTCGGAACGCTTTGGGTGGGTGGATGGATGGATGGATGGATGACGAATGATTGATGATTTTTAATGATCGCTGCCTATGCGGGTGCGTGGCGTGTGTGTGCATGGGATTCAAGTTTGCGACCGGGCGGCATAAGGAACAACCAACCACCGTCTCTCCCCCGCCCGGGAGAATCCGTTCGGCTTCTGTAGTTGTAGTTTTTTTTTTGTCAGACAGTTGCAAGTCATGCGTGGCAGAAAACGCTTGGCGGGTTCCGTCAAGGAACCCGGTCGGTCGGGACGGGACGGGGACGTGGCGAATCGGCAGACGATTTGTAAACAGCGAGGAGATTTGTAAGTTGCGCGTCTCAAGGAGTGGCGGGGATGGATCGATGTTATCTGGAAAACAGACATTTCATTTCTCGGCTCTTGGCTGGCTTAGCTTAGATGCTTGGATGATCGATAGATTAGAAATCAGTTGACAAACGTGCGGCAGACCGCATGTTCTTTTGTTTTCATTAACTGAGGCAGGAACGCACACGCGTCGCGCACGCACCGTACTAGAGACAAGAGTTATACTCTACATTATCGAATTGACTACAACAAACAACAAGCGAAGCATGTAAAGCCAAGGATATTAAATATTATGCCGAGGAAGCAGACGTGCGAGGATATCAGTGAATGGATCAGTGCGGGATCGATTATGTGTAACGAAATATTGTAAAGGTGGCGTGAAGAAAAGGAAGGCATCAAGCGGCATTAGTGGGAAGAAGAGGGACAAGCTCATTGCCGTAAACACTTGATGAGCTTGTTCAAGCCCTCGAGGCCGAAGCCTTCCTCGGCAGAGTAGCAGACATACATCGGCATGTGCTGCGAGTGGAACTTGTTCTGCAAGAAGGAAATGTCAGTCCCCCACGTTTGCAGTTGCGCAAAAGACGTGAGCATCGACGTACCCGGAAGTCGCCGCGGCGGGTCAGGCCGGTGAGGCCGATGACCTTGTTGTATGTCTTGCTGAGCCAAGTGACCTTCCACCCGCTCAGGTTGTCGACGGGCGTGAGCGAATCCGAGGCCGTGATACCGAAAGTGACGGCGACGCCTCCGCGTCGGACGGGGGAGTGCGGGGTCGACTTGCCAGAGGAGCTGTCAGACCGCGAGGGAGAACCGGAACGCCTAGAGTCGGCGCTCTGGGAACGCGAGTGACTCGAGTTCTCCTCCATCTTGCGGGCGACTTCGATGTCCGTGTTCGTCCACACCAACGCTCCGTCTTCCGATTTGCGATCCGAGTCGTCGGACGAACTGCCCTCGTCTTGGATGTCCGACATGGCCCGGTAGATGATCATCTCGGATGTTCCGCGGGGCGCGTTCGGGAAAGACACCGCGTTCTTGATCTGGTACTGATGGTGGTGGATGCTAGTGAGGACGAGGATTGCGACGATCTTGGAGTCCTTCTCCGCGATCCAATAGCGACGGTGCTCAAAGTCGAGCCACGGCTGAAAGGACGTCTGCGAAGCGAGATATGTATCAGAGACATGGAAGAGATGGGAAGTAGAGACAGCGACTCACGGATGCGATCTGGATACCAGTCTTGCTCTTCTTCCAGCTGGCGATGCCTTCCTCAACCTGACGCTTCATCGCGTCGGTCCACTGGTCAGGCTGCACCTCACGAACTTGAACGTTCTCGCGTTCAGCTCGGCGAAGGTTCTTCTTGAAATCCTTGACCTCGGATCCTCCACCGTGGGAGTGAGCAAGCTCGACGACCGAGCGCGGGTCCAGGAAGTCCTCGACGATACAGCTGACCACGCTCCATCCAAACTTGGAGCCGCCACCACCGAGGACCTGCTCCATCTGGCCATCCACGCAAAGCCAAACCGGGCGGAGCTTCTGAGACTTGGCCCACTCGATGAAGGCGGTACACGTTGCCTCCAGAGCAGCAGGATCGGAAACGATCGGGTTACCCCAGGCGAAGACGAAAGGATCAGAACGGAGGTAGCCCTGGACGGGAGGGAAAGAGGATTGGGGGATGGGAACGGAAGGACGCCAGATCTTGTAACGACCAAACTCGAGCCACGAAGTGGCAGAGGAGGAACCGTACTGGGCAATCAGTTCGGCGATACCAGCCTTGTCACCGGTAGCTTTGTCTGCCTCAACATCGGCGGCTTGCTGAGGAGAAGAGCTGGACGATCGCTGGAAGTCGAGCACTTCGGTGTCGAGCGGCTCCTCGGCCTCCTGGCCATTGGAGACGGGCTTTGCGGACTGGGGAACAGAAGGTTCACTCGGCGCGGCTTGATTGGGCTGCTCGGGCTGTGCACGATAGGCGGGTGGGGTACGGGTGGTGGCAATGGTAGAATCTTTAGTCACCTCCGAAGGGCGCCAGTAGTCGTTAAGCTTAGCGTTCAATGCAGAAGCGTCGAAAGGGATACGAGAGAAGAGAGTAGCCATTAGGTGAGTATGGTAAGGTTAGGTTCAGATAATACTGTAGGGGACGGATAGGAAGGCTCAGGTATGAGATGAGGGTGAGAGTAGGGAATGGACGCGAGCCTTATATGTGTGGGGCAATGACCCTAGACCTGGCGTAGACAGCATCTCGCCCTGACTCCAGGAGAGAACCTAACTGTTGGTCCGGGCCAAAGAATGGACGGGGAGGGGACGGGGAATGCCACGACTAAGCACAAGACAAAGCTGATGACTCATGACTCATGCACGAGGGCGTTATCACAACACAATGCGTCGCACAGCCACCACCAACACGCCTTCTCGGCCCCGCAGTGACCCCCGACCCGATTTTTTCCTAAAGATAGATATTCTCATCCCCGACTATTCGGAGCACATATCGGTCATACCATAATATCCACCTTTCGGAGTTAATGATGAGTCGATGACGGACGATCTGACCAGTTCGCCTGGAGTTCACTGATGTCACTCGCCACACTTGTTCACATCACAACTTGCGCAGATCTGGTCAAAGGGCCACCCGTGGGGCTGGGGAAGGCCATGCCTTGGACACGTAGAGATCTAATACCGTACTAACAGTGCGGCAGGGAACCCTCTGTTGGCCACTTTTGCAGCTTGCACTATGTGAGTTTTGTCATGCCCGCTGACTAGCGCCGCATCATCGTGATGACCTTATGGCAGTCGAGCGGAGTTTGAAATAGCCCCGTGATGGAGTTACATAATTAATGCCACGTGATTTACAATGATCACGTGTGAGGGAATATCGCACCAGTGACACCCGGTCACGTTCTACAGTCCCGTCGGGTCGGGCTCCATGGCCATGGTCGCCCCTGCTGCGCATCCTCCTTTAAAACATAGCCGTCTTCATTCCCCTGTTGTGCTTTCCCTCTTCCCCACATCCGTCTTACTATCTAATGTATGACAAGACTCCCGTATACCCTCATCAACACCATCTCCCTTTTGCTCACGAACCATTAAAGTCTATCTATGTCTTTCAGCGCCTCCTGACAACCATTCTCCTAGTACCCGTATGGGCCACCTACTATTCAGTCTTTCCCCGGTCTTTTCGTCCTCGTCCTTCATGGTCGATTTCCCAGGTCCTCGTCGTCAAATTTACCAAGCGCATATACAAGGTCACCGAAGTGGCTGGTGTCACTTGGGGAACCCGTGATCCCACACATGAACCGGATGAAAAGTCTCTTAACGAGACGCGCTTCGCCTGGGTCCCACCCCTTCCAGATGATCTCTGCACAGGTATCGTTAAAGATGATCAAGTCCCGCTTCAGAGGGTCGGCACATTCATCTGGCCCAAGCTCCTGCCACCCAGCGCTCGTCTGCGCTGCGTCATCAAAAGTGATAGCGAGACCGCTATCTCAACCCCTGCTTCCAAGTACAAATTTCCCAAGATAGACGTGCACGTAGAAGCAATTCCCTATATGGGGACCGCAACCAGCGACCTGGATGTCGAGGCCAAGGCCGCCGATTCTCCACCTCGCGTGATTGGACTCTACTTACACGGGGGTGGATATTGTCACATGTCCGCTCACGAGAAGTCTGGTACCTCCCGGGTCCCCCGCCGACTCATGAGAGTGCGCGTCACACTGTTTAGTCGCATACATGTCATGATGATTTGCTCTGACAGGACAATCTCTTCCAAGAGATCCATGGTGTGTTCTTTGAACTAGGATCGTCATCGTCAACGCTGACTCTTCATTAAGCTGTCGAATATAGGCTCTTGCAGCATGCGCCTGTACCTGGAGCCCTCCAGGACGCCGCTGCTGTCTATGCGCATCTCGTTACGCACCGTCTTGGCGCTCGCAAAGGCCCAGACGGCAAATATCGTTATCCGGACTTACCTGTTCCCAATCACGTACACGCCCACGACCCTCCAACATCGCAGGATCCGGTCCTAGACACATCCACCTCGAGCATGGGCCAAACATTGGATTGCGAAACGCGTCTCAGGAGTGGTGCAATCCCTCCAGGGTCAGACGTTTCTCCTTCAGGCGGTGCAGGACACCGACAGCACGTCGAGACCCAAAAGGAGGACGATCGACGTGATTCCGTGGAGCCGTTAATTAGTGGAAATGATGCCATCCCGCAATCGCCTGTCAACGCCATTCCTGCGGCACATCGACCACGTATCATCCTTATTGGTGATAGCGCTGGCGGAAATCTCGTATTAGCACTTGCGCGTTGGGTCAGGGATGAGGGCGTACTCCCCATGCCGGATGGGATGCTACTGTTGTCACCCTCTTGTGATCCCTGTACGCACCGCGGCATGGCTAATGGGCCCGACTCGCTGACGTGATCTGATTCTGTAACCAGCACACACACTTCCTCAAGTACCTGCTTCGCGTCGCCCTCGGCCGCACGCTGATACCGATTACCTACTGGATACTCCCGAGCCGCGTGCCTTACTCTCCCGCACATTCCTCGGCCATCACCCAATCGAGATGGTGTATTCACCGTACATCTCCCCGGCGAGCGAGTGGGTCCTCTCTGTGTTTCACGGAAAGGAGGGCATGGTCGACCTGGAACCTCTCGGTCGTCACCAAGATTCGCGTGATTACCGCGACGAGGGCATTAAAACATATGATTGCCCCGTCAACTGTGTTTCCACGGGCCCTAACGGCTGCTCGGCGTCGAGTAATCCGTACATCCGTGGTCCGGAAGGTATGGGCCTGTTCACGGAGTTTCCAAGAGCGCTGATCGTGGTGGGCGATGCGGAGCGGCTTGAGCGCGAGGTAGCAGCACTAGAGCGAGCGCTCGAGCACGATGGTGTCCGGGTCCGGATGGTGTGGGCTAAGGACGCTGTTCATGATGTATTGATCATGGGCGCATGGGACGAGCGAGTCCGTGAGGGTATATGGAAGGAAATTGGTAGGTGGGTCCATGAGTTTGCGGTGGACCATGTCGATCACCCATAGACAGTACTGAACATTGTAGCTTGAGCCAAAAGCAGAATTGGGACTGCTTGCATTGCGGACATTATATTTAGTTGTATTTCGAACGTTTGTAGCTGCAGAATGGACAACAAAAGTCATGTTATATTGGTGTTATAGGGGTTTGGAAAGGTGATGTCATGTTACAGAAAGGCGATCTTACTATCGGTTTGCGTTGCGTTGCAATACTTGTTGCCAGTCCGGTAAACGCTAGGATGGTCCAGGATTGAACTGAGGATGCAGGATGGTGACCTCCTTGTCAAGGGTCATACACCCATGGGTGGCCGACAGGCACATCAGGGTGTGCATAGTATCAACACTCCAAGCCCCACAGAAAAGACCGACAGTGGGCCATCAGCACGTAGCACAGACACTTGATGGCCGCCGCCCAACAATATAACACATCACTGTGAACCCAGGGATAAGGGTCGGGGTGTCGATCCATCAATCACCCGGGTGATGGGAGGAATGTGAGTAAGGAGGGTTGAACTGCAGTTGTCACACATCTATAATTAGCAGGCGCCTGTCGCGCCCGTCTCCGTATCGTAAAAAGGCGGGGCGATCGGTGGCTGCTGAGTGAGATGTGCGCTGGAGTGTTTTTATTGGTGCCAAACGTGATGGTCTGTCCGCAGTGCGTCAATATAATGTCAAGGAAGGAGAAGCTCGGAGGCTTTGTAGGGAAGGTGTTCTGCCGGGAATAGTGTGAAAGCGTGAAATGGCAAGGCGCAGATGTAGCAGGATTGTATTAGAAGCGTGACTTAGCCGGCGAGATGATCGGTTGCACTGGAGGGATGAACGGCGCGCCGACTCGGCAAGGGCCAGCTAGCAGCAACGGGGAACAATGCGCAGCCATCGGACTCAAAACACTAGTGCAGGGCAGGGCGCATCCCTCAAGCGAGACAGTGAGCGCTAGCGCTGGTGGCTCGCCGCGCCAACACCATGAACGCGCGGCAGATTTGGGCGGGAATTCTGTGCTCGCCGTTTCAAGAATGACGCGGTTGGGCGCTTTGTCAGACGAGCTTGCATGGTGCCCTGCCTCTCTAGCTTGGCACGTGGCATTATACGTATGACTTGTAATCGATTGAATGGTGCAATGCCGATTTCAGACACATTGGAATTGGAAGGCTCGCCAAGACGGAAAAGAAACGAACACTTCGGGCGGCGGGCAAAAGATGCGCCAAGGTGGATCGAATGTTGTGGCGCGCATTTGGCACTGGCGACCGCGAATTACGGGACGGCGGGGGTGAAGCGATCTCCTCTTATAGGGTGGAAGGAGGGACGCTTTACCAAGCTTGGAAAGCGGAAGTCTGTTTCAGGCAATCTAGACTGCGGATCTGGAGGCGTGCGTATTAGCTAATTGATTGTTGTAATCTGATTACATAAAATTGACCCATAAAGCAAAAACGCCACGAGGAAGTCGCGCGGAGGAGATCAAATTCAAACCCGGACGACGAGGACGAGACGACAACTACGACTGGGAGGGAGGCGAGGCTCCCATTGCGCAGATCAAAAAGAAATGGTGCACGACATGATGCCAAGCAAATGCAACAAGTGCAAATTCACGATAAAGTGCTCGATACGAAGTGACGAGCGTCTCGGCGCGGCGCGATTACTATGGGCGTCTGAGCGTCAGGGCGAATGAGAGTTAGGCGTCTCTCACGCTCTCAACTTGGCTAAAGGCTTTTAAACTCGACAAATGGGACAACATGGCGCCCTGAGGCGAATGGGCAAGCCGGCTGTGTGACTGTGCACGGCCTCGACTTGATACTTATCCTTATCCTATTTGTTCTCTCCTTCACTCCCCCCTCCCTCTCCTTACCCTTCCTCCTCCATGGCTTCCATCAGCTCGCCCTCCCGCCTTGGCCGTCCCCCAACCGCTTTCAAGAACGTCTCTCCCAGTCCCAGACGGAACTCTGATATCTTTCGGCCCAGACTTCCTCGCGACCCTTTTGCTAATTCTGCTTTCCACGAACGACCTCCCGTCGTCCTCAACACGGAGCGTCTCTTTCGCGCTGCCTCCGCCGAACATCCCTTCAGGCATGTCGTGCTCGTCCTAGGCGGTCAGCGACTTTCTTTTATGACCTCCCATCATTCGCTTACCGCTTTTGTACTTCACCCTAGACCCAAACCCTCAAGACCTCGCTCCCCTAATCAACTCTGAGCGCCTCGCATTCTCCCTCCTTATCCTCGCGTCCCATCAACCACCGTCGTTACCGTCCAAAGTGCAGCCTGCGGTTCGCGTCCTCCGTCTGGCAGAGCCGCTCGCCTTGGAGCAGCTGGGGGCCGTCCGTCTCGTCAACGTGCTAGAATGGGCCGAACGTGTCGCGCGAACGTGGCGGAAACTGGGCGGAAACGGCGTCGAGGAACTCGCCGAGTGCGATCAAGGGGACCTTGCCGCTCTAGCACCGCCCATGAATGTCCTCCACCGCCTGCGTACCTTCAGCAATCCTAAGTCGCCTGCTGACTCCTCCGAGTCGTCTACCTCGCATCCGGATTCTGATTCTTTGGCCCCTCCGAGCTTAGCCTTTGACAAGTTTCGCTCGCGAGTAAAGCGCCGTCGTCACTCCGAACGCGGCATTCCGGCTGCGGATCCGTCCCAGCGTCCGTTCGATGCGCTTCTTAACTACCTCCCTTCCGGCTTGCCCGACAAGTCTCTCCTCAAGTATACCATCCTTGTGACGACGATTAGCCGGCCCTTTCTCTCGGCCGTTGCCCCACCGTCGGCTCGACCACTGCAGGCCAACAACCCCCGGAGTTCCACGATATTCAAGCGCATATCTATCTATTCGGTGAAATCTACGCCTTTTGGCTCTGAGGACTCGTTCAACAGTATACTTACTGGTTCACCTTTCTCCAACGCGCCACCCATCAAAGCCCATCTCGTGCACCTGCTACCTCCCCGCCCACGCAATTCGGTCGCGAACCGTCTCCTGGATAGCATCGAAACATTCCTCCTTTCGTTCGTATTTCCCCCGACTTTTGAGAGGGGAATTTCAGTTTCGGCCGATGTCCCACGTGCATGCCTCGTCGAGTCGAATGCATTTGTCGAACCCGTCGCCACGCCCCCGAGCCTGAGCACGGGGTGGACCGTCGCGGATATATTACTGAGCGGGTGTCTGGACAACGAGCCGATCCCCCGTGTATGGTTTTCTGGCGCTTCTGATATTGTTGTGGCCGCCTTGCCGCCATCGCAACCGCCGCAACAGTCTCCTGCAACCCCGCCACCGGCACACGTCCTTGACCACCGCACGTCGACTTCCTCATCACCTGACTCCTCGCGTCCCAGTTTCAACTTGCTGCCGACGCCACCAGACTCATCAGAGGAGGCCTTGTCGAATCGCCGTGCCTCCCTCGTCAAGAAAAAAAGGAATACGCTGTCGTGGCCCTGGAGGTTATGGAAACGACCCACCACGGCGATAATGCCGCGTTGAATTGGTTAGACGGGAGGTCCATTTTTAGATCAGAAGAACTCTCAATTGATTTGCTGTATATGTCTTATCGGCGGCGTCAGGGCCAAATTTTAGTTTCGCATCCTCGTTTCCATCTATCACGACACAACACATCTCCTGTTATCCCTTTCAACCTCGGACTCGTTTACGAGTAGTAATCTCGCATTCCAACGTTCATTCGCTGTTTTCCCATTTTCACAAATGTATCATGTCCCTTCTTTTCCGCATATAGACAGTACGTACGTACGTTTCTGACTCTTCAAGTAGGGCCCACACATTACGCACCCTTTTCGTGACTAACTTCTGCATCGCCCTCGTAAACTCCAATTGATCGTGAAGCGAAGTATATTGGCGAGGTAATGATAGAAGCCTCGCTCACTGACAATGATACATCAGCGTCGCGAATTTATTACTACATTCTCGTAAAACGTTGAGACATCCATGCGGCCATCACAATGTGACTCTTCAAAGCATGAGGCCCATTCGCCATGTCATCTGTAAATTATATACTGTACAGTAATACAAGACTTTAACCGACCTGAATATAATGATCGTCGATGCATATACGTGGTCACCTTAAACTTTCGGAGCTTGAGACGAAGGGGGGATTGGAAGACACCAGGAAGGCTCGGCTCGATACCGAAAAAAGATAACAACGTTCTTCAAGTTCCTCACCCGAGACAGCAACACGAGCCCAACGCGCGAAATAACACGTTTGTAGGTCGGGCCCATATGGGAACTGCCGCTGCAGCCGAAATCAGAAGCGCGGAGAGAAACAATTACTGACTCGGCTCGGTGGTGGGCGCAATGCCATCGAAGAAAACAGGAAAAAAGGAAAAATAAATAAATACATGGACGCCGGCAAGTTGAGCTAGCGGCTCGCCTTCCTGGAAGATGGTCGCGACGTGCACCGGGTTTTGGGCTAGGAACTAGATGCACGAGTTATGTGAGAGACCGGCCGGCCTCATTGCCAGGAGGGGTTAAGATGTCGTGTGGGAAAGAAAGAGCGAAAGCTAGCGTTGTTGGAGAAAAGTGGCTATCCTGAGGATATTGACGTCGTGCTATGCAGACCAATGACAAAACAGGTAGTAATTGGAAGGGTGAGAGGGGGGGGGCGCAAAAAGGTCGGAGGATAGAAGAGCCGGAGAGACGCACGTTTGTCCTCCCTGCATTAATCGATTGCTTCA
>WNFC01026423.1_pt1:0-17500 | contig 20501 bp, 20 predicted proteins | sample 5400541 | NCBI WGS metagenome assembly WNFC01 (sample SAMN13153342, study PRJNA577476) | soil metagenome | isolation source: 120 cm saprolite under Douglas fir tree site 2 hole 2 replicate 1 | place: USA:California | collected 2015-04-18
TCGGGTGATTCCGGGGTACTCGTTGTTACTCGTGTGCGTTCTACCACTACCAAGTGCACACGAGGCCGCGGGTGCAACGGGCATCCGGCGTTCCCCACGCCCTCTTTGGGCGGAAGATTTTTCAACGGCTCGGGCGCATCGCGCCGCGAGATCGCGAAATTGCGTCTGGAGTTCCACGTCATTGCGAGCAATGACGGCGGGGGCGATGGATTGCTTCGCAGAGCCTGTCATCGGGCGCGCATTCGCGCGACCCGTTGGCTCGCAATGACGTGGAGAGTGTGTTGGCGACTTCAATTCAGCAAAAACCCGCCGTCGACGGTGACGACGCTGCCGGTCATGTAGCGCGAGGCGTTCGAGGCCAGCAGCATGATCGCGCCGTCGAGATCGGATTCGGCGCCGACCCGGCGCTGCGGAATCCCTTTGGTCAGTTTCTCGCCCGCGGGCGTGGACCAGAAATCATGATTCATCTCGGTATCGATGTAGCCGGGCGCCAAGGCGTTGACGCGGATGCGGTTGCCGGCCAGCTCCAGCGCCATCGCCTTGGTGGCCTGGATGATCCCCGCCTTGGAGATCGTATAGGGCGAGAGAAACTTCATCACGCCGAGACCAAGCACGGAGGCGATATTGACGATATTGCCTTCCTGCTTTCGCGCGATCATTCGCCGCGCCATTTCAGTCGCGGCGAAATACGCGCCCTTGAGATTGGCGTTGATGACGGCGTCCCAGTCCGCCTCGGTCTGGTCCACCGCAAGCTTTTCAACCGCGATGCCGGCATTGTTGATGAGCACGCTGATCGGACCAAGTGCTGCTTCCGCGCTGTCGATAGCTGTTCCGATCGAGGCCAGGTCCGTCACGTCCATCTGCACCGCGACGGCGCGGCCACCCTGCCCTCTTATCTCATCTTCGAGGTTTTTCAGTTTGGCGGTCTGGCGTGCCGCCAACACGACCGCGGCGCCATGCGCCGACAAGACCCGCGCGAATTGCCGGCCCAGCCCCTGCGAGGCGCCGGTGACGAGAATGATTTCTTTACTGACGTCGAATATGTCAGGCATGGCTGGTTCGGTTCCCAAAAGTAGTGCGCGTTCATTGATACAGACGATTTTCGGGATCGCAAACCCGATTCCTCGACCACGCCGGACCCTCGAGACAGACCAGGAATTGTCGTCCATGAACAGTTTCGATGCGGTGGTCTATCTCGGATTGGTTGTCGCTGTCGTCACCGGCTTCAATGCCGGCTTGCTGCGCAGCGCGGTCACGATCCTGGCCTATCTGATCGCGATGCCGATCGCGGTTTGGATCATGTCGCTGATTTCCCCTCAGATCGACGGCAAGCTCGACTCGCCGTGGGCGCAGCATTCGCTGCTGTTCTTCGGGATTTTTCTGATCGCCGGCATGGTGCTGGGAAAGCTGATGCGCATGGCGCTCGACGAAACCATCGGGTCCGAAGCCGGTATTGGGGATCGCCTCGCCGGCGCGGCACTCGGCGCGGTGCGCGTCGGCCTGGTCGCGATCACGCTGGTTTTGATTTTCGATCAGCTGGTGCCATCAGATCGCCAGCCGGCGTTTCTGACCGGTTCGCAGCTGCGGCCGCTATTGTCAGAGGCCGGGCAAATGGGCTTTAAGTCGCTGCCGCCGGACGTCGCTGCCTATGTGGACCGGATCAAGAAAGATCGGCGGATTTGAGCCGAAGATTGTCCCTGAGAAGATTGTCCCTGGTATGCATTTCGGCGGTGCGCGGTCTCTTATCAGGGACATCAGGGTTGGCTACAATAGCCGCATCGGACTTCAAGAAATCGTTGGATACAAGGGAGTGAGACAGTGGATCTTGGGATCAAAGGCCGCCGCGCATTGGTATGCGCATCCAGCAAGGGATTGGGACGCGCCTGCGCGATGGCGCTGGCCGCCGAAGGCGTGCATGTCACCTTGACAGCGCGCGGCGCCGAGGCGCTGGCGAAGACCGCCGCCGAAATACGCAAGGCCAGTCCCGGTGTCACGGTGACGGAAGTCGCCGGCGACATCACCACAACAGCGGGCCGCGAGGCCGCGCTGAAGGCGTGCCCGGACCCGGATATCCTGATCAACAATGCCGGCGGCCCGCCGCCGGGCGATTTCCGCAACTGGACCCGCGACGACTGGATCAAGGCGATCGACGCCAACATGCTGACGCCGATCGAACTGATCAAGGCGACGGTGGACGGCATGATGGCGCGCAAGTTCGGCCGCATTGTCAACATCACCTCCGCCGCGGTAAAGGCGCCGATCGAGGTGCTCGGATTGTCCAACGGCGCCCGCGCCGGCCTCACGGGCTTTGTCGAGGCTTGCGCGTTTCTCTGCGGCGCCAAGGCAGGCTACATCACCGGGCAGAACATCCTGCTCGATGGCGGCGCATTTCCGGGCACGCTGTGAATGAAGGCCGTTTGGTATGAGCGAACCGGTGCCGCGCCCGATGTGCTGACCTTTGGCGACATGCCGACGCCGATGGCCGGTCCGGGCGAAGTCCGGGTCCGGCTGGAGGCCTCCGGGGTCAATCCCGCCGATGTCGGCCGCCGCGCCGGCAGCTATCGCGCGCTGGAATTCAAGCGCGTGATACCCAACAGCGATGGCGCCGGAATTATCGATCAGCTCGGTGACGGCGTCACGCGGCTCAGCGTGGGCCAGCGGGTCTGGCTCTTTAACGGCCAGCGCAACGGCCGGGCCTTCGGTACCGCGGCCGAATATATAGCGCTATCCGAGCATCTGGTGACGCCGCTATCCGACAATGTGTCGTTCCCGGCCGGTGCTACGCTCGGCATTCCCTGCATGACGGCGTGGAGCTGCCTGTTCGGCGATGGACCGATCGCGGGCCAGACGGTGCTGGTTACCGGCGGCGCGGGCGCGGTCGGTCACTATGCCGTGCAGCTTGCAAAATGGGGCGGCGCACGCGTGATCGCCACCGTCAGTTCGTCATTCAAGGCCGAGCAGGCCCGCCTCGCCGGTGCCGATCTGGTGATCGACTACAAGACCGAGGACGTCATCGCGAAGACGATGGCATTCACCGAGCAGCGCGGAGTGAACCGTGTCGTCGACGTCGACTTCGGCGGCAACATCGCGACCACCCTGAAAATAATGGCGATGAATTCGACCATTGCGGTCTACGCCACCAACGGCAATCGCAGTCCGGTGGTTCCGATGCGCGAGCTGATGGAGCGATGCGTCGCGCTACGCGCGCTGGTGCTGTTCGCGCTGCCGCCGCCATTGCTCGCAGCAGCCCAGGCCGATATCTCGAAATGGCTTGCCGCTGGAACGCGCATCCACAACATCGCCGCGCGGTTTGCGCTGTCGGAGACGGCGCAGGCTCACCTCGCGGTGGAAAAAGGCGGCAAGCTCGGCACCGTCATTGTCGATTGCGCGCGCTGACCAACTCAAAAAAACGAAGACGTGAGGGGAACGCCGGATGCGCTGGAATGTGGGCAAGGTCAAAATCACGAAAATCGTCGAATTGGAGACGACCGGCAGCACCCGATTTATCCTTCCTTTGGCCACCAATGAAGAAATCCAGAAATTGCCCTGGCTCATTCCAAACTTCGCAACGGACGAAGGCCGTCTCAAAATGTCGATCCACTCCCTGATGGTGGAAACGCCCTCGCACCGGATCGTGGTCGATACCGGGCTTGGCAACGACAAGGAAGGCCGCAAGGTTCCGACCTGGAATAACCGGAAAGATCCGTTCCTCGAGACCATGACGTCCGCAGGCTTTGCGCCCGACAGCATCGACACCGTGCTTTGTACCCATCTGCATGTCGATCACGTCGGCTGGAACACCAAACTCACCGGCGACAAATGGGTGCCGACTTTCGCCCATGCGCGCTACGTGTTCGGCAAGACCGAATATGAGCACTGGCGCGACCACAGCGACGACCCCGACAAGGTGGCGGTATTCAATGACTCGGTGAAGCCGATCATCGACGCCGGCAAGGCCGAACTCGTCGCCAGCGATGCCAGGCTCTGCGACGAAATCACCCTGATTCCAACGTTCGGCCACAGCCCGGGACACATCAGCATTCACATCCAATCGGACGGCGAACAGGGTCTGCTTACCGGCGATGTCGCCCATCATCCCTGCCAGATGGCGCATCTCGACTGGTCATCGACGGCCGATTCCGATCCCGTCCAGTCGGCTGCGACGCGGCGCGAACTGTTCTTGCGGTTTGCCGACACACCGACGCTGGTGATCGGCGGACATTTCAACGCCGGCCACATCAGGCGCGACGGCGACGCCTTCAAATTCATCGTTTAGAATATGGACCCGAACACACACTTCCTCATGGTGAGGAGCGCGTCTTCGCGCGTCTCGAACTATCAGATATGATCCTGGACCCATCCTTCGAGACGCGGCCGGCGGCCGCTCCTCCAGCAATAACGGCGAAGCCGCTATGCGGGGATGCGGGACCCTGCAATGCAGCGCGCAGTCAGCAGTTGAATTTCGGCCCGCGCTGTTCCATGAAGCATCGAAGCTGAGAAAACCGCCAAGGGAGAGATCGACATGAAGCTTGTTCGTTACGGTGCGATCGGCCAGGAAAAGCCCGGCCTGATCGATAAATCGGGTCAACTGCGCGATCTGTCGGATCATGTGAAGGACCTCAATGGCGAGGCCTATGCGCCGGCCTCGCTGGCCAAACTCGCCGGCCTCGATGCCGCCAAGCTTCCCGCCGTCGATGGCAAGCCGCGGCTCGGCGCGCCCGTCACCGGCATCTCTAAATTCGTGGCTATCGGCCTGAACTATATCGACCATGCCAAGGAGACCGGAAATCCGATTCCCGCAGAACCGATCTTCTTCCTGAAGGCCAACACGGCGCTGAGCGGCCCCAACGACAAGGTTGAGAAGCCGCGCGGCTCGACCAAGCTCGACTGGGAAGTCGAGATCGCCGCCATCATCGGCACCCGCGCCAAATATGTCTCCGAGGCCGATGCGCTCAATCACGTCGCCGGCTATTGCGTCTGCAACGACGTCTCCGAGCGCAACTTTCAGATCGAGCGCCTGGGGCAGTGGACCAAGGGCAAGTCGCATGACACGTTCGGTCCGCTCGGCCCGTGGCTGGTCACCAAGGACGAGATTCCGGACGTGCAAAAATTGTCGATGTGGCTCGACGTCAACGGCGAGCGCCGCCAGCGGGGATCGACCTCGACCATGATCTTCTCGATGGCGAAGTGCATTTCCTACGTCTCGCAGTTCATGACGCTGCTGCCCGGCGACATCGTCACCACCGGCACCCCGCCCGGCGTCGGCACCGGCATGAAGCCGCCGCAATTCCTCAACGCCGGCGACGTGGTCACGCTCGGCATCGAAGGGCTCGGCGAGCAACGGCAGGAAATCGTCGCGGCTTGAGGGCCCGAATTCGTGCGAGATGCGCCCACAAAGCTCGTCATGCCCGGGCTTGTCCCGGGCATCCACGCCTGACAGCCTCTCGGCAAGGAAGACGTGGATGGCCGGGTCAAGCCCGGCCATGACGAAGAAAAGAACCTCTCAGGGAAAGAAAAAATGAAACTCACCTTCTCCCCCGCCTCGCCTTTCGCCCGCAAGGTGCGCATTGCCGCGATCGAACTCGGCCTGATCGACAGAATAGAATTCGTCCCGACCACGGTCGTGCCGGGCCAGCCCAATGATGAATATTCAAATCTGTACCCGCTGAAGAAGCTGCCGGCGCTGATCCTGGAGAATGGCGATGTCATTGTCGATTCCTACGTCATCGTCGAATATCTCGACGAACTCGCCGGTGGCGGAAAGCTTATTCCGGCATCTGGCCCAACGCGATGGAGGGTCAAGAGCGACCATTCGCTGCTGCAGGGCATGCTCGATTCGATGCTGCTGTGCCGCTATGAGAAGATGGTGCGCCCGCAGGGGCTGCAATGGCAGGCATGGTCCGACGATCACTGGAACCGGGCATGGAAGGGCATGGCGCACTTCGAGAAGCAGGCGGATATGCTGTCGGGGCCGTTCGATATCGCGCAGATCGGCCTTACATGCGTGCTCGGCTATGCCGATTTCCGCTTCGCCGATTGCGGCTGGCGCAAGGCCTATCCGAAGCTCGATGCCTTCCACGAAAAGATGCTGGCGCGGCCGTCGGTGAAGGTCTCGCTGCCGCCGCCGGCTTGATCGCAGGAAAGTTGCCATGACTCTCAAGCTCACCGCCCGCGATCTCACCATTCACCGCATCGTCGAGCAGGAAACCACTTACCTGCCGGCACTGGACATGCTGCCCGGCCTGACCCCGGAGTTGCTCGCCGAGAACAGGCCGTGGATGCAAAGGGCCGGTGCGATCGATGCCAACGACGTGCTGATCCTGTGTTTCCAGTCCTACATCGTGAAGACACCGCATCACACCATTCTGGTCGACAGCTGCATCGGCAACGACAAGCCACGGCCGCTGCGCCCGAAATGGAATATGAAGAGCGACGATACCTATATGCGCGGGCTGGCGGCCGCGGGTTTTTCCGTCGACGACATCGATTTCGTGATGTGCACGCATCTGCATGTCGATCATGTCGGCTGGAACACGCGGCTGGAAAAAGGCCGCTGGGTGCCGACGTTTCCAAACGCGCGTTATGTGTTCGGTAAAAGCGAATTCGATTACTGGGCCGAGCAACACGCCAAGGCGCCGGTGCCGCCATTCGGCGACAGCGTGCTGCCGATCGTCGAAGCGGATAAGGCCGAGATCGTGCGTAACGATTATGCGATCGGCGATCACGCCCGCATCGTGCCGACGCCGGGGCATACGCCAGGGCATGTCGCGTTCACGTTCGGCCGCGGCAAGGACGACGCGGTCGTCAGCGGCGACCTGATGCACTCGCCGCTGCAGGCGCGCTATCCCGAACTGTCAGTTAAATTCGATGTCGATCCGGCGCAGGCCGCGGCGACACGGCGCAGTTTCCTGGAGCGCTATTGCGACACCGACACGCTGTGCTGCACCGCGCATTTTCCCTCGCCGTCGGCCGGGAAAATCCGCCGCTCGGGCAACGGATTTTCATGCCAGGCGGTGAGCTGAATTCCGGCTCTCGAATTTTGGAATGCACCTGCCGCATCCGCTGTTTCACCTCTCCCATCGGGAGAGGTGAAATCTCAGTCGAACAAACTCGGCGTGTGATTGACCACCGCGCCTTCGATGGCGAGCATTTTGAGCTTGGTGACGACGCCGCCATTGGCGGAAAATCCGCCGGGCTTGCCGCCGGCGGCGAGCACGCGGTGGCAGGGCACCACGATCGGGCAGGGATTGCGCCCGAGCGCCTGGCCGACGTCACGCGACAGTTCGACGCCGCCGAGCCGTTTGGCGATATCGCCGTAAGTGAGCGTCTTGCCTGGCGGGATGGTGCGCGCGATGTCGTAGACGCCGCGGTTGAACTCGGGGACCCCATCGAGATCGAGCACGACATCGGTGAGGTCGTTCGGCTTGCCGGCAAGCAGTTCGACGATCCCGTCGATCGCGCTTTGCACCTCGGCCGACGGCGGCGCTTCCGCGATGTCGCCATGGCGCTGGCGGATACGGGTACGGGTCTTGTCCTCGCTGCCCATCGGCAGCTGCACCCCATTGATGCCCCGTGCGCCCCACACGATGCCGCAGCGGCCGATCGCGGTATCGAATATTGCAAAACTGTGGCTGGTCATGGCTGGCTCCAAATCCTGTGGCTCCAAATCTTGTCGCTCCAAATCTTGTCGCTCAATGGTTCGAGCTTGATGCTTGCGCCAAATCTAGGCTTGGAGATTGTTGCTATCCACCCGGATTCCGGGGGAACCTGGCGCCATCAACAGATGGCCATCATTTATTGCGCTCGCGGTGCAATTCAATACGCCCGAGCCATGGCGAGCGTTAGCCGGTCCGCGCAACCCTGCCCTCCAAGGGGGAATGGGCACACTCCAGATTTCGTGGAACAATTGATCAAGATCCCTCCCCTCATCCGCACCGAGCCCTCCATTCAAACGCTTCACGTCAATGGGTACGACATGGCCTATCTCGAAGTCGGCAACGGGCCTCCGCTGGTGTGCGTACACGGCTCGTTGTGCGACTTCCGCATCTGGTCGTGCGTGCACGCTGGCGGCGCATGTTTCGGATTCGGGGACCGCGATGATTCCCGGCGCCACGCATCCGATGTTCGAACAGGCGCCGCAAAAGTTCGGCGAGATCGTGCTGGAGTTTCTGGGAGCTTGATAACCAGCCCCTGCTCGACGTCACGTGTTCAGCAAGGCCGCCGTGGACGCCGCCCGCCGGGTGATGCCGCGAATGTGAAAGACGAGAATTCCGACACATACGATTTCGATCGCCATCGAGAACACCGGGACCAGAAATCCCGCTGATAATTCCGTTCCGCGCAACAGCAGTGCGGTGAGCACGCCATCGCTGGACGATGTAGGCCCAGCCGCCAAGGCCAATGATGACCGACAGCCAGAAGGCATAGCGATCGATCAGAACCACCAGGCCGCTGACCGCCCGCATGTCCTCACCGATGGCCAACTGCGCCGCTGCATTCCATGCAATGCGGGCCTTCATCGCGATGAAGACGCTGGCAATCACCAGAACCGCGGCGGCGCCAGCCCTTCGACTGTACCTGGCCAGCGAGATCGCGGCGAACTGGGCCGCGATGGCGCGCGCATCACCGAAATTCGCGATGGCGCGCTGCTGCGCCGCAAGCATATTCCCCGTTGGATCGGCCGCGACGGCTTCCCACAAATGGTCTTCAACTTCCTGCCGCACGTTTCGCGCAAGCGATCGATCGAAACTGAGCTCGCGCGCGAGCCGTTCGAGATAGTCGGGGATCATGCCGGGTTCTCCCGTAGCCGGGTTCCTCCAAGCAGACCGCCAATGGCATCTGAAAATTGTTTCCAGACCGCGCGGCGCTCGATCAGCGCACGATTGCCGGCTCGGGTCAGTGTGTAGACCCGCCGCCGCCGCCCGGAGTCGGCGGTCATCCAGCTGCTCTTGAGCAGGCCCGCCAGCTCGAGACGATGCAGCGCGGGGTAGATCGTCCCCTCGGGCAGATCGAACGCGCCGCCGCTTCGCCGCTTGATCTGCTCGATGACGGCGTAGCCATGCGCCGGGCCCGCCGCCGACAGCGCGGCGAGGACGATCATGTCGAGGTGCCCCTTGAGCATTTCGCCTTCCATACCTTGTATTACTAGGCGTCGGTACCCAAGCGGTCAAGCCGGGAACCGCGGGCCCGGCCAAACACGATCGTTTTCGTTTCGCCAGCCGAAGCGGCAGCCTACTTGCCTCGCGGCACGAACACCTGACCGTTGACACCGAAGCCGCCGTCGGCGGTCTCAAAGATCTGCACAAACGATTTCCGTGCCGGATCCGACGGTTGCTTCGTCGCCCTGAGAACGACGTCGGTGATGCCTTTTATCATGGCCGCCTTTTGCTCAAGCGAAAGCACGCCGGCAGGAACCTGGAGCTCCACCAGCGGTGCGCCGAAGCTGACTGCTGGAGCAGTGTCCGCCAGCGCAGTCGAGACACCGGCCGCCGCGCTCGCGGCGACGGCCGCCGTCATCAGGACAGCCCTCCGATTCAATCCGCCGTTGCTTGCTGGTTGCACGTCGTCGTTCGACCTGTTGATGGTGTCCATAGTCCAACCTCGCAACGGTGATGGGTTATCGCCGCCGCCCGCATGCGGCTTGCCGCGCCTTTGGCGGAATGCCGGAAGCGGATGGAGGAAATTGTCGTCAGGTCCGGGGTGTGTAGACGTTGCCGGTGGCGCCCCAATCGCCGGCCGGGACCTCATTGATCAGCACGTAGGTCGGCGAATCCGCTGGCCGCTTTTCGACGCTGACGATCACATCGTGAATCCCCTTGACGATCTCACGCCGCTGATCCGGCGTGAGAAGGCCTTCGGGCAGATAAACTTTGGCAACCGGCATGGCAGGCTCCTTCCTTGCGCTCTATACCTTGCAACGGTATGCCTCGTATTACTAGGTGTCAAGGCCACACCCAGGCCGGCCGCCGCACGGCGACGTTGAGGCGATTCAGACGTTGATGGCTAAGCCTGCTAGAGCTTTGTTGCAGAAAACACGATCGCCTGCAGCGGCATGCGGCCGGGATCGGCGCCGAATTCACGGCGAAATTCCTGCGCCAGTGCATCGACGATGAGTTCAGGCTCGACGCCACCTCGCGTTCTAACTTGATCGATCAGTGGATTGCCATAGACCGCCGCGCGCGCGAAACTCGCGATGTCAGGAATCTCTTTATCGCGGCTGACGACGGCGGCGTTGATGCCGGTAAAACCCGCTGTGATCAGCAGCTCCTTGATCGGATCGATCTGATGGCAGGAGAACGGCACGTTGTAGAACTGCGGCGGATCGGCGGGGAAAAATCGTCCCGCGACCTCATGCGTGATCCGGCCGAACGGATTGTAACGATGTGAATCCCAGACGCTGAAGACATAGCGGCCGCCGGGCGCGAGTACGCGAAAAACCTCGGAACAGGATTTGGCCTTGTCCGGAAAGAACATGATGCCGAACTGACACATGACGGCGTCGAAGCTGCCATCCGCGAAGGGAAGCGCCGTGGCGTCGGCGGGCTGGAACTCGACTTGCTCGCCGGCTCGAAACTTGGCGCGCGCGACCTCGAGCATCGGCGGATTGAGATCGGTCGCGGTCAGCCGCGCGTCTTTGGATAAGGCGTCGCGCAGCTTCCGGGTGACGATGCCGGTCCCCGCCGCCGTCTCCAGCACCCGCGTTGGCTTGCTGGAGGCAACGCGCCGCGCGATGTCGGCGGCATAGTCAACGAAGATCAGGGGTCCCAGCCCTTGATCGTAGTGCTGTGGGATGCTGCCGATGAAACTCACTGCGTCGTTGCTCATCATGAACCTCCGATCGCCCCCGGCTGGAGAGCATTATGCGCGGGTGACGGTCCGCTACAGCGATCTCAGAATCAATGGTGCCGCCCACTTGACGCCATCCCATCCTCGCTGTAGTTTTGGAATTCGGAATTCCGTATTCCCAAACTGGACGCCGCCCATGATCGCGCTCGACCCGACCCCCAACCTGATCGATCAGGTCTATGCGCGGATCCTTGAGGCGATCACGGACCGCACGCTGCCACCGGGGCACCGCATCCGGCAGAGCGAACTTGCGGAAAAGCTCGGGGTGTCGCGCCAGCCTGTCTCCCACGCGCTGCATCTGCTGCACCGGCAGGGCCTGGTCGCCGAAAGCGGCCGCAAGGGCTTTGAAGTCACGCAGCTCGATCCCCGGCGCATCCGCCAGCTCTATGAGGTACGCGGCGCGATCGACGCGCTGGCGGCGAGGCTCGCGGCCGGACGCGTCAAGATTGACGCCGCGGGGCGCGCGCATCTGGAGGCCACGCTGCGCGCCGGGCGCACCACCGACAAGACGACGCCGCTTGCGGCGCTGATTGCGCTCGACGTCGATTTTCATCGCGCCATCTATCGCCTCGCGGGCAATCCCGCGATCGAGGAAATGATCGCGCCGCAATGGCCGCATATGCGCCGATCCATGGCGACCGTGCTGGCCGAACTGGACTATCGCCAAAGCGCCTGGGCCGAACACGAGACCATCGCCGCCCATATTCTGTCCGGCAACGCGAAAGCCGCGGAGGGCTCGGCGCTGGCGCATGCGATGAGCGCGGGACGAATGACCGAAGAGAGACTGAAGGCGCCGGAGAGAGCAGCGTAGTAAATGAGCCGTCATTCCGGGGCGCGCGTGAGCGCGAACCCGGAATCTCGATCAACAACTTCTGGATTCCGGGTCCACGCGAAGTCGCGTGTCCCGGAATGACAAAAATAAAACCAAAGGAGGAACCACCATGAAACTGACCGAGCAACAGATCGACGATTTCAACCGCGAGGGCTGGCTGTTCCTGCCCGAGTTGTTCAGCCCGGAGGAGGTAGCCCTGCTGGCGCAAGAGGCCGTGGGCATCTACGACACCGACCGCCCGGAGGTGTGGCGCGAAAAGAGCGGCGCGCCGCGCACCGCCTTTGCCGCGCATCTCTATAATGAGGCGTTCGGCCTGCTCGGCGCGCATCCGCGCATGATCGATCCGGTCGAGCAGATCTTCGGCGAGAAGGTCTACATGCACCAGTACAAGATCAACGCCAAATCGGCCTTCACCGGCGACGTCTGGCAGTGGCACCAGGACTACGGCACCTGGAAACGCGACGACGGAATGCCGGAGCCGCGGGCCATGAACATCGCGATCTTTCTCGATGAGGTGATGCCGATCAACGGACCGCTGATGCTGGTGCCGAAGAGCCAGACCGCCGGCGATCTCAAGGCCTCGCACGACCTTGCGACCACCTCCTATCCGTTGTGGACGCTGGACGAGGAAACCGTGACGCGCCTGGTGAAGGAGGGTGGCATTGTCGCGCCGACCGGCAAAGCCGGTGGCATGTTGATGTTCCACGGCAATCTGGTGCACGGCTCGGCCGGCAACATCACGCCGTATCCGCGCAAGATCGTTTATCTCACGCTCAACGCGGTCTCGAACTACATCCGCACGCCGACGCGGCCGGAGTTCATCGCGCATCGCGATTTTACGCCGATCCAGACCGTGGATGACGATGCGCTGCTCCGGCTCGCCCGCGCGCAGCGACAGGCGGCGGAGTAGAAGTTTTACACTGTCATTCCGGGGCGCGCTGAAAGCGCGAACCCGGAATCTCGCGCTAATCATCTCGGGATTCCGGGTCCACGCGAAGACGCGTGTCCCGGAATGACGGGATAATCCGATCGGATCACCCTCCATGAATCTTCATCACCTCCTCAACGCTCGCCACGCCGCCGGAAAACCTGTCCGCGTCGCGCTGATCGGCGCCGGCAAGTTCGGCTCGATGTTCCTGTCGCAGGTGCCGCATACGTCGGGGCTCGAGGTGCCCGTGATCGTCGATCTCGATCCGCAGCGCGCCCGCGAGGCCTGCCGCACCGTCGGCTGGGACGATGAGCTGATAGCAGCGACCACGTTCACCGCCGACGCTACGAAGGCGACTTCAGGCCATATCGAAGTGATCGTGGAAGCCACCGGCAACCCCGCCGTCGGCATCAAACATGCCCGCGCGGCGATTGCGGCCGGCAAGCATATCGTCATGGTCAATGTCGAGGCCGACGTGCTGGCGGGGCCGCTGCTCGCCGACGAAGCGCGCAAGGCCGGCGTGGTCTATTCCCTTGCATACGGAGATCAACCGGCATTGACCGCCGAAATGGTGGACTGGGCGCGCGCGATCGGATTCCGCGTCGTCGCCGCCGGCAAAGGAACAAAATATCTGCCGGCCTATCATGACGTGACGCCGGCCGGCGTCTGGAGTCACTATGGGCTGACGGCCGATGAGGCGCAGTCCGCCGGCATGAACCCGCAGATGTTCAACTCGTTCCTGGACGGCACCAAATCCGCGATCGAAATGGCGGCGATCGCCAATGCCACCGGACTGGAAGTGCCCACCGACGGACTGTTGTTTCCGCCCTGCGGCGTCGACGATCTGCCGCATGTGATGCGGCCGCGCGACAAGGGCGGCGTGCTGGAGAAATCAGGCGTGGTGGAAGTGGTGTCGTCGCTTGAGCGCGACGGGCGGCCGGTGTTCCGGGATTTGCGCTGGGGCGTTTATGTCGTGCTGGAAGCCCCGAACGACTATGCCGCGGATTGCTTCAAACAGTATGGATTGAAAACCGACGCTTCGGGGCGCTATGCGGCGATGTACAAGCCGTATCATCTGATCGGGCTTGAGCTGAACATCTCGGTTCTATCGGCGGCGCTGCGCGGCGAGCCGACCGGACAGCCGCATGGTTTCCGCGGCGACGTCGCGTCGGTGGCAAAACGCGATCTGCGCGCGGGCGAAATGCTCGACGGCGAAGGCGGCTATACGGTGTGGGGCAAACTGATGCCGGCGGCGGCGAGCCTCGGCGCCGGCGCGCTGCCGATTGGCCTGGCGCACCGGGTGAAGCTGAAGAACGACATCGCCCATGGCGCGGTGGTGCGCTGGCGCGATGTCGAGATCGACACGGGTAACGAAGCGATCAAGACGCGGCGGGCGATGGAAGCGCGTTTCGGTGCGGTGTCACGCTGACGCGCGAGCCGGACCAGAGCGGGATGACTTTTGTTCGAATCGTCATCCCGCTCTATCTTTTTGATTGAGCATGATCTCCGGGCAAACGCTTCGCGTTTGTCCCGAGGGAAAACCGGTTCCCACTTTTCCGGATCATGCTCTAGGCTTGCTTGCGGTGGCAAACCGCCTCGATGTTGTGGCCGTCGGGATCGAGGATGAACGCCCCATAGTAGTTTTCGTGATAATGCGGGCGCAGCGCCGGTGGTCCGTTGTCTTGTCCCCCGGCCGCGAGCGCCGCCTGGTGAAACTGCTGCACGGTTTCCCTGTCCTCGGCCGTGAAGGCGACGTGGGTACTGGTTTGCGAAGCGTTTCGTAGGCCGATCCAGAAGAACGCTTTCCGGCTGGCTCCATAGCCCGCGAAGGTTGGACCGTCGGCATACAGGCGTTCGATGCCGAGAGGACGAAGCGCAGAATCGTAAAACGTCTTTGACCGCTCGATATCGCTGACACCTATCGTCACATGATCCAGCATCGCCGTCTCCAGTTTTCATCTCGATAAATCATGATGGCATCTTGCGCGGATCAGTCCAGCGTCTCCTTGCGCTATGGCAGCAGATGATGGCATCTTGCGCGGATCAGTCCAGCGTCTCCTTGCGCTATGGCAGCAGGCGGCTCGACCGCGCCCGTCTGAACCATTTGCGGAACATGTCTTCGGTATCCATCATCTCGGTGAAGCCGGCCTTGTTGATCTTTACGGTCGAGACGATCGAGGGCGGCCCCGGCTGGGTCTGGCCATAGCGCATGCTGTAGTCCGCATACTGGAACGACAGGCCGACGAATGGTTCGAGGCCGGGCGATATCAGATCATATTTTTTCCGGAGCGCGTCCCATGGCGCGACCCACTGTGGATAGGTCTGCGCCAGCGACAACGACACGGCGCCGCCCGGTTTCATATCCAGCGCTTCGGCGATCGCCGGCCAGACATTCTCCCATGTGAAGACATCGCCATTGGTGACGTTGAACGCTTCATTGCGCGCCGCTTCCGCCTCTCCGGCCCAGCCAATCGCGCGTACCAGGAGATCAACGTCGACCGCCTGCGACACCCGCGCAGCACCGCCGGGATAGTCGAGCGCCCTGCCCTGCTCGCGCAGCATAGCAGCATAGACGCCAAGCGGCGGGATCAGATCCATCGCGCCGCCCATCGCCTCGCCGACGATCAGAACCGGCCGCAAGATGCTCCAGTGCCAGGCCTTGCCCTGCTGCAGTTCGCGAAGAAAGTTCTCCTGCGCCCAATAAAAGTTCGGCTGCTCGTACATTTCGGAGCGGCCTTCCCGTGCCGGCACTGTGAGCGGACGAACGTGCACGCCGTAGGCCTTGGTGCCCTGCAGCAGCGCCACGTGCTTGAGCGACGGCACTGCCGGCTCGAGAACCGCCATCAGGTTGCGCAGCATCCGATCGTTGGTTCGAATCTGGTTCGGGTCGCGCCAGCCGTCGATCAGGGTCGGCCCCTCATAGAGCGCGGCATAGACGAGGTGGGTTGCGCCCTGCAATTCTACTGAGAGGCGCGTGCATTGCGCGGGGTCCGTCAGATCGACCTGAACGTAGCGGGCCCCATGCAGCTCGCGCGGCTTCCGTCGCGACAGCGCGACAACTTCGCACCCTTCGGATGCGCCGAAGTGCCGCACGGCTGCATTTCCCACCAGCCCTGTCGCGCCCGCGACCACAACCTTCTTGTCCGCCATTAACAAAACTCCCGGTGCGATTGCCCGGTTCTAGCTAGCAAATAGTAGCCGGTCGCGTCAGCTTGTTGCGTTAACTTTCGCAACTGCGTTCTGACGCGGTGCCGCAACGCCCTTGATTCCCGGGCACTGATTGGTCATCCTGCCTGCGGTCCGGACCAGGGTTTGTTTTCAAGGTCTGAGTTTCAGGTACCAATCTTAAACGTCGAACGCCGGCGATACAAAGCGACAATCAAGATCGTTACCCCTCGTCGAGGCATCGACATTAAAACAGAGGAGGAAGCGCATGAAGCGTCGTGAATTCTTGAAAGCAGGGGGCGTTGGTCTCGCTGCGAGCGCAGTGGCTGCGCCCGCGATCGCGCAATCGATGCCTGAGGTGAAGTGGCGATACGCGACCAGTTGGCCGAAGTCACTCGATACGCTGTACGGTGGATGCGAATTTTTCTGCAAACGCGTCGCAGAAGTCACCGACAATCGCTTCCAGATTCAACCGTTTGCCGGTGGCGAACTTGTTCCGGGCTTGCAGGTGCTCGACGCCGTGGCGAACGGCACCGTGGAGATAGGCAATACGGCGCTCTACTATTATTGGAGCAAGAATCCAGCATTCACGTTCGGCACGGCACTGCCGTTCGGACTCAACACGCGGCAGCATATCTCGTGGCTGTTGTTCGGCGGCGGCCAGGACATGCTCAACGATCTGCTGCGCGAATACAATTGCCTCGGTATTCCGACCGGCAGCACCGGCGCGCAAATGGGCGGCTGGTTCCGCAAGGAAATCAAATCGAGCGAGGATCTGAAGGGACTTAAATTCCGGGTTGGCGGTTTCGCCGGAACCATCATTGCGAAGGTCGGCGGCGTGCCGCAGCAAATCGCAGCGGGTGATATCTACCCGGCGCTGGAGAAAGGCACCATCGATGCCGCCGAATGGGTCGGCCCCTATGACGACGAGAAGCTCGGCTTCGTGAAGGTGGCCAAGTATTACTACTATCCGGGCTGGTGGGAGGGCACCGGCCAGGGACACAACATCGTCAACCTGGAGAAGTGGAATGCGTTGCCCAAGCACTATCAGGCGGCGATCACCATGGCTTCGCATGATACGTTTACCTGGGTGACCGGGAAGTACGACTACGTCAACCCGCCGGCGCTGAAGCGGTTGCTGGTCGCCGGCGCGATCCTGAAGCCGTTCCCGCAGGAAGTGTTGGAAACCTGCTACAATGCCGCTGGCGAGATCTATGCGGACCTGTCGAAGAGCAATCCGCATTTCGGCAAGATGTACTCCAGCCTGTCAGCCTACCGCAGCGAATCGCTGGCATGGATGCAGGTGGCCGAATTGAGCTTCGACAGCTTCATGATGCGCATGCGCACACGAACCTGACGCCTGCGCGAGACTGAAACAGAAAAAGCCCCGGAGAATTCTCCGGGGCTTTTTTTCGATCGATCCTCTTTTTTTCGATCAATCCTGGAGCGGGATGACTTTTCCTTGAATCGTCATCCCGCTCTATCTTTTTGTTTGAGCATGATCTCCGGGCAAACGCTTCGCGTTTGTCCCGAGGGAAAACCGGTACCCACCCCGCTATCCAAGTGCGGGGCAGGCTTTTTCCGGATCATGCTCTATTCTTGGTCATCGCCGAGCGCGTCGGCGAGCTTGTCGTAATATTTGGCCACGAGATCGATATTGCCCTTGTTCTGGATCGGCGGAACCGGGGTTTTCATCGCCTCGTTGAGGTCGGCGAGCGTTTCCTTCTTGT
>WNFC01003095.1_pt1 | contig 20494 bp, 18 predicted proteins | sample 5400541 | NCBI WGS metagenome assembly WNFC01 (sample SAMN13153342, study PRJNA577476) | soil metagenome | isolation source: 120 cm saprolite under Douglas fir tree site 2 hole 2 replicate 1 | place: USA:California | collected 2015-04-18
CTGGGGACTTCGGATGCCATTGATGGCTCCAGTTACTGCCGGTTGTCTAAGAACCCAGGCAATCACGAGTTCGGCCATCGTTTTATAGTGGTCCTGAGCGATAGTTTGGAGCACACGCCGTAGCTCTTTGAGCCTGGAATAAACTGGCTCCTGAGCATAGGGGCGTCCCCGCCGAAAATCATTAGGATCAAGGCTATCCAGGTCGAAGCCATCTGCTAAAAAGCCACTGGCAAGTGGGGACCAGCACAGTACACCAATAGTATGCTGCTGGGAGAACGGCAAGACATCGTGCTCGATTTCGCGGTTAAGCAGGTTATACTGGTGCTGATTTGAGGTAATCGGTGCCACAGTCATTGCCCGTTGCATCAGTTCGATTGTGTGATTGGATAAACCGCCGTAGCGCACTTTGCCCTCATTAATGAGCGTTTGCATAACGGTCCAGGACTCTTCGATAGGTGTATTGGGATCTGGATCATGGAATTGGTAGAGGTCGATGTAGTCGGTATTCAAATTACGCAGGCTGGTTTCGATTTCGCGCCGGATGCTTGCAGGTGAGAGGTCTTCGCTCTCACCACCCTGCTCATCTTGCAGCGTGCCACATTTGGTAAAAATGTAGGCTTTGTCGCGCTTACCTTTTAAAGCTTTGCCTACGATCTGTTCAGCCTTTCCCCAACCGTAAAAGGGGGCAGTATCAATCCAGTTCACTCCGAGATCAAGAGCCACTTCAATAGTGCGAATAGCTTCGCTTTCATCTTGAAGTCCCCAATAGATGCGCCAACCAGGCGTCGAGCCGATGGGAGCCGTGCCGATGCCAACTCTGGTAATTTCAAGATCACTCTTGCCAAGCCTGCTGGTTTCTAACTGCATGTCGCAGCCCCCAATTGGTTTACATTGAGAAAGTATAGTGACTGCTGAGAGTTTACATCAGATGGCAATTCTCTACATTGTTCGAGAGGTCAGGATTTAGGCTGGACTTCGGTACAGGATATGCAGATGCCACATTACAGCATGAAATGGCGAAGATCCGTTTAGTAATATGTTGATACGATAGATCACTCAAGGTTTCTATGACTTTTATCGTAATGATCAGAAATGCAGGATGTACGTGATGATATTGATTATAATAATCACAGCAGCCACAGCAATCAAGATACGAATTATTCCTCCTGCGATACGGAAGAGAAATCCCAGGAGCCACAGGACGAGAACTACAATGAAAATTCCCCAAAGAACGGTATGAAGCATGATAATCACTCCTTCTCGAATACAACTATGAACTGATGAAAAGTACAAGATCACAGATCTTCGTTGATTTGGATATTCAACTTTTGAGCACACGGGATGAATTCAGATTGCAGTGCAGCTTATTCTCTTACTGAGAAACTGCTTCTTGAGTATATTCCCAATCTCTTCAATAATCAAGTAGGCATTTTCACGTAAAACCCCTTGATTTTTCTAGAACTTCGCGCTATAGTTATGACCAGATAACATATAATCACATTAGCTTATCTGGTCATATGGTCATAAGATGAGAGGAGGTGTAAGTTTGGCAAGTAAACGTACTGCGACAAGCGCTACTCAGGAGGATCGATCGAGGCGACAAGAACGCGCAGACCGTATTTTGGATGCCGCGGCTGAATTGATCCTACGTTGGGGATATAGGAAAACAACGATCGATGATATTGCAAAACAGGCAGGGGTAGCGAAAGGGACGATCTACCTGCACTGGAAGACGAGAGAAGATCTGTTTCTGGCCTTGATGGCACGTGAGGGTTTGAAGGTAACAGAAGATATCAAGCAGCGCATTGCAAGTGATCCCGAAGGCTCGACGTTACGCGGCTTTGTAAAACATTCTACTCTCGCTTTAATACAGAATTCTCTGATGAAGGCTATGTACCTGAATGATACCGACATGTTGGGAGAATTGGCAAACAGAGAGTACGCTAGCCCAACGTATTCACGACGAATAGAAAACTATAAAATGTATCTTGAATTCCTGCGCAGCCATGGCCTGGTGAGTACTGATATTGGTATACGCGAGCAAACATATATACTCAGCGCAGTCTGGATAGGATTTTTGCTTGTCGATCCCTGGATGCCAGAAGAGTTCAAAGTTTCTGATGAAGAGATGGTAGAGATGCTGGCTGATACAATGCAACGTGCACTCGAACCGCGCAACACTGCTACAGGCAGTGCAATAGATGCGGGAACTCTACAAAAAGCATCGATCGCTCTCAACCAGTATCTTGATCAGGAAGTAAACGAAGTAAAAGTTATGCAAAAGGAGTTGGAATCATGACCACTCAAGAGCCAGTAATCGTGATTGATAAACTTGAGAAATCGTATGGCAAGATACAGGCGGTACGAGGCATTTCGATGAGCGTGCAGCGTGGTGAAATCTTTGGTTTCCTGGGACCGAATGGCGCGGGGAAGACCACGACGATTCGCTGCATGTTAGATGTCATCCGCCCTTCAGCAGGAACGATTCGCGTGTTAGGCATGGACGCGCAACGGGACAAACTGTCAATGCACAAACACATTGGTTACCTGCCAGGTGATGTACGCTTGCCTGGAACAATGACGGGTAAACAAGTAATCGACTACTTTTCACGCTTGCAGGGACTCGAGCCGGTGTTGCTGAACGATCTAATAGCTCGTTTTGACGTCGAGGTAAAGCGGCCTATGAAAAGTTACTCCAAGGGCATGCGGCAGAAAATCGGTATCGTGCTGACGTTCATGTGCGATCCCGAGGTACTCATCCTGGACGAGCCGTCATCTGGCCTTGATCCATTGTTGCAGAGAGTTTTCAACGATTTTCTGCTGGAAGAGCAGGCACGAGGGAAGACCATCTTCATGAGTTCGCATATCATGAGCGATGTGGAGAAGGTGTGCCAGCGTGTCGCGGTCATCCGCAAAGGCGAACTGGTGACCGTTGAGGAGGTAGAAAAACTACGGGAGAGGGCCGGGCAACGAGTAACGGTAGAGTTTGGCGATACGGTGACAGCAGAAGAACTGGCCCGCATCCCGGGTGTGATTGATGTCACGAAGAACAATCGCGCCTACCATCTGAATATGGGTGGTAGTATGGACCCACTGATCAAGGCTTTCAGTCGCCACGAGGTGATAAGGATGCAAGCTGAAGAAGCACCACTTGAGGAAGTGTTCTTGAAGTTTTACGAAGAGCCAGAAAAGAAAACGCCAGTAACACATTGAGCTGTGTTGCTGCAATACAAGGAGATATTACGATGGCAACAACTTCGATTTCAAAAAGCATCCCAGTGCCTAAAAAGCGCGCAAGGGGATTGACCGTAATGGTGAGGACGATCATCAATGCGAAGTCGCTGCTAGCAATAGGCTGTTTCTATGGTGCATTGTTTGCCTTACTCCTGGCACCTCTCTACCCGTCTATATCCCAAGCCAACCTGGGGGCATACCTGTCCTCCGGTCTTGTATCAGGTCTCGTAGGGGGACATATCGCCAACTTTTCAGGCTTTACAGCATTCCTGGGGCTTGAACTCTACAGTTCTTTCTATGGTTTGATATTCGGAGGTATCCTGGCCTGGATTGGTGGCTCTGCACTGCCCCTGACGATTGAGAATGGCACGATTGACCTGGCTCTGTCGCGACCAATAAGCCGCACACGCTACTACCTGGAAAGCTGGCTAGGCACGCTGATCTGCGGCGCTATCATCGGCCTGGTGATAGTTTTCGCAGTGTGGATAGATACGTTTATCGTTAAAAATGCCGGTATCAACTGGCAGTGGCTGTGGATTACGCAATCCGTGCAATGGGCTTTCATGTTCTTCGCAGCAGGGTTGGGCATGCTGTTTGGATCATTTATGAATGCCAGTCGTGCTGCCGGTGGAGCTGCCGTGGGCATCATTGCCCTGGCCTACCTGATCAACACTATCGGCCAACTTACAGATAATATAAGCTGGCTGCTCAAGATTGGGCCGTTTTACTACGCTCCAGCCATAGATACATTTGTCAACCATCAATTGACATGGTGGTATCCGTGGGTGTTGGTGGTTGCGGGCCTTGTTTTGGGTATCGTTGGACTGGTTGTGTTCAACAAGCGAGATTTGCCTTCGGTATAAATTCACCTGCCTGTTCTCTGGGGGTTGACAGCAGACCTTTCGCCAGGTATACTTCTCTGTAGAAATAAACCGACCGGCGGTTTATTTCTACAGATGGGATAGATCATGGCACGCATCGTCAAAGAAGAAGCATACGCTGTGAGGCGCAACGAAATCCTCGACGTGGCACAACGGCTCGTATACACCAAAGGTTATGAGCAGATGACGATTCAGGACATCCTGGACGACCTCCAGATTTCCAAGGGGGCGTTCTATCACTACTTTGACTCGAAACAGGCGTTGCTGGAAGCGCTGATCGAACGCACGCTGGACCAGGGGATACAGCTCATCCTCCCAATCGTGCAGAATCCTCACCTGCCTGCCCTCGAAAAACTCCAAAGCTACTTTGCCACGATTGCCCGTTGGAGAACCGCACAGAAGGCTTTTTTTCTCTCGCTGTTGCGCGTCTGGTACAACGACGACAACGCCATCGTCCGCCAGAAAATGCGCTCAACGATTGTCATCAAGGGGATCACGTCTCTGCTGACGGGGGTTATCCGTCAGGGCATTCAGGAAGGCGTCTTTACGACCTCCTATCCTGACCAGGTGGGCGAAGTGATCGTGTCCCTCGGATTTGACTTTCAGGAAACCATTGGCTGGCAAATCCTCTCGTTTGACCCGCAGCGTGACGACATGCTATCCATCGAACGCACCGTCGCTGTTTATACCGATGCGTTTGAGCGTGTTCTAGGAGCTCCCACAGGTTCCTTGCATCTCGTTGATGCTGAAACACTGAAAGAGTGGTTTTTAACACCAAGAGACAACGTATAAGTCTGTTCTGAGGAAATTCCTTGCAGGATATATGACCGTAGGAAGTTGCGTTATTGGCGTAGATGATCTGAATACAGAGAAGGAAAAACAGATGTCTAGCATCATTCAAACAAACAAGCTTACTAAAAGCTACGGCAAGAGCAGGGGCATTATCGACGTGACCTTCGAAATTCAGGAGGGCGAGGTCTTCGGCTTCCTGGGACCTAACGGCGCGGGCAAGACCAGCACCATGCGCGTCTTGATGGGCCTGCTGCGACCAACCAGTGGAAGCGCCACCATTGGCGGGCTGGATTGCTGGACACAGTCCACCGAGGTCAAAAAGCTGGTCGGCTACCTGCCAGGCGAGTTCACCTTCGACCCCGGCTTGCGCGGTGCGCAGATCATCGAGTACCTGGGCAACCTGCGAGGTGGGGTCGATCAAGCGTATGTACGCGCGCTGGTTGAACGCCTGGGCTTTGATCCGAGCAGACGTTTCCGCGAGTATTCGCGCGGCAATAAACAGAAGCTGGGTGTGGTGCAAGCATTTATGCACAAACCTCGTCTGCTGATCCTGGACGAGCCGAGTACCGGCCTCGATCCCCTCAACCAGCAGGAATTCTATAAAATGGTGGCCGAGGTACACGCCGAGGGACGCACCGTCTTCCTCTCCTCGCACATCCTACCCGAGGTAGAGCATACCTGCGACCGTGTGGCGATCATCCGCGAAGGACGGCTGGTCAAGATTGATCATGTTTCCTCGCTCAAAGACATCCGCCAGCATGATGTGGAGATCAGTTTCGCCGGCTCTGCCTCTGTGGAATGGTTCAAAAATGTCGAGGGCGTGACCAAAGTAGCTCAGGGAGCAGATGAGCACACCCTTCAATTGAACGTACAGGGTGCATTGACGGAGATCATTCAAATCGCGGGAGAGCATCACGCGACAAACATTGATACGCACGAGCCTTCGCTGGAAGAGGTCTTCCTGCATTTCTACGAGCCAGAACAGTCGTCAGCCGCGCTCGCTGGAGAGAGGTAACGCCATGTTTCGCACCATTTGGAGCAAATCGCTTCGAGATTACCGGGTACCGATCCTGAGCTGGGGGTTCGGGCTGGCCCTGCTCATGGTCGCCGGTTTAGCCGCAGCCACGCCGGCCTTGCGCGATGCCTACGCGAGTATCGCGCAAAGCTTGCGTTTTCTCGGTGACCCATTCGCGATGCAGACCCCCGAAGGCTATGCTACCACGCGCTACCTGGAACTCTTCGTTCCGCTTCTATTGAGCATCTGGGCCATCCTGGCCGGAGCGCGCATGCTGCGCGGCGAAGAAGAGCGCGGCACGATGGATGTCCTGCTGGCCACACCGCAGCCGCGCACGCGCGTGATCCTGGAAAAGCTGCTGGCCCTGGTCATCGCTCTACTCCTGGTTGCCCTGCTGATGGCGCTGGGTACTATTGCAGGTGAGTCGAGAGCGGACACGCAGGTAAATGTCGGCAGAGCGCTCCTGACGGCACTGAACGTGAGCCTGCTGGCCTTCTTCTTCGCGACGTTGGCCCTGTTGATCTCACAGTTCACCAGTAGCCGTGGCGCTGCTGTCGGCCTGGCAAGCGGGTTGATGATCCTGGCCATCCTCCTCGATGGAACCGGGCGCACCGTGAGCGGGGCATGGGTCCAGTACCTGTCACCTTTTTATTACTACAACCTGAACCGGCCACTGATCTCCAGCTTCAACGACGCACCGGCGGCAGCGCTTTTGCTGCTCGGCCTGAGCCTGCTTTTCGCGGCGACCAGCGTGGTACTCTTCGCCAGACGCGATAGCGGTCGTCCAGCCTTCGCGTGGCAACGCAACCACACAAACGACAAGCAGCAGGTTGAGCGCAGCTTGAAGAAGGCCGAGCGTGATGTCTCGGTGCGCGCTATCGGCCTGCGAGCCTTAAGCGCCCAGGGCTGGACCTCCTTCTGGTGGCTGCTTGGCATCGTGACCTGGTGCGCCTTCCTTGTCTTGCTGATTCCGAGCGCCCAGGAGCCGCTGAAAAAGGCGTTAGCGCAATCGCCCAACCTGAACAAAATCTATAGCGCCAGCGCAATCGCTACCAACGCGGGCTTCCTGGGTGTGCTCGTCTTCGGCCTGGGGATCGCCCTGGTGGTCATCTTCGCCATGACGCTCGCGCTGACCTGGGCCAGCGACCTGGAGAATGGACGACTGGAATTGCTGCTGGGCACGCCCACATCGCGGCAAAGAATGCTGCTGGAACGCTTTGGAGCGGTCTTGCTGATGGTCCTGCTGGCATCAGTGTTCGCCTGGCTCGCTACCGTTGTCGCAGCGCAGATAGCAAATCTCAGCATCGATCAGGGCCATGTGATTGCCGCCAGCTTCAGCATGTTGCCACTGGCTCTGATCATCGTGGGCCTCGTCTATGCGCTGGCCGGGCGGCTGCGCTATGGCGCGGTGTTGGGTATTGTGACAGCGTATATTGCTGTGGCCTTTCTGGCTGAGTTCTTGAAAGCGCTGCTGAATTTGCCCGACTGGGTGCTCTCGCTCTCGATCTTCCACCAGTATGGCAGCCCGGTGACCGATGGTATGAATTGGGGAGCGTTCCTGGGCATGACCGGGGTGGCGATTGTCCTACTGGTGATTGGCCTTGTCCAGTTCAGATATGCCGATGTTGAACGTGGATAAGCTAGAAACCGTCCCGCATTTTCATAAGAAACTAAAATAAAAGGATTATTTATGGATACTCTCACACACTGGAACGAAGTTATTAGCAGCGCTACAGCCTACTTAAGCGATAGAGACCCCATTATGGCCCAGGCCATTGAACGTGTAGGGCCATGTACTTTAATCCCCAATCCACAACTCTTTGAAACGCTTGTAGACGCGATCATCTCACAACAAATCTCAGTCAAGGCCGCTGACGCGATTATGGGTCGGTTGCGCGCAGCTTTGCATGCAGAGGCTAATGGTACGATCTCACCGGAAGCGCTCCTGTCGCTTGAAGAAGATACATTACGGGCGGTCGGACTTTCACCACAGAAGGTGCGCTACATACGTGATCTGACGGAGCGCGTTACAAGTGGTCAACTTGAGCTGGAGCGATTGAGCGAACTTGATGACGAAGCGGTGATCACCGAGTTGGTGAAGGTAAAAGGGATTGGTCGTTGGACAGCGGAGATGATGCTGATTTTTTCGTTGGGCCGACCCGATGTTCTGCCTGTAGATGATCTGGGGTTTATGGAGGGTGTTCGCGAGGCGTATTCGCTGGAGGCAAGACCGACTCCAAAAGAGATGCGTGAACGAGGTGAAGAATGGCGTCCATATAGAACGTTTGCAACGTGGTATATGTGGGGAGTGCGAAGGCTGACGTTGGGAATAGAACGCGAGAAAACACGAATCGTTTCGTTGTAGATTTTGATGTGATACCATTTAGGCTATGGACGCACCTGACAACTACTATGCTATTTTAGGCATACCGATAGATGCAGACGACGATACATTAAAGCGAGCTTACCGGCAACTGGCACGGCGCTACCATCCTGATCTGGCGGGACCTGAGGGCGCGGTACAAATGAAACGCATCAACCGAGCCTACGACGTATTGAGCGACCCTGAGAAACGTCTAAATTACGATACAATCATAGGCGGAGTGATCGACCTGCGTAAAGGCGGCCTGACACGTCCTCGTCCTGTAGAGCGAAAATTTACTTTCTCGGATGATATTGAGTTTTCGGGACTCAGTATTTTTAGCACGAAAGGGCCATTTCGAACAGGGCCAGTACTGCATACACAGCTCGGAGTCATTTCCTCATTAAGGAGCGTAGAGACTGAGAGCGGCGGTTGCATTGCTGCTGCTTCCCTCGATGGCAAGGGTTTACTCTGGCAGACAGCAAGTGTAGAGGCTCCGACTAGTTTTACGATGGATACTACCCTGACACTTGAGTCGATACGAGAACTGCGCTTCTCCCTTAATGGAGGTTTACTGGCCGGTTGGGGCAGATTAGGGCTACATATATGGGATACCTCGAGTGGCGCGCTCCTCTGGAGCCATTCGCTTGCTCAACGAGCCGTCTCAGCGCATTATTCACTTGATGTAGTGCTGAAGGAAACAACAAACGAGGAGAGGGAAGTCTGGATAGCCTTACCTTTATTAAGAGAAGATCCTCGCGCTCCGCGTGCGCTTGGGGTCAGAGGTACGGATATCGTGAAACACGTGATAGGAGCGCCCATTGATGCACTGAGTGAACCCCTTGTGTGCGCAGAAGACGAGATTGAGAAGCGGCAGTTCTGGGCAATACGCCTGCGGGTACTCTCTCAGGATGCAAGGACATTACTGACCCTTTCTTGCGCTCATGTACCAGGCGAACAACATGAGATGGTCATCATGCGTCGCTGGAATCTATTTGCGCCTGCGCGAAAACTATTTGCTGGAAAAACCCAACCGCAAATTAGTACCTCGCTGCTGGCCGGATTGTGTGCTGATTGTGCGCCACCCTATGCTTTTACCCCAGACACCCGAACACTTGCGTTTGTTTATGCAGGAAAGTCGATACGTTTCTATGACACGGTTACCGGAACATATAGTGAAGTGAATAGCGGATCGATGGGAGCGAGTTCGAGATTAGCCATCTCACCTGATGCCCAATGGGTAGCCGCAGCTCGCGAGGACAGCGAAGTGAACGAAGGGGTGATAGACCTCTGGTCGATTGCTCAAGGCCAGATCAAACAAAAATTGTATCATCCCTGGCAGATTAGCGCATTACACTTCGCGGACAAACAGCTTATTGTAGCACTGACTGATGGTACTATTCAGGTGTGGAGGCAACAACCTGTTGCTTTTTAGGCTCACATTCGTTCGTGTAAGTAATAGGATTGATTGTTATAGCGATATTATGCATTCAAACTTCCCAGGGAAGCGAGGTTTTTAAGGCATGCGTATTTCAGTGGTCGTCCCAGTTTATAACGAAGAAGAGACAGTAACTCAAGTTCTTGAGGCGCTTTCAGAGGTACAACTCGATCTCGAGGTTGTAGTTGTAGACGATGCTTCGACAGATAACACCTGGGAGATTTTGCAGGAATTACGGAAGAAAGAACCATTCAATACATACCATTATATACGCCATGATTTTAACCAGGGAAAGGGAGCAGGGCTTCGCACCGGTTTTGGTCTTGTAAGTGGCGATATGGTTACAGTGCAAGACGGCGATATGGAGTATAATCCAGAGGACCTTCCGGCGCTGGTTCGCAAATGGGAGGAGGCTGGAGATGCTCAAGTGGTCATTTACGGATACCGCGATCTTTCTCCACAAAAGTTTACGACACGTTGGGGCAACCGTTTCTTGACAACAGTGACGAATATTTTATATGGTTGCCATATTCATGACATGGAAACATGCTACAAAATGATGCCCGGCCAGCTCGCGAGAGTGCTGCCAATGGAAGGGCGCCGATTCGAGATTGAACCAGAGATTACAGCATGTATTATACAAGCAGGGTACAAAATCCTCGAAGTCCCCATTAGCTACACTCCACGCGAAGCGAAAAAGCTCTCACCCTGGAAGGATGGGTGGCCTGCACTGGCTATGTTGCTACGCAGGAGGTTCGTGAAACGTTTCCACTTTGTAGCACCTACGCCATCAGGTGCAATGGAGAAGGAAACTACGTTTGTCCAGCAATAGAAAAGGATGAATGTGTGAAAGAGCCTGGTGCGGCATGCCGCACCAGGCTCTTTCACACATTCATCGCTAACAATAAGTCTTTAAAAGATGGTACAATCAGAGCACTACATCTCTAGGAGGTTAAAATGAACGAGCGTCCGAAGATTCTTGTTACTCAGAAAGTACCTGATCCCGCTTATCCGTTGCTTGAGGAGATCGGTGATGTCGATGCCAACATGCAAGAAGGAGTCATCTGGCCCTATGAAGAGCTCCTACGTCGTGGCCCCGAACATGACTATATTTACAGTCTGCTTACCGATAACATTGACGATCGCTTCCTAGAAGCCTGTGCAACAGGTACGCCCCGATTGAAGATGGTCGCGAATATGGCTGTCGGCTACAACAATATTGATATTGAAGCAGCGACACGCCTGGGTATAGCGGTAAGCAACACCCCTGGAGTTCTCTCTGATACAACCGCTGACCTGGCTTTCGCGCTGTTGATGGCGACAGCCCGTCGCATTCCCGAAGCTGAGCGATATTTACGCGCAGGCAAATTTAAGGGATGGGGACCCCTTCTCTTCTGCGGCGCTGAGGTACACCATTCTACGCTTGGACTGATGGGCGCTGGTCGCATAGGCAAGCTCGTAGCGAAACGTGCCAGTGGTTTCGAAATGAAGGTACTCTATTACGATGTGTACCGCATGTCACCTGAAGACGAAGCTACTTACCATATGACGTATATGCCTATGGACGATGTATTGAAGCAGTCCGATTTTATCAGCGTTCATACTCCGTACATGCCTTCCACGCATCACCTGATTGGAGATCGCGAATTGAGCCTGATGAAGCCGAGTGCAATTCTGATCAATACAGCGCGGGGGCCAATTGTGGATGAAAAGGCGCTTGTAAAAGCATTACAGTCTGGAACTATCGCTGGTGCAGGTCTGGATGTTTTTGAGAATGAGCCAGCCGTCGAACCGGAGTTATTGACGATGGAAAATGTGGTGATCGTGCCACATATTGCCAGCGCCTCTCTGAACACCCGTACACTCATGGCTACAATGGCAAGCGATAATATCGTTGCTCATTTTCATGGACAGCACCCTCCCAATATTGTGAATCCAGTGGTCTTGGGGTAATATAGATTCATATACAAACACAAAACCTCGTCTTGACCTATTTTTGTATAGTAAGGATCGCAAGTTCTCCGCCCATCCTTGTCTCGTCGTTGGCGTCGGCGAGACAAGGTAAAGAATGGTTTTTATATGACCAGAGAGGTTGACATTTCTTCTTGCCTTCTTTATAGTTCAATCAGGTAATAATTTTGAGTGCTGTGTTTTAGATGAAGATGTATCTGTCGTAGTGGTTGGAGAGCATATAACCTTGAAGTGATTAAAGTTGTAACAGAGAGACGTAGTTGAGTTGTACAGTCTGATTGCCGCTTGATTAATAAACTGGAAAGATTCATTGATAGATAAGGCGGGAGAGCTAATGAACTGCCCTCGATGCAAGACTGAATTGCCGGATTCAGCCATATTCTGTGTTAATTGTGGATCGACTATGCGCCCGGCATCTTTTTCTTACTTACCCGCAGGAGTACCTGCATGGCCAACAGAGATGCCAAAGAATGCTGCATATAGCACGGGATCCGATTCGCAGTTTGTTCCATTCGTCCAGAATGAAGCGAGTCAAGTTATCTCTGATAACGCGGCAGCACCTAAAAAAGCAAGACTCGGTATTCCAGCAATTATCGGTTTGTTTGTGTTGAGTATACTGATTGGAGGGGGTCTGACATTTGGTATTTTATATGCAAATGGCCAGCGATTGTCCTTTGGACCTCAGCCTACTCAACATCCTGTGCAATTGCCAACAAGAAGCGCCTCTTCAACGCCAGGGTTACTAACACCTACCACGCAGGGAAATCAACTCCCCACACCGACTGCTTTTCAATCAGCGAAAAGTACAGAACTGGGCATCTCAATACAGTACCCATCAGACTGGGTACAAGATCCGGCGCAGAAATCTACTGCTGGCAATACATTTGTCGCCTTCCATCCTTCAACGCAACTTCCCGTTTCATTAGATATAGGGCGACTCTCTTCGAACAATTCATCACAAGTCAAAAATACCACCGAAATAAATCAGGCGAATATCCAAGGGTTTGGGTCAGTTAACAGTTTGACTAACCTTAAAATGCTAACAAATACTCCTCAACATCGCACCATAGGCGGGATCACATGGGACGAGCAGGATGCTACATACAGCACTAGCAGTGGTGAAGTTATCCATGCTGTAAGCATTTCGGTGAAACATAATCAGATCTACTACAATATCCTGTACTTCGCACCAACCAGTGTATACGACGAGGCTGTGCAAAAGTACTACTCACAGATGCTTAGCACATTCAAGTTCACAGCTTAACCCCTACTCGTTGCCTCTTTTACTCGTGAAAGAAACAGAGCCGCCCATCTTCACTACGTTAAGATGAGCGGCTCTCTCTACCGAGGTAGGTTAGACTTGTCTTTATTGCCTAGTACTCAGGCATGGCCGGAGCAGGTGCCCTCTCCTTCTCAGGCAGATCAGTGATCAAGGCTTCGGTAGTCAGGATCATCGCAGCGATACTGGTGGCATTCTGCAAGGCAGAGCGGGTAACCTTGGCAGGGTCGATGATTCCAGACTCGACCATGTCCTCATAGTTATCAGTGAGCACGTTATAGCCATACTTATCGCTCTTATGCTGTTTCTGAGCACGGCGTACACCCTCAACAACGACAGAACCATCTTTACCGCCATTTATGACAAGCTGGCGTAGGGGCTCTTCGAGCGCACGGCGCAGGATAGTGACACCAGTTGCCGCATCACCCTTGAGATGTAATGTATCCAGGGCTTCAACTGCATTCAACAGAGCAACACCACCGCCGGGAACCATACCCTCTTCTACGCCTGCGCGGGTAGCGGAAACTGCGTCTTCTACGCGTGTCTTGCGGTACTTCAACTCCACCTCGGAGCCAGCACCAACTTTGATGAGCGCGACGCCACCGGACAACTTCGCCAGGCGTTCCTGCAGCTTTTCACGGTCGTAGTCACTGGTAGTCTCGTCGATCTGCGCTTTGATCTGGCGGATACGTGCCTGGATTTCTGCTGTCTCGCCTCTACCCTCTACAATAGTCATATCATCTTTATGAGCTACAACGCGGCGAGCCTTGCCAAGATCTTCAATCGCAGCACTATCGAGGCGGCGACCCATTTCTTCACTAATCACCTGTCCACCGGTGAGCACAGCAATGTCTCGGAGCATCTCCTTGCGCCGATCACCAAAGCCAGGAGCTTTGACTGCCAGAACATTGAGAATTCCACGCAACTTATTCACAACCAGGGTTGCCAGAGCTTCGCCATCGACATCCTCGGCGATAATCACGATATCGCGTTTACCCTGTTGGGTCATCTTTTCAAGAACGGGCAGAATATCCTGTACTGCGCTGATCTTCTTATCAGTGATGAGAATGTAAGGATCATCGATTGAGGCTTCCATCTTTTCCGTGTTGGTGACAAAGTAGGCAGAAATGTAGCCCTTATCGATCTGCATGCCTTCGACATACTCCGTCTCGAAAGTGGTTCCTCGTGACTCTTCAACCGTAATGACCCCATCTTTGCCAACACGATCCATCACCTCTGCAATGAGTTGACCAATGGTATCGTCAGCAGCGGAGATAGCAGCGATCTGTGCGATCTCTTTCTTTTCTTCGACGGGGATCGCTTTCGAGCGGATGTATTCGACGACGGCCTCGGTGCCTTTATCGATGCCCTGTTTGAGCTGCATGGGGTTGGCGCCAGCGGCGAGGTTCTTGAGCCCTTCGGTCACGATAGCCTGAGCCAGCACGGTCGCGGTCGTAGTTCCATCACCTGCGACATCATTGGTACGGGTAGCTGCTTCTTTGAGCAGTTGCGCACCCATATTCTCAAATGGATTTTCGAGAGAAATCTCTTTCGCAACGGTCACACCATCATGAGTGACGGTCGGCGCGCCAAACTTCTTGTCGAGCGCTACGTTGCGACCTTTGGGGCCAAGGGTCGATTTGACCGCCTCAGAAATAATATCAATACCTTTTTTCAGTGAACGACGAGCTTCTTCATCGAACACAAGCTGCTTTGCCATATGATTAAACCTCTCTTTATGCTAAGTTAGCCAATTATGGCAAGAATGTCATTCTCTTTGAGAACGAGATACTCTTCGCCATCCAATTTAAACTCTGTGCCACCGTACTTGGCGAACAGGATGCGATCCCCTTCGCGTACATCAATAGGAGCACGATCGCCATTATCCAACAAACGACCACTGCCAACAGCGATCACAGTCCCTTCCTGGGGTTTCTCTTTAGCAGTATCGGGAATGACAATACCGCTCTTAGTGACTTCTTCTTTAGCGGCGGGTTTTACGACCACACGGTCGCCAACAGGACGAATTTTTTTCTCCATGACGTATTCTCCTTTTCAATGAATTGTTCTAAATCCATCCCACCAACGATGCTGACGCATCTATTTTTGCTGCGCAACAATCAGAAGGGATGAAATGAAGAAATGTGTCAACGGGTATTCTTCAATTTCAGTCAAGATAATGAATCACACCTGAAATATTGACCGAACGATGGAGTGAGTAATCACAGTTGCAGGGACCACCAGCCGCACATCCAGTGCAACAGAAAGTTTTTCCCTGAACTACAGTTGGAGGCCAAAGAATTTCAATGTCGCAATTAGCACAACGCACAACCTGGCGCTGGGCATTAGATTTGCCCTCAGGAGATTCCTGATTATGTTTTCCATTTGATTGAGCACCGTCTGCGTACATTTCTCTTACCTATGTGTGACCTGATACTGATATTGCCCGTTTAACTTCCAAGCTAGAGTATCTCACAGCTTGTATTAGAAGAGTATAGGAGAAGTGTTAGAGAAGTGTTAGATTCTTTGGTGATATAATGGGTTGTGTTATGCGCATAGGGAGATTGGAGGCTTGTATATGGCCTATATTTCGAGTGTTGGTGACAAGGCATATACTATCGATATGGGGGAAAATAGTCCTCAGAGAGAGATCAGAATCGACGGGATAAGATTTGACATCGATTGGCGACAAATCGCCCCGCTTGCAGCAGATGCTCAGATACTAAGCAACGTTGGAGGCCGGTATAGCTTGCTCATCGCGGGCAAATCATATGAGATCTTAGCTCGCCGTGTCAACAAACCTGATGTGACGGGATATCGTTACGAGGTTCTGGTTGCAGGGCAACGTTTCGAGATTGTTGTAGAGGATGAACGCGAGAAGGCCTTGACAGGATCGATACACAGCGCCCACGAATCTGGAGAGGCGATGGTACGCGCCCCGATGCCTGGTTTGGTGTCAGGTCTCCCAATGGATCCTGGAGCCAATGTCGAAAGAGGTCAAACTGTTGTGATACTCGAGGCGATGAAGATGGAGAATGACCTTGCTTCACCAATTACTGGCAAGGTGAAGGAGATCAGGGTGAGCAAAGGTCAGACGGTAAATCAGGGAGATGTGCTGGTAGTTGTGAGTGCGGAATAAAACTTAAATGCATTCAGAAACGCTGCTACGCACTCATCTGAATGAAAGGAAGTGTAGCATCCTCCCGTATGTTATAATGCATTGGCAAAGTGAGGGAGGAATTGCATGGAGTTGCATGAGAGTACAAGCGCTGACGAGTGGCGCAATACTACTGCCCGCAAAGCAAAGGAAAAGACTGCGGAGCGACAACAACAATTTGTTACAAGTTCGGATATTGAGGTACCAGATCTGACGACAGAAGAGGATCTGACAGACTTCGATATGCACGCTAAATCAGGCTACCCCGGCGAATTTCCTTTTACCCGTGGAATTCATCCAGGTATGTATCGCTCGCGTCTGTGGACAATGCGCCAGTATGCCGGGTTTGCTTCGGCCGAAGAATCCAATAAGCGTTACCATTTTTTGCTTTCACAAGGGACGACGGGTCTTTCTGTGGCTTTCGATCTCCCTACACAAATGGGATATGACGTTGATCATCCCCTGTCAGAGGGAGAGGTTGGTAAAGTAGGCGTTTCTATCTCCAGTCTTGAAGATATGGAGACACTACTCAACGGTTTACCCCTGGAACGAATCAGCACATCGATGACAATAAATGCCACGGCAAGTATTCTGCTTGCTCTCTATATCGCTGTTGCGAAAAAACAGGGTGCTGATATACGCAAGCTTTCTGGCACCGTGCAGAATGATGTATTGAAAGAATATATAGCACGCGGCACGTATATTTATCCGCCACAGCATTCAATGCGCATCATAACTGATATATTCCGCTACTGCGCTGAGAACCTGCCGCGTTGGAATACAATTAGTATTAGCGGTTACCATGTGCGAGAAGCTGGTTCGACCGCTGTGCAGGAGGTAGCATTCACGCTCTCGAATGCAATCAGTTATGTACAAGCAGCGATTGACGCCGGGTTGGATGTTGACACTTTTGCAGGACAGCTTTCGTTCTTTTTCAACAGCCACAATAATCTGTTTGAAGAGGTTGCCAAATTCCGGGCTGCCCGTCGTATGTGGGCACAGATTATGCGAGACCGCTTCCATGCGCGAGATCCGCGTTCAATGATGCTACGCTTCCACACACAGACAGCAGGATCGACATTAACTGCACAACAGCCTGATAATAATATTGTGCGTACAGCATACCAGGCGCTGGCGGCTGTGCTTGGGGGCACGCAGTCATTACATACCAACTCAAAAGATGAGGCGCTTTCGCTTCCAACTGAAGAGGCGGTGCGCGTTGCACTTCGCACACAACAAATTCTGGGATACGAGAGCGGAGTAGCAGATGTTGTAGACCCGCTTGCTGGCTCGTATTATGTCGAATACTTAACCAATAGCATTGAGGAGCAAGCCTGGGATTACATACAGAGTATCGATGACCTGGGAGGCAGTGTGCATGCTATTGAACATGGTTTCATGCAGGCAGAGATCGAACAAGCAGCGTATACCTATCAACGCTCATTAGAAGAAGAACGAACTATTGTGGTAGGGGTTAACCGTTTTATAATGGAAAACGAGGAAAGGCCAACGTTACTGCGTGTAGATCCTGAAGTTGGAAAGCGGCAGGCGGCAAAGTTAGCATTGCTACGCCAGCGGCGAGACAACGAACAAGTGCAGCAGGTATTAGCAGCACTAGAGAGGGGGGCTGCAGGCACTAAAAACCTGCTGCCCCTGATTATTGACGCAGTTGAAGCATATGCAACTCTCGGAGAGATTAGTGATGCTATGCGCCATGTCTTTGGCGAACAGCATGAGTTTCGTAGTATCAAGTAGAGTAAGTCGTGAATATGAATTATTGGAATCAAGATGTAGAACAGAGGCACAAAACACAGCCTGCTCGCGAGGGGTTTTTGATTCGGGAGCAGGAGGCTTAACGATCCTTTCAGCCCTACGTCAAGAATTACCTTACGAAAACTATATTTATTTCGGTGATACAGCGCATTGTCCCTACGGGGTACGAAGCGACGCCGAAATCACTGAGCTATCAATTCAAGTATGTCGTTTCTTGATCGAGCAGGGAGTCAAACTCATCGTAGTAGCCTGTAACACCGCCTCACAAGCGGCACTCAATAACTTACGCGCCACTTTTACATCCGTACGATTTGTAGGAGTGGTACCAGCGGTGAAACCAGCCGCACGTGCCACAAAAAAAGGGCGTATAGGTATTGCCGCTACCAACCAGGCCGCCAAAGCTATTTACCTTCAACAACTTATTGATGAATTTGCAGGTGGAATACAAGCATACGCTGTTGGCTGTCCTGAACTTGTGACCCTTGTTGAACAGGGAGAACTTGATGGCCCTGGCGTAGAAGAAACGGTAAAGCAGGCATTGCAACCGATAATAAGAGAAGATGTTGATGTAATCGTGTTAGGTTGCACACATTTTCCTGCGCTGCGGTCTGTTATTGAACGTGTTACTGCTCACCAGATACTCATTATTGATAGTGGAACGGCGGTTGCGCGCCGCACACATGATGTGCTGGATGCCGAGGGATTGATTCAACCCAACAATTCCAATTACGCACATATAGGAAATCTCCAGGTGTGGTGTAGCGGTGACGCCGATGTTTTTAGTAATGTTACCAATAAACTATTAGGCTCTTCCATTAGCGCTCATCAAGCTAGATTATAACCAAGGAGATACATGCAGGAACAACTGACTGACGGTGCCGATGAACATACAATCATAGAGGCGCCAGGAGAGAAGACAAAACGTATACGTATTGCCCGTCACGTGTCCAATATCCTGGCACCAGCAACAATTTCTTTACCTTTTGTATTGCTGGTAGCTTTCTACCAGGCTCAGAACCAACTAACAGCATTTGTCTACGCCTGTATTACCCTGTTTTTCCTCAGTTTTGGACCTCTGGTCTATATTTTGATCTGCGTGCGACTGGGCAAACTATCTGATATTGATGTTAGCCGCCGATCCCAGCGAGCAGGCCCATTTCTCTTTGGAATTATTTCGGTCATGATTGGATGGCTTGTCCTGGCGCTTACTAATGGACCGAGGAACCTACAAACGGTGCTGATCATTGCAGCATTTAGCGGCATCATTATAATGGTGATAACGTTCTGGTGGAAGATCAGTATGCACGCTTCATCATTGGGTGGCGCGGCAACAATGCTCACTGTGCTTTATGGGGCGGTGATGCTGCCTCTATTCGTATTACTCGTGTTAGTGAGCTGGTCGCGGGTAGCTTTGCGCCGTCATACGGTAACGCAAGTAATAGCAGGATCACTTGCGGGTATTGTATTATCGCTGGTGATTTTGAAGTTAAGAGGGGTGAATTAGACCGTTAACACCAGATTATTTATGCTATGCCCTCTGTCGTACCAATTGATTACTTCTGCCCGCTACCAGCAACGCCTGCACGCTCTGGCAGTTGTGCTGCATCTGCTGCACGACGTTGGGCGCGAATGGCGGGCGCTTGAGCATGGCGGGTCGTAGCGACAGTAGCACGACTGATTACCCAGATGAAGCCACCGAGCAAGATGAAGTTTAACACGCCCAGGACGATCATGAAGACCAGGTTAGGCAGTCCAAAGCTGCTAAGAATGAGATAGACCAGGGCTGTGAACAGGATATTACCCAGGGTAACTGGAATGAGTATTAACCAGGTAAACTGCATAAGCTGGTCTGCACGCAGGCGCGGTAAGGTGCCGCGGACCCAGATAAAGACGAAACAGAGCAGGTATACTTTGATAATGAAGTAGACAAGGCCCAGTAGATTGCCAAGAACTTGCCAACCAAAAGCCATGCCTGGAGTGGTTAAAAAACCGACACCAGGACCTGACCACCCGCCCAGAAAGAGAGTAGCTGCAATTGCTGAGACGATGGTCATATTGCCATATTCACCAAGATAGAATAAAGCCCAGCGCATACCACTGTACTCGGTGAGGTAGCCGGCAACAAGTTCGGACTCCGCTTCGGGTAAATCGAATGGAGGACGATTCGTCTCAGCAAGTCCGCAGATATAATAAATGACGATCATTAAGGGTTGGACCAGGAAGAACCAGGCCCACGGAGTAAACCCCTGGAAGATGAAATCCCAGAAAGGGAGACCTTTTCCAGGCCATAAGCTGCTAGATTGATAATTGATTATCTGTTGGGTAGAGATGGAGCCGATGCCAGAATTAGCTAGAATGCTCGTAAGCATCACGACACCAACCAGTGCCAGAACCAGCGGTAACTCGTAGGAGATCATCTGCGCAGCACCGCGCAGGCCACCTATCAGCGAGTATTTGTTATTGGAACTCCAGCCGGACATCACAACACCTACAACATCAATTGAACTCATAGCTACATAGTAGACGATGCCGGTAGCGAGGGCTGTTCCTGGTAGCTGTAAGTAGGGAGAGAAAGGTATCACAGCAAAAGCC
>WNFC01016635.1_pt1 | contig 20486 bp, 21 predicted proteins | sample 5400541 | NCBI WGS metagenome assembly WNFC01 (sample SAMN13153342, study PRJNA577476) | soil metagenome | isolation source: 120 cm saprolite under Douglas fir tree site 2 hole 2 replicate 1 | place: USA:California | collected 2015-04-18
CCATTGATTCATCGCGGCCCGACTGAGTGCGCCGGTGTAGTTGGAGGTATCTGCCGCCAGGGTCGGACCGACGTGCGGAGTAACTAGCGGCGTGTTACCCCGCGATCGGAAGAGGGCCGACCGACTCCCACTGGCCGCTCGCGTTCGAGGCCACGTACAGGCCCTGGGTGCCCAGGGTTTTCTCGACGAGCGTGCCATCGGCGTTCGTCTTGAAAGTCGAGTCCTCGAGCGGATGGTCATTGGTCACTGCCATCCGAGCCAGAATCCCCGCGCCCACATTCAGCGCCATGAGCCGTGAACCTCCGGTGTGGAGAAGTCTTGGGTTGGTGTGCGTACGCTAGCACAACCAATTCCCCAGAGGGACCCCCATCGGAAAGTTGAAGGCCGAGTAGTCTCAGTGCGATGGATCTCGGACTCACCGGCAAAGTCGGCCTGGTAACGGGCGGCAGCCGCGGCATCGGTCGGGCGATTGCGCTCCGCCTCGCCTCAGAAGGCGCAAAAGTAAGCATCTGCGGCCGTCAGGCCGACACACTCGAAGCAACGCTCGCCGAGCTGCGCGGCCACGGCGTGGAAGCGCTCGGCGTAGTGGCCGATGTGACCTCCGCTGGCGAGGCCGAACGCTTTGTGGACGAGAGCGCACAAGCGCTTGGCGGAGCTGATCTGCTGGTCGCCAATGTCGGCGGCTCGTCTGGACAGGAGCTGCTCGCATCGACGGTCGAGGATTGGGCGCGGACTTTCGAGCTCAATCTGTTCCACGCGGTGCGCGCCATTCGCGCCGCGGTGCCGCACATGCAGCAGCGCGGGGGCGGCAGCGTCGTCTCGATCGCGTCGATCTCCGGCTGGAAGCCGGGCCCGCGCGCGCAGTACGGCGCAGCCAAAGCTGGTGAGATCTTCCTGGCCGGCGCGCTCGCCTGGGAGCTGGGGCCGCTGCGGATCCGCGTCAACACGGTGAGCCCGGGTTCGATCATGTTTGCCGGTGGTGGCTGGGACCGGTTTCGTACGCAGAACGGCGAGCGGTTCGCGGAGTTCGAGAGGCGCGAGTTCCCGTGGGGCCGGCTCGGCACTCCGGAGGAAGTGGCGGACGTGGTCGTGTTCCTCCTGTCGGAGCGTGCCGGGTGGATCAACGGCGCCAATATCGCGGTAGACGGCGCCCAGGGCCGCCCGGGCGCATTCTGAATCAGTCGACGGAGTGGATCTGGTAGCGCCGCAGCGCCGGGACGCGCCAGGCGATCAGGCCCACGACCAGCAGGCAGGCTAGCCCGCCACTGACGACCGCGAACACTGCGTTGGTGGCCGAGGCGACCAGGCCCGACTCCAGGGCGCCCAACTCGTTGGATGCGCTGATGAACACGGAATTCACCGCCGTGACCCGCCCGCGCAAACTGTCTGGTGTATTCAGTTGAATCGTGTTCTGGCGCATGACCATGCTGACCTGATCGGCCATGCCGACCAGGCCGTAGGCGGCGATCGACAACGGTAGCGAGTTCGACGCACCGAAGACGACCGTCGCCAGGCCGAACGCGGCGACCGAGATCAGCAGGACGCGGCCGGTGTGGGTCGTCGTCGGCAGGACGATGAGAATCAACGCCATCAAGAGCGTACCGGCCTCGAGCGACGCCGACAGGATCCCGTAGCCGAGCGCGTCCGCGTGCAGCACGTCGACCGCGTACACGGGCAGCAGCGCGCGGGCGCCGCCGAACAGGACCGCGAACATGTCCAGGGTCATGGCGCCAAGCAGCACGGGTCGGTGCCAAACAAAGGCCAATCCTTCACGGATTGCCGATAGCTGGATACGTCCGCTGCCTTTCATCGGCGGAATGTGCAGCGGCACCAGCGTGATCAACGACACACCGATGAGCAACGCGTGGATCGCGTACGCCTGGCCGATGCCGCCCAGGGCGATGAGCACCCCGCCGAGCGCCGGCCCGGTGACCGATGTGACCGAGCTCAGCGCGGAATTAATCGTTAACGCGCGGGTAAACAGCCGGCGCGGGACGATGGCCGGCAGGATGGCCTGGCGGGCCGGGTACTCGAACGACGAGGCCAGGCCGGTGACCAACACCAGGACGTAGATCGCTTCAAGTGAGACGTGATCGGTGGCGATGGCGGCCAGCAAGCCCAGGCTGGCCAGACCCGGGATGATTTGAGAGATGAACAGGACAACGCGGCGGTCGTACGCGTCGACGACTACGCCGCCGATGAGGCTGCTGAGCAGGGCTGCGATGAAACCGACCAGGCCGACGAGGGCCAGGCTCAGCGTCGAGTGGGAGATGGCGTAGACCTGCCACAGAACGACCGCCTGAAGCAGGGCGTTGGCGATGCCGCTGGCCGCGCGGCTGATTTCGTAGCTCCCGAACGCGGGCAGTCGGAGGACTGCCAGGAGATCGCCGCGCGGTGTTGCCAGACTGCCAACGTTAGCAGGCTAGGTTCGCGCTGCTGGCATCTAACATGCGCGTGTGCAGGAAACGGGCGCCGACGCGCGACTGGCGGTCTACGGCACGCTCAGACCAGGTGAGTCGAATCACGCGATGCTCGACGGAGTACCCGGCACCTGGGCTGAAGGAACCGTTCAGGGCGTGCGGTTCATCGCCAAGGGCTACCCTGCCTTCCGCCCAGGCAATGGCGACGTGCCCGTTTCGGTGCTGACTTCGGCTGCGCTGCCCGAGCACTGGGCGCGCCTGGACGAGTTCGAAGGCAAAGATTATCGGCGCATTCTGGTGCCGGTCATGCTGACGACCGGCGCAATCGTGGTCGCAAACCTGTACGCGTACATCGCCCCCTGACCAGGGGATCTTGCGCCAGACAGGTACCCCAATCGGGTCAACAGGCGTTTTGCCGAGTGCGGACTCGGCCGATGCTCTCGGGTAAGACGGCCGTCATCCGCGGCCCCACCTTCTGTTGCCTGGAGTTCTTCTTCCGATGCGTCTACGCCTCCTCTTGCTCACAGCAGCCGCGCTGTTGGCTCTCGTCCCCGCCCTGGCATTCGCCGACGAAGACGGTGGTGGTGACACTGACAAAGAGCCCGTGGCGCTGACGACGCCAGTCGCCGCCGCCCCGACCACCGATCAGGTCACGGACCGCACCGAACATGCTGACCAGGTCGTGGACCGCGCCGCCTGGTGCCAGACCCACGCCGAGGCCTGCGCTGCCGCCATTACTGCGCATACCGAGGAGATCATCGCCTGGTGCAAGGCTCACGCCGACAAGTGCCCCGCCGATGAGCTGAAGAAGGTGCTGGACCGTCTCGCGACGACGCCGCGTGGCACCACGACGACCCATCGTCCGCCGGCGGCCGCCGAGGTCGACAAGGACGAGAAGCTACCGTAAGCGCGCGACGCGCAGCTCGGTCAGGTAGCGCTTGGTAATAGACCCCTGGTAGTGGGTGTCGATCAGTCCGGCGATGCAGGCCAGCAAGCCAGCCCGCAAGTCGGGCGGGAGCAGGCGATGGCCCGAGTAGGTCTGCAGCACCTCCAGATACGTTGCCGTTGAGTACGTTTGGTCCCACTCGTAGCGGCGAAACTCGGGCGGGCTGAATCGCTCCGACTGATTGAGCTCATCGGTTTCGAACGGGATCTCGGAGGCGGGTTTGAGGCGGAGGCCGGGCGGCGTGGCCGGGTCCCAGCGCTCGTAGCACGCCTGGACCTCGTCGAAGAACGTCTGGTTCCAGGTCGCACCGGCGACGTGGTGGGTTGAGATGGTGGCCAGCGCGCCACCTGCGCGCAGCGCATCAGCCGACTTGCTGACCCTGATGGCCGGGTCAAGCCAGTGGAACGCCGTCGCCACTACCACGGCGTCGAACGGTTCGCTGGGTAACGCCCAATCCTCAAACGCCGAAACCACCACCTCCACGGACGGGAAGCGCGCGAGCTTGCGCTGCGCCACAGTGGCCAGCTCAGCTCCCAACTCAACCGCGACGATGCTGTAGCCTCGCTCCGCCAGCGGCATCGTCGCCTGGCCGGTGCCACAGCCAATCTCCAACACACGGCTGCCAGGCCCGAGTTTCCCTAACTCGGCGAGATCACCGAACATCGCGGGCGGATACCCCGGCCGAGCTCGGTCATATAGCTCCGCCGCCTCATCAAACGTCGCCCGCAACCGCTCCCGCTCGAGACTCCCCAACGGCGGGAAGTCTAACGGCACTGCGCGAAATTGCGCGTGGGCGGCGTTCATTGCGCGGAACCTGAACAAGATCGACGCGACGCCGCTGGTGTATCGCTACTTCATCATCCCCGGCGTGACCAGCAACTGGGTGGACTCGCGCACGGTCCAGTCGTTCAATCTCGCCCCGGGCGAGTATTCGTTCCAGATCGCCTCGGGCTACTACGCGGACTTCACTTTCCGCGTCACGCCACTGGGCACGATCGACTTCGACGTCGCTTACAACGGGTTCCTTAGCGGTCGCAACACCTCCACGCTGACCATCGGTGGCCTGAGCGTCACGCTCGACGCGCGCTACCTCTCAGGCGCAGGTGTGCTGCTGGTCATTCCGACCACCGACTGGATCACCTACAGCACCGTGCGCATGGTGCCGGGGTCGTACTACTCGGTGCAGCAAGGCTCTGGCGTCGTGGCCAATTTCAATTTCCAGCTCGACGTCAACGGGCACTGGCAGTATAAGGCGCCGTACGAGGTTGCCAACGGCGGTTTCCTGACCGGCGCAAGGTCCTCGACGCTCGCGTTTTACGGATATCCGCTGCTGGTCGATCCGCGTGCCGCCGGCGGCACCGGGGTCACTGTGCAGAGCATCTGGGACATGCCTTTCAGCTACACCAGCGTCGAGTATGCCAACCTGCTGCCGGCCCAGTACTTCGCGTTGCAGGTTCGCTCGGGCATCGTCAGTCAGGCGAGTTTTTCGCTGTCCCCAACTGGAGTGTTTACCATCGACAGCACGGCCATGTCGTTGTTATCGCTCGACCATTTCCATGGTCTGCAGCGGCTGAACGTGATCGCTCCGCTCTGACGTTGGGGGCTCAGGGCGCGGGCCAGCTCAGGATGACTGGCCCGCCGGGCACCTCGGCGCCACCGCTTGGCTCGAGGGTAATCTCGACCTGATCGGGGGGTGCGGCTCGGGCCGCATCGCGAATTCGCCCAGCGAAGTCCAGCGCGTGCCGTGCCGCACCCATGCCTGATAGGTGCGGCCGGTCGGCGGGCTCGGCAAGGCCTCGACACTCAGTACGGCCAGGTTGGTGCCGGCTCGGCCGCGATAATTGGCATGCGCACCCGACGGCACATCTGCGCTCGCGGGCGTGAGTCGCAACGGCACCAGGTCGCTCGTGGTGACCTGGTCCAGAGCGCGCTCGTCGCGGTCAAAGGCGATCTGGTTCTGGACGTAGCGGAAGCCGACCAGCGCCAGACCCAGACCCAGGAGTGACGCCGCGATCGGCGCCAGCTGCAGCCGCAGAATCTGCAGCCCTGAACGAATGCGCGTCTTGGCTGTCCCGAGTGGCACGTCGAGCGCCTTGGCGACCTGCTCGTGGGTCATGTCCTCGAGGAACGCCAGCGCGACCGCCTGGCGTTGCTTGGGTGGCAACGCCGCCAGCGCCGAGTGAACGATTTGACCGTGTTCGTTCTGCCAGGCGTGCTCTTCTGGCCCTGGCTCGAGGTCGGCCAGCTGCTGGAAGCGATCTTCGTCGTTGACGTCGGCCTTGTCCTCAGCCGGCCGACGGCGGCGTCGGCGTAGCTCGTTCAGGATCTTCCAGTGGACCAACCGCAGCAGCCAGGGCTTGAATCCGCCCTGCGCCGGATCAAAGCTGGCGGCGCCGCGCCAGATCGTCAGAAAAACTTCCTGGACGATTTCCTCGGCGGCCGGCCGATCCAGGCTCTGATGGGCGATGTTGAAAACCAGCGCCGCGTAGCGGCTATAAAGCGGGCCGAGCGCCTCCTGCTGACCATGGGCGAGATCGCGCATGAGCTCATCGTCCGTGCGCTGGGTTGCCGGACCGTGCACCGGCTGAGCGTACATCCGGTCTCCGTTCATGGGTTCCTCACTGGCGTTGTGTAACCCTGTCGAAGGGATCTGGATTGCGCGGTACCATGCCGGCCGAGAGCACGGGCGACGAGGTCTCTGGGAGGGTGCATGCTGGTCGGCGATAAGCCATTGACGTTTGAGCTGGTCCCGGACTGGGAGCAGCTGCCATCAGGTTGGACGCACGGCGACGTGGCGGGCGTCGCGACTGATGCTGAAGATCGGGTATTCGTCTTCAACCGCGGCGAGCATCCGGTCATCATTTATGACCGCGAGGGCCGATTCGTGAAGTCGTGGGGCGAGGGCCTCTTCACTCGGCCGCACGGCATCACCATTCACGGCGACGTGGTGTACTGCGCCGACGATACCGATCACACGGTGCGCGCGCTGACCCTGGACGGCCAGGTTCTGTGGACCTTGGGCACGTTGAACCAGCCGAGTGACACCGGCTACTCGCCCGAAGGGCGGTCGAATCTGCTGTCGATCAAGCGTGGCGGCGGGCCGTTCAACCGCCCGACGCGCCTGGCGGTGGCGCCCAACGGCGAGCTCTATGTCTCAGATGGCTATGGCAACGCGCGGATTCACCGTTTCTCGGCCAAGGGCCAGCTGATCCAATCGTGGGGGGAGCCGGGCACCGAGCCAGGTCAGTTCAACCTGCCGCACAGCGTCTGGGTCCATACCGACGAGCGGGTATTTGTCTGCGCTCGTGACGAACGTCACCCGGCCGGGCGACCTGTTGATCGACAAAGACGGGCACGTCTTCGTCGGCGAGATGGCCTGGAACACGGACGAGACGCACCTCGACGGCAAACCCATCGCGGAATCACGGAAGGCGCAGATCAGCGTGCGTGACCTGGAGGGCACCGTCCTCACCAGTTGGGGCGGTGACGACCCATGCCAGCCTGGCGGCTTCGCCTCGCCGCACGGGATCTGTCTGGATTCACGCGGCGACCTCTATGTTGGCGAAGTCACCCACACCGCCCTCAGTCGCGGCGGCCGCTGGACCGAGGCGTGCCACTCGCTCCAGAAGTTCGCGCGGGCGGTCTAGGTCTGCAGAGAGAGGACGCCCGCGGCTAGCTCGTCGAGCTCGTCGGGCCACGAGCGAGGCGAGTCGCCTGGGCGCAGAACGAATTTCGAAAAACCGACGTCGATATAGCGCTGCAGCATCTCGCGCACGCCTGGCATGCCCACGGGGATGAACTCGGCGGGATCCAGGCCGGGCCGGCGCTTGGCAATGCGCGCGGCCTGCGCCGGGGAGATCGCGTCGCGGGCATAGGCCAGGCTGATCCCGAAATGTTCGGGGTCAACCCGTCGACCCACTTCAGCCGCGGCCGCCTCAATGGCATTGCGGCCCGCGGCGGCCTCGGCGGGCGTGCACAAGCTGGGTAACCAGCCGTCGGAGAGCCGACCAGCGCGCCGGAGCGCACTGCGCGCCGTGCCGCCCAGCCACACTTCAAGCGGGTCTTGCAGTGGTCGCGGGTGCACGCTCAACCCCTCGTAGCACAGCCGCGGTCCCTTGTGCGTCACCGCATCTTCGGACCAGAAGCGGCGCACCAGGGGCAGGACCTCGTCGATCCATGCGCCACGCTCCGTGACAGGCATTCCCAGGGCCTGATCTTCGAACCTGTCGGACAGGCCAGGGACGAACACCAGCAGCAGGCGCCCGCCCGAGAGGCGGTCGATCGTCGCCAGTTCTTTGGCCATGCGGATCGGGTTCCGCGCGGTGACGGTCATCGTCGTGCCGAGCTTCAGCTTGCGCGTGACGCCCGCCGCGTAGGCCAGGCCCGCCAGTGGATCGACGACCAGGCCGGTGAGTACTTCGGACAGCCACAACGAGTCGAAGCGCAGGCGTTCCATGTGCTGCACCGTGGCCGCGAACGCTGCTGCATCTGTGGCGCCGGCAGCGCCCATACCGACGCCGATACGGATCTTCATGACACTCTGAGCAAGACTACAATGCGCCGCGTGCGCGCGTTCCTGGGATTCCTCTTCGCATTGACACTAGGCGCGACCGCGCTGCCTGCGACCAGCCATGCTCAAGCGGTCGTCGGCGACACCTGGTATCGGGGCGCGGCGGTCATCCGCCGAACCGTCGAGCCGCCTTATCGTAGCCAGCTCGACGACTCGATCTACGCCCGCTCGGACTGCGGTCCAGCCGTCCTTGGCATGGCCCTGGCGGCGTTTGGCGTCGACGCCGACACGCTCGATCTGCGGCGGCTCACCCACACCTATCAGGGCACCTGGCCGGCCGTACGCGTTGGGACGGCGCTGCAGCACGTGGCGCGCGTGGCCGAGGACTTCGGGTTATCGACGTACGGCCTCTACGACGACGGCGACACGTTTCACCAGTGGACCGTCGACCAGATGGCCGAACAGGTCAGGGCAGGCCGGTTGGTCGTTCCGTTGGTTCGCTTCGGCCTGCTGCCGGGCCACGAGACGACGGGCGTGCGCTGGGGCCACTACATCCTGCTGTATGCCGTGCTGGGCGACGGCTTCCTGTATCAGGACCCGGCGGTGCGACCGATTGAGGATGGTCGCGCGCGGTGGATCAGCCGCGCCCAGTTGGATCAGGCCAGCGCGCCCGTGTGGCCACCGCGCCAGGCGCTCGCCCTCGGCGCCTGAGCTCCTCGGGAGCGGCTGAGCTTACGTCTGGGGCTTCAAGCTCCATCCGCCGTCGGCGCGGACCTCCCAGAAGCAGGGGCCGCGCGGAAACTCGATCTGCGCGGTGTCCTGGACGGCACCGGTCTTGTCCTCCACCACAATGGATTTGCCGAGGCAGTGGGCGAAGACAAAGAAGCTCGACTGGCCATCGTGGGCGATGTCCCACGTGGTCGGTGCGGGCGGGGTGAAGTAGGCGCTGACGGCGTCACCGCTGCCGCTGAACGCGGGTGCGGCGCCGTTCGGGATTGGCTGGACTTTGAGGGTCCACGCCCCGTCGGCGGTGACCTGGAACGCCACCGGGCCCTGGACGACGAGCGGTCGCTGGCCGTGATAGCTGCCGATGGCGCTGGCCACGACCTCCGCCTGGCCGCCCTGCACCGCCGTCACGATGAAGCTGGATCGCCCGTCGTGGGTCAACGTGACTACTTCGATCCCCAGTGACATGCCGCCGCCGTACTGTGGCGTGATCTCGTCGCTGGTGGTGGTGCCATGTCCTGCGACGGCCACGCCCCGCCCGGGCAGCTCGGTAATGGCGGGCGGCTCGGGCACCGGCGTCGGCCCAAACGCTTGCGTGCTGCCGCCCACTGGAGCCGCGCACGCGCTCAGCCCAAGCATGAGCAGCACTGCCAGATGGCTCGACCGAACACGGGTCATGGCCAATCCATCCTATGCCGAACGAGTCCTCCCGAAGTGGGTTCCTCTGGCATTGACAGTGTCAGCGGCGAGCTCCCCGGAGGGGTCCCCACTGGGGTCGAATGTACTTTCGATGAGGAGCCGCGCAGCGGCGGTCGGCAGAAGCCCGTCTTAGAGAACCCAGGACCAATCGAACATCGGCCCTGGATCGGTGCGGCTGCTACTGAGCTCGCCGTGCGCGTGATGCCCGTCGATCGCATCCATGGTGTGCGCGCGCTCGATCTGGTACTCGTGCGTCAACCAGTCGGAGACGCGGCGGCACGCCTCGGCCTGCGCCTGGTTATAGCCCCTGGTCAGAAAACCCTCGATCTCGATGCCGACCGAAAACGCATTGATATTGTGGCTGCGCCAGAACGGGGTCCGCCCGTAGCCATCCTTGTTCGGACTATTGTGGGTCCCGGCGTGCCAGGCCACGTCCTCCAGGCGCACCGTGCGCACCACTTCGCCGGACTGCAGGATGCACAGGTGGGCCCCCGCGGCACCGGTGTTCCAGCGCTTGATGGCGCCGTCGAGGAAGCCTTCCATGTCGTGCCAGACAATCGAGCGGATGACGCGCGTCAGGCCGAAGACAAGCTCCGACATGTTGCCCGGCGTGAAGCCGTCGACGATGAACAGGTCGCGATCCCAGCACACCGCGGGCGGCGGTGGAGGTGGTGGTGCTGGGATCAGGCTTTTGGGAGCTTGTAGGTCTGGTTGGCCTCGAACGAGTACAGATACGCGAAATCACGCCCTGGCGTCAGCGAGTAGGACGCACTGATATAGACCTCGTTGCCGCGCGCCTCATCGGCCGCATCGTTGATCGCCTGGCGTACGCCGGGGCCAATCGCAAATTGATCGACAGTGGTCATGGGTCTGCGTGCAGCGTACTCCGCGGCGAACACCTGCACTAGTCAGGGTGCGAGCGTCACTGTGAGCACCCAACCCTCGCGGCCGTCACTGCCGCGAATCCGCGTCCACTCGCCGTTTTGCTCGAACGCCTGGACCGTCGCGCCCTCGTCGTAGCCTTTGGCTGGCAAGCGGTCGCCGCCGGGCGTGGCGCGTAAGGCCACGCCGCGGCCGTCGGTGTTGACCACGCGCCGGGTCTGTCCGTCCAGAACTGGGGTGGCAGTGGCCACACGGGTAGGCGCGATTGTCGCCGCCGCCGAACGCGCCGCTGGGGCGATTGTCGGTGGCGCAGGAGCCGCGGTTGCGGCACTCTGGCCCGGCTGCGCACCACTAGCCGGCACGGCCACCGCCGGGCCGAGACCGAAACTTCGGCCGGCGCGCGCCAAGGGTGCGTTCACCCAGGCGAGCCAGCCCTCGAGCGCGGGTCTCAAGGCGGCCACACTCACGGTCAGCCCGACGACGACACAGCTGACCACGAGCCAGCGCGGGACACTGCCCAGTTGCCAGCGCCAGCGCGCCAGCGGGTCGTGGCGCACGGTTCGGGAATGGGTTGGCGTTGGGTGTGCTGGCGCGTCTACCGGGAGTAGAGATGCAGCGGGCCATTCCCGAACGACAAAGCGCTGATCTGTTTCAGGATCGGTCCCGGCGTCCAGCACCCGCTCGCCGACCGTGGCCGTCCGCCGTGCGGCGGTGCGCGCCGCTTGCCAGAATCGCTCGCCGGCGAGCGGGTCATGGACGAGCTCGGGCCGCAGGAGCTGGACGACCACACGTCGCTCGAGCGACGTGTCGAAAGCCTCCCAGTCGATCGTCTCGCCATCCAGGCGCAGCTCGCGGACAAGCTCATACCTCGCGGCGATCAAGGCGACGCTGTGGCTGGTGCTTTGAGGCATATCAGACACAGTACCGGTCTCGCGCGGCACCTGGGGAGAGCGCCGCGCGAGATTTTCGGTTAGTTTCAGAATGGCGGAGGGGCCGAGGACGGGCGGCTCATCGCGGGCCGTGTGGGCCGAAGCCGTCGGGGTTGAAGGCGATGACCGCGGTCGCGGTGCTACTGCCGTTCACGGTGGCGACGACGACTTTGTCATTCTGGCTCACTGCCGTTTGGCCGCCTGACTTCGCGTGGATGACGGTCTTGTCGTCCAGCGTAAACGTGTGCGGTGAGCCGTCGTTGGCGGTGATCGTCAGGCTGCTAGCGCTAACGCTGGTCACCGCGCCTGGCAGAATGTCGGCCGCGAGCGGCTTGTTGTCCTTGTCGGTGAGCTGGACGTGGACGCCGCGGAAATGCTGAAAGCGGTCGGCCGCGGGGATATCGGCGAGGCCGGCCAGCTCGGGCGGCAGGTTGTTCGCTTGCCAGCCGGCGTGGCCTGCCCACGGCCCGTTGGTCCAGGGTGCCGCGCCAGCGAGCGGGCTGTTGGCCAGGGCGTTGTTGACCAGCAGGCCGCCGACGCCGATAGCGACCAGGACCAATGCGAGCGACGTCATGGCGACGGCGAGGGGGAAACGGAAGCGGTTCATCGGAGTGCTCCTCGAAGGGGAAGATGCACACACTCTGCGCGTCGAATGTCGCCGCGCCGTCCGACGCGTGTCGCAGAAATGTCGCAGGGTCTTCCGCGAAAGATCCCTTCTTTCCGCGTGTCGCCACGGCACATTTGCATTGCAACGCTCGACGGTTGACCGCTACTGGCGGCTAGACTGGCATGTGACGCCCGCGGAACCGGAGGACAGAACGAAAGCAATACCGGCGGCGACGCAGGAAGCGGAGGCTGTAACTCCTGAAGTTGCGGCTCCGCCCCAGGACGCGGGCGCTGCGCCGCGGCGAAGGCGATGGCCCTGGATCTCGCTGCTGCTCCTGCTGCTGGCGGCCATCTTAGGCATGGCCCTTGGCGTAGGCGTTGTCCTGCGCGGGAGAAGCTTTGGCTCCCAATTGCCGGCCGACCAGACAGCCAGGCCGACGTTCGTGATTGCCGCACCGCCCAGCCCAAGTCCAAGCGGCTCGCCGCGAGCTTCGGCCACACCTGTCGCGGGCGCGCCAACGACAAATACGGAGGAGTACACGGTGGCGGCGGGCGATACCTTGCGGTCCATCGCCCAACAGGTCTATGGCGACCCGGCGCAGTGGCCGCGCATCTATGACGCGAATCGCGAGACTATCGGGCCCGATCCCGACACGCTCAGCGCCGGCACACGCCTGCGCATTCCGCGGCCCTGACGGGTTATCCGCCCGCGGCGACGCGGTTGTACGTTTCCAGCGCGTCCTGGTCCGAGCCACCGCCCCAGCCGGCGCGGCTCAGCTCATCTCTGATCTGGGCCAGCGTGCGCGTACCGTTCGGCGTCGTATACGTGGTCGGCCCAGCGGCGCGGGCAGGCGCTCCCGCCGGTTGCAAGCTCTGTAGGACACGCTCGACCGCCGCGCCGACGCTGCCCTGGTCGGGCGCGCCGCCGGTGCCCACCAGGGTGACCGTGTGTGACGGCGCGTACACACTCTTGAGTACCAGCTCGCGCGGCTGGTGCCCATCGGTGGGCACCACGTGGCGGTCGAGCAGCACGTCGAAGCCATCGCGCGCGCTTTCAACTGCGAGCACGCGGCCCCAGGGCAGCGACGGCTCAGGCTGGACCTCAGGTGTCGGGTCCGCCGTGATGCGGTTGGAGATCTGCGGCTCGTCGACGTGAACGTTCCACGGCGGCTTCTGGCCGTACAGGCGGAACGTGACGTGTTCAGCGTCAGTGCTGGCCTGAATCAGCACGGGATGATCGGTCGGATTGATCCACTTCAGATCGAGCCCAGCGTCCGCATCCACCGTCGCGTCCAGGCCGACGACGCCGCGCGACGTGTACGACGGAATCCAGTACAGGTGCCAGTAGCGCTCCTCCAGTTGATAGCCCGCCCAGAAGACAGGCTGGAAGAGCGTCGTGGCGACCTGACAGATGCCGCCGGCCACACTCGGTACTGTATGGACGCCGCCGGACTGGCCGCCAGTGGTCAAGCCGAAGCCCCACTGGAACCCGGCCTCGAGCGTGGTTGGGCCAACCTCCTTGTTGAACGAGAACGTTCCGCCCGGCGGAACCACCACGCCATTCAGACGAGAGGCAGCCAATTGAATATTGTGCGCCTTCTCTGGAATTGCACCGGCAAATGCCGTCGTGCTTTCGTCGATCAGCTCGCGGATGCCGAGGTTGGCGGCGTCCTCGGCGGCCACCGCGGGCCGGACCACCTCGACGGGCAGCGCTACTGTCCGCTCGCCGGCGTCGATGCGACTCTTCAACAGATCGAGCGCCGCGGCTTGGTTGACGCCGCGGCCGTCAAGGCTCGGCCGCAGGACGGTCAGTTGGCCGTTGCTGAGGGTGAAGCGCGCGTCGCGCGCTTCCTGAAGGACCTCTTTGGCGGCCCGCTGGACCAGCGCTTGCATCGGTTCGTCGTTGAGCGCTACCGACGCTGCACTGGTTGGGCTGGCGGGGTCCAGGGTGACCATACCCAGTAACTCGGGGCGCTCGACCGTCCAGGTCTTGTCCGCGGCGGTCAGCTTGAGCGGGGCGGGGTCTTTGAGGATACGCACCAGGCGGTCATGGGCATCGGCGACTTTGTCGGTGCCGACGTTCGGCGTGAGCGTGCGCGTTGGGAGCTCGATGGTTGACTGACCGTCGGTCAGGGCGCTGGTGAGGAGCTTCAGTGCGCTGGATTGATCGAGCGCCAGGCCCGTTTGGGACGTCTCAAATGTAATGGTGCCATCCTCGGCCAGGTTGAGCACCGCTTCTTTCGAGGGGTGATCGATCTCGGCGGTGATCCGGGCAACAAGCGTGTCGATCGCCCCGCTGTCAGCCGTGCTGGTGATCGGCACCTCGGTGTCTGCCTGTAATGTGCGCAGCTGCTCGCGCAAGCGCATTGCCGGGGAGCCGTGGTGGCCGACGTTGTAGGCCGCGGTGGCGAGCTCCCGGGGGTCCAGCTTGGCGCCGAGTGCTCGTGGTGTGGTTGACCACTGCTTCGTGCTTGCCTTGATTTCGATGGGCTGATCGAGGATGGCCGCCGAACGGGGGCTCAGCTTGCTTGCGGCCTCGGTTACGGTGAGGCCGCCCAGGGGCAGCCCGAGGACCCGCACGCCAGGGAGGATCCGCTCGCCGCTCGAGAGCTCGAGGCCACCGAGCGCCGCGGCGACGAACACAATTGCCGCGGCGACCAGTACGCCACCCCCGATCAAAATCCGCATGGTGTACGTCTGAAGGTACACCGGTTGCAGGCGGTCCGCCACCGAATTGCTGACCGTGTGGCGCGGGGCTGATACCGTGGCGCTGGCATGCAGCAGCGATTTGTGGTCCTTGACGACTGGACCGATTTCTGGGGGAGCCAACCGGCGCTCGAGCGGCTGCGCCAGCGGGGCGAGGTCACGATCCATACGACGCCGGCGGCGGACGAAGAGGACGTGGTGCGGCGGTTGGAGAACGCCACGGTCGTGCTCGCCAATCGCGAGCGAACGCAGCTGAAGGCGAACGTGCTTCGATCCGCGGAGCGACTCGAGCTGCTGGCCCAGACCGGGCGGATCAGCCCGAACGTCGATATCGACGCAGCCACCGAGCGCGGCATCGCCCTAGTTGCCGCCGGCGGCCAGCCGGGTAGACGGCGACTGGGTGGCGCCGCCCACGCGCATGCTCGGCGGGACGACGTTAGGCATCCTCGGTCTGGGCAATATCGGCGGGCACATGGCCCACATCGGCAAGGCGTTGGGCATGCAGGTCATCGCCTGGGGGCCGACGCTCACACCGGAGCGCGCGCAGGCCAGCGGAGTCGAGTACGTGAGCTTCGCCGAGTTGTTCGAGCGGGTGGATGCGCTGTTCGTGTCGGTGAAGCTGTCCGACATGACCCGCGGCATGGTTGGGGCGGCGCAGTTGGCGCTGATGAAACCGACGAGCTATCTCATCAATATCGCCCGGGGGCCAATCGTCGACGAAGCAGCGCTGGTGCAGGCGCTCGAGCAGCGCCAGATCGCCGGCGCTGGACTGGATGTGTACGACGTCGAGCCACTGCCGGCGGACCATCCATTCACCCGCTTGGACAACGTGGTGATGACGCCGCACATCGGCTGGGGGACCGGCAAGAACTTCGGACTGATGGTCGAGAACTTGACCAATGCGGTGATCAAATACCTGGATGGCGACATGACCGGCGTTGTCAATCCAGCGGCGCTGGAGAAGAGAGGGACATGGGCTACGAAGGTCTGATCGGCGAAACCATTACGATGCGCGGCCACAATGGCGACGCCATCGAGGCGTACCACGCGCGGCCGATCGGTATGTCAAACGTCCCCGGAGTGGTCGTCATCCACCACATGCCGGGCTGGGACGAGTGGACGAAAGAGGTCGTGCGCAAGCTGGCCCACCACGGGTATGCGGCGGTGGCGCCGCACCTGTTTTCTCGGCTGGGGCCGGGGGCGTGGGATGATCTCGCCGCCGCGGCGCGCGCGGCTGGCGGCATGGCGGATGCCCAGATCCTGGGCGACGTGGCGGGGGCGGCGAGTTTGCTGCGCTCGCAGCCCTACGCCTCCGGAAAAATAGGCGTGATCGGCTTCTGTTCCGGTGGCCGGCAGGCCTATATGGTGGCGTGCCAGCTCGAGGGGATCGACGCAGCCGTCGATTGCTGGGGCGGTCGAGTCATTGCGAAGCCTGAAGAGCTCAACGAACGCCAGCCACGCGCGGTTATCGACATGACGCCCTCGATGGGCTGTCCGTTACTGGGCATATTTGGCAATGACGATGCGAGCCCTACCCCAGAGCAGGTGGACCAGACCGAAGCAGAGCTGCGCCGGCACGGCAAGGAGTACGAGTTCCACCGCTACGATGGCGCCGGCCACGGCTTCTTCGCTGCCGACAGACCGAACTACCGCCCCGAACAGGCGGTAGACGGTTGGCAGAAGGTCTTCGCGTTCTTCGCCAAGCACCTCCAGGCGGAGGCGCGGGAGCCGGCGCTCTCAATCGGCTAAGTGCATCTGACGCGTTTGCGGGCTCCGCTGGGTAACCACCCACAGCGCAATCTGCACTCTCGATTCCAGGTGGAGCTTGCTCAGGATATTGACAATGTGCCGCTGGATGGTGCTTTGTGCGACGCCGAGCTGCTCGGCGATCTTGCGGTTTGACAGGCCGCGCGCCACTAGCGCCGCGACCTGTTGTTCGCGCGGCGTAATGCCGCGCAGCGGCGGCAGCTCGAGCGCGGTATCCACCGGCTCCGCGGGCGAAAACGCTAACCGCACCGCTTCGGAAACCGGCAACCCAAAGCCGTGGTCAAACCAGCGCGCAGCCTCATGGCCAAGCGCTGCGCGCGCGGCCACCAGCCGGCGCTCAAACCACACCCCGTCGGCGTCAGACAACGGCGAGCGGATCGCGTTGCGCAACGCCGCCGCCGCCCCAGCCAAAGCGACTGCCCGACTCGGCCGCCGCTCCACCGCGGCGACAGAAGCGAATCCCTCCAGCGCAAACGCCACCCGCTGGCGGTCGCCCAGCTTCTGGGCCAGCGCCAGCGACTCGCGGTAGTGCTTGCGCGCCTCGAGCACCGCGCCCTGCTCGACCGCCGTTTCGCCGAGGCGGTACAGCAGATTGGCGACGTCCTTGTGCTGGCCGAGCTCGCGCCCGATCGCCAGCGCGCGGGCATAGTAGTCGCGCGCTTGCGCGTGCTCGCCGAGCGCGAGCGCAACGTGGCCCAACGCGCCAAGCGAGATAGCCTGGTCCGCGCGCTGAGCTGATCGTTCACGAATCTCGAGCCCCTGCTCGTAAAAGTGGCGCGCGCGGGAAAAGTCGCCTTCGCCACGGGCGACGTTGCCCAGCAAGGTCAGTGCCGCGGACTCCATCATCCCGTCGCCAAGCGCGCGACCAAGCGCCAGCGATTCTTGCCCTGACGCCCGCGCCGTTGCAAAGTCGGCCTGCTCGAACGCGAGCTGGCCGAGTCCGAACAAGAGCAACGCATGATCGGCGCCGCCATCGGCCGCACCCGGCAATCTGAGCAGCTCGTCGAGCCAGCGGTGTCCTTCGGCGTAGTGGCCGCGTACGTACCAGAAGCGCCAGAGCGCCACGCCAAAGCGGCGGCCTACGTCGCCATTGCGCTGCTGGATGGTCCACTCCAGCGCCGTGCGCAAGTTGTCGTGCTCGGTCTCCAGCCGCGCCAGCCACGTTGCCTGGTCCGGTCCGCGCAGGTGGCCGACCGCTTCTTCGGCCAGCGCCAGGCACCAGTCGCGATGGCGGGTGCGCAGTGGCGGCTCGTTGCCGGAATTGCGCAGCTCGTCGCTGGCGTACTGGCGCGTCGTTTCGAGCAAGCGATAGCGGTTGCCGTCGACGACGACCAGCGAGCGATCTCCGAGTTGTGTCAACAACTCGACCGCACTTTGTCGGTTAATTGCGGCGACAGCCTCCACGGCGCCCACTTCAAACTCGCCGGCAAACACGGCGAGCCGTACCAGCAGATCCTGCTCGGATGGGCTGAGCAGCTGATAACTCCAGTCCAGGGTCTGGCGCAGCGTCTGCTGCCGCGGTGGAGCGGTGCGTGTCGACTTCGTGAGCAGCCGGAACAGATCATCCAGCCGCGCCGCGATCTGGTCGATGCTCAGCGTGCGCACGCGCGCCGCCGCAAGCTCCAGCGCGAGCGGGACGCCGTCGAGCCTGCGGCAGATCCGCGTCACAACCTCAGCATTGGTCGTGGTCAGGCTGAACCCCGACTGCGCCGCGGCGGCCCGATCGACGAACAATTGCACCGCCTCGCTCTCGGCCGGCGCCTGCCCGGTATCGGGCAGCCTCAACGGGGACGTGAGCCACACCCGTTCACCTGCGACGCGTAGCGGCTCGCGGCTGGTAACGAGAACGCTGATTCCAGGGCAGCGCTGGAGCACTGCCTGCGTCAGCTCCGCGCACGCCTCCACGACGTGCTCGCAATTGTCAAAGATGAGCAAGACGTTGCGCTCGACGAGCTCGGCGACGACCGACTGGATGAGCGGCTGGCCCGGCAGCTCGGCCACACCGAGAACGCGCGCCACGGCCTGGGGGACGAGCTCCGCGTCGTCCAGCGCAGCCATCGGCACCAGCCACACGCCGTCGCGATACTGCGACTGGACGGCTTGGGCCACCCGCAGCGCGAGGCGCGTTTTGCCCACGCCACCGGCGCCGCTGAGCGTCACCAACCGACGGTCGTGCACCAGCTGGCTGATGTCGGCGACGTCGCGCGCTCGCCCGACAAAGCTGGTCCGCTCGGGCGGCAGGTTGCCGGCGCCGTGCGCACCGCCGGGGAGCCCGCGCCAGGAGCCGTTGCCGCGTCCGCGCTGCTCGCTGAGCGCGGCGGCGACGGTCTCGAGTCGCTCGAGCGTCAGGTCCGCGGTGCGGCCGAGGTAGACTTTGGACAGCTTGCCGTGGTGCTTGCGGTACGCATACCAGTAGCCCTGACCACGGCGGCGCAGCTCACGGCGGGCGCTGAACTTGCCGCGGCCACCGTCGAACCGAAAGCTGACCGATGCAGACGCATCCAGCCAGGCGCGCCAGTCGGCATGACCTGGATCTGATTCGCTGTCGCCCACCAGACCAGTATGCCAGGTGTTGGGTAACCGAGGGAGCCGCATGCGCGGTTACCCAGCAAGCCGCCAACGCAGCTATAACAAGCACAGAGTTTGGGAGGTGGTTGAGAAATCGCCACTACACCGGAATGTGGATGCACGAGAAGTCGTAAGTCGTCTACTGTGACGGGCAACGCTGGTCCGCCGATGAGGCGGCCCACGGATCAGGGTGGGGAGCTTGCCGTCGCAGCCAGGGGATATCGCCGCATCAGACACGCTTCTGTCACTGCTGCTCACGGCTGCCCTACTGCTCCATGTGAGCGCTGCGCTGCGCCGTTCCCGTCGGCGTTGGCGGCGGCTCGTACTCTCCGCGACGGTGCGCGGGACGCGCATTGCGCTGGTCAGCACCGTGCTCGCGTCGATCGGAGTGATTGCCAGTTTGCCTGGCCTGCCCACCGCCGGGCTGGCGCAAACGACGCCGACCGATAACCAGGTCAGCATCACTAGCGTCGGCTACGTGCCGTCAGCGCTGACGATCGGCCCCGGCCAGACGGTGCACTGGACCAACAACACCACCGGCACCGAAACGGTGACGTCCAGCGACGGCCTCTTCGGCTCTGGACCTATTCCGCCCAGCGGCGGTTTCAGCATTGCCGTGGCGGAGCCGGGCGCGCATACGTACGGCTCGAGCAACAACAGTGTGCTGCGCGGCACCATCACCGTGTCGGGGCTGACCGGCTTGGCTGGTGCGGGGACAGATTTGGCCCGCGCCCACATTCCCGATCAGGCCTTCCCCGCCCCCGCCGAAGCGGACATCTCGCAACATCCGATTTTCGGGAACATGGTGTCGCGCACGCGCATTCTGGTCACCGTCGCGGCCACCGCCACGGTCGACCAGGTCAACACCGCCTTCGCCACTGCCGGTGTCGATCTGCTCGGCGGTCTGCCGCGACTGGGCATGGTGCTGGTCGCGGCGCCCGATACGCTCGATTTGTCCGGCCTGAGTCGAGCGCTGGCGAGCTTGCGCGCTTCGCCGGCGATCGGCAACGCGGCCATGTCGCCCCAGATCGCGCTGGACGCTCTGCCGACCGGCACCATTCCGCCGGACTGGAGCTGGGATGTAGTCAACTCGTCTACGGGCGCGCCGTACGGCGTCAACGGCAACTGGAATTTGAAAGCATCGCGTTTTCCGCAGGCGTGGAACCTGCTTGATGCGGTGAATAAGAAGAACGCACCGGTCGAGGTGGCGGTGGTTGACCGCGGATTCCAGCTTGGCCACCCGGGCCTGGCGAAAATGGTCGTCAACGAGGACGTCTGCCACCCGCCCACCACCGCCGGTTCCAAGTGCAGCTTCAACACGATCATCCCGCTCGTCGGGTTCCACGGTAATTTTGTCTCGGGCATCATCCAGGCGGCCGACCCTGCTTTGCAGGTGGGCGGCATCCACGCCGTGTCAACCGCTCAATTTGCACGTACCAGCTCGGCTGCGCGCGCGGCGGGCATCCTGTTCGACGAAACCGTCGAGCTCTTCGACCTGATCCTCGACCGCACAACCCCCGGCGCCTCGCTAGCCAACGTGCGGGTGATCAATTACAGCGGCCATGCCGCGGGGTTGACGCTTGGTTCGGACCTGATGCCTGACCTGGCCCCAGGCCACCCACCGTCGCCACCGCTGTGGTGGCAGACCCACCCGACGGATACCAGCGATCCACACTGTGGTGGCTCGTTCTGTACGCCGAACACCGACCAGCTGTGGCAAGCCGAAT
>WNFC01002311.1_pt1 | contig 20481 bp, 21 predicted proteins | sample 5400541 | NCBI WGS metagenome assembly WNFC01 (sample SAMN13153342, study PRJNA577476) | soil metagenome | isolation source: 120 cm saprolite under Douglas fir tree site 2 hole 2 replicate 1 | place: USA:California | collected 2015-04-18
GCCACGCCGATCGTCGGATTGCTGGTCTTTACCATGTCGGCGGGCGCGGTCATGGGTGCCCTCGGCCAGCGACTCCGCGGTCGCGATGTGACGATTGGCCTGGTGATGGCCTGGTCGCTCGGCCTTGGCCTGCTCTTTACCTACCTGTACCAGGGGTCTGCCCAACGGGCCATCGGCATCCTGTTCGGCCAGATCTTCGGCATCACCAGCCAGGACGTCGCGGTGACCTTGGTCGCCGGATCCGTGACCGTGCTGGTGGTGGTCGCCGTCTACCGTCCGCTGCTGTTTGCCACCCTCGACGAGGAGGTTGCCGAAGCCAAGGGTGTGCCGGTTCGCAGTCTGTCCATCGCTTTCATGGTCGTCCTGGCGGTCGCCGTGTCGGAGGCGGTCCAGGTCGTCGGCGTGCTGTTGATCTTTGCATTGATCGTCGCGCCCGCCGCCGTCGCCGAACGATTTACGACCCGGCCCAGCCGTGGCATCATGCTTTCCGCGATCCTGGCCGTGCTCTTCACCTGGGCCGGCCTGACCGTCGCCTACTACATCCCTTACCCCGTCGGGTTCTTTATCACCTCCTTCGCCTTCGGCGCCTACCTCCTGGCGCGACTCGCGTCCTACGCAACAGGACGGAAAACGGCGCAGACGGCAGCGGCCAGCGTTGCCTAGGCGACGTCGGGGAGGGCACTGACGGCCCGAGCCCCGATTCGTGCCAGCCTGGCAGCCGATCTGCCCGCTCGGTGCCGGTCGGGTCCGGGTTACAAGTAAGCTCCGGGGCCCTCGTTGTATTCGAGGCATGAGGGCCCGAGGGCTGGGCATCTTCGTTCGGATCGCGGCCGGCTACGCCCTGGTCCTCCTTATGTTGTTGGTGATTTCCGGGATCCTCTACGCTCGGATCACCCAGCTGGCCGGCCAGACGGAGGAAATTGCCAACCAGGACCAGCCGGCGTTTCGGTCGGTGGCGGACCTGTCCACTCAGGTATATGCCGCGGAGCAGTCGGCGAACCGCTTCCTGACCGAGTCGCCGGAACCCGGACGCAGTAAGTGGCTCAATCCCTATTACACCGCCCGGGCCGCGATGGACCTCGATCTGACCCGCCTCGAAGAGTGGGCCGCCGAGCCCACGCATGGCGATATCCGGCCGACGCTCCACGACCTGGAGGCGCGTTTGCAGGCCCGGTGGGCCACGCTCGATAACGAGATCGCGGCCGCTGGCGCCGACCAGCCCCTGGTTGAACTCACGGACAGGTCGGTGGCGATCGCGAACATCGAGAGCGCCGCCGAGCGGTTTCGCGGTGTGCTGGGCGGGCACGTGAAAGGGGACGCGGTCGAAGCGGCGGCGGTCGCCCAGCAGACGCTGACCTTAATCATCGGCCTGCTCGTCATCGCTATCTTGATCACGCTAGTCGCCGGGTTCCTCATCGCGCGGAGCATCGCCAGCCCCCTGGCGGGGCTCACCACCGCCGCCAACCGGATCGCGGCTGGCGAGATGATCGACCCACCCGCCCTGCAGCGCCGGGACGAGATCGGCGTCTTGTCCACGGCCGTGACCCGCATGGTCCGGAGCCTGCGCGGAATGGCGGAGAAGGAACGCGGCTTGCGGGTCGACCTGGCCGAGCACCAGCGGGTCCAGGGCGAACTCCAGCGCTCCAATGCGGAGTTGGAACAGTTCGCCTACGTCGCCTCCCACGACTTGCAGGAACCGCTGCGCATGGTCGGCAGCTACACCGGTCTCCTCAAGCGCCGGTATCAAGGAAAACTGGACAGCGAGGCCGATGAGTTTATTGCCTACGCCATGGGTGGCGTCACCCGGATGCAGGCCCTCATCAACGACTTGCTCACCTACTCGCGAGCCGGGCGTGGCGACCGCCCGCTCGAGGAGACCGACTCGGGGCAGGCGCTGGCGCGCGCCCTCGACAGCCTGCAGACGGCGATCGCCGACAAGCAGGCGGTGGTCTCGCACGGGGCGATGCCGGTGGTCTGCGCCAACATCATTCAGCTGACCCAGCTCTTCCAGAACCTGATCGGCAATGCCCTCAAGTTCTGCAAGGACCGGCGCCCGGAGATTCGCGTCGGCGCCCAGCGCCAGGGTCCGGAGTGGGTCTTCTCGGTGCAGGACAATGGCATCGGCATCGACCCGCAGTATCGTGAGCGGATCTTCCTGATCTTCCAGCGCTTGCACAAGCGCGAGGAATACGAGGGCACCGGGATCGGACTGGCCATCTGCAAGAAGATCGTCGAACAGCAGGGCGGGCGTATCTGGGTGGAATCGGAACCTGGCAACGGGTCCACATTCAAATTCACGCTTCCCGCGATCGAAGCCCAACAGGTGGCCGCATGAAGACGGTTGGAGAGCCGGTCGACATCCTCCTCGTCGAGGACAACCCGGGTGACGCGCGGCTCATGAAGGAGGCCTTGGCGGAGGCCAAGATCCGCAACCGGCTGCAGGTGGTCGCCGATGGCGTGGGAGCGCTCGCCTACCTCCGGCGACAGGAGCCGTTTGCCGGCGCCGTCCGCCCCGATCTCATCTTGCTCGATCTCAACTTGCCGGGCACGGACGGCCGCGAAGTCCTGGCTGAGATCAAGGGAGACAAGGATCTCCGGCGGATTCCGGTCGTGATCCTGACCACCTCCCGGGCGGAGGCCGATATCGCCCGCGCCTACGACCTCCACGCCAACGCCTACGTCACGAAGCCGCTGGATATCGAGCAGTTCATCACGGTGGTCCAGTCCATCGAGGACTTCTGGCTAACGACTGTGAAGCTGCCGAAATGAGCCCGCCGTGATCGAGCCAGTTGTCCGAGTGCTTCTGATCGAGGACAATCCCGGCGACGCCAGGCTCATCAAGGAGGCGCTGGCCGAGTCGACCGCGACCCGCTTCCAGGTTGAAGTCGTCCAGACCCTGGCGGATGGACTGGTCCGGCTGGCGGAGCAAGACGTCGACGCCGCCCTGATCGACCTCTCCTTGCCCGATTCGGTGGGCCTGGACACGTTCCATCGCGCTCGCGCCGGCGCTGAAGGTATCCCAATCATCGTCCTGACCGGCCTCGACGATGACACGGTGGCGTCCGCGGCGGTCAACGCGGGAGCCCAGGACTTCATCAGTAAGAATCGGGTTCAACCCGACAGCCTGGCCCGCGCCATCCGCTACGCCATTGAGCGAGAGCGGATGCTGCAGCAGGTCCGTCAGATGGCTGTCCTCGACGCGCTGACCGGTCTCAACAACCGGCGCGGCTTCGTCCTGGTGTGCCAGCATCTCTGCCAGCTCGCCAACCGAAACGGCCGGCGGCTCGGCCTCCTCTTCCTCGACCTCGATGGTCTGAAGCAGATCAACGACGGATTCGGACACGCGGAAGGAGACCGCGCGCTGGTTGACATGGCGAAAATCCTGGAGCGCACCTTCCGCAAGGCGGACGTGCTGGGACGGCTGGGGGGAGACGAATTCGTCGTACTCCTGGCCGAGGGAAGTACGGACGGGGCCGGGCGCGCGCTCGACCGACTGCGGACCAATGTGGATGCCTTCAACCAGGAGGCGACCCGGCCCTATCGCCTTTCGGTCAGCGTGGGCCTCAGCTGGTACGATCCGGCCGCCCCCGCGCCAGTCGACGCCCTGATCGAGCAGGCGGACCGCGCGATGTACGTGGAAAAGCTGGCCAAGAAGAAGGCCGCTTAGCCCTAGCTGGCTCGTTCGGGTACCGAGTAACCCGTGCGACCCGGCGCCTCTCCCCTGCTCTATCGGCGTTCGAGCGCCAGCCGGACGCCAAGGGCCAGCAGGACCGCCCCGGTGGCGCGTTCCATCCCGCGCTGGACCCGGCTTCCAACCAGCCGTCGGCGGGCACGGCTGACCACGATGCCGTAGGCGACCAGCCAGCCGACCACCATAACCTCGTAGGCGAGCATCATCAGGACCAGCCGCGATGCCGTATCCCCCGGCATCACGAACTGCGGAAGGATGGTCACAAAGAAGGCGCCGGCCTTGGGATTGAGCAGGTTGTTGACGAGTCCCTGCCCAATCGCGCCCCGGTCACCGGGTGCCGAGCCAGGCCGCGACAATGGGGTCTTGTCTGATGCGGCGCGTGAAGCGCCGACGATGCTCCGCAGGCCCAGATAAATCAGGTACGCGGCGCCGGCGAGCTTGAGCCCGGTGAACGCGGTCGCCGACCGCTCCAGGAGGAGGCCGATGCCAAGCGCCGCGGCCACGGCCCACGCCAGGCTGCCAACCCCAACGCCGAGCGCCGTCAGCGACGCCGCTCGGGCTCCGGATCGGAGGGCGTTGCGGATTACCAGGGCGGTGTCGGGCCCCGGCGTGACGATCAGGACTGCCGAAACAGCGAGCCAGGCGCCAAACCGTGCATCCACCCTTGCTGCCTCGCCCTGAGCGTAGCGTGCCAAGCCCGGATTCGGGCGTCAGGCGTTCGCGCCCGTGGCTCGCGGTAGAGCCTCTCGAGACCCCCGCCCCTACCGCTCCCCGCAGGGGGAGGCAGATTCGAGATCACTAAGCCTTATCGAGCCCTTAGCAGCGTCACATTGCCCTCTCATGGAGGGGCGTAACAATCGGGCCACGCTCGGTCAAGCCGAGGTGGTGAAGGAGGCCCAGGCGATGCGCCAGACGATCATCAAGTCGCTTCCGCGCCCGGTGCCCAGGCCGCTGCTGACCGGTACTCGGGCCTGGGTCATCGCGCTCGGTCTGCTCGCCCTGCTGCTGCTGGCCCTCATCGGTCGCGACACTATCCTGGCCAAGCCGGCCGCGGCGCCGCTGCGGCTGGCCACGGTGGGCCGCGGCACGGTGAAGGCGCAGGTGAGCGGCACCGGATCGTTGGTTCCCGCCGGTCAAGAAAATGTGAACTTCCGGGTCGCCGGTCAGCTCACCGAGATCGATGTCAAGGTCGGCGACCACGTGACCACCGGTCAGGTCCTCGCCCGCCTCGACTCGACCAGCCAGCAGGCCTCCCTGAGCCAGGCGCAGGCGACGATGGCCTCCGCCCAGGCCAGCCTGCAGGCCGCCCTGACGCCCCTCACATCCGCGCAGGTGGCCCAACTCCAGCACGCGCTGGCGGCCGCCCAGCAGAACTACACCGATACGGTCAATTCCGTCGGATGGCAGAACCAGATGGATGCCACCACGGTGCAGACCGACCAGCAGAACTACACGGACACCGTCGCGTCGGTGAACGCGCAGAACCAGGTGGACGCCACCGCGGGGCAGAACGACAGCCAGCAGCTGAGCGCCGACCAGGCCAAGTTCACCGCGGATGGGTGCACGACTGGATCGACGACGGGACTCTGCCTCACCGATCAGTCCACCATCACCCGGGATCAGGCGCAGCTGGCGTCCGACACGAGCCGCCAGCACCTGGACGAGCTCAGCGGCCAGGCGCGGGTCAACCAGGCGGCCGCCCAGGTGACTTCCGGTCAGCAACGCCTGGCGTCTGACCAGGCCAGCGGACAGGCCCGCATCAACCAGGCGGCCGCCCAGGTGACGTCGGCGCAGGACAACCTCACCGTGCAGACCCAGGCCCGGCCCAACACCATCGCGTCCGCCCGGGCGCAGGTGGCGTCGGCGCAGGCCCAGGTGCAGGCGGCGCAGCAGGCGCTGAGCGAGACCACGCTCACCGCCCCCGCCGGCGGCGTGGTCGCCAGCATCAGCGGCCAGGTCGGTGAGACCGCGCCCTCCGGTGGCGGCGCCACCGCCCAGGCCCCCGGTAGCACCGCGCCGCAGCCGTCCACAGGGACGAGCTCCGCCGCCAGCGGGGCCTTCATGGTCCTGACGGACACGAGCAGTTTCCAGGCGGTCATCCCATTCGCCGAGACAGATGGCGCTCGGCTCCAGCCCGACCAGGAGGCCTCGCTCACCTTCGACGCCGTGCCCGCGCTGACTATCAGCGGCCATCTGCTCCGGGTCGGGCCGAACGCCACCGTGGCTTCCAGCGTGGTCACCTACTACGCGAGCTTCGTCCTCAACCACCTGGACCCCCGGCTCAAGGCGGGCATGACCGCCAATGTCACGGTGACGGTGGCGCAGGCCAACAACGTCCTGGTGGTCCCCAACGCCGCGATCCAGACGGTCAACGGGACTCCCTCGGTCACCGTCTACGCCGGCGGCCAACAGGTGTCGACGGAGGTCGAGCCCGGCCTGGCGGGCGATACCACCACCGAGATCAAGGGAGGGCTGAAGGAGGGTGACCGGGTGGTGCTGCCCACGCTGCGCCTGTCTGGGACGACGCGCTCGGGCACCGGCCGATCCGGCGGCGGTGGTGGGATCCCGGTCTTCCGGGCGGGCGGATGATCCGCCTGGAGGGGCTGACCAAGCTCTATCACATGGGCGACCTGGAGGTGCCCGCCCTGCGCGGGATCGACCTGGAGGTGGGAGACGGCGAGTTCATCGCCATCATGGGCCCCTCCGGGTCGGGCAAGAGCACACTGATGAACCTGATCGGCTGCCTGGACCAGCCCACGGCCGGCCGCTACATCCTGGATGACGTCGACGTATCCGGGCTCACCGAGGATCAGCTGGCCTGGATTCGCAATCGCAAGATCGGATTCGTCTTCCAGTCGTTCAACCTGATCCCCCGGGCCACCGCCCTGCACAACGTGGAGATGCCGCTCATCTATGCGGGCGAGAATCACCAGCGGCGGGACAAGGCGCTGGCCGCCCTGGCCTCGGTCGGCCTGGCAGAACGGGCACAGCACATGCCCTCGGAGCTTTCGGGTGGGCAGCAACAGCGGGTTGCCATCGCCCGCGCCCTGGTCACCGACCCGTCCATCCTGCTGGCGGACGAGCCCACCGGCAACCTGGACAGCGAATCGAGCCTGGAGATCATGCGCCTGCTGGCCGAGTTGAACCAGCAGGGGCGCACCATTGTGCTGATCACCCACGAGCAGGACATCGCTCGGTTCGCGCACCGGATCGTGCGGCTGCGGGACGGGCTGGTGGTCAGCGATCAGCCACAGGCCATCGCGGCGGGCGCCACGGAGACCGTGCCGTGACCATCCTGGAAGCACTGCGCCTGGCCATGGGCGGCGTGGTCGCCAACCGCCTCCGGTCCGGGTTGACCATGCTCGGCATCCTGATCGGCGTGGCCGCCGTCATCCTGCTGGTCGGGGTAGGGAACGGCGCGTCGGCGGCCGTCCAGCAGCAGATCGAAGCCCTGGGCTCGAACCTCCTCATCATCTTCCCGGCCAACGCCAAATCCGGCGGCATCCAGCAAGGGTTCGGCACGGCCTCGACGCTGACCATGGATGACGTCCGGGCCCTGGCCGATCGCCAGGCGGCCCCCGACGTAGCCGCGGCCATCCCCAGCGCCAGCGGCCGGCTCCAGGTCACGTTTGGCAACCAGAACTGGAACACCAGCCTGACCGGCACCACCCAGGACTTCCCATCCGTCCGCAACTACCAGGTGGCCAGCGGCCAGTTCTTTACCAGCGCGGATGTGAGCGCGGCCAGCAAGGTGGCCGTGATCGGACAAACGGTGGTCGACAACCTCTTCAATGGCACGGACCCCATCGGCCAGGTGATCAAGCTGAACCGGCAGAGCTTCCGGGTGATTGGCGTATTCGCCAGCAAGGGCGGCTCCGGCTTCAACAACCAGGACGATGTGGTGGTGACCCCCATCACCACCGCCTGGAACTACTTGCTGGGAGGTCGAGGCCGGAACGTGCAGCAGATCTACGTGGCGGCTCGCAGCGCCCAGTCCACCCAGGCGGCCTCCGATGAAGTCACCCAGATCTTGCTGGACCGGCACCACATCTCGGACCCCGCCCAGGCGGACTTCCAGATCCTGAGCCAGCAGGACATCCTGAGCAGCGCCTCGCAGACCACCGGCATCCTCACCTTGATGCTGGGCGCCATCGCTGGCATCTCCCTGGTGGTCGGCGGCATCGGGATCATGAACATCATGCTGGTCACCGTCACCGAGCGGACGCGCGAGATCGGCATCCGCAAGGCGATCGGAGCCCGCCGGCGCGACATCCTGACCCAGTTCCTGATCGAGTCGATGTTCCTGGCCGGGGTGGGTGGCGCACTGGGCATCCTGGTCGGCATCCTGGCCGGCCGCGGGCTGCCCGCCGTAGTCTCCGCGCTCCCCGCGCCCCTGATCTCCCTGCCTTCGGTCCTAATGGCCTTCGGCATCTCGGTCGGCATTGGTCTTTTCTTCGGCATCTACCCGGCGAACCGGGCTGCCCGGCTGCATCCCATCGATGCGCTCCGTTACGAGTAGTCCCCACCCAGGAGGTCGTTGTTCATGATCAAACTGCCCATCGCCGCGCTGATTGCCGCCGTCGCCCTATTGGGAGGGTTTTACGGCGGCTACAAGACCGGCCAGGCAGGCGGCTCGTCCTCCGGCACCGCCTTCGCCCAGACCGCCGGCAATGCCGGGCGATCGGGGGCCGGCATCACCTTCGCCTGCCCGAGCCCCGGCGCCAGTTCGAGCACCAGCGCGAGTCCGAGCCCAGGCGCCCGCGCCGTTCGCCGCGGCACAACCGGCGTGATCAGCTCGCTGACCACCAGCTCGTTCACGGTCCACGACGCTCGCTGCAACACGGACACCAAGGTGACCTTTGACCAGAGCGTCATCGTCCGCAAGACCGTCGACGGCCAGGCGAGCGACCTGCAGGAGAACCAATCGGTCGCGGTCCAGGGCCAGCGGCAAGCCGACGGCAGCGTTAAGGCCAACACCATCACTATCGTCCCCGCCAACGGGGGCTTCGGGGGAGTGGCCGGCGCCGGCGGCTGAGCTGAGCGCGCGTCCGGGCTAAAGCGCGTGGACCGGCTGGCCTGGGGACTTCTGGCGATGGTGCTGGTTCTGGGCGGCCTGTACTTGCCCGCGCACCTGTCGGTGGGGTGGGTCAGCTACCTGATCCTGGGCGTGGGCGCGGGGATTGGCATCGCGCTGGCCGGCAGCCTCTTGCGCGATGCCCTCACCCGCAACCGTCAGGCATGAGCCCGCGCTTCCGCGCAGGACCACGCGCCGCCGAAAACCCTAGGATCGATATTTAACCCGACGCCGCCTCTTCTGGAAGGGCCTGGTCGACCCGATTCCAGGCGCGCCGCTGGTGACGATAGAAGCTGGCGCCGACCAGCAAGGCCGCTGAGCCACCGATGGCGACCGCGACCAGGGCCGGAGGGTTCACCCACCTCGCGACGGCGATGGCGACGAAGGCCCCGGCCACCACCGAGTTGACCATTGCCACCATCGCGGCCGCGGTCAGAAACTGCTGCCACCAGCGGCGGAAGAGGCCCATGGCGCGCAACCCTGCCCGGTCGCTATAGATGTCGCGGAAGTAGTCGGCGCGAGCGGGGTTGATTTCGCCGTAGAGCCGCCGGATCCGGCCAATGGCGCGCGCGTAGATGGTGTCTTCCACCCCCGACTGCAGCAGCCGCCCGTAGGTGACCAGGCCGAGGAAGAAGATGACGGGCAGGATCGCCAGGGCGAAGAGCGTACCGAGGTTCTTCACTTGTCCTGCCAGGGCCAGCGCCACCACCGCGCTGGACACGGTCGTCATGTAGAGACTGGAGCGACCGGCGCTCTCCGAGATGGTGGCCGAGCGGCCACCCTGCAACGCGAAATGCTCGGTCGTGAGTGCTTGCATGAATTCGCCTCGGCGGCGTGCCTCCTGATCGTCGACGTCCATTGCCACTGCACGTTCCTCCCTCATTCACCAATGTCAGCGTGCCAACCACCGGCGAGCGCTTTCGGTCATCCGGACGATCCCCTCCCCTCGTTTGCCTCCTTCGTCTTCGCGATTCGCCTGGGGCGCTCCAGGCTGCCGGATCGGTCGGGACCCTGGTACGCGTGCCAGGGGTCGTAGTCCACTTCCAGCACTTCCTGCGGAGGGCGTTCTGCCTCGGGCACGTTGCGCAGGTTGACCCGGATGCGGGTCCAGGTGGTATTCCGTCCCCGCATCGAGTCCACCATCACGTCGGGCAGGCTCAGGTAGGGCCAGATATCCGGATGTCTGGCCCGCCACCGCTCCAGCCCCTGCCGGGCCTCCGCTTCGGTCGCTGCCCGGGCGATCTCGATCAGGGGCATGGTGGTGCGCCGCCGTCCGGTCGGTCCGACCGTCTTGCCCGGCGCCGGCTGGGGGACGACCCCTTCCCGAACCGGTGGGCCGGCCATGCGACGCTTGGACGGCTGGACCCGGGGCGGCTCCCCTTCCTGCTTGACGAAATGGGGAGGCCAGGGCGCGTCCCCGAAGCCGGCCGCTTCATGCTCCGCCGAGAGCTCCAGCAGCGGCTCCAAAGAGCCGACGGCGTCGTCGATCCCGGCGGATGGGTCGCCCATCCGGGCAAACCGCTGGGGAACGGTCACGATGGTGAATGCTTCCGGCTGGCACGAGGGGACCTCCTCCCATGACAGCGGCGTCGACACGCGGGCGTCTTGAGTGGGGCGGATGGAGTACGCGGAGGCGACCGTCCGGTCCTTGGCATTCTGGTTGTAGTCGAGGAACACGCCGTGCCGCTCCTCTTTCCACCACCGGCTGGTGGCGATGGTGGGCGCTCGCCGCTCCACCTCACGGGCCAGCGCCAGTGCCGCTCGGCGGACCTCACCGAAGGTCCAGCGTGGCTCGATCCGACAATAGATATGGATGCCGCGCGACCCGGACGTCTTCGGCCACCCCACCAGCCCGAAATCGTCGAGCACGGTCTTGGTGACCATGGCGACGTCGCGAATCTGTCCCCAGGGCACCCCGGGCAGCGGATCGAGGTCGATCCTGAGCTCGTCGGGATGGTCGAGATCGTGGGCGCGGACGGGATGGGGATTCAGGTCAATGCACCCCAGATTGATCACCCAGAGCAGCTGGGCCGCATCGCGGACCACGACTTCTTCCGCGGTGCGCCCGGACGGAAAGCTGAGCACTGCCGTCTCGATCCACTCAGGCCGCGCCGTGGGCGCCCGCTTCTGGAAAAAGAACTCGCCGGCGGCCCCGTTCACGAAACGTTTGAGCGCCATCGGGCGGCCGGCCACTCCTCGCACGGCGCCCTCGGACACCGCCAGGTAATAGCGAACCAGGTCTAATTTGGTGTGACCCGTGCTGGGGAAGAAGACCTTGTCCGGGTTGGTGACCGTCACTTCCCGACCGGCCACCGCCACCACCTCGTCCTTAGCGGGCATGCCGATACGATACGGCCTGGAACCGCTTAGATCAGGTGGTCATATAGCAACTCACCGCTCTTGATGAGGCGGCAGTTGAGCTCGATCTCCTTCAGGCGCTGCAACAACGGCTCCAGATCGGCGCTCTGCTTCAGCTCGATCCCGACCAGCGCCGCTCCTCGCTCCTTATTGGTCTTCTTGATGTATTCGAAGCGCACGATGTCGTCGGTCGGCCCCAGCGCCTGATCGACGAACTGGCGCAGTTGCCCGGGCTTCTGGGCGAACTCGATGATGAAGTAATGCTTGCGGCCTTGAGACACGAGGCTGCGCTCCATGATCTCCGGATAGCGAAGGATGTCGTTGTTGCCTCCGCTCAGGACGCAGACCACGGTCTTCCCCTTGATCTGGCCGGCGACCTGGGGCAGGGCCGAGACGGAGAGCGCCCCCGCCGGCTCGGCGATGATCCCTTCGTTCTGGTAGAGCTCGATCACCGTGGTGCACACGTCGCCCTCCGGGACGACGGCCACCCGCTCCACATACTGCCGGCAAATCTGGAAGGGGAGATCGCCAACCCGCTTCACCGCCACGCCGTCGACAAAGGTGTCGATCTCGTCGAGCACCACCACGTGGCCGACCCGGAGTGACTCGGCCATCGATGGGCATCCCTCCGGCTCCGCGCCGATGATCGCCATCGCCGGATTCTGGTGCTTGAGAAATGCCGCGACCCCCGAGATCAAACCCCCGCCGCCGATGGCCGTCACGACCACGTCCACGTCTCCAGCGAGCTCCTCGTAAATTTCCTTCGCAACCGTGCCCTGCCCGGCGATGGTCAATGGATCATCGAACGGATGCACAAAGACCGCCTGCCGTTGCCGGCCGTACTGCTGGGCGGCGGCCGCCGCCTCGTCGTAGGAGCTTCCCACCAGCCGAATCTCGACCGCGTTGCCACCGAACTGCTTGACGCGATCGATCTTCTGGAGCGGGGTGATGGCGGGCATGAAGATGGTCCCCGTGATTCCCAGGTCCGAACAGGCGAAGGCCACCCCCTGGGCGTGATTCCCCGCACTGGCGCAGACCACGCCTCGCTGCCGGTCGTCAGCCGCGAGCGACGCGATCTTGTTGTAGGCGCCCCGGATCTTGAACGAGCGGACCTCTTGCAAGTCCTCTCGCTTGATCAGGACTCTGGCCCCGTAGGTCCGCGAAAGCCGCTTCGAAACTTGTAGCGGCGTCCGGGCGATGATGCCGTTCAGCCGCCTGGCTGCCTCCTCGATCCGCACCGGAAGATCTCCCGGAACCCCGTTCGCCGCCAGCATGCCGCCTCCTTCTCTGAGGGAGCCACCTGCAGTTTCACAAAAAAGACCGCCTCCGGGCGGTCGACGCACGCAGATGGCCAGCCTCTGCGTGCCTACGTAATCCCAATGATCGACGCGCCGGCGCGAGTGGCGGTGACCATTGCCAGCGAATTATAGCCGGGCAGGGGCGGGTGCCGGGTTCGGACGGTGCTACGATGGCCGCAAGGAGGAGGTGACTGGGCGGTCCGAATCTCTTGCGCGTGAGGTGAGGGAGGCGGCCGGCCTGCCTCGTATGAACCCGCGGCGCTTCGATGGAGCGGCCTTTGACGTCGTGGCGCTGGCGGCCTCCGCCGGGGGCGTGACCGCGCTCAGCCTGCTGGTCTCCAAGCTTGGCCCTGGCTTCCCCGCCGCCGTGGTCATCGTGCAGCATCTTGACCCACGCCATCGCAGCCTGATGGCGGACATCCTGAGCCGCCGGACGACCCTTCGAGTGGTCCAGGCTCATGAGGGTGACCAGCTCAGCCAGGGCACGATCTACATCGCCCCGCCCGATCGGCACCTCCTGGTGAACCCGGACGGGACGCTCTCGCTGTCACAATCAGAACTGGTCCATTTCCTGCGGCCCTCGGCCGACCTGCTCTTTGAGTCCGTGGCGGCCAGTTATCGAGACCGCGCGATTGCCGTGGTCCTGACCGGCACCGGCACCGATGGATCGATGGGCATCAAGGCCATCAAGAAGATGGGGGGGACTGTGATCGTGCAGGACGAGCAGTCGTCGGAATTCTTCGGTATGCCTAACGCGGCGATCTTGACCGGGGATACCGATTTCGTCCTTCCCCTGGACGAGATTCCGGCGGCATTGGAAACACTGGTGATCCGAGGCATGGTCGCGTGACGACGGTCGCCCGCGACGAGTCTTTCGAGACGCTGCTCCTTTTCCTCCTGGAGTCGCGCGGCTTCGACTTCACCGGCTACAAGCGCTCGACCTTGCTGCGCCGGGTCAAGCACCGGATGGACCAGGTCGGAATCTCGAGCTACCCCGAGTACCACGAGTACCTCCAGCAGCACCAGGAGGAATTCTCTTTCCTTTTCAACACCATCCTGATCAATGTCACCAGCTTTTTCCGGGATGCCGCGGCCTGGGAATACGTCGCCGCCGACGTGCTGCCCCGGATGATCGCGGCCAAGGGCGCGCACGAACCCATCCGCGCCTGGAGCGCCGGCTGCGCCAGCGGCGAGGAAGCGTACACCCTCGCCATGGTGCTGGTCGAGGCCTTGGGGATGAGCCAGTTCCGGGAGAGGGTAAAGGTCTACGCCACGGACGTCGATGAGGATGCGCTCCGCAAGGCGCGCCAGGGCTCCTTTGTGGAAAAGGACCTCGAAGACGTGCCGGCCGGCTTGCGCGAGAAGTATTTCGAGACGAACGGAGGCCGCTACCTGTTCCGGGGCGACCTCCGCCGGACGGTCATCTTCGGCCGCCATGACCTGCTGCAGGACGCGCCCATCTCCCGAATCGACCTCCTCGTGTGCCGCAACACCTTGATGTATTTCGAGGCCGAGACCCAGGCGAGGATCCTGGCCCGGCTGCACTATGCGCTGGACGACCGGGGCTTCCTGCTCGTGGGCAAGGCCGAGATGCTCCTCAGCCGGGACTCCATCTTTGCGCCGCTTGACCTGAAGCACCGCGTGTTCACCAAGGTCGGCAGGCCAAGCATGCCCGAGCGGACGCCGCCGGACGCCATCGACATTCAGACCCTCCCCAATCCGCAGATACGCCTGCGGGAGAGCGCGTTCGATACCGCCCTCGTCGCCCAGATCGTCGTCGATCCCAGCGGCTACCTCCTGCTGGCCAACGCCAGCGCCCGGCAGCTGTTCGGCTTGGTGGCGGCCGACATCGGCCGGCCAATCCAGGATCTGGAGGTCTCCTACCGGCCGCTCGAGCTTCGCTCTCGCCTGGACCAGGTGCTGCGCGAGCGCCTGCCTCTGGAGGTCCGCCAGGTAGAGCGCCACCTCTCGTCGGGTGCGACCCAGGTCCTCGACGTCACGGTCGCTCCGCTCCTCGACCCTGCGGGCGACCTCCTGGGTGCCAGCGTGGCGTTCACGGATGTCTCGAACTACAACGCGGTCCATGCCCAGCTGGAGCGATCCAAGCAGGAGCTAGAGACCGCGTCCGAGGAACTGCAATCGACGAATGAGGAGCTGGAGACGACCAACGAGGAACTGCAGTCCACGGTGGAGGAGCTGGAAACGACCAATGAGGAGCTCCAGTCCAGCAACGAAGAGCTGGAGACCATGAACGAAGAACTGGAATCCACCAATACCCAGCTACAGGCCATCAATGCCGAGCTTCAACAGCGCAGCCTCCAACTTGATCAGCTGAACATCTTTATGGAGTCGATCCTCGCCGGCCTCCGGTCGGGCGTGGTGGTGGTGGGTACGGACCTGCGGATCCAGCTCTGGAACCAGAGAGCGGAGGACCTCTGGGGCGTCCGAGGGGAGGAAGTGCTCGGTCAATCCCTGCTGACGCTGGACATTGGGCTGCCGGTGGCCGACCTGGCGGTTCCCATCCGCGATTGCCTCGCCGGAAAGGACGGGGGCTCGCGCCAGGTGGTCCTGGACGCCACCAACCGCCGCGGGAAGAGCATCCGCTGCAAGGTGATGTGCACGCCCCTGATGGGTCCGAAGGGTCCGCCCGAGGGCGCCATCCTGCTGATGGAAGACGCGACAGTCCCCAGTCTCGTCCATTAGGGTGCCGCCGGCGCCGTCGGGCTGATAAACCTCGTATCGCATGTCGTTTCGGTGGTAAGGTAGCCAGAGGCGGGTATGGCAATGGCTGATCTGGACACCATGCTGGCGCCGACGACCATCCTGATCGAGGGTGAGCCGCTGGACAGTCCCTATGCCGAAGATGCCCAGCAATGGGTAGGCATCTACTCCGAGCTGGTTTCCTTCACGGGACGCTCGCTCGCCCGTCAGCAAACTCAGCCGTACCCCTCAGCGGAGCCCGAATGGCTGAAAGCTGGCGACGAGGCAAAGCTTCGGTCCCACCTGGACCGCTTGCTCTCCCGCCTCGAATTCTGGCGGCGGCGCGTCCACGACCTGGCCGGCCTCGAGCTCGATCTCGAAAGCCGGACGATCGCCTACCAGGGCAGGACCGCCCCACTCACCCGGCGCGAGGCGCAGCTGTTTGGCTTCCTGGCCGAGCACCCGGGCAAGTTCTTCTCCGCCTCGCAGCTGATCCAGCGCGCCTGGCATTCGCCCGAGCTGTCTGAAGAGGAACTGCGCACCTATGTCGTGCGCTTGCGGCGGTGCATTGGCGGGCTGGGCGCGCCGTGTGACCTGGTCAATCAAGCTCGCCAGGGATACGCCCTGCGGTTCCGGGCCGCCTGATGAAAAAGGCTCATAGCCGGCGGCCCGCGCCCATCGAAGCCGTGGCTCCCGGGATGGGCCGCATCGTGCCGCTGCGGGCGCCCCCGGCCGGCCCCTCCGCCAGCAGCCTCCAGCCGACCGTGCTCCGGTTGCGCAGCCAGGTGGCGCTCATCCAGGGCTACGCTGGTTTGCTGGACTCGCTCTCCCCCGTTATGCAGGCCCGGATCTTTATGGCGATCATGAAAACCTCTGAGGAACTCGTCCAATTGCTCGAGCCGTACCGGACGGCCGCCGCGGATGCGAAACCAAGCCTCCACGATTACCGCAGCACCCGAATGCGGACGCATCAACTCCTGGCTGAGTACCGTCTCCTGTTGACGCAACTGAAGCGAGAGGTCGCCGGACAGCGGTCCCTCGGGGACGCCCTCACCGGCACCGGCGGCCCTCACCCGTCCACCCCCCGCTGACACCCAAGAAGCCGGTTCGCCGGTCACGCAAGCCAGCCGCGGCGCGCGGACCCGAGCCATCCGAGAGCGGCGTCGATCTGGAAACGCCGGCCGTCGCGACCCTGGTTGCCCGTGTGAAGCGGCAGGGCGGCGTGGTCCTGGCTGCGTATCGCGATCCCTTTGCCGGCCAGCCGCTGGTGCTGGCCGCGCTCCCCTTGCGCCGGGTCGTGGCGACGCCCTTCCAGCGCGACCTTTCCAGGACTCACGCCGATCGGCTGGCGGCCGCCATCGGCGCCGCCGGAGTCTTCCTCGATCCAGTGATTGCGGTCCCCGCCAAGGACGGATTCTGGTCGCCCAACGGGCGCCATCGGCTGGAGGCCGCTCGCAAGCTCGGCCTGCGCACGGTCACCGCCCTCCTGGTTCCGGACGAGAGACTGGCCTACCGGATCCTGGCGCTGAACACCGAGAAGGCCCACAACTTGCGGGACCGCAGCCTGGAGGTTATCCGCATGGCCCGCCAGCTGGCGAAGGAGCAGCCGCGGACGAAAGAGGACGCGCACGCGGTGACCTTCGAATCACCGATCTTCCTCACGCTGGGCTGTGCCTACGCGGAACGCTCCCGCTTCGCCGGCTCCTCCTACCAGCCAATGCTGCGCAAGGTCGATCGGTTCCTGGACCGAGCCCTGCCGGCTGCTCTGCGCCAGCGCGAGCAATGGGCGGTTCGGCTGATGGACATCGATGATCGGGTGGCGGCCCACGTGAAGACCATGCAGGGGATGGGCATGAAGAGCCCATATCTCCGGGCCGTGGTGGTGGCCCGCATCAATCCGGTGCGCTGGGTGCCGCCCAGCCGGAAGAAGGACGCCGCGCCCCCCATGTGGATGGCCGAGGCGCTGACCAAGATGGCCGCCAACGTTCGCAAGTTCGATCCGAAGTCGGTCAGGCCTGGCGATCTGGCGCTGGTCGCCGCCCTCGCGCCCGCCGCGGCTGAGGATTAAACCCGGATTCGGGTGCCCTGCGTGGCGGTCCCCGGCCGCGTACGCGGCGCTGAAGCCTCGGCCAGCCCTCTTGACAGGGGCGCTCGGCTGGCTGTATTCTTCCATCTAGTTAATTAGCTAGATAGAAAACTATGGCAACCGATCACCTGAGCGTCACGTTTGCAGCCCTCGCCGATCCCACCCGGCGAGCGATCCTGGCTCGTCTTGCCCAGGGCGAGGCATCGGTCACGGAACTGGCCAAGCCGTTCGACCTCAGCCTCCCCGGCGTTTCCAAACACCTGAAAGTGCTGCAGCGCGCCGGCCTGATCAGGCAGAGCCGCAACGCGCAGTGGCGGCCGTGCCGCCTCGACGGAACCCGCCTCAAGGACGCAGCGGATTGGGTGGGGGACTACCGGCGCTTCTGGGACGAAAGCTTCGAGCGCCTCGACGACGTTCTGCAGGATCTCATCCAGGAGGAGAAGAAAAATGACCGAGAAGGGAGCTAGGACCATGCCCAAGACCGAGTACGTGATTGAACCCGGAAAGCAGGAGATCATCTCGACGACCATCCTCGACGCGCCGCGCGAGCTGGTGTTCAAGGCGTACACCGACCCGAAGCTGTTCGCACAGTGGTGGGGTCCCCGGCGCTACGAAGTCAAGATCGACAAGTTCGACTCACGGCGCGGCGGTGAGTGGAGGGTGGTTCACCGCGGCGCCGACGGAAGCGAGTTTGGATTCCGCGGTGTCAACCACGACGTCGTTGCGCCGGAGCGGATCTGCGCCACGTTTGAGTACGAAGGCGCGCCCGGACACGTCGCCCTGCAGACGGCAACGTTCGAACCGTTGGGCAACAAGACCAGGCTGGTCGCGCACCAGGTATTCCAGTCGGTGATGGACCGCGACGGCATGGTCGCCTCTGGCATGCAGGAGGGCGCTGATGAGTCGATGGACCGGCTGGCCGAGCTGCTCGAAACGATGAAGTCCGGCAAGTGAAGCACGAGCTCGACGCGGACATCGCGGCTGCGCCCTAGAGGCGCAGCCGCTTCCCAGTAGCTGGGCGCAGAGATCAGGAGTTGAGGGCCGCCCGGAGCTGGTCGCGGTCGAGGCGATCGAGCGTCTGAGGCTCGCCCGGCTGCTGGGTGGATTCGGTCAAGGATCGCTGCCACCAGCCCACGTCCTGCCAGGCCCCCAGCTTCCATCCCACTCGCCGATACACGCCCACCGGGGCGAAGCCCAACGCCTGGTGGAGGCCGACACTAGCCGGATTGGGGAGCGTGATTCCGGCGCAGGCTTCCCGGTATCCCTGCAGCGCCAGCACGGCCAGGAGGGCGGTATAGAGGGATCGACCCACGCCGCGGCGCCACCAGTCGCGCTGGATATAGGCCGAGACCTCGACACTCCACTGATAGGCAGGCCGGCTTCGAAACGGACCCGCGTAGGCGTATCCGGCGAGCTGGCCCTGATCCTCGGCCACCAGCCAGGGATGGGCCGGCATGGTCCGGGCGATCCGCCGGGCCATTTCCTCAGCGGTGGGGGGCTCGATCTCGAACGAGATGGCCGTGCTTTCCACGATGGGCCATAGATGGCGTGGACCCCGGCGGCATCCCGTGGCTCGGCGAGACGGACACGGATCACGACCACCAGTTTCGCTGCTCCGCCCGCCGTGGGATCATCCACCTATGGCTGACCCGGTCCTGACCGCGCGGCGCCCGATCATCGTGCCGGCGGATGCCCTGGTCCTTCTGATCGGTCCCGCCGGATCGGGGAAGTCGACGTTCGCCAAGCGGCACTTCCCGGACGAGGCGATCGTTTCCTCGGACCGTTTCCGAGGGCTGCTCGCCGGGGACGAGGCGGACCAGCGAGTCACCGATGCGGCGTTTGAACTCCTCCGCATGGCGGTCGGGCACAGACTTGAGGCCGGTCTCCTGACCGTCGTGGATGCGACCAACCTCGAGCGCCTCGCTCGGGCCACCCCACTCGACCTCGCTCGGCGGTCCCAGCGGCCAGCCGTGGCCATCGTCTTCGCCCTGCCGGCCGAGGTCTGCCTGCTCCGCAACCGGAGCCGGCCGCGCGTCGTCCGTCCGACCGTGGTCCGGCGGCAGATCGCCAATCTGCGGCACATCCGGACCGACCTCGAGAGCGAAGGCTATGCGGCTATCCACATCTTTGGGTCGGAGTCCCACGTCGAGAGCGCGGCGGTCCTCCACCAGTCCCCTCCCGTGCCCCTCCGCGTGGGGGAGGGCACAACTGAGGAACCGCTGGAGCCCGACCGGCCACCCGCCTAACCCAAATCCCGACCTCGGGGCATCCTCGTGATACGGTCTGCATGATGCTCTGGATCTTCCGCTGGATCTTCAATCCCTTTGCTCTTGTGGCTGCTGCGCTCTCCCCTCCACTGGGTGGCCAGTGGACGGCACTTGCTCATTACCTACACGGGTCGCCGGACCGGGCGCCGCATCACGATTCCGGTGTGGTACCGGACGTCGGGTTCTGAACTCAGCGTCACAGTTGGCCAGCCTTCACGGAAACAATGGTGGAGGAACCTGATGACGGAATCGCCGGTCGAGCTGCAGCTTCGCGGCCGTCGAGTCCGGGCCATGGCCAGGGCGGTCCAAGAGGGCGATAGGGTGCGTGTCCTCGTAGGGTTGAGTGAGGCGCCGACACCGGACGGACGCTAGGAAACGGCTCCTGCGGCCACCCGTTCGGTTACTTCGTTCAGGCGGCCGGTCTTGACGTCGTAGACGAAGCCGCGCACCGCGTTTTTCTTTGGAATGAACGGGCTGGCCTTGATCCGGGCGATGGACTGCCGGACGTCCTCCTCCAGGTTCGAGAACGCCTCCAGCGCAAACGGCGGTCTGATCCCGGTTTCCTTCTGGATCTGCCCCTTCACCTCATCGTCCTTGAAGGTCAGCATGCCGCAATCCGTGTGATGGATCAGGATCACTTCTTCGGTGCCCAACAGCCGCTGCGAGATCGCCAGCGAGCGGATGGCGTCGTCCGTCACCGCGCCCCCGGCGTTGCGAATGACATGAGCGTCTCCTTCCTTGAGCCCCAGGATCTTGGAGACATGCAGGCGGGCGTCCATGCAAGCGACGACGGCCAGCTTCTTGGCCGGCGGTAGTGGCAGCTGCCCTTTGTCAAATGACCTGGCATAGCCCTCGTTGTTTCGCAGTGCCTCTTCAGTCGCGCTCATGGCGTCCTCCTGAACCCAAATACCGGCCGGTCGGAGCCGGCCGCCGACGCTGCCCGAGGGTTGATGTTGACATTTTGGATCGACAAAGTCAACTAGCTGAGAATTGCACGGTCGCCGAGC
>WNFC01002868.1_pt1 | contig 20480 bp, 23 predicted proteins | sample 5400541 | NCBI WGS metagenome assembly WNFC01 (sample SAMN13153342, study PRJNA577476) | soil metagenome | isolation source: 120 cm saprolite under Douglas fir tree site 2 hole 2 replicate 1 | place: USA:California | collected 2015-04-18
TCAATTGTCTTCTATGACCTGGCTCTTGCAATCCAGAAGCTGAGGTGATGACGATGCGGAGCAATAATTCGCTTTTTGCCCGGATCTTGGAAAACATGTGGCTTCAATATGCATTCGCAGTCTTGTCAACTTTTGTTGTTTTGCTGACTTGTCATGCTTCGAGTCTTTTCCTCAGCAGTCCCGTACCGTACATTCTGCTATTTCTGGTGGTAGCCTGCTCTGCTTGGTATTGTGGCCTGGGCCCAGCTACGCTGGCGCTCACTCTAGCCCTGGCCGGGGCGAGATATTGGTTCATATCGCCAACACGTTCATTTCGCTTCCCCGATACCGCGCAATCCATCACCATGCTGGTGTTTTTGGTCGCATCTGTTGGCGTCATTGCGATGGCCGAAGCACGTCGACGCCATAACGAAAACCTGCGATGCGGACATGCGCAACTTGAAGATCGAGTAAAAGAACGCACTGCAGAACTCGATATTGCTAATAAGAATCTGCGCGATCTCTCGGCGCGACTGCTTCAATTGCAGGATGACGAAAGGAGACGGATCGCTCGCGAACTGCACGACAGCGTCGGTCAACTATTGGCTGGGTTGAGCATGAACCTGTCGGCCGTGCGAACGGATATTGAACGGCTTACCAAGACGGCCACTACCCTCGCTGATAGCGAGGGTCTGGTCCAGGAAATGACCAGAGAAGTCCGCACTATTTCTCACCTGCTACATCCCCCGCTGCTCGATGAAGCGGGTTTAGTGTCTGCGGTTCGCTGGTACGTCGACGGATTCGGGCAGCGCAGCAAAATTAAAGTTGATCTGGATGTACCGGACGATTTTGGACGCCTATCTTGTGAGATGGAGACTGCGGTTTTTCGCGTCGTGCAAGAGTGCCTCACAAATATTCATCGACATTCGGGGAGTCCGATAGCCAAGATTCATCTCCGTCACCGCGATGGCGAGGTTGTTGTCGAGATCCAGGACAAAGGCAAGGGGATATCACCAGACAAGCTGAATGAAATGACCACATCTGGCATGCCAGGAGTTGGAATTCGAGGAATGCGGGAAAGGCTTAGGCAGCTTGGAGGAGACTTGCAGATTAACTCCAACGGCTCGGGCGCGGTTGTAGTAGCGCGGCTGCCCGCTGCGGAGGTCTCCAGCGTTGCAGTTGCAGATGTTTTACCGGTTGCCGACGCGTCCTCGACAGCGGCCGCCTGAATCCTCCCTCGGCAGAGACAGATTCCGGCATTTGCACCGGAAGCGTTTCAGAAATGGTTTCGGGAAGCGAAAAGCCCGTCCTAGCACCGGCCCCAAGGTGCTCCTCTGGGCCAGCATTCAGAAACGTTCCCGGTCGAGGTGAATACACGGGCTTCAGGGGAGCGTGACAGCACGAGTGATTCTGGGAGTCCTGCTGGCAAATGGTCATCTGGGTGGTATCCTTCCGGCTTCAAGCCATCATTTCCTAAGCCATTCACATGACCATGCGTTCCGCCGGTGGCTTCGGAGTTTTCCAGAATCATAGTTTGTTGCCTTTAGGTAACAGACCCCAGCGGCGGAACATTTCTTCTTGCGTTTTCCGGCTGGCGAGCTTGTGCAACAGAGTACGGCGCTGCCGGGGCGATAGCGGGTCATCATAAAGCGAGGACCTGGCCTCACCCAGCCAGCGCAACAAGTCTTCCCACTCGGGTCCGAACTGGTACTCCAACTCCTCCCGAAGGCGCTGTGCGAGCGCCCCACTGTGGCCGGCAGTCGAGATCGCGATCTGCAAGGGGCCCCGCCGCACCACTGCCGGATAGTAGAAATCGCAGTAAGCACGGTCACGCACAACGTTGCACAATATGCCGCGTTGCTGGGCCTCCTGAAAGATGGCCCGGTTCACGGCTTTCGATGAAGTTGCCACGACAGCAAGAAACATGCCGTCCAGGTCCGCTGACTCAAAACGCTTTTGCGACCAAAACAACTTCTCCTCGCGTGCCCAGCTCTGAATCTTCGGCGTCGCCGCTGGAGCCACAACCACCACAGTCGAGCTGCAGGCGAGCAGAGTGGGGATCTTCTCCTCTGCTGTTTTGCCCGCCCCGACAACCAGGCAGCGTCGCGCGGCAAGCTTTAAGAAGATAGGAAAGAGGGCGTCGGCGACCGGAAAGGGCGCATACAAAACGAGCGGCATTCTCAAGGGATGGGGCTTTCACTTTTCGATTATCGCCGCTAGAGATTATTTTGATTTCCATTGTCCTGCGCTTTCTACTAAAAGAGTCCCAGCAGTTGGTTGCTGCTAGTAAATCCGGTGATGACTGGGTTATCCAGCGGTGGTGCCTTCGCTTCTTTCGAGAATCGAATTGCTGTTTCGCCTCCTAGTCGAGGCCCCAAACCTAGATGTTTTTCTGATTTTGTCCTTCGGATACCGAGCCGTATCCATCAGCAGATGAATTTGTGATGCGACCCAGAACCGTATGGGCGAGGCTGGCTGCGTTCGGCGGTGCTGCTACTGCACCACGGAACGTAGTCCGCAAGCGGCAGGAAACACTTTCGACACATTATGTCGTTGCCTCTCATAGAGCGTGCACGAGAAGACGGTGTGACCTTCGTATTGACCGGGCTAGCGCCGCGAGGGGCCGAGGGTCGGCTGTACGAAATTGCCCCCCCACCCTCAATCTCGCTGATTCCTCAGCGAGCTCTTCAGCCGGGTGAGCAATACCGATTTCATTTCGACATGACGCAATGTATCGGCTGCAAGTGCTGCGTGGTAGCTTGCAACGAGCAGAACGGAAATCCGGCCGACATCAACTGGCGGCGGGTCGGAGAAATTGAGGGCGGCTTTTATCCCGATACCCAGCGCTTCCATCTCTCGATGGGCTGCAACCATTGTCTGGAGCCCTCATGCCTGATCGGTTGTCCGGTAGAAGCCTACACAAAAGATCCAGTCACCGGCATCGTGCTGCACAGCCCAGAGACCTGCATCGGCTGTCAGTACTGCACCTGGAATTGCTCCTATGGGGTGCCGCAGTACAACCCGGAACGCGGAGTGGTCGGCAAGTGTGACATGTGTCACGGCCGCCTAACCGAGGGACGCGAACCTGCTTGTGTGAATGCCTGTCCAGAAAGTGCGATTCGCATTGAGATCGTCAATATTGAGGAATGGAAACAAGAATACTCCGCGAACGCAAACGCTCCCGGACTTCCCTCCGCTGACGACAGCATTTCGACCACTCGTATTACACTGCCCGAAAATCTTCCGCCCGACATCAAGAAGGCTGATTTCTGGCGCGTGAAGCCGGAGCACCCGCATTGGCCGCTGGTGCTGATGACGGTGTTGACCCAGCTTTCGGTGGGAGCGTTTGCGGCCATCTGGCTGCTGCAGTTGCTCGGCACATCGGCGCGGTTGAGTATTGCTGCCCTCGGTTCACTCACGGTCGGCGGCCTCGCCCTCGGAGCTTCCACCATGCACTTGGGACGTCCGATTCACGCGTATCGCGCGCTGAAGATGTGGAGGCGCTCCTGGCTGAGCCGCGAGGTCCTAATGTTCAGCCTTTTCTCAGGCATGGCCGGGATTTACGCTGGCTCGCTTTGGCTGAGCTTGCCGCTCAGTTCCTCCTTGGGTGCCTTGACAGCCCTACTCGGCGCGGGCGGCATCACGGCCAGCGCGTGCATTTATCTGGTACCCGCACGCCCGGCCTGGAACAGCAAGCATACGATCGCAGACTTCTTCTTGACGGGAGCGATCCTGGGCCCGCTGTTTGCTGCGAACATCGGGGCAGAGTCGGGGCGACTGCTGGTCTTGATCTGCGTCGCGGCTGCATCGGCGCAATTACTCAATCACGGCCTTAGGTTTCTTCGGCTCACGGCATCCGATTCTTTCGAGCTTCAGTCATCGGCACGGCTGCTTTCGACAGTCTTGGCCTCGCGATTTCTCCTGCGTGGCGCGCTATTGATCGCGGGCGGGATTGCTTTGCCACTGTTTTCCTTGGGGCGTATTGGATTCGCTCTTGCTTTCGCCGCGGCGCTGGCCAGCGAGATTCTGGGGCGCTACCTATTCTATGTGAGTGTGGTGCCCAAGAACATGGCTGCTCCCTATCTTGCAAGCGGGAAGGAGGCAGCGTGAGCCTGAGGCGTCAGCTCGGCCTGGACATCCTGACGGAGAAATACTCCTACGCAAATGATCCGGAGTTTGGCTACACCTCAGCGCAAAAAATTCCCGACCGTTGGGTCGCGACCACCTGTGGGTATTGCTCGGTGGGCTGCGGAATGTTTGTCGGGGTAAAAGACGGGCGCGCGGTGAGCGTGCGGGGTAATCCCAATCACCCGGTAAACCTAGGGAAGCTCTGTCCCAAGGGGCTTTCCGAGCACTACACGCTGGAGGCATCCAATCGCGCCAAGTACCCACTGCTGCGCAAGAACGGCGAACTGGAACGCGTGAGTTGGGAGGAAGCCCTCGACGCGATGATCGAGAATTTTCGCGCGACCCAGGAACGTTATGGCCCTAATGCTCTCGGCGTCGTCAGCACCGGCCAGCTTGTGACCGAAGAGTTCTACGCCCTGGGCAAACTCGTGCAGCTTGGCTTTGGTACGAAGAACTTCGACGGGAATACCACGCTATGCATGGCGAGTGCGGTATCGGGTTATAAGCGCTCGTTCGGCAGCGACGGCCCGCCGGGGGCCTACGAAGACCTGCAAAAGGCAGATGTCATTTTTCTCATCGGCGCAAACATTGCCGACAATCATCCGATTCTTTGCCGGCATTTGGAGGCGAATCCCGCCAAGACCTTGATCGTTGCCGATCCGCGTGTGACCAAGACGGCCATGATGGCGGACCTGTTTCTGCCATTAAAGCCGCATTCGGACATCGCGCTAGTCAACGGACTGATCCATGTGCTGATTCGCACAGGGATGACCGATCGCAACTACATCGAGAAACACACCACGGGGTTCGAGGAACTGGAGAAGTTCGTTCAAAAATACACCCCCGAATATGTATCGCAGATCACCGGTCTCAGCGGGGATCTGATTCTGAGGACCGCATATCTCTATGGCAGCGCCAAGGCGGCATTCATCGGATGGACGATGGGAGTGAACCACAGCACCCAGGGCGCGGAGACAGTAAATGCGATCAACAATCTGGCGCTGGTCACGGGAAATATTGGACGGGTAGGAGCTTCACCGTTCTCCATCACCGGCCAATGCAACGCGATGGGGACTCGCGAGACAGGGTTCACCTCCGGCCTGCCGGGATACCGTAAGTTCGAGAGCACAAGCGATCGCGAGGAATTGGCTTCGCTGTGGGGTGTTTCGGCAGACCATATCCCAACTTCGCGGGGACTCGCCTATCCAGACATTGTGGAAGCCGCTGTCAGCCAGAAGGTCCGTGCACTGTGGATTATCGCAACCAATCCGATCGTTTCCTTTCCCAACCTTGACGTACTCAAGCAAGGCCTGGAGACGCTGGATTTTCTAGTCGTCCAAGATGGATTCCATCCCATCCCTACCTCGGAACTGGCCCACCTGGTGCTTCCAGCGGCCATCTGGGGGGAAAAGGAAGGAACGTACACCAACTCTGAGCGGCGCGTGAGCAAAGTGAATCGGGCCGTCGATCCTCCTGGTGAAGCGAAATCCGACTTCGACATATTCCTGGCGCTGGCGGCAAGGCTTGGCTGCCGCGAGGAACTGTTCCCGGGCTGGACCCAGCCTGAACACGCATTCGAGGAATGGAAGCAAGTGTCCGCGGGACGGCTCTGTGACTACTCGGGGATGAGCTATGACCTCATCGAAGAACATGGCGGCGTGCAGTGGCCCTTCCCCGCTGGAACTGCGGAAGTGACTACGACACGACTCTACACCGACGGCCAATTTCAGACTGACGACGGCAAAGCGAAACTTTTCTGCATTGAATGGAAGCCCTTCCCGGAGCAACCGAACCGCGAGTTTCCGTTCGTGCTCAACACCGGACGCACCGTCGAACATTGGCACACGCGGACAAAAACCGGACAGGTGCCGATCCTCGAACGCATGTCGCCCAATGCATGGCTGGAGATGAACACGCGCGATGCGCAGTCATTGAAACTCAAGCCGCACGACCGAGTGGACATCATCTCGCGGCGGGGAACGGTAAAAGATCTGGAGCTGCGGGTGACGGAAATCGTCGCACCCGGACAAGTGTTCATGCCCTTCCATTTCGTAGAAACCAATGCCAATCAAGTCACGCAGAGCGCTTTTGATCCGATTTCGCGGGAGCCGAATTACAAGCAGTGCGCGGTGCGCGTAGAACCCAGCCATCCGGTGGAACAGCGAGGCAAGCGCACTGGCAGACAACGGAGTGTAAATGGCTGACTCCAGTAGGTTCTGGTCACAGATTTCTGGTTCAGCAATTCATCGCGGGGAGGTGCGGTAGTGGAGAAGCTCGTCGTCGTGGGAAATGGAATGGCCGGAGTGGCATGCGTCGAACAGATCCTGCGCCACGCGCCGAAGTTCCAAATCAGCATATTTGGCGACGAGACCCATGTCAACTACAACCGCATCCTGTTGTCGTCGGTGCTGGCAGGCGAGAAGTCGCTCGACGATGTCGTTCTGAACGGACTCGATTGGTATCAGCAAAACGGCATTGATCTGAGGCTTGGCGTCCGAATCATTGACGTGGACCCAGTGGCAAAAACTGTCACCGGCGACGACGGCAGTGTCACTTCTTTCGACAAGCTTCTGCTGGCCACCGGCAGCGTGCCGATCATTCCTTCCATTGATGACGTAGAGAAGGACGGTGTTTTCGTATTTCGTAATCTTGACGACACTCGCGCTCTGTTGGAACGCGCCCGGCCGGGACTCAAAGCGGTGGTGATCGGCGGCGGACTGCTTGGGCTTGAAGCTGCGCGCGGACTGCAGGTGCAGGGTTGCGACGTAACTGTTGTGCACCTGATGGAAACCCTAATGGAGCGGCAGTTGGACCCCACTGGAGGCGGCTATCTCGCCACCAAGATGAACAGTCTGGGCGTAACGGTGTTGTTGGGCCTTTCCACTACGAAGGTTCTCGGCAATGGCAAAGTGCAGGGCGTGGAATTCAAGGGCGGAGGCAGCATCGCGGCCGATCTGGTGGTGATCGCCGCCGGCATTCGTCCGAATGTGGGTCTCGGGCAGAGGGCAGGTCTAGAAATCAAGCGCGGCATTGTGGTGAATGATTATATGGAAACGTCGCATCCCGACATTTTTGCCGTCGGCGAATGCGTGCAGCACAACGGCGTCTGCTACGGGCTGGTCGCACCCCTTCTGGAGCAGGGCAAAGTTCTGGCCGCGACCATCACGGGAAATAACGGGCCGAAGTATCAGGGAACCGTGCCTGCTGCCAAGCTGAAGATCATGGGCGTGGATGTCTTCTCCGCCGGCGAAATCAATGACAAGGTGGATGGCTCAGAAGTAATCCGTTACGAGGATCCAACACTCGGCATTTACAAGAAACTCACACTCAAAGACAACAAGCTGGCTGGCGCCATTTTGGTCGGGGAGACTGCCGACAGCCATCGCTACATGGAGTGGCTGCGTTCGCAGACTGACCTAACCACACTGCGCCGCCAACTTCTCTTTCCGGAATCCGCAGGGGACGCAGGCCTCGATGTAGCTCAGATGTCGGAAAGCGAAACCGTCTGCGGCTGTATGGGCGTGACCAAGGGCACCATCATCCACGCCATTCACGAGAAGGGTGTGAACACGCTTGCCCAGCTTAAGGAGTGTACCCGGGCCTCGACGGGTTGCGGCAGTTGTACCGGACTTTGTCAGCAATTGCTCAAAGCAGTCGTGCCGGATTTCCAGGAAGAAGTTAAGAAGACGATGTGCAAGTGTCTCGCGCTCCCCGAAGACAATCTCCGCGAAATTCTGCGCAGCCAGCAACTGAAGTCAGTGCAAGAAGTGCTGGACATCTACGGCAATGGGACCGGTTGCGAGGTATGCAAGCCCGCACTGAGCTACATGCTTGACATGCTCTGGTGCGGCGATCACCAGGAAGACCGCTCCGCGCGTTTCATCAATGACCGGGTTCACGCCAATATCCAGAAAGACGGGACGTTTTCAGTTGTGCCGCGCATACGCGGCGGCGTGACCTCGCCGGATGAACTGCGCCGAATTGCCGACGCCGCAGAGAAGTACCAGGTAGGCATGGTCAAGATAACCGGCAGCCAGCGCATTGATCTGCTGGGCGTGAAGAAAGCAGATCTGCCAAAAATATGGGCCGACCTGGGAATGCCTTCAGGACAGGCGTACACCAAGGGCGTCCGGATGGTGAAGACCTGTGTGGGCACAGATTTCTGCCGTTTCGGTGTGCAGGATTCCACTAGTGCGGGTATCGAACTGGAGAGGCGATTCGAAAATCTATTCACGCCCCACAAACTGAAGATGGGATCGGTGGGCTGTCCCCGCAACTGCGCGGAAGCGACCGTGAAAGATATTGGACTGGTCGGACAAGAAGGAAGCTGGCAGGTGGTAGTGGGAGGCGCGGCAGGCAAAAAAGTGCGTAAGGCGGACTTGCTCATCACCATCGAGACCACTGAGCAAGCTCTGGACGCTGCGGCGCTGTTCTTCCAGTTCTACCGAGAAAACGCGAACTACTTGGAGCGCACCTACGACTTTGTCGAGCGGCTGGGAATCGAGAAGGTCCGCAAAGAAACGGTGTATGCAATCGATGTGGTGAAAGACGGGTTGCGCGACCGACTGCGCAAGTCCAAGGAGCGCTCGCAAGACGCGTGGCTGGAGGGCGAGGCGCCAAACAACCCTACTCAGTTCGTCCAAATCAAGCCGCTGGCGGGGGTGTTGGCATGAGCGCAAGTAAAGAATGGGTCCGCGTCGCGTATTGTGAAGACATTCCGCTGCACGAGGGCCGAGCCGTGCTGGTTGGCGACCGCGAGATTGCGGTCTTCAACCTCGGCGACCGCTTTCTGGCCGTGGACAATCGTTGCCCTCATCGGGGCGGGCCGCTAGCAGACGGGATTGTTTCGGGTGAGAGTGTCGTGTGCCCTTTGCATGGCTGGAAGATCGATCTGCAGAACGGAAATGTTCAAAGGCAGGCTGAGACGCCGGCCTGCGTCAAGACGTTTGCAACACGAGTGGAAGCCGGGACGCTTCTTCTGGAAGTTATTTCTGAAACATCGAGATGCCCACGCTCGAACGGCCACGTAGCCGTTTCGCACGATGGCAGCTCACTAGAAACACAGAAGGAGCATGAATATGAAGATCTCGGATTTTCGTAAAGCTGGCCACACGCCCTCGCTGATCGCCGCGTTCTTGTATTTCGACGTCAGCTTTATGGCATGGGTATTGCTCGGACCTCTCGGTCCGTTCATCGCTGAAACCTACAAGCTATCCGCCACGCAAAAAGGATTTCTCGTGGCGCTGCCTTTGCTGGCAGGATCTTTCTTCCGTCCGATTCTGGGTGTCTTGGGGGACCTTCTTGGCCCGCGCCGCGCCGGAATTCTGGGACTCGCCTTAACACTGGTGCCGTTACTTCTGGGATGGAGGTTCGCATCGAGTTTGCACAGCTTTTATCTGATCGGTTTCCTGCTGGGAATCGCTGGAGCAAGTTTTGCTGTGGCGCTGCCCCTCGCAGGCACGTGGTATCCGCCGGAGTGTCAGGGCTTGGCAATGGGCATTGCGGGGGCTGGAAATTCTGGCACCTTGCTGGCCACGCTCTTCGCTCCGCGTTTGGCACAGGCGTTCGGCTGGCCACGTGCGTTCGCGCTGGCCATGGCGCCGGTAGCATTGGTCCTGCTTTTTTATTCATTGATGGCGAAAGATAGTCCGAAACGCCCGCCGCGCCCGGCTTGGCGCGACTACGTTGCGGTGTTTCGCGAAGCCGACACAGGCTGGTTCTGCTTCTTCTATAGCTTCACCTTCGGCGGCTTCGTCGGACTGGCAAGTTTCCTGACTTTGTTCTTTCACGACCAATATCACCTGCCTAAAGTACGCGCCGGCGATTTCACGACCATCGTAGTGATCGCAGGGAGCTTTCTGCGCCCGGTCGGCGGCTGGCTTTCCGACCGCATCGGTGGCTACCGCCTGCTGCTGGGACTCCTCGCGGGAGCGGGCTGCAGCCTGGCTGCGATCAGCTCATTGCCCGCGCTTCCCATCGTCGTGCCTCTTCTGTTCTTGTGCATGGGAATGCTCGGCATGGGAAATGGGGCAGTGTTTCAGCTCGTGCCGCAGCGCTTTGCCAAGCACGTCGGCGTGGTCACGGGCCTGGTCGGAGCCGCTGGGGGATTCGGTGGATTTCTCTTGCCTTCGTTGCTGGGAACAATCAAGGACCGGACGGGCGAGTATGGCATCGGCTTGCTCGTCTTCGCGATTGCGTTCTTCGTCGCCGCGGTCATGCTTTTCCATCGCGGGCGCGCGTGGAGCCAAAGTTGGGACGTGGCATCAGCCAGTCGAGCGGGAATCTTCTCCTACCGCGAACTGGACAGAAGCTTGGTCGCTGCTGATGAGAGTTGATGAGGCAATCTTTGGGAGGGGCCCCAGAAGGACCCCAGTTTTAACTCGTGACAGAAGTCGTGGAGATAGCTGGCTTACAAAACCCATACGTACTTTCAGGAGAACAATCATGCACCGCTCATTCATTTTTGCCGCCGCCTTCATATTGTCCGTCGTAACGACTCTGGCTGCTCAGCAAACCCCATCGGCCGCTCCGGCTGCATCAGGCAACAAGCTCCTCTCGGATGATCTGAACGGCGAGTTTCCCAAGTGGCTGCGTCTGAGCGCGGAGTATCGCGCCCGAGTCGAAGGCTACACTGGGGGCGGGTTTAAGCCGAACAGCGAGGACGGCTATTTCCTGAGCCGGGTGCGTATCAATATGTTCCTTCTCCCGAAGACCTGGCTGAAGTTTGGTTTTCAGGGCCAAGACGCGCATGTCTTCGGAAAAAATCAGAATCCAGCCGCGCCGCCGTATCAAGACTCGATGGACTTGCGCCAGGCGTACATCGAACTCGGCGATACTGAGAAAAAGACTGTCGGAATCCGCGCCGGGCGCCAGGAGCTGGCGTTCGGTGACGAGCGTTTGATCGGCAACGCGAATTGGCTGAATACTGCCCGCAGCTTCGATGGGTTGCGCGGAACGCTTCGTCACGGCGGATACCGCGTCGATTTGTTTGCCGCGCGCGTGGTCAAGTTGCAGGACGCAGAATTTGACTGGAGCACTCCCGGCAACAATCTCTACGGCATTTATGGCGGCATAGAGAAACTGGTCCCCAAAGCAACGGTGGAGCCCTATTTCCTGTGGCGGCGGCAATCCGGCCTTAAGACCGAACTCGGCACGCCCGGTATTTCGAACTTCGGTACCGTGGGCGTGCGCTGGGTCGGCAAGTTTCCTGCGAACTTCGATTATGGAACCGAAATGGATAAGCAAGCGGGATCACAGGGCACCGACACCATCAGCGCATGGGCCGGGCACTGGGTCCTGGGACAGACCTTGGTCAACGCTCGATTCAAGCCGCGGTTCTCGGTGGAATACAACTACGCTTCCGGCGACCGCAATCCCAAAGACGGCACCCGCGGGACCTTCGACCAGTTGTATCCGACGGCTCACGACAAATACGGTCTGGCCGATCAGGTAGGATGGAAGAATATTCGCAACGCCCGCGCCGGTCTGGATCTGAAGCTGGCGAACAAGTGGGGACTCACAGGCCGTTATGACGCGTGGTGGCTAGCCGATCCGCATGACGCTTTATACAGCGCCGCTAGCGCGGTAATTGCGCGCAATACTGCCGGCACCGCAGGGCGATTTGTTGGACAGGAACTGGACTCAGTCCTCGCCTACAAGTTTTCGCGATACTTGCAGGTCAGTGGCGGATACGGTCACATTTTCCCAGGAACGTTTCTGAACCACACGACGCCGGGAGACTCATACAACTTTCCTTACGCTTCCACGACGCTGGTTTTCTGAACCTGGAGTCGCGCTTTTTGCGCAGTGTGCTCGCAATTGAACTACGAGAATTACGTGTTATGACGAAGGGTAATTTCAGAGGTCTTCGTGTGCTGGCCCTCGAAAGCCGGCGGGCGCAGGAGATCGCAAAGCTCATCACGAACTGTGGCGGCGAGCCGCTCGTGGCGCCGTCGGTACGGGAAGTTCCATTGGAGTCAAATCAGGAAGCTCTGGAATTCGTCGATGCTCTGAGAAACAGCCGCTTGGACATGATCATTTTTATGACCGGAGCAGGTGTGCGCGCACTGTCTCGCGCAGTGGAGAGCATTTGTTCGCGAGAACAACTTGCTTCGTTATTGAACAAGGTTACGATCGTCGCCCGCGGCCCCAAACCGCTTGCCGCGCTCAGAGAAATGGGAGTTCGTATCAGCCTCTCAGTTCCAGAGCCGAACACATGGCGAGATCTACTGGCGATGTTGGACGAAACAATCGACGCATTTCCTTTGCAAAGATGTCGCGTAGCGGTGCAGGAATATGGCGTCTCCAATCCGGAGCTATCGGCTGGCCTGGAAGAACGTGGTGCAAGTGTGACTCCGGTACGCATTTATGAGTGGGCACTGCCCGAGGATCTCTCTCCTCTTCAAGAAGCCATAGCGTCGATCATTCGAGGCGAGGTTCACGTGATGCTCGTTGCTTCATCGGTCCAGATACGCCACTTATTTCAGGTGGTTGAGAGCATGAACGCCCAAAATGACCTGCGTGAAGCCCTGGCGCAGGTAGTCATTGTCTCGATCGGACCATTGACATCTGAGGAGTTGCGGGGCCGGGGCCTCAGTGTGGACATTGAATGCACACACCCGAAAATGGGTTTTCTAGTGCAGGAGGCCGCGGAGAAGGGCGGAGCTATTCTCCAAAAGAAAAGGGAGGCAGCAGTCGGCATTGCGAGTTTCATTCCGACATCGTGAAAGTGAACCATGCGGTGGTTTGTCGATGACTTCCCCGGCCGTTCTTATGAATAGCAGGACCAACTATGAGCGATGAGCCAATGTACCCGCTGTTCTTGAATCTGCGCGGAAGAAATTGCGTGGTGGTCGGCGGTAATGCGATGGCTGAAGCAAAAGTGCGTGATCTCTTGCAGGCTGGCGCGAAGGTCAAGGTTATTGCGTCCGAAGTTACGAATGCAATTGCTACGTGGGCGCGTACACAGCGTCTGCAATGGGAAAACCGGCATTACGCAACCGCGGATCTGCGCGATGCATTTGTGGTCGTGACTGCGGCCGGCAATAATGTCAACGCGGAAGTGTATGCGGAAGCCGAGACGAGAAACGTGCTTTGCAATGCCGTGGACGATGTCGAGCACTGCAATTGTTTCGCTTCCTCAGTAGTGCGCCGTGGTCCGCTACAGATCGCAATCTCTACTTCAGGCAACAGTCCGGCCCTCGCACAGCGCCTTCGATTAGAACTGGAACAGCAATTTGGGCCGGAATATTTCACTTGGGTAAAGAAACTGGGAGAACTGCGTCGCCGCCTGTTCTCAGAACCGGACCTCGATCCCGACACACGGAGAAGAACGTTGCACGAGCAGGCCAGCGCGGCGGCATTCGAATCGTTTCGGCAATTGCGCAACCAAGAGAGTTCTTAAGCGGAGGTTTGGACATCATGCAAACAGATGCCGGGCAATGGCCTGAGCGTCCTGAAGAGATGAACGCACAGCTGAGAGGTAAAGTATGCCTAGTAGGCGCCGGCCCCGGAGATCCGGAACTCCTTACCATGAAAGCGGTGAAAAGACTTCGCTCCGCAGATGTTGTGCTGCACGATGCATTGATCTCTCCAGAGGTGCTTGCGCTCGCTTCTTCGGCAGCTTGTGTTATCAACGTAGGTAAGCGCTGCGGCAGCAAGAGTATCTCGCAACAGGAGATCAACACCTTGCTGATGAGCTTTGCCGCAAAAGGAAATCTCGTCGTGCGATTGAAGAGTGGTGATCCGCTGGTATTCGGACGGGGCGGCGAAGAAATTGATGCGCTTCGGCAAGCGGGCATCGACGTCGAAATTGTGCCCGGGATCACCGCGGCCATGGCTGCCGCAGCAACCGCCCGGATTTCTTTGACAGATCGCCGCTATGCCGAGCAAGTGCTACTGATCACCGCTCACCACGCTCCCGGCAAAGCGCGGCCCGATTGGCGTGCGCTGGTTTCCTCGCGAACGACCATAGTGGTATATATGCCGGGTCAAACCAGGGATGTCGCAGAAGCTTTGATTCATGCAGGTTTGAATGGCCAAACGCCATGCATCGTCATTTCACAAGTTTCGCTTCCGGAAGAACAGTCGTATAAAACGACACTCGCAAACTTGCGCGATACGGCTCAACTTCCCGCACCTTGCCTCTTAATCGTAGGTGAAACTGCGGCAGCTTCCACGCTCGCCGAACGCCAGCCCCCCTATCACCAGACATCGGAGACTGAAACTGCGACCGGCATCAGATACTGACGGTACGGATCCCTGGGTCAACCATTCTGCGTCGATGGGCAGACCCCCTGATCCGCATTGCCGCGTCGGGAGTTCAGCTTGCACAGATCGTTTGTTCTCCAGAATAAGTGCGATAGAGTTTTCCATGCCAAAGACACTGTGATGCAGCCTTGATCTGCCTGACGAGAATTTAACATTTTCTTTACGCATCACTGACGTTGAATCAGCAACTCTTTCCTCCCGCAGATTACTCTGAGTATTCGCGAATGCCTCGCCCTGAAGGTACAAGCGCGGTACAGAGAGCGTGCGCCGCAGCCTAATTCTTTCACTGAGCAGAGCTTCGAGAAGACGCTCGAGAAATTCTGTTGAAGAGCTCACGTCATTTCCGGCGCGCTTTTGCGAGAAGTCCTCGACCAGTTCCTGCCCTCAGCGCGTGGGAGTCATAGGAGCTCAGGAGGTTTTGCATGTCGCAACTAAGATTTCCTTTGCATGTGATCGTAACGGTCGCCGTTCTATTGATTGCGGCCATGATTGCCGTCAGAGGATCAGCGCCCGTTGGTGCGGAAAGCACAAAGAAAAATCCAGTAGTAGAGAATGCGACCCAGAAAGTCCTGCAAGGAGAGCAGATCTTCCGCTTCGACACCTTTGGCGATCAAGCATTCTGGGGAGACACACTAAAATTGCATCAGGCAATCGAGGGAGCAAAGTTTGGCGGAGTTGGACCCGGAGTGAGTCCAAAAACCGCTCTGATTCCAAAAAGTGAAATTGGCGGATTGCACGAATCATCCATGGATGCAAAAGCTTCGCTGTGGGGCGGAGGGCCACGAGAGAGTGAGCGATACGTCCGCTAGAGTTGCGCGAGAGACGACATGCCCGGATCAGATTGTGTGGGTGAAGCTTTTAACTCGAGCTGTTGCACAAACATGTGAAACCAACAGGCCGCAAGCTGGGAATGCCCTGGCTCAACTGGCACACCCTGCGCCGAACTCACGCCACGCTCTTGCAGCACTCAGGAGCAACGCTCAAAGAGGCGCGAGCCAGACGGGTCCTGCCAAAATGTCAACCACCCTCGAAATTTACACGATCTCGGTTCCGCAAGCGCAGCGAAAGGCAGTCGAAAATCTGGCGCACCTCTACCGCCGTGTCAAGGTCCCGTTCAACGGTAACTGATTGACATTCAACGGCACTGGCAGCCAGCTTTGGCGTTGTAAGGACCTCTCAGGAACTGTTATTGGACCCTAATTGGATCCACTTTGTGCCGGTACTTCTACACGGTAAGCTCACGACTCGGTCACTGAGCAAAGGCGATTTATCAACAGCAAGGTTTAGTCGGCTGGCGCTTTGTCAGACTCGTGCACTCGTGTCTGATCGGTACTCCAGTTCACTTCCCAGGTCTTGCCGCCATCGTCCGAGAATGACTGTTCGAAGTGAGGCTTATTCGTGGTGGTGTCCGACCAGACAAATCGAACCAGGATAGCTCGGCCATTGAATGTGTCCTGCGCATAAAACTCACCGCGTCCATCTTTGAATTCGCCGATCTGGGGTACAGCCATGGTGCCAGTTTTACTGTTGGCCCAATACAAACTCCACTGGTGGCTTTGGGGGTTGTATAGACGTAGAGTCAGACCTTCGATGTGACCGGCCGCCGGGCTGTCGGTTTCGAACTGCTCAATCCAGGCGCGGCCGTTCCATACTTTTCGCGTAACGGTGTCGCCGTCAAATTCGACCCAGGTACTGGAACCCGTTAATGGCTGCAACAGGCGCTTGAGGTGAATCTTCCAAGTGCCCTCTTCGAAATCAAAATCGTGTTGCCCGTCGTGCTGCGCTGGAGTGGGTTGAAGATTTGCCTTCGATGTCTCGGATTCGTCTTTCAGTCGGGTGTCGGTTGCGATCCAGTTCACTTCCCAAGTCTTGCCTCCATCATCGGAGAAGGCCTGCTCAAAGCGGCACGAATTCGGAGTGATGTCCGAGATGACAAATCGAACCAAGATGGCCCGGTCATTCAGGGTTTCCTGGTCATAAAACTCGCCACGTCCATCTTTGAACTCGCCAATCGTCGGTTGGGTCAGCGTGCCTCCGCTGCTGCTGGCAAAATTGAGGCTCCACTGATGCGTTTGCGGATTGTAGAGGCGCAGGTTTAAACCTTCGATGTGCCCGCCGGGACCGTCGGCTTCTAGTTCCACCAGATTGGCGCGGCCGTTCCAAAGCTTGCGGACCACAGTCGTACCGTCATACTCGACCCAGCTATTGGAACCTGTAAGGGGATGCTGCAGGCGTTTGAGATGAGTCTTCCAAACGCCGATCTCGAAATCAAAACCTTGTTGCCCATCGCGCTGCAGGGCTTGCTGACCACTGATTGTCGGCGTGTCTGAATTTTGCTGTGCTAGTCCGTGAGGAAGTCGCAGGAACACAGCCAACATCAGAAGGCAGAAACGGAATCCTCGAAAAGCGGACTTAGTCATGTGGAAAAGGCGCCTCCTGTGAACTCCGCACATTCTGGCGAAAACGGCCGCAGATCGTCAACCCAGGCTGAGCCAGCACAGACGGGCGAGGGCCACCCTCGCTTCGGGTGTAAAATACCTGCGCCTTAAGGTTGAACCGAGAACTGTAAGGAAAAAATGAGGAGGAATGACATGAAACGATCGCTGTTAATGGTTGGAGTGGCCGCGGCGCTTATGGTCGCGTGGTCCATCGGGCGGGTGCAGGGACAGCAAGGTGAAGCTAAAAAAGTCATCTTTGTTTCCGCCGATCAGGCGAAGTTCACTGCAACTGAGAGAGGACCGTCCATGGTCCCTATCTGGGGCGACGCCAACACCGGAGCGCACGGCACCTTCACGAAATTCGTGCCGGGATTCGACGCCGGCATGCACACCCACACCAACGATGTTGGATCGTCGTGGTGAAGGGCGCTTATTTGTACAAGGACGACGCGGGTGAGAAGCGCGTAGGCCCTGGCGATTTCTTACGGGTCCCCGGAGGACACAAGCACTGGAGCGGTGGAGATAAGAAAGAAGGCGCGGTGTTCTACGAAGAATCGTCCGGCAAATTTGACTTGATCCCAGCTCAGTAGCACGCCCGAGTCGATTACAGTTTCTTCGAAGTCTCGGGAACTACCATCTCAATTAGCCGTAAAGTGCAACGTCACCGTTGCTAAGTCCTACAGCTTTAATGACGTCTTTCCAATTTTCGATAGATAATCGGACGCGGTTTGAGCCAAGCCAGGATCGTTGCCCGTCATCGCCTCGAAAAGAAGAGGCTGCGCTTCCGAGAGACGACCAGTCCGTATCAGGGCGAAGGCAAAAGAGACATCTGTCGGACACTTCACTCCCGTAAGTTGATGACTCATCGGGCAGATAGCCGGTTTAGCTGCAAAAGCGCTACTAAACCGAAAATTGTCTGTCACTTTGTGTCGTCTTTTTCTCGCCATTTTCGATATCCTAAGTAGAAGCCCAGGAGTAGTTCCACCTTGGCTCTGAATTCGCGTTGGCTCAGGAGCTAAGTATGCGCGCCTCCCAGTTGACAACTTCTGTCCTCTCTTCTGTCTTAATGATTGTGTTCACTTCAGTTTCTCTGTTTGGCGGAAAACTCCTGCCCAATCCGCTGTACACGCCCGATCCCAGCGTTATCGCATGGTGGCTTGGATCGACATGGCGAGTTCGCTCACTTCTACGGGTAGCCTGTTCTTTCGCTGTCTGCCCACCAATAAGACTTGAGGTCAAAGCGTGTTAGTATCCCCGCTATTATGACAGCGAGTGGCCCTACCTTTCCCTACGCGCTGGGCTATACGAACACGGAGCACGACCGCCTGATTCGGCAGGCTGCGCGCATTGCTCCCATCACTGAGCGGCTATTCCGTGAAGCAGGAATTGGGCCGGGCCAGCGCGTCCTCGATCTTGGTTCCGGTATGGGAGACGTGGCCATGCTAGCGGCCCGGCTGGTTGGTCCCTCGGGCGAGGTGGTGGGCATCGAACGCGACGCGATCTCGATTGCACGGGCCAACGCTCGCGTGGCCGAGGCTGGACTGAGCAACGTGAGGTTCACCCAAACTGATGTGAACCAAATCGCCAGCGATAAACCCTTCGATGCGGCAGTCGGTCGTTTCATCCTGATGTTTCTTCCCGATCCTGTATCTGTCTTGCGCTCTTTGGCTCGATTGGTTCGTCCCGGAGGAATCCTGGCCTTCCAGGAGCCCTCATGGGTTCCTCTCCTCGCCTTTAGCGCACGCCTGCCACTTTGGTCCAAGGTCCTTTCTTCGATCCATGAGACATTCTTGCGTTCCGGGGTAAACCCTGAGATGGGACCCGCTCTTTATCGCATCTTTCAGGAGGTCGGTCTGCCTGCACCGAGCATGCATATGGAGATGCCCCTGGGGAGCGATGCAGACTTTGCGGGATTGATCTGTGGCCTTCTTGACAGCGTGCAACCGCTGGCCCACCAGCACAGCGTTTCCCTCGAAGTGCTTGGCGACTTCGACACGCTCCCGGACAGAATCCAGGCCGAGATAGCGGCGTCGAACACGATGGTCAGTTTCGTACCGATGGTGGGGGCTTGGTCACGCAAATCGATAGATGCTTGATCCCAGTCAACCCAGACAAAGAGATGCTTGTTGATGGACCCGCAAGTGAGTGTCGAATTCACGCCGCCAGCACAGACCGTTGGCGCGGACGACCAGGTAACCGCATACGGCTGGAAAGCGTTGGCCGGATCGGTGATTGGCTACTCGATGGACGGGTTCGACATGTTGATTCTCGGTTTCATGCTCCCTGTCATCTCCGCGGACCTGGCTTTGACAAAGACTCAGGCAGGCTCCCTTGTCACGTGGACGTTGGTCGGTGCGGTGGCGGGCGGACTCATTTTTGGGACCTTGAGTGACCACTTCGGCCGAATCCGGGTACTGACGTGGACCATTCTGGTTTTTGCTGCTTTCACAGGTCTTTGCGCCTTCGCGCGGGGCTATTGGGATCTTGTCGCTTATCGAATTATTGCTGGTCTTGGCCTGGGCGGCGAATTCGGAATCGGTATGGCGCTCGCCGCTGAGGCCTGGCCAGCCAGCAAGCGCGCCCGCGTCTCGTCCTATGTTGCGCTCGGATGGCAGTCTGGGGTGCTCTTGTCTGCGCTGGTTACCCCTATGTTGCTCCCTGTGATCGGGTGGCGTGGCATGTTCATGGTCGGCCTTTTGCCCGCGGTTGTAGCGTTTATCGTCCGCCGGACCCTCCATGAGCCGGAGATTTTCGTCAGGAAGCATGCAGCCAAGAACGAGAACTCGTTTCGCTTGCTAGTAAAGGATGGAAAGACATCTAGGACTACCCTTGGAATCGCCCTGGTGTGCTCGGTTCAAAACTTCTGCTATTACGGCATCTTGATCTGGATGCCCAGCTATCTCGCGAAGAGTCTCGGCTTCAGCCTCGCCAAGTCCGCGCTGTGGACCGCTACGACAGTTCTGGGTATGGTGTTCGGCATCTGGATGTTCGGCCAACTAGCTGACCGCATCGGGCGCAAGCCGATTTTCATCGTCTTTTCCATTGCCGCGGCAGCTACAGTTTTCTTGTATTCGCGGGTAACAGAGCCGACTGAGCTTCTTTGGGTAGGGGCAATCATGGGGATCTCTGTGAACCACATGGCGGGCGTCGGCGCACTCCTGTCGGAAGCGTATCCCACGGCAGCCCGTGCAACGGCGCAGAATGTTTTGTTCAACCTTGGCCGGGCAGTAGGAGCTCCCGGACCGCTCGTGGTCGGTGCCCTGGCCGCTAAATACTCGTTCCGCGCTGCGATCGCGCTGCTCGCGTCCGTTTTCCTCCTAGAGATCATTGCCACCGTGTTCCTAATCCCAGAGTTCAAGGGCAAAGAGCTCGAGTAGCCAACGCAACTGATCGTTGGAATGGATCATCGAGGCCTCTTGGTATTGTGCCAGAGTGACGGGCAGACCTTCCATAATCCCGATAAGGTAGGAGTTGCCGACAATTCGCCAACTGACCGTCAAGCTCGGCTTAGGTGTGTGATTGACGACCCGGGCATCCAAAATCATGCACCGACCCAAACGCGCTCGCATCGAATCACGCTAGGAGGAAGTGTTATGCAAGCTGCCGTTGTTCCCGCTGTGAGCAGTTCGTGGCAGGTCAAAGACGTTCCGCAACCTCAGCCCGGAC
>WNFC01007706.1_pt1 | contig 20480 bp, 23 predicted proteins | sample 5400541 | NCBI WGS metagenome assembly WNFC01 (sample SAMN13153342, study PRJNA577476) | soil metagenome | isolation source: 120 cm saprolite under Douglas fir tree site 2 hole 2 replicate 1 | place: USA:California | collected 2015-04-18
GGACGTCCTCGCTGACGATCAGCCCCCGCTCGCGAAAGTCCTTGGTCATCGGCGTTCGCGGGTACGGGGTGGGGTGCTGGATGTACGGGTAGTCCACGTACCGGCGCGCGAACTCCAGGTTCGCCTCGATCGATTCGCGTGTGTCGTCCGGATTCCCCACGATCAAACCGCCCACCACATACATCTTGTGCCGGTGAAGGTGGGTGATCGCCTGGATCGTAGTGCCGGCTGCCTCGCGACTGCCCTCGCGCCCGATGTTCTTGGCGCGCGCACGCAGGAACTCGAGATCGCGCTCGAGGATATTCTCGATCCCCAAAAATACGTAGCGGAATCCCGCTTGACGCATCACCGGCGCAAGGGTCGCGCCGTGGCTGGCGATGGCCGACGTCATCGCCTGCACGATGTACTCCAGGCCGTTGAGCCGAGCCGCAATGATGGCCCGGCATAACGCTTCGAACCGTCTGGCATTGAGCGTGATGTTGTCGTCGACCAGGAAGATGGTTTGCGCCCCATGGGCCTGCGCATCGCTGATGTCAGCCAGGACCCGATCGAAGGTATACGTGTGGAAATTGCGCCCGCGCATCTCGACGATCGAGCAGAAGCTGCAGTCGAACGTGCACCCTCGGGACGTCTCCACGACGTCCACCTGCCGGCCCACCATGGTATAGCCCGAGAGAACGCGGGCATCCCGATTGGGCGGCTTGATCTGACTGCCTTCCAAACCTGTTACGGGACGGTCGGGATTGTGGAGAAAGCCGCCATTCGCACCATAGGACAGACCCGGAATGTGCGCGTAGTCGGAATGCCCCTCGACCGCCCGGATCAGGTCACGGAAGGTCATCTCCCCTTCGCCCCGAACCAGGAAATCTGGCGCCTCAAGAACGCTCGTGTACGCCTCGGGCGCCAAACTCGGATCATAGCCACCCACGACGATCCGGATCTGCGGGCGGAGCGTGCGGAGTAACGCGATGAGCCTCAATGCGGTTCGTCGTTGGAAGGTCATCACTGACAGCCCGACCACATCGGGCTCGAGCTCTCGGACGAGGCGTTGCACCGTCTCTCGGACGCGCGACTGGACCAGAATCAAATCGGCGATGGCGACGCGATGGTGCGCATCGAGGTTCCCGGCGAGCGATGCGAGCGCGCCGTTGGGCATTCGAATCGCCAACGAGGGCATGTGCTCGAACGAGTCCGGCATGGAGAGCAGAAGCACTTGCATGGGACTTCTCCCCGGCAGGCAGTCAGATCCCGCTAGTCTCGGTCGCTTCGGCGCGTGACATCGCCGGCGGGCCTTGGCGACAATCCGAAATTCAGGCAGAGAAGCCTTGGGGCGCGAGCCTCCAAGCCTTCGCAAATTTGCTGGCAAACGTCTGGTAGCCGATGATGAACGTCAGCTCCACGATCTCTGCCTCGGTAAAATGTTCCCGCACCTGCGCCAGGCACTCTTCGGACATCTCGAGGTCGTCGCGGGTAGTCCGCTCACAAAAGTGGAGCGCGGCCCGCTCCCGCTCACTGAAGCGTGAGCTCGCTTGGAATGTCAGGACATCGGCGAGTTTCTCCGCCGGGACTCCCATCTTCACGCCGACGGCGTGACGGATGTCCATTCAGTACGGCACGCCGTACAGGGCGGCCACCTGGACATTGAGCAGGGCGCGAAGCGGAGCGTCGATCTTCCCGAACCACTCGATGGCGCCATAGAGACCCCCAATTCCAAGCATGAGCGGGAGCCGATGTGCCATGAGGCGCTCGGGAGTCGGCACCTGACCGAACATCCGCTCCCCGATCTTGAAAAATGTCCGAGTTAGCAGGCCGGGTCGTTTGATCTGCGCGATGTGTGCCATATGCACCTCCCGTGAACGATTGATGCGCCGGTTCGCCACGATGGTCCGAGAGCGCCGAGTGCGCCCTTAACGGCTCGGCGGAGCCGGGGGCCCCGCCGGTGCAGCCGGGACCCATATCCAGACATAGGCAACCGTTACGCCATCACCCTGCAAGTGGTAGCAGCCGCTGGTGTAGCAGACTTCCCGTTGTATCGAGGGCGCCACGGGGACCTGCGTCTGCGACTCGTAGACGGGCGCAGGTGCGTAGACCGGGTAACCGGGGTACGCCGCGTATGGATAGGCATAGTACGGATACGCGAACGCTGAGCCGACGAAGATCCCACCGACAAAGGCGGGGCCGAAACAGCAGCCAAAGCGATGGAACCCGTCGTGATGGAACCCACCGTGACGGAACCCGTCGTGATGGAACCCACCCTGAAAGCCACCGCCGGGCCCTCTCCCGGCAGAGACCGGAGCGGCGAGGGAAAGGGACAGCGTAGTTACGAGCACCAGACTGAGGATCTTCTTCATGACCGGCTCCTTCTCGACAGGAAGGTCAGCCCACCGACGCGGCTTACCGTTGCATTGTAACGCTCCGGTCGGTGCCATGGTTCCCGGTTCTTACCTTCTCGGGGGCCTCTTCGACCGCGAGAGTGACCGACCCTCGGCCGATTGATCGTCGGACAAGCCCACCCAGCGGGTCTTACCACCGATCTCCTGAGCGCTGGCCTCGCCACACGCCTCGGCACCCTGCCCCTCCTCGGCCAGATCCTGACCATCCTGCTGTTCGTCACCCGCAGCCTGGCACGAGCACCTCGTCTGGTGCGCGATCTTGCTCTTCCTACTGACTCGGGGGCAGGGGCCGACTGGATCGCGCACATCGCCCACACGCTCGTCGAGTCGGCACGTGTGAACATCACGCTTGGCAACGTCCGCGACTCGCGGGACATGGGCGTCTCTGCCCTCACGCGGCAGGCCCGCAGCGAACCAGTCGGCCCTCCCGGCCTGATAGCGGTGGACGTTAGTGAACCCGAGCGTGGCGAGCCGCGACGCGGCCCGTGCGCTCGTGTCGCACTGGTAGTCATGGCAGTAGGAAATGACGGGACTGCGCGAGCCGAGCCGCTTTGCGGCCGCTCGATCCAGGTTCTTCAGCGGGATGTTGATCGCACCGGGAAGGTGTTCCGCGTCGTATTCCCTCGCTCCGAGGACATCAACCAGTTGAGTGCCCTGGTGGACGAGTTGCTGGACGGCGTGACGGTCGATCCGAACTCTTCAGGGATGCGCGAAAGCCGAGACGATCTACGGCCTCGATCACACCCTTCAGCCCTTCCAGGGCCTTCTTGACCCCACGGGGCAGGCACCTCAGGTCATCCCATCCACCGCGAGGACCGCCGTCGAAGCAGATGCTAGTGCGGGATCGGCACCCACCAGCAGCCCGAGGAGCAGCACCAGGACAGACGCCCTTCGGCTCATCGGGTCCCTCCCATGTTGTGGCCGGCGTGGGGCTGGTCGCCGCTCATGACGTGCGCCAGCAGGTCGGAGGTGAATTCGGGGAACCGGTCGAGCCCGATGGCCGTGGCGACGACGAGGCTCGCCAGGATCAGATTCGGTGTTTTTCCAGGGGCTTCGGCGCTCCGGCAAGGTATTCCTTCCGACCTGCGGCAAGACTGTGGGTAGAGTCACACCCTGGACCTAAGGTCCAATAGCCACCCGGGATCTCGAAGCCTAGACTGGGCGGCAACGATGGGGATCCGGCGCAGCCACGGGAAGAACAAGAAGAGCAACCGGCCCACCGACGCTACCACCGTCGAGCGGCAGGACATCCTGCGCCGGGCGGCCAACGTGCGCAGCCGATTCGACAGCACGCGCCGCGGGCCCGGAGCGGGAACGGAGGGTACGGCCGGCGACACCGCCCCGACCCACGATGCACCCTCCGTCCCGAGGGCCCCCGCTGCGCCTACCGGAACGTGACCCGTTGGTGACGGCGGCAAGGGATCCTCTGATGGCGCCCCCCGAACCTCAAAGTCGAGCTTCGTTCTGGGTGGGCGGCATCCTGATCCTGCTGAGCTTCGGCATCTATCCGGCGTATCCCCTGGTGCCCTTCCTGCCGATCTCGCTCTGGCAGAAGGGGGGAGTCGGGATCGCGTTGGTGACAATGAGCTGGGCGATGTTCTTGGCGGGGGCCGCGCTCGCGGGCAAGAAAGGCGTGGCTTACCTCAAGCGCCGCCTGTTCTCACAGAGGGCGCCGGCATAGTCGCCGCTCACTTCTTGTACAGCTCGTAGACCACCCCCACTCCCGCGATCCCTCTCTCCCGATCGGTGTCTTCTCGAGGGTCGCGACTCGTTCGCGGAATTGCGTGCGTCTCGATCTGCTTGGTCCGCAGCTTCGCCATGAGGTCGGGGAAGGACGACGTGCGGATGATCGTGTTGAACTGGCTCCGGTAGTTCGACACCAGGCTCACCCCGTCCAGAACCACGTCGTACACCACCCACCGCGAGTCGCGCTTGCGCAGGCGGTAGTCGATGGGGATCTCCAGTAGCCGGTTGGTCGTGATGCGGGATCGCACCTGCGCGTACGGGTCGCCGACCGACTCTCCCGCGAAGGTGATGGTCTCCCCGGCGTAGTTCTCGATGGTCGTCAGATACGAGCGCTCGAGGAGGTCCGTGAAGAGGCGGACGAACTCCTCCCGCTCCGTGACCGAGCGATCCTTCCAATGCCGGGCCAGGGTCAAACGAGCCATCTCGTCGAAGTCGAACAGCCCCTGGGCGATCCGCCGGATCTCAGCCCGCCGCTGGCTACCGCCGCTCGCACCCGGGTACGGGGCCTGGACGATGGTCAGCACGCGAGAAACGGACGCCCGCACGACCTCGAGGGGCCCGATCTGCTCGGCCGCGACCTTCGGTTGCGCGCCGGCAGGTCGCGCGTCGATCGCGAGCGCCGCCACCGTCAAAATCCCGAGTACCACCCGGCAAGAGGGCTTCATCCAATCACTCTAGGGGAAGCGCTCGGCCCCGCCTATTGGACCTTGGTCGAACATCCGTGTCGCGCCGGACGCGTTGGACCAACGTCCACTAGGCGGGCCCTCAACCGCCTGCTACCGTCACGGCTAGAGAATCGACACGGGAGGAATCCATGCATTTCATACTGTTCATCGTGATCGGGTTGATCGCAGGCGCGCTGGCGGGACGTGTGGTCAGCGGCCACGGGTACGGCCTACTGGGAGACATCGTGGTCGGGGTCGTCGGCGCCTTCGTGGGCGGCTGGGTCTTCGCCGCTTTCCTCGGCGTCGGGGGCGGAGGCTTCTTCATCAGCCTCTTCATGGCATTCGTCGGGGCGCTGGCCCTGCTCTGGCTGCTCCGGCTGCTCGTCCCGGGCCGGGCCTAGAGTACTTCGGCGAAACTGATCACCACCCCCTGGGGATCCGAGATCTCGAAGTAGCGCTCGCCCCACTCGGCATCCCTGGGCGCGGTGGGTCGGAGCCCTCTTTCCACGAAATGCCGGTGGAGGGCGTCTACCCCGCGAACCCGAAGGATGATCCGACTCCAGGGATTGGCGCCGCCGGTTGGCTCCTGCCGAAGGTTGATGACACTCTCGCCGGCCCGCAAGCTCGTGAAGGAGGCACCGGGCCCTCCGTACGATACGGAGAGTCCGAGCGCTTCATAGAAGGCGACCGAGTCGGCCATCTCGACGACCGCCACCGTCACGGCGCTGATATGCTCGATGGACCACATCGCAGGGTTCTCCCCTTTCCGCTCGCGCTCACTCTAGCCTTCACCAGGCCGCTCGCCCATTGGACCTAGGCCCCATAGATACGCGGGTTGATCGTGACTTAGACTTTCCTGATGGGACCGTCGCCCTCGGCGCGGTCAGAAAAGGAGCTCCGATGATGAACCGACTGGGATTGGTCTTGGCGTGCGCGTTCATGCTCACGCTGCTCGCATCCGGATTCGCCCTCGCCGCCGACGACTCGAAGGTGAAGGCCGCCACCGAGCAGGTCGAGCGCGGGGCGAAGAAGATCCCCGACGGCAAGATCGGGGAAGGCGTTGGAGAGACGGCCAAGGGCATCGGCAACACGGTCACCGACGACGCCAAGGACGGCGCGGTCAGCTTCGGCCACAGCGTCAAGGGGTTCTTCGCGAACCTCTTCTCGAAGTGACGCCCGTGATCCGGGTGCTGGGGCTCCTCCTGGCCGCGGCCCTCTCGAGGGTCGGAGCCCTGCCCGAAATCCTCTGCGGCTGTACGGACGTGCTGAAGAACTTCGCCTGAGGACTAGGCGCGTCGCACCGTCGGGTTCTGCAGCTCGAGGAGATCGTGCGCGCGGACCGCGATGGCGCTCTTCACCTCGGGCTGCGCGGGCACGATGTAGAAGCGCCCATCGCGGATCCCCCGGACGACCTGCTCCGCCACCTCGGAGGGCGGATAGCCGCCGGCCAGCCGGTCACCCAGGCTCTGCCCGAAGGCCTGCGCCATCGGCCCCGCCTTGCCTTCCTCGGCGAGCGCCTCCGGCCGGTTGCGCGACGACCGCATGATGTTCGTGTCGATCAGCCCGGGGCAGACCACCGACACCCCGATCGGAGAGCCGGTGACCTGGGCCTCCTTGTACATGGACTCCGACAGCGCGACCACGCCGTGCTTGGTCACGTCGTACACCGACATGAACGGAGACGTGGTGAGCCCCGCCATCGACGCGGTGTTGACGATGTGCCCCTCGTCGCCCCCGGCGAGCATGCGGGGCAGGAAGGCGCGCACCCCGTGGATCACGCCCCACAGGTTCACGTCGATGACCCACTGCCAGTCCGCCAGCGTGTGCTCTTGCACCGCGCCGATCACGGCCACCCCCGCGTTGTTGCAGAGCACGTGCGTCGCGCCGAAGGCGGCGTAGGTCTCGCGGGCCAGGCGCTCCACGTCGTCGGGCCTGGAGACGTCCACCCGCAGATCCCGGGTCGCGGGCGCCTTCTGCCGCACCGCCGCCGCGGCGGTCGCGAGCGGTCCGGCCTCGATATCGGCCATCACCACCTTCATGCCCTCGGACGCGAAGCGCTCCGCGAGCGCGAGCCCGATCCCGCTCGCCGCGCCGGTGACCACCGCCACCTTTCCTTGGAGATTCTTCACGGGTGCCCTCCCCTGCCCGCCGACAAGCCGGCCGACGCGGCGAGCTCCGACCACAGGCGGGCCAGATCGTCCGGCCTCACCGGCTCCTGGTCCGTCCGCGCGGTGATCCGCGCATGGAGCGCCCGGCGGACGTACGCCCGGTACGGCGCGGGCAACGTCATGAGCAGCGCGACGAACGCATCCTGCAACTCGGGCGGCCAGCGTCGCTCGTGGGCGTCGCGGGCCGCGCCGAAGTCGAACGGGCCGAGCGGGCCGGCGGCGGCGCGGCACTCAGCCCGCAGCGCACTCGTCGCCGCCGGGTCGATGGCGCCGTCCGCCATCACCACGCCGTACGCCGCGCGCGCGTGCGCCAGCGTCACGAGGCCGGCCTCCACGTCGGCGGCCACCGCCTCGACCGGGCGCTCCAGCGGATCGCCGTTCCCGCCGCCGCCGGGCGTCCGCATGCTCAGCACGTCGCCCGGCTCCAGCGCGAGCAGGTCGATCTTCGGCAGCGCGCGCTCGCCCGGCGTCCCCGGGTTGAGCACGGCGCGGCCGGTGACCCCGGCGCGGCCGCCGGCCACGCCCCAGGGGGCGAAGCGAAGCCGCTCCATCCCGCGTGCGGTGACCTGTCCCTCGGGCCGGAACACCTGCATGTCGAGCCGCACCGCGTGCCCGCCGCGCCAGCGCCCCGGACCGGCGGAGTCGGCGACGAGATGGAAGCGCCGGATGAGGATGGCGGGCACCTCGACCTCGAGGGTCTCCACCGGGGTGGTCTTGAGGAAGCCGAGCGAGGCGTCGCAGCCGTTGATCCCGTCGCGCCCGGGCCGCCCGCCGCCACCGCCGATCATCGGCTCGATCACGGTCACGTGGCGCCGGCCCGCCTCGAGGTCCGGCAGCGCGAGCGCGACCATGCACCCCTGGCCGCCGCTCGCGGCCGGGATCTCATGAGGCAGGGCTCGGGCCAGCGCGCCCAGCACCGCGTCGTAGACGCGCAGCACGGTCGCGTAGCGCACGCCGCAGGCCGCGGGGAACTGCGGGTTCACCACCGATCCGACCGGCAGCGTCATCCGGATCGGCCGGAGCACGCCCGCGTTCAGCGGGATGCCGGGATCCTTGGTGATGAAGTAGTTGAACAGCGCGATCGCCATGAACGGGTGGGCGCGCCCCCCGGTCGGGACGTTGAGGGCGGAGCCCACCTGCACGTCGCTGCCGGTGAAATCCAGGTGGATCTCGCCGTCGCCCACCGTCATCGCGACCTTCAACCGGATCGGGATGTCGGAGACCACGTCGTCCTCGATGAAGTCGCAGAACTCGTAGCGGCCGCGGGGCATCCGCCGGATCAGCGCTTCGACCTTCCGCGCGGTGTAGTCGATGAGATCGTCCATGCCCTTCAGGACGGTGTCGACGCCGAAGCGGGTGATCAGCGAGTGCACCCGCCGCTCGCCGGTCACCAGGCCGGCCACCAGAGCCTGGAGATCGCCCCAGTTCTGCTCGGGGATGCGGCAGTTGGCCAGGATCACGTCGAGGAGGTCCCGGTTCGGCGCGCCGCGCACGAACAGCTTCTTCGGCGGCAGGCGGAGCCCCTCCTGGAAGATCTCGGTCGCCCGCGGCGAGATGCTGGCCGGCACCAGCCCGCCGATGTCCGAGCAGTGGAGGAAGCCGGCGCCGTGGCCCACGAGCCGCCCCTCCCAGAAGATCGGGCGCACCAGGTGCAGGTCGGGCAGATGAGTCGCGGCGGCCGCGGAGCCGTAGGGATCATTCGTGATCACCACGTCGCCCGGCTCGAGCGGGCCCACCGCCTCGAGCGTCCGCGCGTAGTTGATCCCGGCCATGCTCGCCACGCCGAGCTCGACCGGATAGGCGAAGAAGTCCCCGGCCGGAGTGATGAGGCCGCAGGTGAAGTCGGCGGTCTCCTTCACGAACGTGGTGTGCGCGGTGCGCTCCACCGCGTAGGCCATGTCCTCCACCGCGCCGTGCAGGTAGTTCCGGAGGAGCTCGAGGGTCAGGGCATCGAGACGCATGACGCCTCCCGTCGAATGAGGAGATTGCCGAACCGATCGACCATCGCGACGTCGCCGGCCGGGACGAGCACGGTGGTGTCCGCCTGCTCGACGATGGCCGGGCCGACCACGCGATCGCCCCCGCCCAGGCTCGCGCGCTCGTAGACCTGGGCCTGGGCGGGGCGGCCGTCGAGCCAGACCCGGCGGACGCCCGTCGGCACGGCCCCGGTGCCGGCGGCCACCTCGACGAGCGGGATCCGTGGCCTCACGCCGCGGAGCTGGACCCGGAGATTCACCACCTCGACCGGGGCGTGGGGATCGGCGTGGCCGAACACGCGCTCGTGCGCCCGGTGGAACGCCTCGAGCAGCCGGCGTCGCTCGTCCGCCGCGAGCCACTCCGGCTCGACCGGCACCTCGATCTCGTAGGACTGGCCAACGTAGCGCATGTCCGCGCCGTGCCGGAAGGCGACGCTCTCGACCGCGATGCGGTGCTCGTCGACCCACGCGAGCAGCAGGGCCTCGAGCGCCCGCTGCCCCCGGGCGAGTGTGGGCAGATCGAGCGCGTCGAGACGGTCGTGCACCGTGCGCACCGCGTCGTTCAGGATGTCGGTGGTGATGGCGCCGAGGGCGCAGAGCGTCCCCGGCGACCGGGGCACGAAGACGGTGGGGATGCCCACGTCCCGCGCGAGGAGGCTCCCGACCAGCGGGCCCGCTCCGCCGAAGGCCACCAGCGCGAAGTCGCGCGGGTCGACGCCGGCGCGCGAGAGCATCTTGGTGAACGCGGCGTACATGTTCGACACCGCCACCCGCACCACGCTCTCCGCCGCCTCGTGCAGGCTCATGCCGAGCCGATCCGCGAAGCGCTGGACCGCTTCCTCGCCGAGCGTGCGGTCGAGGCGCATCCGCCCGCCCAGGAAGCGATCGGGGTCGAGGAAGCCGCACACCAGGAAGGCGTCGGAGAGCGTGGCGTCCTTGCCGCCGCGGCCGTAGCAGGCCGGGCCCGGACTGGCGCCCGTGCTCTGGGGACCCACCTTGGGCACGCCGACCTCGTCGACCCAGGCGACCGAGCCGCCCCCCGCCCCGATGGCGGTGACCCCCACCACCGGCATCATCACCGGGATGCCTCCGATGTGCTCCGCGGTGCTGTAGCGTGGGCGCCCGTCCTCCACCACCGCGATATCCGCGCTCGTTCCGCCCACGTCGAGCGTGATCAGGTTCCCGAGGCCGGCCGCGGCGGCGATGTAGGCCGCCCCGATCACCCCGGACGCCGGGCCGGACAGGAGGGTCGACACCGTCTGGACCCGGGCCGCCGCCACCGGCATGATGCCGCCGTTGGACTTGGTCACGTAGGGGACCGCGGGCACCGCGCGCGCGGTCAGCGCCGCCTCGAAGCCCTCGAGGTACCGGCGCACCTTCGGCTGCACGTAGGCGTTCATCACCGAGAGCGCGGTGCGCTCGTACTCGCGCGCTTCCGGCCACACCTCGTGCGAGGCGCTCACCGGCACGCCGGGCGCCGCGGTCTCGGCCAGGGCTCGCGCCCGGCGCTCGTGGGACGGATCGCGGTAGGCGTGGATGAAGCTGATGACGAGTCCCTCGACGCCCTGCTCGGCCAGCCGCCGGGCCGCCTCGGTCACGGTGGGCTCGTCCAGCGCGGTATCCACCTGGCCGCCGGCCCGGAGGCGCTCGCGGACTTCGGCGACCCGCGCTCGCGGGATCAGCGGCTCCGGGCGGCCGCCATAGAGATCGAGCGGGTTCGGCAGGCGGAGGCGCTGGATCTCGAGGATGTCCCGGAATCCCTCGGTCACCAGGAGGCCGAGCCGCGCGCCGGTGCGCTGGATGAGCGTGTTCACCGCGATCGTGGTGCCGTGGACCACCACGTCGATGGCGCCCAGATCGATGCCGTGCTCACCCGCCAGGCGGTCGAGGCCATCCTCGACGGCCCGGGCGAAATCCGGCGGAGTCGACGCCACCTTCAGACCGGTGACGTGGTGAGTCGTGGTGTCGTAGAGCGTGAAATCGGTGAAGGTTCCGCCGATGTCGATGCCGAGCCAGTAACGCCCCATCCCGTGCGATTCTCCTCCCGGACCTGCCCGCCGGCGGACCGCGCGGGCCCGAGCAGGATAGCGGGACCCCGGGGGCCCGGCAAGGGGCCGGCTCAGGGCCGGCCGTGCATCGCCGCCAGCGCCTCGTCGTGGAGCAGCCCGTTGCTGGCGAACACGGTGCTGCCGTAGATCCCCGCGTGCCCGTCGAGGTCGGTGAGCCGCCCACCGGCTTCCTCGACGATCACCTTGATCGCGGCCACGTCCCACGCCTTCACCGTGGTGGAGAGCGCGATCTCCCCCTGGCCCTCGGCGACCCAGAGATAGGCCGAATAATCCCCGAAGCCGCGCTGCACCTGGGTGCGGTCGACCAGGTTCAGGAACCCGTCCCAGTACCGGCTCCGGCGCAGGAAGTTCAGCGAGGAGTGCACCATCAGCGCACGATCGAGCGCGTCCACCGGCGAGACGCGGATGCGCTCGCCGTCCCGGTACGCCCCCTCCCCGCGCCACGCGGTGTGCAGCACGCCGGTGACGGGCTGGAAGATGGCGCCCGCGGTGACCACGCCGTCCTCCTCGAGCCCGATCAGCACCGCCCAGGTCGGGATGCGCCGCACGAAGTTCCGGGTGCCGTCGATCGGGTCGATGATGAAGCGGCGAGCCCGCGGCCCGGCCTCCCCCAGCTCCTCGCCGAGCACGCCGTGATCGGGGCAACGCCCGCGCAGCACGCCCACGATCGCCCGCTCTGCCTCGCGATCGGCCTCGGTCACCGGCGATCGGTCGGCCTTGAGCGTCACCTCGAACCCGCGCCGGTAGTGCTCGAGGGCGACCGCGCCGCCGGCGCGCGCCGCCTCCACCATGGCCTCGAGTCGCGGATCCACGGCGAGAGCTTACCTGGCCTCGAGTCGCGGATCCACGGCGAGAGCTTACCGCTCTCTGCTTCGGGTCATTCTATGACCTGATCCGCTTGCAGGAGGACCGACGGTGGGATCGTGAGGCCGAGCGTCTTCGCCGTCTTGAGATTGATCACGAACTCGAACTTGGTCGGCTGCTCGACCGGCAGGTCGGCGGGCTTGGCGCCCTTGAGGATCTTGTCGACGTACGTGGCCGCGCGCCGCCACAAGTCGTGAAAATCAGTCCCGTAGGACATCAGAAACCCATCTTCCGCCCATCGTCGCACGGTGCCGATCACCGGTAGCCGGTTCTTCATCGCGAACTCTGCGATCCGTTTGCGGTGAGACGCGATGGCCGGTTCGGCAATGACGAGCAGAGCCCCGGTGCGGCGCTCCTTCACGATCGTGGCAAAGGCGCGCTCGATGTCGGAAGGCTCAGGTCCCTTGACCTCCACCGGAAGGACCGTCAGGCCCAGTGAGCGGGCGGTGGTCTGGACAGCCGCCAATTGGAGCAAGGCCTCGGAACTGCCCGGATCGAAGAAGACCGCGACAAGAGATGCCGATGGGACAACCTCCTTGAGTAGCTCGAGCCGCTTGGGGACCAAATCGGCGTGAACGTCCGAAAGCCCGGTGATGTTCCCGCCGGGGCGCGCCAGGCTCGCGACAAGCCCCTCGCGAACGGGATCGGGGGCGACCGTGAAAACGATTGGGATCACGCTGGGAAGCTTCTTCGGCTGGAGCCACGCACCATAGACGACCAGGATGTCGATCTTGAGACGGAGGAGCTCCGCGGCCAGCTCGGGGAGCCTTTCAGAGTGTCCTGCGGCATGGCGTTGCTCGATCGCGAGGTTTTGACCCTCGACATAGCCCAACTTGCGCAGCCCGTCCCGAAACGCGCCGACCCAACTCCGGTCAAACTCAACCTGGCTCACGGAGAGATAACCGATCCGGTACACCTTCCCCGCCTGCTGCGCGTCGGCGGCGAGCGGCGCGCCGAGGAGGCCGAGGGCGACGGTGGCCGCGAACGCAGCGCGTATGATCCTCATGCTGCGAGATCTTCTGCCAGCCGTCGATCTTCCGCAACTAGGGTCCAGATCGAAGCGGATCGCTCACGGGCCGGACGATGGGTGATCGCGCTATGCTGTGGCGCCCCCACTCCGGTGGCAGCCGCTACTCTCAAGAGGAGAATTCCCATGACCGTGCCCGTTACTCCGGCCAACGAAAACCGCCGCTTCCCGCTCCTCACCGAAGCCACCATGACACCGCGCCAGCGGGAGAGCTACCAGAAGATCGTCTCCGGCCCGCGCAAGGGGGCGAGCGGTCCGTTCAACGCCCTGCTCCGCAGTCCCGAGGTGGCCGACCGGGTGCAGATGGTGGGCGAGTACGTCCGCTTTCAGACCAGCGCACCGCCGGCTGGCCCTCGCCGCCGGCCTGCCCGATGCCATCATCGACGCGATCGCGGAGGGGCGGCGCCCGGCCGCGATGAGCGACGACCAGCGCGTCGTGTACGACTTCTGCTCCGAGCTCTTCCGGGACCGGGCGGTCAGCGACGCTGCGTTCAAGGCGGTCGCCGACCGCTTCGGCGACCAGGGCGTCATCGACCTGATCGCCGCCGCCGGGTACTACTCCATCGTCTCGATGGTGCTGAACGTCGACCGCTACCCGCTGCCCGTCGGCGAGGAGCCCCCGCTCAAGCCCCTCTGACCCGTCGCGCACTGCTCCTTGACATGGCCGCCGGGCTCTCGTACCTTCCCTGGCCGTCAGGGACTTTAGCGATCACCAGAAAGTCCCTTGTCATGATGCTCGGGGTCCCTCGAGGGAGAGGTGATGGGTGGCGCCAGACGTCCCCAGCCGTTTCGTGCGGGAGCCGTCGGAGTCCGAGCGCGCGGAGCTGATCCGGGTCCGCGAGGCCGGGCCGGCGGCGACCCGGGGGCGAGCCGCCATCGTCCTTCTCTCCGCGATGCGCGCGTCGGTGTCCGAGATCGTGCAGCGCCTCGGGCTGTCCCGCCCCACCGTCACCCACTGGCTACGCCGGTTCGATCGGGCGGGCGTCGCCGGCCTGCTGGATCGCCCTCGCTCCGGGCGACCGGCCAAGATCTCCTCCGAGGCCCTGCGTCACATCACCATGGTCGTGAGCGCCCGGCCCCGGGATCTGGGCATCCAGGGGACGCGATGGAGTCTGGCGAGGCTGCGACGATATCTCGTCCAGACCGGCACCGTGCCCGCGCTGTCGCAGGAGTTGCTGCGGATCACCCTGAAGCGGGCCGGGCTCAGTCTCATGAGCACCCGCAGAGGACAGATCCAGAAGGGAGTCACCACGATGATTCCGGGCGCCTTTGAGTACCACGCTCCCAGCTCGCTGGGCGAGGCCACCGCGCTCCTCGCGAAGCTCGGCGACGACGCCAAGGTCCTCTCGGGGGGTCAGAGCCTGATCCCGCTGATGAAGCTCCGGCTCGCCGCCCCCCACCACCTGGTCGACATCAACGGCCTGCCCGGGCTCGCCTACGTGCGCGAGGACGGCGGGGCGCTCCGCATCGGCGGGCTCACCCGCGAGGCCGACCTCGAGGAGTCGGACGTGGTCCGCAGCCGCTACCCGCTCCTGTTCGACACGTGTCGGGTGATCGCGGATCCGATCGTGCGCAACCTGGCCACCGTCGGCGGCAACCTCGCCCACGGTGACCCCGCCAACGACCACCCCGCGACGATGCTGGCCTTCGGCGCCGAGGTGGTCGCGGTCGGCACCGCGGGCGAGCGCAAGATCCCCATCGGCTCGTTCTTCACCGGGCCCTTCAGCACCGCGCTCCGGCCCGACGAGATCGTGGTGGAGATCCGGGTGCCCAGCCCGAAGCCGGGCAGCGGCGGCGCCTACGTGAAGATGGAGCGCAAGGTGGGCGATTTCGCCACCGCGGCGGTCGCGGTGCAGCTCACCCTGAGCGGCGGGGTTTGCCAGGAGGTCGGTATCGGCCTCACCAACGTGGGATCGGTGCCGATCAAGGCGGTTAAGGCGGAGGCCGCGCTGCGGGGAAAGCGGCCCGACGAGGCCACGATCAAGCAGGCGTCCCAGCTCGCGGCGGAGGCGGCCGACCCGTCCGCGGACCTGCGCGGCTCCGTCGAGTACAAGAAGGACCTGGTGCGGGTATTGACAGCCCGTGCGCTCCGCAAGGCGATCGAGCGCGCGCAGAAAGGGGCCTGAGATGCTGGTCAAGGTCGCGATCAACGGCGAGAAGCACGAGGCGGAGGTGGAGCCGCGCCTCCTCCTGGTGCACCTGATCCGGGAGAACCTGCGCCTCACCGGCACCCACATCGGCTGCGACACGAGCCACTGCGGGGCGTGCACCGTGCTGCTCGACGGGCGGCCGGTGAAGTCCTGCACCCTCTTCGCGGTGCAGGCCCACGGGCGCGAGATCACCACGGTGGAGGGACTCGAGCAGGACGGCAAGCTCCATCCGTTGCAGGAAAGCTTCATGGCCGAGCACGGGCTCCAGTGCGGCTACTGCACACCGGGGATGCTGATGACCAGCGTGGCCTTCCTCAAGAAGCACCCCAAGCCCACCGAGGACGAGATCCGCTGGGGCATCTCGGGCAACCTCTGTCGCTGCACCGGCTACGTGAACATCGTGAAGGCCATCCAGCACGCGGCGGCCACGATCCAGGGAGGCGCATGATGGCACTGAGGACGACGCCCGAAGTCGGCGGGATGGGGCACTCCATCAAGCGGAAGGAGGACCCCCGCTTTATCCGCGGCAAGGGCACCTACGTCGACGACGTGGTGCTCCCCGGCATGCTCTACCTCGACATCGTGCGGAGCCCCTTCGCCCACGCCAAGATCAAGAAGATCGACAGCACGAAGGCGCTCGCCATCCCGGGTGTCCTGGCCGTGATCACCGGCCAGGACCTGGCCAAGTACAACCTGCACTGGATGCCGACGCTGATGTCGGACACCCAGATGGTGCTGCCGGTGGAGAAGGTGATGTACCAGGCGCAAGAAGTGGCCGCGGTGCTGGCCACCACCCGCTACGGGGCCGCCGACGGGGTGGCCGCGGTGGAGGTCGAGTACGAGCCGCTGCCGGTGGTGGTCGATCCGAAGAAGGCGCTCGAGCCGGGCGCCCCGGTGCTCCGCACCGACAAGAAGGACAAGAAGGACAACCACATCTGGCACTGGGAGTGGGGCAACCGGGCCGAGACCGACCGGGCCTTCACCGAGGCCGACGTCACGGTCAAGCAGGACATCTACATCCCGCGCATCCACGTTGCCTCGATCGAGACCTGCGGCTGCGTGGCCCACTGGGACAAGGTGCAGGACAAGCTCACGGTGTGGATGACCACCCAGGCGCCCCACGCGATCCGCACCGTGTTCGCGCTGGTCGCTGGCCACGTGGGCCTGGAGGAGCACAAGATCCGCATCATCTCGCCCGACATCGGCGGGGGCTTCGGGGGCAAGGTGCCGGTCTACCCGGGCTACGTCATCGCGGTGGCCGCCTCCGTGCTCACCGGCAAGCCGGTGAAGTGGATCGAGGACCGCATGGAGAACCTCCAGGCGGACTCGTTCGCCCGCGACTACCACATCACCGCGGAGCTGGCCGCCAAGAAGGACGGCACGCTGACCGCGCTGCGCATCAAGACCCTGGCCGACCACGGCTACACCGACGCGGCGGCGAACCCCTCCAAGTTCCCGGCCGGACTGTTCCACGTCTGCACCGGCTCCTACGATCTGAAGGCCGCCCACGTCGAGGTGGACGGGGTCTACACCAACAAGCCGCCGGGCGGGATCGCCTATCGCTGCTCCTTCCGGGTCACCGAGGCGGTGCACACCATCGAGCGCATGACCGACTTGATGGCGCACCAGCTCGGCATGGATCCGGCCGAGTTCCGGATCAAGAACTTCATCAAGCCGGAGCAGTTCCCCTACAAGTCGGCGCTCGGCTGGGAGTACGACAGCGGCAACTACGCGGGTGCCCTGCGGAAGGCCATGGACACCATCGGCTACGCCGATCTCCGACGCGAGCAGGTGGAGAAGCGGCAGCGAGGGGAGCTGATGGGCATCGGCATCTCGAGCTTCACCGAGATCGTGGGTGCGGGCCCCTCCAAGCACTTCGACATTCTCGGGCTCAAGATGTTCGACAGCTGCGAGATCCGTATCCATCCTACCGGCAAGGCCATCGCCCGCTTCGGCACCAAGTCGCAGGGCCAGGGGCACGAGACGACCTACGCCCAGATCCTGGCCGAGGAGCTGGGCATCCCGGCCAAGGACATCAAGGTCGAGGAGGGCGACACCGACACCGCGCCCTACGGGCTCGGCACCTATGCGAGCCGCTCCACCCCGGTGGCGGGCGCCGCGGCCGCCGTCGCTGCGCGCAAGATCCAGGACAAGGCGCGCAAGATCGCCGCGCACCTGCTCGAGGCCGCGCCGGAAGACCTGGTGTGGGAGCCGGGCAAGTTCTCGGTGAAGGGCGCGCCCGACCGGTCCAAGACGATCCAGGAGATCGCGTTCGCGGCCTACACCAATCACCCGCAGGGGATGGAGGCCGGCCTCGAGGCGGTCAGCTACTACGATCCGCCGAATCTCACCTACCCGTTCGGCAGCTACATCTGCGTGGTCGACATCGACAAGGGCACCGGCGAGGTGAAGGTGCGCCGCTTCGTGGCCATCGACGACTGCGGCAACATCATCAACCCGATGATCGTCCAGGGGCAGGTGCACGGCGGGCTCAGCATGGGGTTCGCCCCCGCCCTCTACGAGGAGATCTCCTACGACGAGATCGGCAACGTCCAGGGCGGCAGCTTCATCGACTATCTCGTGCCCACCGCGGTGGAGACCCCGAAGTGGGAGACCGGCCACACCATCACCCCGTCGCCGCATCACCCCCTGGGCGCCAAGGGCGTGGGCGAGTCCGCCACCGTCGGCGCCCCCGCCGCCATCGCCAACGCGGTGGTCGACGCCCTCTGGCACCTGGGCGTCAGACACGTCGACATCCCCATCACCCCGCCCAAGATCTGGCGCCTCCTCCGCGACAACGGCGTCACCGAGTAAAGGCGGAAACGTACGAAGGCAACGAAAGCGATGAACCAGACCGTGAAGCGATCGACAGGCGCAAAGCGATCGATAAGGGTGGTGGGGGGGCTTGGGGGAGGAGCGGCGCCGCTCCCTCCCAATCAGAACAAGCAGTCACGGCAGCAGCCCAAGCGGCAAAGCCCCGACCGCCAAACCACCACCCCATACCCGGCGGACCGCCCGCCGCGCGAGGCCGCGCGTGCCTGAAGACCTGCTGACGCTCGCCGCCGAGCTACGCAAGCGGGGCGAGCCCTTCGCCCTCGCCACCGTGGTGCGCTGCGAGCGGCCGACCTCGGCGAAGCCGGGCGCGAAGGCGCTGATCCGGCCCGACGGCCGCGTCGTGGGCTGGGTCGGCGGCGCGTGCGCGGAGCCGGTGGTGGCCCGCGAGGCGCAGGCCTCGCTGCGAGATGGTCAACCGCGTCTCGTGGTCCTGGTCGGCGACGGCGGGCGCGATCCGGCCCGCACCGAGGGGATCGTGCACTTCCCGATGACGTGCCACAGCGGCGGTACGCTGGAGATCTACGTGGAGCCCTTCCTGCCGAAGGCGTTGCTGGTGCTGGTGGGCCACGGGCCCGTCATCGAGACCCTCGCCACCCTCGGGGAGACCGCGGGGCACGCGGTGAGCGTGCTGCCCGGGGACACGGTGGCGGAGGCCCTGCGCGGGCTCTCGCTCGGGCCGAGCACCGCGGTCGTGGTGGCCACCCACGGCGACGACGATGAGCAGGCCCTGACGCGAGTGCTCGCCACGCCCGCGGGCTACGTGAGCCTGGTGGCGAGCCGCAAGCGCGCGGGCGCCATCGTGGAGACGCTCCGCCACCGCGGCGTGCCGGCCGAGCAGCTCGCGCGGCTCAAGGCCCCCGCCGGTCTCGACATCGGCGCGATCACGCCCGAGGAGATCGCGGTGAGCATCCTGGCCGAGATCATCCAGGCGCGGCATCATCGTGCCGCCGAGCCGGTGGTGGCCGCCGGGATCGAGGCGGGCGCGCTCGCGGAGGCGCCGGCCCTCGCAGAGGCCAAGGACCCGATCTGCGGCATGACCGTCGAGGTCGCCACCGCCCGTCACCAGTCCGACTGGGCGGGCCGCTCGGTCTACTTCTGCTGCCGCCACTGCAAGGAGACCTTCGACGCCGAGCCCGCGCGCTACGCGGCGGCGCTCGCCGGCTGAGACCCCCTCGCTCGCGGCGGCCCCGCGTCCGGCGTGGAGGGCAGCAACAAGTTCGGTGGCCAAGCCCTGGAGCCCAGCTCGCGTAAGCGGTCCTGAAAGGCCTTCCACCAGGCGAGTCGGGCAGGGTCAGGCAAGCCGTAGTCCAACAGGCCGATCCTCCAGACCTTCCCCGGCGGCTGCGCCTCCGCGGCGAGCGGCGCGGCGAGGAGGCTGCCAGCAAGCGTGCCGATGAACGCCCGCCGCTTCATTACTCGGTCACGTGATCCGCCCGCTGCAGGACCTCTTGGGGGATCACCAGCCCGAGCGTCCGCGCGGTCCGGAGGTTGAGGATCAGCTCGAACTTCGAGGGCTGCTCCATCGGGAGATCGGTGGCGCGGGCGCCCTTGAGGATCCGGTCCACGAAGTAGGCGGCGCGCCGGTGCATCTCAGGATAGCTCGGTCCGAAGGACATCAGCCCTCCGGCCTGCACCAGCTCGTTGTAGGCGTACACCGCGGGTACCCGGTGCCGGGCGGTGAATTCCACGATTCGCGCCCGGTGATGCAGGAAGAGCCGATCCGCCAGCATGACGAGCGCCCCGGACCGCTGGCCGACGATCGCCTGAAACGCGTGGTCGAACTCGCCCTCGGCCCGCACCGGAAAGAACACCACCCTCAGGTGCAGCGCCTTGGCGGCGGCGCTGGCCTGCTTTTCCGAGGTCACGTGCAAGGGGTTGGCCATTACTCGATCACGTGATCCGCCCGCTGTAGGAGTGACGGCGGGATCGTCAGGCCGAGCGCCTTGGCGGTCTTAAGGTTGATCACCAGGTCGAACTCCGTCGCTTGCTCAACAGGTAGGTCAGCCGGTTTAGCGCCTCTCAGGATCTTGTCGACATGGATGGCGCCGCGCCGGTAGAGATCGGCAAAATCGGCGCCGTAGCTCATGAGACCGCCGGCCTCCGCGTAATCCCTTACCTGGAACATCGTCGGCAGCCGATGCGCAATGGCCAGTTCCCCGAGGCGCTGTCTCTCACCGAAGAAGATTGGGGTGGCGAGTGCAAGAACGCCCTGTGCGCGCGCTCGGGCCATGGCCGCGAAGGCGCCCTCCAACTCTGCCGCGCTCCCACGGGCTGCAACTCTAACTGGAGCCTCCGCGTCGGCTCCTCCAGCACCTTGAGCCCCGGGGCGGCGGACGGGGTGCCGGGATGCCAGAGAACGGCGATCCGCGTGACCGCAGGGCCGACAGACCGCAGGAGCTCGAGCCCCTTGGAGCCGAGCTCGGTCTGCAGTATAGCCAGTCCTGTGAAGTTTCCGCCGGGCCTGGCGAGGCTCGCGACGTGGCCGGTCCCGACCGGATCCGCATGGGCGATGAAGACGATGGGGATCGACGATGTCGCCGCCTTCACGGCCCCGGTGAAGAGAGAGCCCCGCGTCACGATCAGGTCC
>WNFC01006754.1_pt1 | contig 20477 bp, 18 predicted proteins | sample 5400541 | NCBI WGS metagenome assembly WNFC01 (sample SAMN13153342, study PRJNA577476) | soil metagenome | isolation source: 120 cm saprolite under Douglas fir tree site 2 hole 2 replicate 1 | place: USA:California | collected 2015-04-18
CCTGCACCGCGAGAGGATTGCCGTTCTCGAGCTTGTAGACGCGGCCCGGCCTGCCGGGCCCGCCGCCTTCGGGCCGCCCCCGCGCCGCCGCCGAAGCGCTGCGCGCCGCGGGCCGCTGCTGCGGGCCGGCCGGCGCGGCCTCGGGCGGCGCGGCGTCGTCGGGCTTCCAGCGCAGCGCCGCGTTGGAGACGCGCAGCACGTCGTCGTGCCGCGCCGTCGTCACGCTCACCGAGGCGGTCATCCCTTGCCGCAGCTTGTGCTCGGGGTTGGGCGCGTCGATCACTGCCGCGTAGGTGACCACGTTCTGGATGGTCGTCGGGGCCTGCCGCACCTCGCGGATGCGCCCCGAGAACGTCTCGCCCGGATAGGCGTCGACGGTGAACTTCGCCTCCAGGCCCTCGCGCACCTTGCCCACGTCGGCCTCGTCGATGTTGGCGAGGATCTGCATCTTGGTCAGGTCGTTGGCGATGAGGAACAGCGTGGGCGCCTGGAAGGCCGCCGCCACCGTCTGTCCCACGTCGACATTGCGCGAGACGACGATGCCGTCGATGGGGCTGTCGATGTGCGTGAAGGCGAGGTTGGTGGCGGCCAGGTCGCGGTCGGCCTTGGCTTGCAGCACCGACGCCTTGGCCGCGCTCAGCGCGGCGGCATTGCCGTCGCGCGTGGACAGCGCCGTGTCGAACTCGGCCTGCGAGACGAGGCCCTGGGCGCGCAGGTCCTGCTCGCGCTTGGCGATGCGCTCGGAGTCGTTGTATGCGGCCTGCGCCTTCTCCACGTTGGCCTTGGCCGACGCCAGCCCCGCCTCGGCTCTCTCCAGCTGCGCCTGGAAGAGGCGCGCGTCGAGCGAGGCGAGGGGCTGCCCCTTCTTCACCGGGCTGTTGAAGTCGACGTAGAGCTTGTCGATGATGCCCGACACCTGCGAGCCGACGTTGACGGTGACGATGGCCGACACGTCGCCGGTGGCATTGACCACCTCGCTCACCGGCCCGCGCGTGACGGCGTCGGTGCGGAAGGCGGCCGCGTCGTGGCGCGCACAGGCGGCCAGGAGCAGGACGAGAGCGAGCGGGGATCGGCCCATCGGGGTGGACCGTAGCGACGCGCGTCGCGCTCCGTCAATGCGGCCAGGTCTGCTGAAACACGTGAGCAACATTGTCCTTATACGATGCGCTGGAGGAGATCGCGCAAAGTGCGGCGTTCCCCCATCCCCAGCGGAGCGATGACCTGCTCGACGGCGGCCACCACCGCGGGCCGGCCCGCGCGCCAGAGTTTCTTTCCCGCGGCGGTCGAGTTGACGCGCACCTTGCGCCGGTCGGCGGCGTCGCGCTTGCGGCGCACCAGCGCGGCGCGCTCCATCTCCTCCAGCAGCCGGGAGAGGCCGGTCGGGTGGTGGCCGGTGCCCGCCGCCAGCTCGCTCTGCGTCCCCGGCCCGCAGCGGTCGAGGGCGTTGAGCACCTGCCAGACGAGCAGGGACTCCCCCTGCTGCTCCAGCCGGTGGCTGGCCTCCTTGAGGATGAGGCGGCGCGCGCGCATGATTCCCCGGCCGATCTCCTCGGTGAGAGCAGGGTCGGGACGGGTGGCCACGGCGGATGAATATCGTTTAATCATTGCGTACGCAACGGTTGCGTCCGCAAGCGCCTGGGGGTAGAAACGCCGCCCGTGCGCCTCGCCCCCCTCCTGGTCCCCTTCTGCCTCGCCGCCTGCAGCAAGGGCGCAGGCGACGCCGTCCGCACGCGGCCGCCCCCGCTGGTCGCCGTCGCCAAGGTGACAATCCGCGACGTCGAAGAGACGGTGCGCGCGCCCGTCGATCTCCGCCCCCTCCTGCAGGCCGAGGTGGGCGCCAAGACGCTCGGCTACCTCGACGCGGTGCTGGTGGACCGCGGCGACCGCGTGCGCAAGGGCCAGCTGGTGGCGCTGGTGCTGCCCAGCGATCTGCCCGACCAGCTCGCCGCGGCCCGCAGCGCCGCCACCCAGGCCGAGGCGGGCACGGCGCTGGCCCGGGCCAACCACGACCGCGCCGTCGCGCTCGCGCCCAGCGGACGGATCTCCAAGCAGGAATTGCAGCAGGCGCAGACGGCGCTGGCCTCGGCGGTGGCCGCCGCGGCCGCGGCGCGCTCGCAGGCCGGCGCGCTGGCGGTGAAGCTGGGCGAGTCGCGCATCACCTCGCCGCTCGACGGAGTGGTGTCGCAGCGCCGGCTCGACCCCGGCGCGCTGGTCGGCCCCGCGTCGAACAGCGGTTCCATCCTGACCGTCGACCAGGTCGACGTGCTGCGCCTCTTCGTCAGCGCCAACGAAGGCGACGTCGGCCGCCTCAAGCTGGGGCAGATCGCCCACGTCGAGCTGGACTCGCTCCCGGACCGCCGCTGGGACGGCCGGGTGGTGCGGCTCGCGCCCTCGCTCGATCCCGCCACGCGCACGCTGGATGCCGAGGTGCAGCTCTCGAACCAGGACGGCGCGCTGCGCGCCGGCATGTATGGGCGCGCCTCGATCGTGACGGGGGTCCATCCCGGCTCGCTCGTCGTGCCGGTGGGGGCGGTGCAGATCAGCAACGACCGCCATTTCGTCTACGCGCTGCAGCGGGAGGAACGGGCCGCGCCCGCGGCGGGCGGAGCGCAAGGCGCGGCGCCGACCATGGCCAAGGTGCAAAGGCGCGAGGTGCGCGTCGGCGTCGAGGGAGAAGACTGGCTCGAGATCCTCTCCGGCCTGCAGCCCGAGGAGGAAGTGGTGACGGCGGGCCTCGAGGGCCTCTCCGACGGCGCGCAGGTGCGCCCGGCGCGCAACGTCGATCCCTTCGGCGGCGCTGCCCGCACCGAAGTGCAGAAGCCGCAAGTCGTGCCGGCGGTGCGGGAATAACCCATGTGGCTCACGCGACTCGCGCTGAGGAACCCCGTCCTCATCCTCATGATGTCGCTCATGACGCTGGCGCTCGGCTTCGTCTCGCTGCGCGGCCTGAGCGTCGATCTCTTTCCCGACATCACCATTCCGCTGGTGCGCGTGGCGGTCTTCTACACGGGCGCGGGGCCGGTCGACATCGAGAAGTCGATCACCATGCCCATCGAGCGCGCCTGCGCCGCCACCCCGGGCGTCGATCGGGTGGAAAGCGTCTCCAAGCAGGGCGTCTCGGTGGTCTCGGTCTGGTTCCAGTTCGGCACCAACCTCGACAACGCGCAGTTCGAGGTGTCGCAGCGGGTGGCGCAGATCATGGCCAACCTGCCGCCGGGAATATCGCAGCCGTTCAACATCAAGTTCGACATCACCAACATTCCCGTCGTGCAGGTGGCGGTGGGCAGCGACGAGATGGACGAGCGGCAGCTCTACGACCTGGCGCTCAACACCATCGAGCCGCAGTTGGAACGCATCCCCGGCGTGGCCAGCGCCACGGTAGGCGGCGGGAAGGTGCGCGAGATCGAGGTGCAGGTGCAGCGCGAGGCCATGCGCGCGCGCGGCCTCGGCGTGCTCGACGTGGTGAACGCCGTCCGCACCAGCAACCTCTTGATGCCGAGCGGGAACATCAAGGTCGCCGACCGCGACTACAACGTCTTCGCCAACACCCAGTTCGACAAGGCCAAGCCGCTGGGCGACGTGATCGTGCGGCCGGCGGTGCAGGTGGGAAATCGCATGACGCCGCCGGTGCGCGTGGGCGACGTCGCCAAGGTGGCCGACGCGACCGCCGACCAGACCGAGATCGTGCGCATCAACGGCCAGCGCGGCGTCTACCTGCGCGTGCTCAAGCAGCCGGGCGCCAACAGCATCAAGGTGGTGGACGCGGTGCGCGCGGCGCTGCCCAAATTGCGCGGCGTGCCGCCCACGGCGAAGCTGGCCATCTCCTTCGACCAGTCGAGCTACATCCGTTCGGCGGTGAGCGCGCTGGAGCACGAGGCGGTGCAGGGCGGGCTCCTGGCGATTCTCGTCATCCTCATCTTCCTCGTCTCGCTGCGCGCCACGGCCATCGTGGCGGTGGCCATTCCGCTCAGCATCGTGGCCACCTTCGTGCTGCTCTTCTTCTCGGGGCAGACGCTCAACGTCTTCACGCTGGGCGGCCTGGCGCTGGGCGTGGGGCGGCTCGTCGACGACTCGATCGTCGAGCTGGAGAACATCCATCGCCATCTCGCGCTCGGCCAGCAGCGGCGCCAGGCCGTGCTCGCCGCCGCTCAAGAAGTGGCCATGCCCATCCTCGTCTCGACCATCACCACCATCGTGGTCTTTTTCCCCGTGCTCTTCCTCTTCGGCATCGCCCGCAACCTCTTCCTCCCGCTGGCGCTGACCATCAGCTTCGCGCTCATCATGAGCTTCTTCGTCTCGCGCACCGTCACGCCGCTGCTCTGCCTGATGGTGCTCGACAAGGGCCACCCCGAAGGGGGCGTGGCGAAGCGCATCACCGGCCTTCTGGACAAGCTCGACGACGCTTACGCCAGCGTGCTCACCTGGGTGCTGCACCACCGGACGCGCACCATCGCCGGCATCCTGGCGCTCTTCGTCGCCTCGCTCTTTCTTTCCAAACGCATCGGGACCGAGTTCTTCCCCGACAGCGACGAGTCGCAGTTCAGCCTCGTCTACAAGACGCCCATCGGCACGCGCGTCGAGCGCACCGAGCAGGTGGCCACGCGGCTGGAGGAGGCGGTGAAGAAGTCGCTGGGCCCGCTCTCCACCACCATGATCACCGACAGCGGTCTGCCGGTGGGCCGCACCGCGGTCTTCAGCAGCAACACCGGACCGCACGCCGGCACGCTGCAAGTGAACCTCGTTCCCAAAGGGGATCGCTCCGTCTCCGACGTGGAAGCGAGCGAGCGGCTGCGCCGGGAAGTGCAGGGGGTGCTGCCGGGGACGCAGCTCTACTTCTTCGTGGGCGGGATCGTGAAGCGCATCCTCAACTTCGGCTCGGCCGCGCCCATCGACGTGGAGATCCTCGGCTACGACCTGGAGGAGGGCGCGCAGTTCGCCCGCGAGGTGCACGCGGCCATGCGCGCCCTCACCGGCAGGGACCACAAGCCGCTCCTCACCGACGTGCAGATCTCGCGCGAGGAGAACTATCCCCAGCTGGACGTGAAGGTCGACCGCGAGAAGGCCGGCCGCCTGGGACTCTCCGAGCAGCAGGTGGCGCAGAGCGTGCTGGCCAGCCTGGCCGGCTCGACGCAGATCTCGCCCACGCAGTTCACCGACCCCGTGACGGGCAACGAGTACAACATCAACGTCCGCATGGACGACGCCTACCGCTCGCACATGGACGACCTGGCCGACGTCTCGATGCGCACGCCCGACGGCAAGCTGGTCGCGCTCGCCACCATCGCCAAGGTGCAGCGCTCGAGCGGCCCGGTGCTCATCAACCGCAAGTACCTGCAGCGCATCATCGACGTGACGGCCAACGTCGCGCCGGGAACGGACCTGGGCGCGGCCTCGGCGGCGGTGGAAAAGGCGCTGCACGAGCTGCGGCCGCCGGAAGGGTTCAGCGCCGGCCTCTCGGGACAGGCGCAGGCGCAGAAGGAAGCGTTCAGCGGACTCTCGCTCGCGGCGCTGATGGCGATCGCGCTCGTCTACATGGTGCTGGCCTCGCAGTTCAAGTCGCTGCTCGACCCGCTGGTGATCATGTTCAGCGTGCCGCTGGGCGTGTCGGGAGTGTTCCTCATGCTCTGGCTCACCGGCACGACGCTCTCGGTGAACAGCTTCATGGGCATCATCATGATGGTGGGCATCGTGGTCTCCAACGGCGTCTTGCTGGTGGACTTCGCCAACGTCCTGCGCGAGCGCGACGGATTGCCTTTGGTCGAGGCGACGGTGCGGGCGGGCCGCACGCGACTGCGGCCGATTCTCATGACCACCATCGCCACCATCGTCGGCCTCATCCCCATGGCGCTGGGCATCGGCGAGGGCAGCGAGACCAACCTGCCGCTGGCGCGCGCCGTCATCGGCGGGCTGATGGTCTCGACGTTCTTCACCCTGTTCCTGGTGCCGGCGCTGTACTCCATCGCCGACCGCTGGCGCCGGCCGCACCCCAAGGAAGACGAGGAAGAGATCGCGCATGTTCCTGCGTAGCGTTCTGCTTCTGGCTCTCGCCGCCGCGCCGGAGAGGCTTTCGCTCGAAGAGGCGGTGCGGCGCGCGGTGGTCCGCAATCCGTCCTCGCTGGCGGCGCAGCAGGAGATCGCCCGCGCCGAGGGCATCCTGCGCGAGCTGCGCTCGCCGTCATTGCCGACCATCACCGGCACCGCGGCGGGTACGCGGCTGGATGCCGCCCGCGTGTTGACCGACCGCATCGTGCAGCCGCGGGACACGCTGACCGCCAACGTGGCCCTGGTGGTCCCGATCATCGCGCCGCAGCGCTGGGCGCTGTGGTCGCATGCGGGCGATCAAGTCGACGTGGCGCGGCTGTCAGCCGAGGACGTGCGCCGAGCGGTGGGCGTGGCGGCCGCGCGCGCCTACCTGGCGGTGGTCGCGCAGCATCGCCTGGTGACCATCACCACCCAGGCGCGCGACGCGGCCAAGCTGCACCTCGAGGACGCCCACGCGCGCTTCGAGGTGGGCAGCGGCAACCGCCTCGACGAAGTCCGCTCGGGGCAGGAGCTCGCCACCGACGAGTCGCAACTGGCCCTGGCGCTGGCCAATCTCACGCGGGCTCGCGAAGCGCTCGGGGTGCTGGTCGGCGAGGAGGGGCCGCTCGAGGTGCAGGAGGAGGTGGTCATCCCCCGTCCGCCCGGAGCCGAGGAAGGGGTGCGCGACGTCGAGGAGTTGCGCGCCGACGTGCGCGCGCAGCGCGAGCGCACCGAGGCGGCGCGCCGCGTGCTGCGCGACAGCTGGACCGACTACCTTCCGCTGCTGCAGGGCGTGCTGCAGCCCTTCTACCAGAACCCCTCCACCTCCACCCAGCCGCAGACGGGGTGGCAAGCGCAGCTCGTGCTCTCGCTGCCGATCTACGACGGGGGCTTCCGTTACGGCGCGCGGCGCGAGCGCTCGGCCTTCTACCAGGAGCAGCAGATCCAGCTCGAGGGTCTCTTGCGGCAGGCGCGCAGCGACGTGCGCGCGGCATTCGAGGCGGTGAAGCGCGCCGACGAGAGCGTAGGCGCGGCCCGCGAGGCGGCCCGCCTCTCCCACCAGGCGCTCGACATGTCGAGCCTCGCCTACCGCGAGGGCGCGACCAACGATCTGGAAGTGGTCGACGCCGAGCGCCGCGCGCGCGACGCCGACACCGCCGAGCTGGTGGCCGAGGACGCCGCGCGGCAAGCGCGCATCGATCTTCTGGCGGCGAGCGGCCGCTTTCCATAGCTGCCAAACGTCAACGTCAACGTCAAACGTCAACGTCAACGCTTCTACAGCAGCGCCAGCGCGTCCGCCGCGAACGTGGCCGGGACGGCTTTGGTCCAGACGTTCTTCACTTTTCCGTCGGGCCCGATGATGTAAGCGATGCGCTTCGCGTTCCCCGCGCCCACGGCGTCCGCCGCTCCGTACTGCACCCCGACGGTCCGGGAGGTGTCGCAGAGGAGCGGGTAGGGGAACTTGAACTTCTCCGCGAATTGCTTGTTCTCTTCCACCGTGTCGAAGCTGACGCCCAGGATGACGGCGTTCTTCTTCTCCAGATCACGGGCTCGATCCCGGAGCCCGCAGCCTTGCAGCGTTCAACCAGGTGTGTCTGCCTTGGGGAAGAACCACATGATGACGTTCTTGCCGCGCAGCTCGCTCAGCTTCACCGTCTTGCCCTCGTGGGAGGTGAGGGTGAAGTCTGGCGCCGTGTCGCCGACCTTGAGGAGTGCCATGCACGCCGCAGTAGCAGATGAGCGGTGGAGTTTCCAGCGGTGATTGTCCTCGATGGCGCCACCGGGACGGAGTTGGGACGGCGCGGGGTCGACACGCGCACCGGGCTCTTCTCGGCCGCCGCCCTGCTCGACGAGCGCGGGCTCGCTTGCTTGCGCCAGGTGCACCGCGACTACGTCGCGGCCGGCGGCGCAAGCGCGGTGGCCGGGTCGATGGCGCCCGTCGAGGACTGCTATCTGCCCGAGCTGCGTCCGGCGAACGCTCATCCTGAACACCTCGAGATGGCGCGCGCGCTCGCCGCGGCGGGATGTGACCTGCTTCTGGTCGAAACCGTGGCCGCCGCCGACGAGGGACTGGCGGCGGTGAAGGCCGCGGCGGAGACGGGGCTTCCCGTCTGGGTTGCGGCGATGGCGATGCCCGGCGGCGCGATGAAGAGCGGCGACGATCTGCGCCTTTTCTTCCAGGCTGCCCGCGAGTCGGGTGCGGCGGCGGCGCTGATCAATTGCGTTCCCTGCCAAGGCGTGGACCTCGCGCTCGATGCGGCGCGCGACTCGGGGCTGCCCTTCGGCGCGTACGCCCACATGGGCGAGGTGGATCCCGACTCGGGCTGGCCGGTCACGCCCGTCCTCACGCCTGCCGAGTACGCTGCCCGGGCGGCGCGCTGGATCGAGCGCGGGGCGCTCATCGTCGGCGGCTGCTGCGGGACCACTCCCGACCACATCGCGGCGCTTGCCAAGCTTTCACCAGTGCGGCAAGACCCGTGTCAGCCTGAGCGGAGGATCAAACCATGAGAGCGATCGCCATCGCGTTCCTGTGCAGCACCGCGGCGTGGGCGCAGGAGCCCCCGGCGATGACCGCCACGTACGTCGAGGGAATGGTCACCGCCAGCGGCACGCCCGTCCTCGAGGGCGACGCGCTGCACGAAGGCAATGTGGTGGTGACCCAGCCGGGCGCGCGCATGGAGATCAGCCTCTCCACCGGATCGGTCATCCGCCTGGGCGAGTCCTCGCGCATGACGCTGGGCAACGTGCAGCCGGGCAAGTCGTTCAGCGCCAAGCTCTTCCTGGGGAATCTCTGGACGAAGGTGCACAAGCTGCTCTCGGCCGAGACCTTCCACATCGAGACGGAGAACGGCGTGGCCGGCGTGCGCGGGACCGAGTTCCGCGTCGAGGCGGCCGAAGGCAAGGAAGACGTGGTCCGCGTCTACGAGGGTGTGGTCGAGGTGCGCGGCCACGATGGCAAATGGATGCACCGCCTCGAGCCGGGCAACGAGCTGCGCTTCCACCGCGACCGTCCTCCGGCGGGCCCGCGCGCGTTCGACCGCGCCAGCGACAGCGGCGACAAGTTCATGCACTGGGTGCGCTCGCGGCCCAAAGAGCCGCGGCAAATGCACCCGCCGGTGAAGCGCGAAGAGCAAAAGCGCGAAGAGAAGGAGAAGCCGCGCGAGAAGCGCAAGAATCACTGAGCGCGGCGCAGGCCGAGTTGCTTGCGCACCAGCGCGAGCGTGACCTCGTCGACGTTGGCGTTCTCCAGCAGCGCCCGCGCCAGCTGGAGGGTCTCGCCGTCGGGGCGCGGGTCGAACACCAGCCGGCCCTGGTCGTTGAGCGGCCGCAGCGGGTTGAAGGAGACCAGGCGGCCCGTCTTGAGGCCGTCCCTCACCGCCCACTCGACCACGCGCCGCTCGAAGGTGAGCTGCACCTGCGTGAGGCCTTTCTGCTCGTCGTACCAGAGGAACAGGTCGCACCCGTCGGGCCCCTGGAACCAGCGCTGCGTCGCGCCGGGCTGCTGGCGCAGAAGGTCCTTGCGCACCTCGCGCAGGCGTGATCCCTTGTTGGCCACAGTGTCGAAGAGCGCCTTGTGCAACATCGGTCAGGAAGGTAGACCCCTTGTGTCGCGCGCGCCACTGATCGCGGCGCTCTGCATCGCGGCAGGAGGAGCCGGCTCGTTGGACATCGCGGCGCTGAACCAGGAGCGGGAGCGGATGGCGGCGTCGTTCCGCGACCCGCGCGCGAGCCCGCTCGCGGCGGTGGCGCGCCACGAGTTCAGCGGAGACAAGCCGCTCGGGTTCGGCAACGCGCCCGACGACGACGTGCAGCTCGAGGACGTCCCGCCGCACGCGCTGACGATCAAGGCCAGCGGCGGCGGATTCGTCGACGGCGCCGGCAATGCGCTCCAGCCGGGGGCGCGCGTTCCGCTGGGCCGCTATACGCTCCGCCTCTCGCACCAGAATTTCCCCGCGGTGGTGGTGCTCGATCCGAAGAGCCCGCGGCTCTCGACGGGGCCGTTCCCGGCGTGGTTCGACCCCGACCCGGCCTACCGCGTCGAGGCGCGCCTCGCGCGCGACCAGAGTCCGCGCGAGGAGATCATCCTCTCCACCCGCGGCAACCGCCGCCGCGCGCTGCGGGTGGGGAAGCTCGAGTTCGAGCTGCTGGGCCGGCGGCTCGAGCTGACCGCCCTGCGGCTGCTCGAGCCGGGCGCGGGAGAGAACGAGGTCTCCATCTTCTTTCGCGACGCGACCACCGGCCACGAGAGCTACTCGGTGGGCCGCTACGTCGACGCCGAGCCGCTGGGGGGCGATCGCTACGCGCTCGACTTCAACCGCGCCTACAACCCGGCCTGCGCTTTCTCGCCCCTTTACAATTGCCCGATTCCCCCTCGGGAAAATCGCCTGCCCGTGCCCATCCGCGCCGGCGAGCGCGACCCGGGCGGACATTGAACGGCGTGCCCTGCGCTTGACACTCGCCCGGCGGAGATGATTCTTCGCCGTCGAGACCCGCGAGGGGGAACCGCACATGCGACGATCCGTTCTGTGCCTCTGCGCGCTGGCGTCGGCCTGCAGCAAGTCGTCCCACAAGCTCGTCATCCTCCACACCAACGACGAACACTCGCACCTGATCGGGTTCGGGCCCGAGGTGGACGACTTCCCCGTGCCGGCCGCGGCCGGATCGGGCATCAAGGGCGGCGTGTCGCGGCGCCTGGTGGTGCTCAACGCGCAGCGGGACGCCGCCAAGGGAGCGGGCGCCGAGGTGCTGATCGTTTCGGCGGGCGACAACATGATGGGCACGCTAACGCAGATCGCGGCCACGACCGCCTCGCCCGACTACAAGATCATGAAGATGCTCGGCTACGACATCACCACGCTGGGCAACCACGAGTTCGACTTCGGCCCCAACGCGCTGGCCACCATCATCGACGCCGCCAAGGTGGGCCCCGGCGCCGGCATCCCGCCCATCGTGGCGAGCAACATCCACTTCAGCGGCACCGCCGGCGACGCCATGCTGGCCGCCAGGTTCGACGAGTCGGGCACCGACACCAGCAAGGACATCCACCGCTCGTACCTCATCACCACCGCCAAGGGCCTCAAGGTCGGGTTCGTCGGCATCATGGGCGCCGACGCGTACGCGGTGGCGCCGCTCTCGGCGCCGACGACGTTCTCGCTCGCTTACGGCCAGCCGCCCGACAACCGCCTCGCCAACATGACCAGGATCTATGAGGAGATCCAACCGGTGGTGAACGCGCTCAAACGCGATCAGAAAGCCGACATCGTGGTGGCCTTGAGCCACAGCGGCGCCGACCTGACCAACCCGACCAAGAGCGAGGACTTCTCCATCGCCCAGAACGTCACCGGCATCGACCTGATCGTCAGCGGCCACACGCACACCGAGGTGCCGGCGACGCTGATCGAGAACGCGCGCAGCCACCAGAAAGTCCTCGTGCAGCAGGCGGGGCGGTTCGGCGACAACATCGGGCGCATCACGCTCACCGTCGACGGCGACGGCAACCTGAGCTTCGACATGGGGAACTCCGGCCTGATCAAGGTCGACGACAGCACGGACGCCTCGAGCACCGACCTCAACACCTTCGTGGGCGGCATCGTCAATGCGCTGGAGACCACGCCGGTCGCCCCGAACAAGCCTTCCTTCCTCGGCTTCACGCTCTTCGAAACGGCGGGGCGGCTGCCGACGACGCCGCCGGCCAACGTGGGCGACCTGTACAACTACTCGCTGGCCAAGGTCGACTTCGACGTCGACAACACGGGCAAGCTGGTGGAGACAGAGCTGCTCGACCTGATCGCCGACGCGCAGCTCGCCGCGGCCGACGCCCTCAAGCCGACCGATCTCGCCCTCGAGGCGGCCGGCGTCGTCCGCGTCTCCAAGCTGGAGAAGGGCAAGAAGGGCGAGCTCGACTTCGGCGACATCTTCCGCGCGGTGCCGCTGGGCGCCTCGCCGGTCACCGCCACGCCGGGATATCCGCTCTGCTACGTCGGGCTCTACCTCGCGGAGGTGAAGGCCACCTTCGAGGTGACGGCGGGCTTCGCGTACACCGGCCACGACGATCTCTACGTCGTTCCCGCGGGGTTCAAGTTCCTGTACGACACCTCGCGCCCGCCTTTCAATCCCAACGGCGATCCCGTCGACAAGAACAATGGCCGGGTGACGAAGATCTGGATGCAGACCAGCCACACCGGCGGCAATTACGACAACGACGCGACGTACACACCGGTGTTCGATGCCAGCACCTCCGCGGGCTGGCTCGCGCCGCCGCTGCAGCTCATCAAGGCGGCCGCCAACTTGTACCTGGTGACGTTCGCGACCTTCGCCGGCGTCCATATTAAAGACCCGTCGACGGGCCAGCCCATCGCCGGCAACGATCCCACCTCCACCATCATGCGCCGCCAGGACGGAACGGAGGTCAAGGAGTGGGAGGCGCTGGGCGCGTACGTCAAGGCGCAGGCCGTGGCCACCGGGAAGCTGCCGGCGCGCTACAACAAGGACGATGCGGGGACCGTGCTCCCGCGGCGCGCGATCTGCACCGGTCCGCTCTGCGCGCGCTGAGTGGCGATCCTCCTCTTGATGGCGCTGGTTCTCTGGTCTGTCCTGCTGGCCAGCACGCTGCTCGACTTGCCGCACCTGCACGACGTTGTGCCGGCGCGGCCGCCGCCCGACGCGCCGGAGGTGGCCATCATCGTCCCGGCGCGCGACGAGGCGCACCAGATCGCGGCGTGCCTGCGATCGCTCCTTTCGCAGGACTGGCCGCGCTTCAAGGTCATCTGCGTCGATGACCGCAGCGCCGACGGCACTTTCGAGGCGGCCAGCGCGATGGGCGACCCCCGCCTGGAAGTCGTGCGCGGCGAGGAGCTGCCGGCCGGGTGGCTGGGGAAGAACCACGCCAACGCGCAGGGTGTTCTGCGCGCCGGCAACGCCTCGTGGCTGCTCTTCACCGACGCGGACACGGTGCACGCGCCGGCCGCGCTCTCGTCGGCCTTTGCCTCTGCGCAGCGGTCCGGGGCGGACCTGTTCACCATCTTCACCGATGCGCGCGCCGAGTCGTTCTGGGAACGGCTGCTGCTCCCGCACGTGCTCTCGGCCATCGTGGCCATGTTTCCCGCGCGGATGGTGAACGACCCTCGCTCGCCATTGGCCATCGCCAACGGCCAGTACCTTCTCATCAAGCGCGCCGTCTATGACGCCGCGGGTGGCCATGCGGCCATTCGCGACCGCGTCGCTGACGACCTGGAGCTGGCCAGGCTGGTCAAGGCCGCCGGCTGGCGCTTGCGGGTCGAGAACGGGCGGAAATTCGTCTCGGTGCGGATGTACATGTCGCTGCGCGATCTCTGGTGGGGATTCGTCAAGAACGCCTCGGCGGGCGCGGGTGGGCCGCTGGTGGCGCTGGCCGCCGTGCCATTCGTGCTGGTGACGGTGCTCCCCTTTTTCGCGTGGCCGTTCTTGCGCGGGCCGACTCTTTTGCTCGCGGTGGCGGCCTGCGCGGTGGCGCTGGGGCAGCGGATCTTCCTTTTCGCCAAGCTCTTTCCCGTGAACCCGGCGTGGGCGCTCTCGCTGCCCATCGCGGCCGTGGTCTTCACCGGGATCGTGCTCCACTCCGCCGTCCGCCAGCTCGCGGGCCGCGGGCCGATCTGGAAAGGCCGCGAGTACCCATACGGACGATAGTCGTAGGGGGTATCGTGCGAAGCAGGATGAGCGTCCAAACGAGATGTGCGGCGGCGTTGCTGGCCTGCGCGGCGTGCGTGCGTCCCGAATCGCGAGGGCCCGCGCGGCCCGACGTGGAGCAGGTGGCGCAGGCCGCCGAGCTGCAGCGCGCCGTCACGCCGGAGCTGCGCGGGCTGCTCGCGTCGGCCGACCCGGCGGTGCGGACGCGAGCGGCGCTGGCGCTCGGCCGCATCGGCGACGGTCTCGAGTCGTTGCGCCCGCTGCTCGTCGAGCCCGTGGCGGGCGAGACGGCGGCGTGGGCGCTCGGGCGCGTGCCGGGCGGGGCGGCGGTCTTGATCGAATGCCTGCAGCGCGCGTGTCCGGCCGGCGCGGCGGCCACGCGCGCGCTCGCGGGTCCTGCCGCGGCGAGAGAAGCCACCTCGGCCACGGTGCGCGTGCTGGCCGCGGCCGCGATGCGCGAGCCGGAGGCGGGCTTTGCCCTCGGCGTCCTCGCGCGCAGCAAGGACGTTCCGGTCGGTGAAGCGCGCGAGGCGTTGGTCGTGGCGCTCCCCGGAGCCGGCGCCGTCTACGCGCTCTCGCGCTTGCCCAAGGCCGACATTCCTCCCGCGTCGCTCGAGCCGGCGCTGCGCGTGAAGGACGCGTGGACGCGCTCGCTCGCGGCCCGCGCGTGGGGCCGGCACGGCCTGCCCGCGGCGGGTCTGGCGGGGAGCCTCCGGGATTTGGAGTGGCGCGTCCGCGTCGAGGCGGCTCGCGGGCTGGCCACCGCTCCGGGCGCGCCGTCGGTTTTCGCCGCGGCCGTCCCGGCGGAGAAGAACCCGCACGTCCTCGTCGCGCTCTTCGAGTCGGCCGCGCAAATCGGCGAGCTGGTGCTGCCCGCCATCCCCGATCCTGCCTCGCTGCCGGCGGTGGCGGCCGTGCGCTGCGCGGCGGCGCAAGCGCGCGATCGCATCCGCAAGCAACTCGCCGACACGCCGCGCTGCGGGACCGGGTTGGAGCCCGAGTGGCGCTCGCGCCTGCGGGCCGGAACGCTGGCGGCCGAGCTGGCGCAGGAACGCCCCGAGCTGCTCGCGACGGCGCGCGTGGCGCTCCACGACCCCGATGCGCGCGTGCGCGGCGGAACGGCCGCGAGCGCCGGCAGCGCGCTGGCTCCCGAGCTGCGCGAGTTGCTCGCCGACCCGGACCCCTTCGTCGTGCAAAATGCGGCCGGCAAGCTGGCCAAGGAAAATCCGGCCGCCTCGATCGACGCGGCCCTGGCCGCCGTCGAGCGACTCAAGGCTGCGCACGACAAGCCCGCCGGCGATCCGCAGTCCGACGCGCTCGCGGCGCTGGTCGAGCTCATCGCCGCCGCGCCCCCGCGCGAGCAGCCCGCGCTGCTCCAGCTCCTCCCCGCTCCGTCCGTCGTGCTTCACGCGGCGCTGGCGAAGATCGGCAAGCTGCCCGACAAGGCCGTTCCCGTCCTCCCGCCCGAAGCGCGGCAGCAGCCGGGGGCGCGCGTGCTGCGGCTGCGCACGGCTGCCGGCGAAATGGTGATCGATCTCCGCCCCGACGTCGCGCCGCTCACTTCCTCGGCGCTGGCCGCGCTCGCGGCGCGCCACTTCTACGACGGGCTCACCTTCCACCGCGTCGTCCCCGATTTCGTCGTCCAGGGGGGCGACCCGCGCGGAGACGGCGACGGCGGACCGGGCTGGGCGCTCCCCGACGAGCATTCGCCGCTGCGTTTTGCCCGCGGAACGCTGGGCATCGCCACCAGCGGGCCCGAGACGGGCAGCTCGCAGTTCTTCCTCTGCCACTCGCCCCAGCCGCACCTCGACGGCCGCTACACCATCGCGGGGGAATTGCGCGAGGGCGCCGATGTGCTCGACGCGCTCCAGCCCGGCGATACAATCCTCTCCGCCACCGCGGAGTGACCATGGACGCCTTCGCAGAGCTGGTCGACAAGGCGCGCGCCCGCGCCCGTGGGCGAGTCGCCGCGCTGCGCGCCGAGCATCCCGCCGAGGACGAGGTCGACCTGGGCCGCCGCCTGGTGCGCTCGGCAGCGAACCGAGCCGGGTGGTGGGGAGCGGCGACGGGCACCGTGGCGCTGATCGCGCTTCCGGTCGGCCTGCCGGCAGGCGTGGCCGTCTCGCTCTTTCTCGAAGCGGAGCTGATCCTCTCGCTGCTGGAGCTCTACGGCCTCGAGACCGAGGGCGAGCAGGGCCGGCTCAAGCTCTACGCGCTCTGGGCCGGCGCGGGCTTCGCCGACGCCGCCAAGAGCGTCGGGCTGCGCACCGGCGCGCAGGTCATCGGGCGCGTGCTCTGGGAATCGCTGCCCGGCCAGATCATCCGCCGCCTCAACCCGGTGCTGCTCAAGGCCATCTTGAGACGCCTCGGGCTGGGCTGGCTGCCGCGCGCGCTCAAGCTCTGGCCGGTGCTGGGCGCGCCCATCGCGTACGCGCTCGATCGCGCCGCGCTGCGAACGCTGGGCGACGCGACGCTGGCCACGCTCGACGACGCCGCGCGGGCCCGCCGCCGCCGGCAACCGACGCATTCGCGCCGCCGCAAAGCGGTGCCTCGGCGCTCCACCGGAGCGTGAGGGCGCAGTTCCTGCACTAGAGGGCGAAAAAGACGGTGAGCCACTCGGCCAGGCGCGCAATGTCCGTGGCGCGCGTGCTGGCGCAGAGCCAGTGCAGCGCGCCGAGATGGAAGCCGCCTCCGCCGTAGACGATGACGCCCGGCAGGGGGAGCGTGGCGAGATTGAGCACCGCGTAGGGAAGCTTTTCGTCGGCCGTGCCGGCGACGCGCTGGTACTTGGCCTCGACGGCGAGGCGATTGCCATTGCGCGCGTCGCGGAAGAGCACGTCCACCTCGCGGTCCTTGCCGTAGATGGTCTTGCCCACCGTCAGCTTGCGGCGGTAGTCGAGGCCGAGGCTGAGCCCGATGAGCGCGATGAGACGCTCGAACTCGGGCGCCGAGAATTCCAGCGCGTCGAGGCGTTGTGCCAGCACGCGGCACTCGAGGGGCGTGAGCGGAAGGCGCGCGGCCTCATCCGCGGCCAGCACCCAGCGATCGATCCCCAGCGGCTCCCACGCGCGCAGTGCCGCGAAGAGCTCCGGCGCGCCGCGCGGCGGAGAGACGAGCTGGAGCGGCGGTCCGAGTCCCAGTCCGGGTTCGTTCATTTGCGTCTCCCACTCAGCGCCCAGGCGCGCCAGGCGCGCAGCAACTCGGGTTCGCTCTCGCGCGCAGGGGCCGCCCGCAGCGCGCGTCGCACCGCCGCCTCGCGCTCCTTCACGCGCAGTTGCAGCAGCGACTCGAGAGATTCGCCCGGCCCATCGTCCTGTAGCCAGCCCAAGGCGCGCGCCGCCTCCAACTCGTCGTCGAGCGCGGATCCGTCGGCGAGGGACTCGAGCGCGGGAGGCTCGCGCGCCTCTGTGGAGGAGTCGGCGGCGCGCGCGACCACCACTCCGGCCGGGGCCAGCCCGGCCAGCGAGGGATCGAGATAAGCCAGGTCGATGTCCCCGAGGAGGAACCTGCGGCCGTGCGCGCGCGACTCGACGCCCACCACCCCCGAGCCGGCGAATGGATCGACGACCAGCTCGCCCGGCTGGGTGCTCTGTAGGATCAGCGTCCGCACCACCGCGCCGGGCTTGACCGCGGGCCCGGGCACGCCGGCTCGCGGCGCCATGAGCACGTCGGGTATGCCCAGGTCATTCAAGGCGCGCTTGCCCTTCTCGAAGAAAAGGACGCGCTCGCACGCGGCGCGGAAGTGGTACCCGGTCCCGCCGCGGATACGCGCGCCGTCGAGCGTCGTCTTGGCCCAGATGATCTCCTTCCAGTAAGTGAAGCCGCTCGAGCAGCGCCGAGCACCGTTGGGCAGCCGCGGCCCGCCGATGCCCTGCTGCTGTTTGATGACGTCGGCCGTCACCTCGTCGGAGAAGAGGAAGAAGTGCCGGTCGGGCCGCAACACGCGGTACACCTCGCGGAACAACTCGGGCAGCCGTTCGTTGGGGATGGTCACGAACCAGTTGGTGGTGAGGCGCGTGGTGGTGCCGCGGGCGCGGTGGATCTGCAGCGATTCGTAGGGCGGGTCGGTGAGGACCAGGTCGACCGACTCGGGCGCGAGCGTGCGGAGCAGGTCGAACGCGTCGGACACGACCACGCGCCCCACCGGCTCGTCGGTGCGCAAGAAGGGAAGCTGCAGCGTCTGGAAGGTCTCGCTCATGCGCGTACCTTGCCAGCGGGGCCTGACATTTCGTTCAGTATGCCGGAACCAATTGGGAAAGTCGCGCGTATGCTGAGTCATGCTCATCGCCGCGCTGCCCATTCTGGTCGAGCTGTTCACCTCGGAAGGGTGCTCGAGCTGTCCACCCGCCGATGCCGCCCTGGCGAGACTGCACGAGAAGCAGCCCGTGCCCGGCGTCGAGCTTCTGGTGCTGTCGGAGCACGTCGATTACTGGGACAGGCTGGGCTGGCGCGATCCCTTTTCCGACGCGCTCTTCACCGATCGACAGGAGCACTACGGCCCGCGCCTCTACACGCCCCAGGCCGTGATCGACGGGCGCATCGACGTGCTGGGCAGCGACGAGGCGGGCATGGTGCGCGCGGCCGGCGCAGCGGCCCATGACCCGCACGGCGCCATCGCGCTCAAGCGGAGCAGCCGGGGCGTACGCCTCGAGGTCAGCGCGCTCCCCGCCCACGAGGCGGCACAGGTGTTCCTCGCGGTGGTCGAGGACGGGCTCGTCAGCCACGTGGTGCGCGGCGAGAACGAAGGCCGCACCCTCCAGCACACGGCGGTAGTGCGCGCGCTCGACGCCGCGGGGAACGTAGCCGCCGGCGCCGCGCAGTGGTCGGGCGAGGCCGAGCTGCGCATCCGTCCCGAGTGGAAGAAGATCCGCGTGGTGGTGTTCGTGCAGGAGCGCCAGTCGCGCCGCATCCTCGCCGCCGGAAGACTCTCCCTCTAACGGCGGCGGCCGCTCTCTAAAGGAACAGCGCGACCGCACTGCCGCCCAGGGCGACGAGTGCGGCGCCGAGGATGAGGCTCATGGTACGAAGGACGCTCATGCCCGTATAGACGTGCAAGCCGGGCGCCAGTTTCAGAAAAAAATACGAGTCCTGTGATTTCAATCGTTTTCGCTGCCCGAAACGCCAGGCTGGGGCAGATGTGACCGGTCAAACCTGACACGTGTGTCGGATTTCACGACGTAATTAAGACAGAGCTCATCCCTTCACGCAGAGGACCTGGCGAAGCTCGGCGACGATCTCGACCAGGTCCTTCTGGTTCTCCATCACCTGCTCGATGGGCTTGTAAGCCGAGGGGATCTCGTCCAGCACGCCGCCGTCCTTGCGGCACTCTACGCCCTTGGTCTGCTCTTGCAGGTCCCGCACCGTGAAGCGCCGCTTGGCCTCGCCGCGGCTCATGCGGCGGCCCGCGCCGTGCGATGCGCTTTCGAACGAGGCGGGGTTGCCCAGGCCGCGCACGATATAGGAGCGCGTGCCCATCGAACCGGGAATGATCCCCAGGTCGCCTTTGCCCGCGCGGATGGCCCCTTTCCGCGTGACGAGGACCTCTTGGCCGAAGTGTGTCTCCTCCGCGACGTAGTTGTGGTGGCAGAGGACGGCCTCGCCGAACTGCACCTCGGGCCGGAAGCGGCGCAACACCGCGCCGTACAGATCGAGCATCGCCTCGCGGTTCTTCATCGCGTAGCGCTGCGCCCAGAAGAGGTCGCGCCGATACTCCTCCATCTCCCTCGTTCCGGCGAGGAAGACGGCCAGGTCGCGGTCGGGCAGGTCCTGGTTGTGCGCGAGCTTCTTGGCGCGGCCGATGTGGATCTCGGCCAGCGACTTGCCGATGTTGCGGCTGCCGGAGTGGAGCATCATCCATACGCGCTCGTCGGTGTCGAGGCACAGCTCGATGAAGTGGTTCCCGCCGCCCAGCGTGCCGAGCTGCTTGCGCGCCTTGTCGAAGAGGTCCTTCACGGCGGGCGTGAGTTGGTGGAACTCCTCCCAGAAGCGCTTGTCGTCGGGGCGGTCGATGGGATCGCGGTGCTGATGAAACCCCACCGGGATGGCCCGCTCCAGTTCCGACCGCAGCCCGTGCAGGTTGTCGGGCAGATCGGCCGCCTTCAAGCTGGTCCGCACGGCGGCCATTCCGCAGCCCACGTCCACCCCGACGGCGGCGGGGGAGACGGCGCCCTTCATGGCGATGACGCTGCCGACGGTGGCGCCCTTGCCGTAATGAACGTCGGGCATGGCCGCGACGTGGTGGAAGACCCAAGGCAGGGAGGAGATGTTCTTGAGCTGGTCGAGGGCGACGCCCTCGATCCCGCCTGGGTCAGTCCACGCGAGAATGTCGACCTTGCGGCCCTGGATGCGCTGCGGGCTCATTTCAGCGCCCCCGCGATGCGCCGCGCGTAGCCCTCGCGCTCCTCGTCGGACTCGTACTTCGTCCGCGGCCAGAAGAACCCGCGTAGGCCGTCACCCTTGGTGCGGGGCACCACGTGGATGTGGAGGTGAGGCACGCTCTGGGAAATCTTGTTGTTCAAGCCGACGAAAGCACCCTGCGCCCCCAGCCCCTCCTCCAGAGCGAGCGCCACGCGCCGCGCCAGCCAGAAGAGCGGGCCCGCCGTCGGTTCCGGCAGCGCGGCCAGGTCGGCGATGTGCTCGCGCGGAACCACCAGCACGTGGCCCTTGAAGACCGGCCGCGCGTCGAGGAAGGCGCAGAACCGCTCCTCGCGGGCGACCATCGAGGCCTGCAGCTCCCCCGAACAAATGGCGCAGAAGACGCAGGCCATGTACGAAGGATAACGGTTTCCATT
>WNFC01002314.1_pt1 | contig 20471 bp, 21 predicted proteins | sample 5400541 | NCBI WGS metagenome assembly WNFC01 (sample SAMN13153342, study PRJNA577476) | soil metagenome | isolation source: 120 cm saprolite under Douglas fir tree site 2 hole 2 replicate 1 | place: USA:California | collected 2015-04-18
ATCAAGACCCATCTCCAGCCACCCGGCGCCTGATCTGCTCGAGCGTCGGCGGCGGCTGCCTGATGTGTTAAGGCTCCCGCCTCTTCGAGTTTTCAGGTCCAGACCAGGCACGACCGTCCGCCAGCATGCGCTCGATCTTGAATGTACGTTCAGCGGGATTGTCGGGAACAACCGTGCTGACCATGCTGACCACGCTCGCGCCAAGCCGCGATAGTTCGTCGATGAAGGTCACATAGACGGCGAGCGCGCCGAGCTCCATAAGCCGACCCCCCCGGCGATGGCCTCGCAGCTGGGACTCAAAATTCTCTCCGGAATCCGGGTGTACAGGCGGTGCTGGTCTCCTGTCGGCCGATTCGGATGCTCTGCCACCCTGCAGCGGCACCTGTTCAATGCGTATGCGCCGTGTGTACCACCTCGCCGTCGTGCCACTCGGGTTCGGACTCCAGAAGGCTGATCAGCTCGCGGAACCACTGGCCCTGGATCGGATCGTCGGCGTTTTTCTTGTAGCTCGCTTCGTCACGGAAGACGACCGCTATCCAGTACTCCCCAGGCTCATCCTTAGCCCCGGTAAATGCTTGTGGACATCCAGCCGTCGACGTGCCGGCTCTCGAACTTCTTGCTCAGCGCCTCGAGGTGGCGGTCCATCCCTCTCTTGACTCGCATTCGCGCAACCGTGCCGAACATGGCGATTACCGAACCGAGGGGAAGAAAAAAATCACTCCGGAACGATGTAGGACGATCGCCTCCGGTCCTCGCGAGCGACCTGGTACTTAGCAGAGAAGCGTTCAGGACGTCAGCGAGCCCCCAACGTCGCCCGACCAACTCGTTCAGGCGACTACAGATGTGATCAGGTCCTCTTGGATGAGAAACTTCTCATCCCCATCTCATGATGGCCGTAAGACCGCGTCGTAAGTTCGTCGCGGAATGGCCGGGGTACCCGCGCTCAGCTTCATCGTCCTTGGTCCGGAGGGCCGGGATGGTCAGTACCGCCTGAGCCAACTCGCCGGCGAGCTTCGCGCGCTCAAGAGGCGTACGGAGCTGCTGGTGACGAGTCCAGATCCTCAGTTGCTGCGCCAGGCACTCCGTTCCGCGAGTGCAGATTTGATTTGCATTTGGGATCCGGACCAATGCTCGCTTCAACCGTCACAAATCGAGCAATTCACTCAGAACCTGCCGACTGTCTGGGAAGTCGCTGTGCAATCCCCTACCAATCGACAACCTCTTGTGCCACTTCTCGTCTTCCGGAAAGAGACTGCAATCGAAGTCTTCTCCCGGCTGCAGGCTACGGCCAGCCCTCTGCTAGCGGCGTTGCTGGTTGCTCGAGCTTGGGGGTATCGCGAAGTTGCTCTCTCGCCCCATCCCGGGCCGCCGAGCAGCAATAGAACCCGACGGTTCACACGGTGGGGCACTCGGGCCCTCTACACCCGTGCGGCTGACTGGGCGCAGCAGAAAGATGTCCAAGCCGCGCGCAAGACCTCGCGGCGCCGGCGTGCGACCCTCAGGATTCTGATTCTCGCCGGTACGCCTGCCCTCGGTTGGTGGTTGGTGTGGCTTGTCAACTTCGCGCACGCGGCCTCATTGCCCTTGTACGGTCTCTTGGTTCTCGCCCAGCTGATCAACATCTTCCAGGTGGTCGGTTACTGGCGTGCGGTGTGGCGCCTGCGCGAACCAAGCCGCCGCAAGGGAGACATTGAGGGCGATGTGGATGTGTTCATCACCACATACAACGAGCCCATCGAAATCGTCGAGTCAACGCTTGCTGCTGCGGTCGCTATGCACAGGACACACCGCACCTACTTGCTCGATGACGGGCGACGCCAAGAGATGGAGCAGCTAGCACATCGCTATGGAGCTGTGTGGTTGACGCGGCCTGACAACCGCGGTCACAAAGCGGGGAATCTCAACGAAGCTCTCAAGCGCACCTACGGCGACTTCTTCGCCGTGTTTGACGCCGACCATATTCCGGATGCGGCGTTCCTCGAGCGCCTCTTGCCTTGGTTTCGCGATGCCGACATCGCGTGGGTGCAGGCGCCGCAGTTCTATGCCAATCAGCACGTGTCATTCACCGCAGGTGGTGCGATGGACCAGCAGGCGATTTTCTTCGGACCAGTCTGCGAGGGGATGGACGGACTCGATGGCGTCATCTGCTGCGGTACCAATTTCGTGATGCGGCGCGCCGCGGTCGACGAGATCGGCGGATTCAAGGAGAACTCGGTAACCGAGGATGCGGCTACCGGTCTCGCGCTGCACGCTCGCGGATGGCGATCGCGCTACATCAACGAACGTCTTGCTGATGGCCTTGCTCCAGAAGATCTCCCTTCGTTTCTGAAGCAGCAGCGCCGCTGGGCTCAAGGCAACCTCGAGATGCTGGTTCGCGGTCTGCATACCCTGAACAGTGTTCGACCAGCGCTCGGAGTTCAATACGCGTGGGCGGCCTCCAATTATCTGAGTGGCGTCTCCGTACTCGTTTACATAGCCCTGCCCTGCATTTTCTTGCTTTTCGGCGTGCAAACCGTGAGGTTGACGACCTCCGACGATTTCATCGCGCACTTTCTGCCCTACATCTTTCTGACGGTTTTCATCTTCGTGCGATCTCTGGACGGTCACCTGCGGCTGCGTTCAGTGCAGGTTTCCTTCGGTCTCTTTCCAGTCCATCTTTCGGCGCTGGTCTCAGCAATAGTTGGACGACAGATTGGTTTTGCGGTCACCCCAAAGGTCGCGCAGGGGGGGTCAGCCTACATGCTGGTCATCCCTCAGCTGGCTGCCATTGCGGTCAGCCTGATCTCTATCCCAGTCGGTCTTCACCGCGTCGTCGATGCCAGTGCGATTACCAACTCGTGCTGGGCCTTGTTCAACATCGCGATGCTGGCCGGCATCGTCCGGGCGGCCAGTGGGCAACGTGCGGCCGAGCCGATGTTGGCGAAGGCTCGGGAGGCAGCCTGATGGCGGTAATTGCGCTCGACATCCGAATCCGCACACGCGCCTTCGTGAATTTGACTACTTTGGCCAACTGGGCGAACCGGCTGGCGCTGCCCTGCCTAGTCGCTGTAGCGGCGACGCTTCGCCTGTACGACGCGGGTCGACTGAGCCTTCGTCTTGACGAGGGCCAGAGTCTGCACTTTGGGCTCCTGCCTCTTAAGCCCTACGACGCGACCTACCAGCACACCCCGTCCTTGTTCCAAGCTGCGGCCGCGGACGTCCACCCCCCCGGTTATCTGCTGCTGCTCCACGAATGGATTGCTCGATTCGGCACAGACACCGTTGTTCTGCGCCTACCGAGTGAGCTGGCTGCGATCGCGACGATTCCGCTCCTCTATCTTTTGGCCAGACGGCTCTATAGCCACCACATCGGCCTTCTTGCCTCAGTGCTTGGTGCTGCGTCGCCATTCTGGATATGGCATGCACAGGAAGCGCGCATGTACAGCTTCTTGGTTTTGTTCGGAACGACGGCGACGCTCGCGCTGGTGTATGCGATCGAGGACCGCCGCATCTGGGGATGGGTACTGTTCACGCTCGCCACCGGCTTAGGAATCTACTTCCACTATTTCGCATTCGCTGTACTGGCGGCGCATTTGGTTTACGTCGGAATTCGCGCGTCACGTTTAGGACTCTCCGTGCTGAAACCGGCGGCCTTGGCACTGGCCTTCTTATCAGTCGCTTACCTTCCGTGGATCTGGATGCTTGTCCACTTCTATCGCGGAGCCGGCGATCCCAATCTGGCGGCACCGGACGCCTACACGCCCCTAATTCTGCTGTCTGACTTCTTACTTGGCTATCTGAACGTCGCAGCGACCTCACAGGTGATGGCTGCTTGGCCGTTGCTTGTGTTCCTTGCGCTTGCTGCCGGTAGTTTCGGTGCTCATCCGAGCTGGCGGGGACTCTTGCTATGGACTCTCTTTCTCGTGCCAACAATCGGTGTTTTCGTGGTGTCCTTAACGTGGAAGCCGATAGTCTCAGCCCGCTATCTCATCGTCGTGACACCGGCGCTGTTCATCCTTCTGGCGGTCGCCGTTGAGAGAATTGTTCGCGGGCCCATCCATCTGGCTGCCATCGCATTGATAGCAACCTTGATGCTGCTCGGGCTGGGCGTTGAACGAACAAGTCCCTACAACCCGGCTGCCGAGGACTTCCGTCAGGTCGCCGACTATATCCATGAGCATTCTGCAGCCGGCGATGTAGTCGGAATCAGCGCTGGTTTCAATCGTTACACGTACGAGTACTACTCCAACGACAACTTACCTACTTACCTCGTTCCAGCTCCTGCGGCTGCCCTACAGACAAAGCTCGACGAACCCGCAATCGACCGCTACGTACGCAGCCTGGCTGCGGGGTACAAGCGGCTGTGGATGGTGTACTACCTGGAGGACGAGGGCTCGGCAGCCGTCCGGCACTATCTCGACTACCACTTTCGCGGGCGCAGTGTCGTGACCGGCGGCCGTTACGGCCGGAACCAGGCGGGCGATCCCGCCAGCTTCGTCAACGTGCAGCTTGTCTTGTATGAGATTCCTGATCTGCCACAACAACCGGTCCAGGCCAGGCCGCTCACATTGGGTCAGCTGGACTGGCTCACGGGATTGCCTTCGACGACCCGATATCCGGATGCCGCCGTGCTCGGCAGCCAGGGCGAGATTGTGCGACCGATCGGGTGGTCTACGCCCGAGCCGGAGCCGCTGCCTCGCTGGGGATTCGGTGCATTGTCTCCGCCGGCTCCTGACGACATCATTACCGTCTTCAACCCAAACCGCAGCGCGGTCAAGATCCAGATACAGGCGCACTGGGTCCTGGGTGACATCGTCACCGGGATCGCAGTCCCCGCGCTCTCCGATCTCGAATACAGCCTCAATCACTGGGACAGCCGGGCTGCGGGCCTGGCGCTCACAGTTATCTCATCGCTTCCCGTGACTGTGAACCGAACGGAGTTGTCGGGTAAACAAATCATCAAGCGATACGGGTGGGACGCGCGAGTTCCTTCCGGGCAGGCATACGATGGTCAGGTCTGGGTCGGCGGCCCTCAGCCGCCTACGCCTGCCCAACTTGTGCAACTGCCGTGCGGCGGAGCTGAGATATGGGCGTCGCATATGCAAATAGGCTCAGGCAGTTTCACCGTCAGCCGCTATCTCGCCAGCGGTCAGCAGAATGCGGTGCAAAGCGGTTGGAGTTACGACATTAGCAAGGGCGGCATTCAACGAATCGCGTCGATTCCAGCTTGGCAGCTCGGCTATGGCAATTACGAGCTCCGTGTGGTTAGAGCTGGGGGTGGGCAACCGACCTCCGAACGTATCGCCTACTTCGGTATCGGCTGTACACCGCAATGGTTGATCCCGCCCCGGTATCGGGGGGGCGGAGGGGGCGATTGATGCGGCTCAGGCTGACATATCTGGCGGTGGGCATCGTGATTACGCTTGGGGCGAGCGCTCTCATCTATCAACTCGGGTTCGGCCCAGGCAAGCTCCATGCAACGCGGCCTCAGGCGTCGATTGCGCCAATAGCGGTGTCGCCTGTCGTGTCACCACGTCCGGCGCTGTTGACGGCAGCGTGGATCGGCTACAAACATCGCTTCATTCAGCCCGACGGTCGCGTTATTGATTTTCAACGCGACCAGGTGACCACGTCCGAAGGCCAGTCCTACGCCATGCTGCGCGCGGTGTGGATGGATGACCGACCCACGTTCGACCTGACCTGGCGCTGGACACGGGACAACTTGGGTGATCCCACACGCAGCCGTTTCGGCTGGCTTTGGGGCAAGGCACCCGATGGGAGCTGGCGTCTATTGGATGCCAACAGCGCCAGCGACGCGGATGAGGACATCGCTCTCGCGTTGCTTTTCGCATCCCATCAGTGGAGCCCCAGCTACCGACCGGCCGCCATCGCTCTGCTCGACCGGATTTGGGGTGAGGAGGTGGCCACGGTCGCCGGCCAGCCCTACCTCACGGCTGGCAACTGGGGACCGGGCGCAGCCGGGGGCCCAGTCCTGAACCCTTCTTACTTCGCGCCTTATGAGTATCGGATCTTTGCCCAGGAAGACCACGCGCACCCCTGGGGGGAGCTTGTCGATACCTCGTACCGGGCCTTGCAGGCGTGCACCGATGCACCCCTCGACAGCGGCGCCGGCCGACTGCCCCCCAACTGGTGCGCTCTCGACGTCGCCACAGGTGCTGCGCACCCGGCGCCGGGCATGTCTCGAGGCAGCGACTATGGATACGATGCCTTCCGCGTCATGTGGCGGGTGGCTCTAGACGCCCGTTGGAATCTCGAGCCGCGAGCGCTGCGCTATCTCAGCTCTACCACAATGGTTCTGCTCGATTCATGGCACCAGCAGGGCAAACTCGCATCGGAATATGGTCATGACGGCGCTGTCCGCAATCCAAAGGAAGATCCGACAGTGTACGGTGGCGCGATCGCATCCTTCCTCGTCGTCGACAGGAATGCTGCGGATCAACTGCTGTCCCGTATGGAGGCGACGGCGACGCGTGGTGGCCAAGACGGCACGTACTTTGGCACGTCGGCCAATTACTACGAGCAAAACTGGGTTTGGTTCGGCCTCGCGTTCGCGTACGGCACTCTCCCCAACCTGGATCGCTGAGACCGATCAGGCTAGAGGCAGCTCGATAGTGAATCGGGCTCCCGCGCCAGCTTTACTCTCGACTTGCACAGCGCCTCCGTGTGCGCGGGCGACTTCATAGACAACTGTCAGGCCGAGGCCGCCATCGGAGCGGCTCTGTCCGTCCTTGAACCAGGGTTCGAACACGTGGGGCAGGTGCTCGGGCGCGATCCCATTGCCAGAGTCCGCCACCGAAATCAATGCGTGGCCTCCTGAAGACTGGCAGCTTAGGTGGATTTCGCCACTCTCCGGAGTATGGCGAGCGGCGTTGACGACGAGGTTTAGGAGTGCACGAGCCAGTTGCTCGCGACTACCTCGTACTACCACGGCTTTGGGGGCGTAGACAACCCAATGTTGAGTCGATGCGCCCCGAGCCCGGCGATGCACGTCGAGCAGAAGCTCACGCACATCAACGGATTTGGTCGACACCTTGGCCACTTGGATCCGGCTCAAGAAGAGCAGGTCGTTGACGTCTTCAGTCACTCGCTCCAGTTCCTGGAGGGCGACGTCAAGGGTTTGTTGCACCTCATCCGACGAAGGTTGCTTCTGCCGCTTCAGCACCTGAAGATGACCGCGAATGACGGTGAGTGGAGTCCTCAGTTCATGCGAGGCAAGCGCATACACCTTCTCCCGCTGGTGGAAACCGTGCTCAAGCCTGGTCACCATATCGTCAAAAACCTCCGCCAGCTGCCCGACCTCATCTCGGGGTCCACGATTCTCGACGCGGTGGCCGAAGTCCCTCTCCGTGATGCCCGCGGCCGCCAACCTGATCCTCGTTACCGGCGCCAGCGCGCGCCCGACGACGCCATAGGTCAGCAGCCCTGAAGCCCCAGCTATGCCGAGGCATATCAGGGTCATGATGGGCGTTAACGTCGCCAGGATGGCCTGTGCATCGTGAAGCGGTAGAGCCACTCGTACATCGCCAATTCTCTTACCGCCTAGCGAGATGATCGCCGCCGCCATCCGGTAATCGCCACGCGCGCCTGTCACCGTTGAAATTTCGCCGGACGTGCTCGAGCCGGCAACCATAGCTAGCAGAGCGTTGTCCTTGGTGTTGGTTATCGGCGCCGCGCCTTTCAACTGGACGCGAATGACTGGGGCAAGTCCGGAGGCGGCAGCTGGGTCGCTCGCGATGAATTCGCGAGTTGTGAGATCAACATCTGTTGCTGTAGCCGCGTATGACATTCGTTGCTGAAATGCACGAACCTCGAGCGCAACGTTGGCATCAACCGTCCCGTAGAGCTGAGTTCGAAGGATTGCCAGGGTGACAAGCTCGACTGCGATGAGTGCGACCAGCACTAACGCTGCCGCAGTCAGACTCAACCTGATTCGTATGCCCAGCCGAGCCAGAAGTCGGTCAAGGCGTTGTATGGCTACCTTGATAGCTGCGAACCAACGCTCGAGGTGGTAGTCGATGTTCATGACACGCGCAACCGATATCCTGCGCCCCGAACCGTCTCGATGCGCACATCGGCCGGCCAAGGTACTTTCCGTCTCAGATAACCGACATAGACATCGACCACATTGCTGTCGCTGAACGAGTCGTACGGCCATACGCCGCTGCTGATCTGGGCTCGAGTAACAACATGATTCGGATGGCGTAGGAAATACTCGAGCAGAGCAGACTCGCGTACCGTCAAATCCGCACTGCCGGACGGCGAGCTCGCCGAATGCTCTCGCAAGTCGAGTCGGAGTGTGCCTGCCCGCAGCTCGATTCCACTAGCCTGGTCCCGTCGCAGCAGGGCGCGGATCCGAGCAAGTAACTCATCGAAGTCGAACGGCTTGCCGAGGTAGTCATCGGCACCGGCGTTCAGACCTCGAACCCGGGAACTCACGTCATCGAGGGCTGTGAGTATCAAGACTGGCAAGCCTGCTTTGGAGCCACGCAGGGCCGTCAGGACTTCAAGCCCGCTGCCATCCGGCAGCACTAGGTCGAGCACCACCAGATCGATCGGCTCAGTCCTAGCCAGAGTAAGTGCTTCACCACTGTCTCGGGCGCGGACACACGAATAGCCTTCCGCTTGAAGCCCTTTACTGACGAAGGTGGCGATCCGCTCCTCGTCTTCGACCAGCAGTATCAGCACCCGCCGGAATTACTTGTGGCGGCAGCGACCCGAGGCCTAGTCTCCGCCGTCTCCTCCATCGCCTGAATCATGCTCATCGCTCTCGTGTGCCGGCGCTAACTTGACTGTGAGCGTCATGTGGTTGCTGGTGCCAGCGTTGATGACGCTAGGTACGGGCCCATCGTGTCCAGATGTCGCGGCAGCAAGTGTGGCGCGGCCAATGCTCGTTGCGGCCAGCAGAAGCAGAATTGCGGCCAGCAATACGACAAAGAGAGTCGCCGGCCTTCGTAGAGCTATGTCACCCATGACGTGCCTCCTGTGATTCCCGGGTGGCAATCATTGAGTAAAACGATTACGGCGCCCGGTTCTTGCGTTGAGGCGCTCTGTTGAACCCGTGCGTGGATTCATTGCGCACGACAAACTCACAGCGATCACCCCCAGCTGGTAAAGCTTAGCCGAGTGTGGGGTTCGAAAATTACGTCGCGCACCTCGGTCATGAGGTTGTGCGGCTGCTATTCCGGACAAATCCGCACCGCAACACTGAGGAAGCGGTAGGCCCACTCCTCTGCGAACCTGCGAAACGTTCGCTCTAGAAGAATCGTCGGCTTGGCGGGCACAACCACATACAAGTTCACAGGGCCCTGTGAAGATCAACAACACTCAGGTCTACGGAATCTGCTCGGTCGACGCATTATTGACGCTCATAGTCGATCCCACAGATAAATAAGAGGCGGCCTAATGTGGGCCGCCTCTCTCGTTGACTCTTACTTGCTAGTCATCCTCCTCAATTAGGGATCGACGACGACTGTGCAGGTGTAGGTTCCCGGCTTCAGGCCATTGGCGTCGACTTCGGCCGGATCGCTGGGACCTTGCGGAGAGTTGCCGATGTTAGTGGTAGAAGTGCCAACGACGCAGGTGATGGTTGTGTTCGTTACGCCTGGAACCTCGGACGTTGCCGTTACCTTAAGGTCGGTAAGCGGCGAGTCCGTGAAGGAAACGCCGTCGGGCGTGCCGCTGCTGCAGCCTGCTGCTCCACTGACGGTTACGGACTTGGACGCGGTGTCGATGGCATATCCGCTCGGAGCGCTCGTCTCGGTGACGGTGTAGGCAGTTCCAATCGCCAAGCCGTCGAAGCACGCGTGACCATTGGCGTCGGTCGTCTTGGACACGCCGTTGACCGTGAATGTCGCACCCGCAAGAGGATGCTGACCCGGGCCGAGGTTGTGGTTCTTTGCGGTCTTGCTAACCAGGATCGCTCCCGATCCCTTGTTGGTGTAGGTACACGTCACGACGCTGTTGGGGACGACCGTGATATTGGCCTGGGAGGGACTGGTGCCGTCCTGAGACCCGGCGCCCCCACCTGTTGCCGTACAGCTGAGACTCTCGAACGTGAAGTTAGGTGGCTCGGCCCCTTCGGTGACCGTGTAGCTACCCGCCGGGACGTTTATGCAGTCCTCGGTGTTGCCTGTGCTGTCCGACGACGTGTTGCCGTTGTCGTTCAGGGTGAAGCCAGACGGCGTCGAATCGGATGTGCAGCTAGGCGTGGTCGAATTGCCCACCGGATTAGGTATCGTCGACGTGAAGCTGAAGTTCTGGTCAATTCCCCGCGGGTCGCTGTGCTTGATGATCTTGATCTCGCCGCAGTTGCTAATGTTCACCGGCTGCGGAGCGATGAAGTCCTTGATCTCGGCGGTGAACGAGGAGGACGAGCGGCTCTTGAGGAATGTGCTGCCGAAAGCGGTGCACGTTCCGGTCGGGAAAACGCCAGCCGCGGTCAGGTTGATCGACGCCTCGCCGAAGAGCCCGGTTGACAGGGTGCGAGGCGCATCCGGGGCCATCGGATCGGTCACGCTGCCAGAATTGACCGCTCCCTCAGCTTCGTTCAAACCGCTGAGATCCACTCGGTTGCCCCAGCACGGGATTGTGTTGCTGGAGAAGCACTGGCTGGTCGCACCGCTCGTTACCCAGCGGAGCAAGCCTAAAGTCGGGGTGCCGCTACCGCCGAAGTCGTAGGTGACCAGGACGTCACCCTCCGTACGGTTAAGCGTGACCGGCCCGGTGGTCGATGAATTGAAGCCAGTAGTCACGTTGTGGCTGATCTCGAAGTCAAGGTTGGCGTTGCCAATGTTGACGAGGCGTTCCCAGCCTAGATAGAGAAAGTCAGCGCTGCCGACGGATTCGGTCCCGTAGTAGAAGCGAGTGAGGTCGTTCTTGTTCGGTGGGATCGAGCCGGTCACGACCGTCACATTGGGGTTATCTTCCTTGGTCCCTTGCCCGAACGAGTTGTCGCCCTTGCCGGAGGCCAGGTCAATGCCTTCCACGAAGCCGGGCACTTGAGAAGCGGTCGGACAGGTCGAGTTGAATCCAATGGGCTGATTGCACCAGTCGGTATTCCCGCTGGTGTCAACCAGGAGGTTCCCGTCGCTGCCCTCAAAGGTACTGCCTGGCAGAACTGCGAGCACGAACCCCGCCGAAGCAAAGAACGCCAGCGCGGCCGTCGCGCCGCTGGCCACCCACCGCTTTGGCAGGCGTAGGTGCCATCTCATCACTGCATCTCCTCCAATTTTTAGATGTCTCGAACGGTTGTTCGGGCTTGCAGTCAAGGCGGCTAGGGTCCTCGGACCTGGGCTGACTGGCGCGGCCGCAGTGGCAAAGCCGCGAAATCAAGACCGCGTGGTGCGTCGGATCTGGACGCGACCGAAGCTGATTGCAGCGCACGGCGCGGCATGTCCTCGTCCCTCTCCCCGGCACGGCGCCAATGGCGGTTAGCTCCGGCCTAGAGCGAAGCTACATGGGACAGAAACGCCGGGAAATAGGAATTTTGTCCCAGCGCCGCACGATGTCCTCCTTCTCCAACCGCCCCAGGCTCAAGAGCCCAGCAGTTAGAGAAGCTGGCCGCGCCACGAGACCGTGGAGGGTGACAGAGGCAGAGTCGCGGCAGAGAGGGCGACGGTGCTAACAACGCGTAGAGGCCAACTCCGGCGAGTCTCTACGGACACACCGGCTCGTCTCCACGCTGGAGGGCGGGGAGCGCGACGTGTGCAACTGACAGTGGCATCGGCGGCGGTTTCGCCGTGGCGGGCTTCGTCTGCCTGTTTGGGATTATCACCGTGGATGGCGTCGCAGTAGAGATGGCGCGAGGGGACACCGGCGTCGCTGGAATGGGCGCCGTGCTTGACCAGGCTCGTAACCATGACTTGCTGCCCTGGATCATCGCTGGTCTTGGTAGCCGGGCACATCTTCGGCACGACATTGGTCGGGTTCGGTCTCTTTCGAGGAGGTCCATTCCCCTGTTGGCCGCGGTCGCGGTCGCGGTCGCCGTGTCGTAGCCCTTGCACTTTGGCGCTCACGGGATCGAGAGCAAGCCCCTCGACGTCGTTGCGTTCGCACTGTTCGCCGCCGGCCTAGCGACCCTGGAGTGCGGGTGCAGCGAATGCACGACGCCGAGTGAGAGGGAGACTCGGCGGATCTCTGTGCCGGTGAGCTAAAGGGCGCTGCCTCGGAAGGCGTACTCGACTGTGGTTGCGCCTGCGTTGGTGATGGTCAACAGGTAGGTGGCCGAGGCGTCGGCATTGGTCTGCATACCGGGCGAGGCTACTTGCAACTCGGCTCCCGGCGTTGCCGGTTCCACTCCGATCACTTCGAATCCCGGATAGGTCGGCCACCATAGCCACCAACGCTCGGTCACCCCGGCTGCGATGGTGTTCACTCCATAGGTCCAGCTCGAGCAGCAGGTCGCATAAGGATTCAGGTGCTGCCTGATGACCTGGCGGCAGACCGCGCAGAACGGTTGCGCGAGCTGACGCATCTTGCAGTTGTATTCGGGCCGGTACGCGCCGCATTTGTTGTAGATGGCGCCCTCAAACGCTCCGACAGTTCCGCCCGGCACGGTGCTGGCACGGCCATCGCACTTCGTGCAATCGGGATTCGCCATCGTCGGCAGGGCTGTAGAAGCCGCGACCAGCCCGCCCCATTTGAGCGTGGCCCGGTTGGTGCTGATGGTGACGTTGGGTTGGCCGGGCTCTCCACCTGTGTAATGGTCGTGGCCCGATTCGGAGCAATCCGCCCAATAGTCATATTCGTCCGCGAAACCAAAGGCCGTGTGTCCAGTTTCGTGAATGCCGATGTCGCTTGCGCTCGGAGCAGTCGAGAAGGTGGCGACTCCTCCACCTGAGCCCCCGTACTCGCTCGTGTTGACGATCACAACCATCACGTGTGCTTGGGGGACCTGTGCATTGACGACGTTGATGACGGTTGAGTTGTTCACTGTCAGGAGTCGCTGAATACCCGCCGTGCAGAAGGTGGCGTCGAAGTACGTGGCAACGGTGGCTCCCGTGCCACCGCAGGCCGTAGGGTCGTCCGCCCCGCTCTGGTTGGAGACGACATCAATCCGAAAGACGTTTATGCCGCACCAGACATCTCCGTAAGGAGGCGTCGATTTCAGGGTGTTGACGAAGTTGCCGACATCGGTGTGAAACTTGGCTTGCTCGGTGGCCTGATAGCCGTCGGCAAGGATCGCGATGTTCCAGCGAACCGCCGGCGAGCCGTGGTCCACAACCTTCGTCGTACCAACGACGTGGCCGTCCCCGGTGCCCATCAGGAGCGTCTCGTGTCGGGCGGACGGCGGAGCGAGAAAGTGGCCAGCTCGGTCGGAACCGGCGTGTCTGCGCCCGGTCGTGGACCCACCAAGACCAGTGAATCGCCCTCGGGCACGTCTGGAACGAGGAGCACGAAGGTGCCGCTCGGCCTATCGATAGGCACCCTCCGTATCGACCCGTCAGGGTGGAAGACCTCGGCATCTGTCTGGATCGGTGGGTTGATCAGGCGACGATAGAGCCGGCGACCGGCCGCGTCGCGCACCGCGAACGAAAAAGTTGCTGGAGACTCCGGGGCGTCTAGCGGATGGGACTGGGGCAGGATCATTTCGACGCGCTGGCTGGAAACCAGCTCCAGCTTGTCTCCGTCGTATCGGAACGTCATCCTTAACGCGCGGTTGGGCGGAGGAGCCGGCAGATTGTCCATTCGGGCCCTACTACTTCTTCTTGGTCTTCTTGCGTCCGCGCTCAACAGGAACGAGGGAAGGTCGGCCCTTGACCACCCGCACCTGCATGGTGGAGTGGAGGTCGAGCAACGACAGCTCGCGGAGTGCGTCTGGAACCTCGACCTCATGCACTTTCTGGTTGGGTTGTGGAAAGACGCCGGCTCGTGCCACGCCGGACACCATCTCGCCAACGTCTCCCAGGCGGCTCACTGAGAGGATCCGTCCTTGCCTGTTATGAACAACCAGGATCTGCATCAGCCATCTCCTTTTCTCAGCACACCGGGGCGCCCCGGAAGTGGTATTGGACAGTGACCGTGCCCACGTTGCTCACAGTGACTAGATAGGTGTAGGACGCGTCAGCATTGCGCTGAACGCCTTGCGAGGTGTAACGAATCTCGGCGTTGGGTGTGATGCACTGAACGCCGACCACCTCGACTCCCGGGTACTGCGGCCACCACAACCACCATCGCTGTGTTGCGCCCGGAGCGAGAGTGTTGGTGCCATACGTCCACCCCAGAGCAAGCCCGCGGAAGTGGTACTGGACCGTCATGGCCGCCCGGTTGCTCACGGTCACGAAATAGGTGCTCGAGCCATCCGGGTTCATCTTCATGCCTGGTGTATCGGTGTCCACCTCTGCACCCGGCGTCAGCGTCTGGACCCCGATCACTTCGAACCCCGGGTAGCCCGGCCACCAGAGCCACCAGCGCTGGGCCTCGCCAGGAGCGAGTGTGTTGGTCCCGTATGTCCAGGACAGCCGCGTTCCTCCTCGTTCAACGCCCTGCGGCCTCGCAGGCTGTGCGCTGTGTTGACTAGATTCTGCGCGCCGCCGGCACGCGGTCAAGTACTTTCATTTAGACACCGTAATCGCTTGGGATTTCGCGAGCGACAGTTCAAGCGGGTCGCAATATGCGCCAGCGGATTGCGGCCCACCCGTTCCATAGACGCGTCGACAACACCACGTCGAGAAGTTGCAGTACATCGTCACCGACGGGTCAACCTTCACAGACCTGCAGTCGCGCGACATGTCGTACTCGGTGCGCGCGCTGGATCCGAGCGGCATGGAATGCGAGGACGCACCAGAGCCCGCCTAACGGGGTCGGAAACGGCCCAGCACGTTGGCTTCGTAAGTCACCAGCCACACAGTGTCTCCATCCACAGCGAAGCTATAGCTCGGGACCCCGGTCTTCAGCGTGGCGACCAGCTGACTCTGGGCCGGATCGATGAGCGAGACGTCCTGCGACTCGACGTTGGCCACCCAGATGTAGCCGTCCGCCTCTGCCAACCCGACCGGCGCTTTGCCGACGGGGATCTCGGCGACGCTGCCAGTGTTTGGATTAATTCTTGACACGCTGTTCCCGTTCTGGCTCGAGCTCCATATCGAGCCGTACGCCGCGATCAGGAACGTAGGCCCCTTCCCAACCGGGATGGTGTTCACCACCTTGTCGGTTGCGGGATCGACCCGCGAGAGTGAGTTGTCGTCGTAGTTCGCTACCCAGATCGATCCAAAGGCGGCAACCACACCGGCCGGAGTGTGCCCAACCGCAATCGTGTCCACAACCTCGCGCTTATCGAGGTCGAATCTGGCCAGTTGGTCGGACGCCGCGTTTGATATCCACAGCGCTCTGGCGCCTGCGACCACGAAGAGGGCGTGCGTGCGGGGTCCCACCTTGAAACTACCAACCTGCATCCTCTTGTTGGGGTCGACCTCGTACAGGCGGCCGGTGATCGGAGAGGTAATCCACAGCTTCCCACCCTCATAAAGCCCCACGAACGGATCCTGGTCCGTCCCGGCTAGCCCGGTAGGCGCTCCGGTCTTCGGGTCGTAAGTCCAAACCGCGTTTCCATCCAGATCGGGGAGCCAAAGAGAGCCGTCCGCGACGAAAGCGAACTGGGCGTTCGCGTTGACCCGGTAGGAGTCGTACTCGAAGTTACCGAGCGATGCCTGACTAATGTGCGCCCCCTGGTTCCATTGGCAGCTCGGGCACACGCCGACCAGGCTCCCGTAATAGGACAAGATCCAGATCGGAGGGACCAGCAGGAGTAGGAAGGGATGGGATCGGCGCCAGAACCAGCCAAGCGCGATGCCCCCTACCCACAGAGTCAGGCTCACAGCCAGGACCACCAGGAGCAGCTGGCCTGGGATGTTGCCGTTCATCGAGACGTCGTGGAGTAGCGAGAGGCCGTGCGCAAGCAGCAGCACGTATGCGATCGCCGCTACCGTGATGGCCAGGACCGTCCACACCCGTCTGGAGAGTCCTAAGGGCCTGAGCTCAGGGACTGTCTTCTGGCGCTGCTGCCAGGCCGAGCCGTTCCACCACCAGCGTCCATCCTCCGAAACGGCGGGGACCCACGAGCGTCCGTCCCACCACCAATTGCCGTCAGGGCTGTGTGTACCCACCACGGCCGGCGACGGCTGATCCGGGTTCATAACAGCTGCGATGCAGGCGATTTGGGAACTGACGCGCGGCTCAGGGAAAGCCAGCCTAGGAGAACCACCATCGCAGGCGCTGCGATCACGACCGCGGCTATCGACGCGGGATTGTCAGTTTGCGTCCACCCAACCGCCACCACAGCCGCCGGTGCGGCGATGCTAGTTGGTAGTCTCGGGCAAGCGAAGCGCTTCATTCGACATCCCTATTGCCCTCGGCAGCCAACGGACGCGCTCCTGAGTCCAGCCCGACGCCGGCGCCCGCCACCAGCATCCGCCGTAACACCTTGCCGGCCGCCGCCTCGGCAAGGCACTGATGAACTCGACTCGCGCGGGTACCTTATACGGCGCAAGTCTGCCGCGACAGTAGGCACGGATTTCCTCTTCGTTTGCGACGGCCCCATCGCGCAGCACAACCCAGGCTTGCGCCACCTCCCCGCTGCCGCCGAAGTGTTTGCCTACGCTGACCTGCTGGTAACCGACGCTCACGAGTCCATTGCTAGCCACCCTTCGGCTGACCCACTGCTCACCATTGCGCTCGGGCCGCGGAGTCAGTCGATGCTGCGGTTGGTCGTCGCCGGCGTGGAAGCGGCTCTCCGGGGTGGCATCGGCCAACGATTGGTGCGGACGCTGCGTGTTGTAGTAGGTAACCCATTCGTCCAGCGCCTCCTGTGCTGTCTTCAGGTTGCGGAACACCTGCCTGGTGTCGAATTCGACTCGGAGGGTCTTGTGAAAGCGCTCGATCTTCCCGGTGGTGGTCGGGGAGCGCGGCGCCGTGAGCAGGTGGTCGACACCGTTCTCGCGACAAATACGGTCGAAGAGCACCTCGACTGGCGGCTGGGCGAACCGCCCGGTGAAGACCTTTCCGTTGTCGGTCAGGACCTGGGCAGGCACCCCATAGGTATTCAGAGCTGAACTGAAGCCGTCGCAGACTGACTGCGTTCTCTCCCTGGCCATCCGCCTCGCCGAAATGCAGAACCAGGAATGGTCGTCAACGCCGGTCAGCGCCTTGGCTGAGGTCCCGTCGGCCAAGAGAAAGCCATGCACCAAGTCCAGCTGCCAGAGCTCCATTGGCGCGCCTCGCTCCCAGCGCTTCCAGGTTTCCCGCCTCCTCTGTCGGCTGATGGGGTCGATGACCGCAGCCCGGACCAGGCAGCGATAGACAGCTGACTCCGAGGGCGCGGCCTCGACCCGCTTGCGCGCCAACTCCAAGGCGATTCGGCGCGCTCCCCAGTAAACGTGGGACCGGCGCATCTCGAGCACCATCGCCTCCACTGCCTGGGGCATCTGATGCGGGTTGTGAGCCGGCCGGTGAGACCGATTGTTCAAGCCCTCGAGTCCGTCGCCTTCATAGCGCCCCAGCCACCGGTGCATCGTTCGCCTAGACACGCCCCAGTCTCTGGACACCTCGCTCACTGTCCGACCGTCGCCTATTACTGCCAGGACCGCCTTGTACCTCTGCTCAGTCACGCTCATCTCCCTCATGCGCGGGAGCGTGACAAATCAGCCGAAGTAGGTGTGACACATCAACCGAAGGTGTGTGACCCATCAGCCGAAGGCCTTCTGGGACCCATCAGGCGAACTTGCACAGATGTGCTGCATTACGGCGGCGTTGACATCCATCCCCACGTCATTCGCTCTGCCCTGGTCAAGTCGCCCGAGATCCTCGACTACCGGGTTCGACAGACGCGTCGAGGCATAGACCTGGAGGCTCTCGCACTCGCCTCAGTCAACAGCGATGCTCTGGCTGAGCAGCTGGTTCAGGCGCTAGCCGCCGCTGGACTCCACAATCCTGCCGTAAGCATCCGGATCGTCGATCACCTGGAACGGATACCGGATACGGGAAAGCTCAGACGCTTCTTGCCGCTGCCGTGACGTAAGTGCGCTCTTAGCCCGGATTCACCGACCGGCCCCGACCGAGCTGACTGGGCGGCGTCGGCCTTGAACCCACGTGCCGTCCTTGTAGCCGTGCCGACCAGCTCGGCAGCGGCGTGCTGGAGTCGCTGCTTGCCAACGGTTCCGCCGCTGAGGCTTGAATAAGTCTGTGATCTCCCTGTGATCTCCAGGGCCAAAATCGCCACGGCGTAGGTCGTCGGCAGCGACTCTTGAATTCAAAAAACTGGTCGGGGGCCCGGGATTTGAACCCGGGGCCTCACGGTGCCGAACCCTGCGTCCTCAGGGCTTGGAGCTGGCCCCTGTTTGGTCACGAGAACCGGGGCCTTATCGTCAGCAAGCCGCCGGCGCTCACGCTATTGAGGTAGTTATCGCAAGCAAAGCCCGGCAGCAGCCTGCCGCACATATATAAGAGGACGTGCGCAAGGGCCATGCGACGCAAACGATTTAGGAAACCGTTGGCGGTCAGACGACGATTTGGCGAGGTCGTCAATTTGGTCAAACGCCAAACGGTCTGCCTCATCGAGTCTAGGCTGTCGTTGGCTGTCATTCGCCTAGCCAGCGGACGTCGGCAATCGAAAGCGAACTTGGGTGGACCTCTGCGGACGACCGCAAACGGTTTTGAAGACCGCGGGTCTGCCATCCAGAGGCGTACATGGAGGTCCGCGGCAGTTCGACCGCGTGCTTTCGAATTCCAGGATCGTCCGTTGTTGTCCGCTGCCGTCCGGCGAGTTGGCTGTCTTCTTGGCTGTCGGCGACCGCATGGACAGGGGCTCTTAATCCCAAGGTTCAGGGTTCGACTCCCTGCGCGAGCACCATCATGAGGTGGGTCAGTGCGGTCACCCATCCAGATGTTGGGGTTGATTTGGCGCGATGCCTCAGCTCCGCAGCATTTGACACCTTATTTGACACCTTGAGCACGGCGGTGAGCCCACGGACGGGTAGACAGGTGTGACTATTGAGCGTAGGCCCTGCACAGAGCCATGAGAGTCGCGACGTCCATCGTTTGCGGCGGCGGCCAAACCAATTGTGAACGAGCGGGCCAAACTGGATGACGAAGGATGCCAGCACGGCCAGCAGTCGGACTGGACCTGAACAGAAAGGATTTCGCTGCTCAGGGGTCCACCGCGAGTTCGGCTTCGATCTCGACATACTTATTGCACCCCACACGCTGGATTCGCTTGCATGCTCAGCGGGCTCGCGTCCTTCCAGCAGCAGGTCTTGCCAACTTGATCGAGAACACTGCGGTCACCGTACCTCCACGAAGAGTCTGATCCCGGTCCTTTCCTGTCCATCGAGCGACAAGTCGATGAAGGACGGGATGCATACGAGCTCGAGGCCCGTTGGCGCGACGTAACCGCGGGAGATAGCGATCGCCTTGATGGCCTGGTTGACGGCGGCGACCCCAATTGCATGAATCTCGACGCGGCTCTGAGTCCGGATGACTCCGGCGATGGCCCCGGCTACCAAGACCGGCTTGGAGGTGGCAGCAACTTTGAGAACCTCTCTAGGGGCCCTGCCCTCACCCGTCAAAGCTAGGAAATCCTTATCAAATGGTCGTGGTCGATGCCGTGGATCGAAATGGCCGTTGGCCCGCCGTGACCGGGCTTGACGAGGGGGACGGTCAGTCTAAGCCGGAGCGCCGTTCGGAGGTCGGGAATCTTCTGAAGCGGCCTCTTTACCGCGCGACTCGGCGTGGAACGTCAAGCCGCCCCCGGGACTGCGGTCGACCACCACCGTATCCCCGCGTGAGATTCGGCCCCGAAGCAGCTCCTCGGAGAGCTGATCCTCGATCCGGCTCGTGATCACCCGACGCAGCGGGCGGGCACCGTAGATCCGATCGTAGCCCTCCTTGGCGAGAAGGTCCTTGGCCGCGTCGGTGACCTCGATCATTATCTGCAGCTCAATCAGATGCTTGCCGAGCCGCTGGAGCTGGAGATCGACGATCTGCCGGATCTGCCCAGTGGTCAGACTCTTGAAGACGACCACGGCGTCAACTCGATTGAGAAACTCAGGGCGGAACATCCGCTTCAATTCCTCGTCGATCTTCTCTTTCGTGTTCTTGTGGCGCCTTTCCACCTCATCGGACTCGTCCACAACCGCGGGCTGGAAACCAAATGAGGTCCCTGCCTGGTTGACATCGCGGATGCCCAGGTTGGAGGTCATGATGATCACGGTGTTCGCGAAGTTAACGGCCTTGCCCTTCGCGTCGCTGAGCCTCCCATCCTCGAGGATCTGCAAAAGCATGTTGAACACATCGGGATGCGCCTTCTCGATCTCGTCGAAAAGGATCACCGAGTAAGGCCGCCGGCGCACGGCTTCCGTGAGCTGACCGCCCTCGTCGTAGCCGACATAGCCCAGCGGTGACCCCACCAGTCGCGCGGTGGTGTGGCGCTCCATGAACTCCGACATGTCGAGCTTGATCAGCGCATCCTCGGAACCGAA
>WNFC01009368.1_pt1 | contig 20468 bp, 14 predicted proteins | sample 5400541 | NCBI WGS metagenome assembly WNFC01 (sample SAMN13153342, study PRJNA577476) | soil metagenome | isolation source: 120 cm saprolite under Douglas fir tree site 2 hole 2 replicate 1 | place: USA:California | collected 2015-04-18
GTTTGGCCCCTCGGAGATTCGCTCTGATTAAATAGGCCCCTTCAAGCGTAGCGCTATCCAAGATTGCGGATTCCAGGACCGCTTCATCCATCCGGGCCTTGGCTAAATTGGCGCGAGTCAGATCAGCCAAACGCAAATTCGCCCGGCATAGGTTGGCGCCCGTGAGCTGAATTCCGGCCAGGCGCGCGGTCGATAAATCCGCTTGACTTAGATTGGCGCTTCGGAGATCGGCCGTCCTCAGGTCGATTTCTTGAAGATTGGCGCCGGATAAATCCACGCCCGACAAAACCGCGCCGCGAAAATCTCTTTCACCCGCACTATAGCGCTCCCGTAATTCTTTCCCAGTCATTGGTAATGCCTTTGTCTCTATTGGCCCCCGGTTGAGTCATCGATTCGCGCTCGCTTGATGTTACGAGCGTTAAACGATAAATCAATCTGGAAACCAAGCTGGGGACCGCGCGAATAGAAATCGACCCGGCGGGGCGGCTTCCCAGCTTCCCAAAGGCAAACGATGTTGCAATTCAAAGGCGAAATGAAGCTGGGCCAAGATCCCCAGACTTGTTGGACAAAGTTGACCGATCTCCAATTTTTTAGGCAGTGCATTTCCAATATCGAATCCGCAAGTCAACCAGGTCCGGACCAGGTTCAATTCAAGCTTCGCCCGGGCGTTTCCTTCGTCCGCGGTACTTTAGAGGTGACTGTCAAAGTGGAAAGGACAGAAATCGGAAAATCGGCCCGGTACATTATCAATAGCCGAAGCATTGGCATCTCCAGTGATGCCGAGGCTATTCTAAGCGTGGAACCAGGCCCTGGCGGCACTCACCTTCAATGGACCGTTGTCATTAAGACTCTGGGTGGTCTGCTTAAAGCCGTTCCTCAAGGCTTAATTAAGGCATCCGCCCAAAAAGTTATCACGGACATCTTGTCCGCCGTTGAACAAAATTTAAGTGGGTTTGGCGAAGCTCCACATCAAGGCTGAAGGGGCGCGATATAGTACCTGTCCAATCATTGTTTAGCCGCGACGCAATAGCGGAGCGCGATGGGCGCGCTCCGCCATCGCCTCGCGTCTAAACGAACTTTTGATCCACAGATTAACTAGGCGACCTATTTTTGCAAGTTTATCAGCTCGAGTGCGAAAATTAGGATTGTCGCGCAGCACATTTTAGTTTCCCGCGCGCGGCAGGCGGTGATCCGGCCCGTAAGGCCCGGCCAAAACGCAAAGTCGACGTTGCACGACCGTGTAATCACAAATCGCGGTTCACCGCGAAGAATCTCTCAAGTCTGTTGGCCCATAATGCCGATCCTTATATGGAGTGTCGGCCCAGGCGGGATGGGGAAAGGGCCGAGACGGGTTCGGGTCAATCCATTTTTCGCAATCTGGGCTTTCGTTTCACGCTCGCGACAGGAAGCGATTCGTCGCCTGAGCCGCGCGTGATAGGTAATCCAGCCTTGGAGCTCCGCTGGGATGATCATGTATGAAGCGCATTTCGGCCTGAAACGCCGGCCGTTCGGTAGCACGCCGGATGGCGATTATTATTACCCTGCCACCAGCCACGAACGATCCCTTTCGACGCTTTTGACTGCCGTTCTCGATCTGGAAGGCATCGCCGTATTGACCGGCGAGCCGGGCACCGGCAAAACGCTCCTTTGCCATCGGCTGTTGGAACGGCTCGGTCCGGATGTCAACAACGCATTTCTAGCCAATAGCCATTTGCCCAATCGAACCGCTCTCCTTCAGTCGATTCTGTTCGATTTGTCGCAACCTTATATGGGACTGAGTGAACAAGAGCTTCGTCTCGGCCTAATGGATCATTTGCTCAAGAGATTTGGGGCCGGCCAACGCACCGTGATTTTGGTCGACGAGGCTCAGCACCTGGATGCGGATTTGTTGGAAGAGCTTCGGCTCTTGGGAAACTTGGAAGCCAACCATGCCCGGGCGATTCAGGTCGTGTTGATCGCTCAACCGGGGCTTGACGTTACGCTCAACCGGCAAGAGTGCGCGGGATTTCGTCAACGGGTGGCGGTCCGCGTGACACTCGAGCCGCTCGATCGCCATGAGGCGGCGGATTATTTGACGCAACACATTCGAGCGGCGGGCGGCCGAGCACAGTCCATTTTTACAGACGAGGCTTTGGAAATCCTTGGCGCCGGCTCACGCGGCATTCCTCGACTGCTCAACCAATCCGGGCATCAGGCACTGCTGCTAGCTCATTCCGCCCATTTGGCCGCCGTCGACGCCGAGGTTGCCTTGGAAGCTCTTTCGATCCTGGGATTGCAAGCGGAACCGACCGAAGAAGACGTAGGGATGGCTCCGCCCAATCAGGAATGCGAACATTTTATTGAAATGGACGATCTCGCTTCGGACCCGGTCTTGCCTCTATCGGATGGGGATGAGATTCTGCCGGCCCCCCCCAAACACAAGCCGGAAGGCAATGGAAAATCCCACCAGCGCTATACGCCGCCTCGCCGGCCGGCATAAGACGGGTTGAGGATCGAGAATTAACACAATTAGGCTGGACCTTCAATCCTCAATCTTGGATCTCATGAGGAATTAGCAATGGGCCGGACACTGGAAGTTCTGAAACATGCAAGAATGAGTCCCGGTACCCTCAAAATCGCTCCGGAACCTACCACCGTTTCGCAACCGATGATCCTTCCAATTCTAGACAACTCAGATGAGGTTCCCTTTATCGAGGTAGGCGGTCCAAACCATTACTTGCATGGGGCCTCCGTGGTGATGGCTCAGACCGGTCGAGGATCGAAGCTAGAAGAGAAAAAGGACCCTTCTTCCTCAATTCTCGATCCACATTTTTCTAAGCTCGATCTAGTTTCAAACCTGGAATTCCTTCCCTTATCCGTGGCTTTTCATCCGCTGGGATCGCTTCATTCGATTGAGACGGCCACGGGGCTAATCGCCTCTGACTTGACCGTTTATCACCAGCCGGATGGCTTGGCCAGTCAAGAGTTCCGCTCTGTGGCCAACGGAATTCAACATCAATTAGCGGCCGGCGGAAGGCATGTCCTTTTTCTTACGGCCGTCTCAGCACGGGCCGGTACCACCACTACGGTCCTAAACCTGGCGATGACATGGGCAAAACACGAAAAGCGAAAGGTTTTGGTAATAGACGCGGCCGAGGCGCGGGCCGCTGCGGCCGCCAAAATGGGACTTTCCAACAACCCCGGGCTGACGAATGTCTTGAAAGGGACCGTCCCCCTGGCACAGGCCCTTCAGGAAACCAAGCAGGCGGGCTGCACTATTCTTGCGGCCGGCGAACCGATAGCCGACTCGAACACGGCTCCTCAGCCCAAAGCCATGCGGGATCTTCTCCGCCAGGCGCGAAAAGAGTTCGACCTGATCCTTTTGGATGCGCTTCCCTGGAATGAAGACTCGGGCACCATATCCATGGCTTCCGGCGCCGACGCCGTCTACCTGGTGCTTCGACAGTCGGAGACGAAAACTCCTAAAGTCGACGAAGTCATCCGGCGAATTCAGCGCTATGATATTTTCCTGGGCGGCTGTGTGATTACCCATCGGAAGCAAGAGTGATTAAGTCTCCTTGGTCTGAAATGACCTGTCAGAGCCCGGAGCGTTAGCGACGGGTTACAAGGTACGCTCCGCATCCCCCCATCCGGCGGGATTCAATGCCCCCAGTCGTTCTATCCACGCCAAGATGTCTTCCCGCAGTTTGGGCGTAAACGCGCAACCCACAAACCACTTCTGTCCCGGAGCTGGGGCAACACGGACGACTCGTGATGATAAAAGGGTGAAAGGCCCGTCGGTTCCATCGGCAATGCCGATTCTGAAAGCAGTTCCCGGCTCGATTCTTTGTGAGGATAGAATCCCCATTCCGCCGCGGGATACGTTCACCACCTCACCCGTCAGAAATGCCTCTTCGTTACTTCCGTTTTTGAATTGACAGAAAGCTTCTTGGGAAACGGAGGTCCGCTTCCACTGACGGCGCTCCATGGCGACGGGACTTTGAAGGGGGGCGACACAGGGCGACATTCTTACTCCGACGTTTTCAATCCAACCTTGTAAATCACTTGGCATTGTTTCTTGCGGAAGCGAACGCTGGGTGGCCCTTCTAAGACCCGCCTCCAATTGTCATGGAGACATTGCCGAAAGTTTCATTGGCGGCCGTGCCGAGGGCGCTGATGGCCGCCAAACAGATTACAATAATCAAAGCCAGCATAACGGCGTATTCGACGGCCGTGGGGCCTTCTTCTGCCTTGGCAAAATTGACGAAAAGCTGGGCGAATCGAGAAAACATGGTCCATCTCCATTCCAGGATGCAACAATCGTTAGCGGGGCAAAATGGGTAAGCAAGATGAATGCCTGAAAAGGTACTTCGTTACTCCGAAATAGTCCTTATAACGTAACGTCTTATGTAATTGGAACTTACGAATACTTTACCTCCGGAACCAGAGTTGGGAGTCTGGTTGGCGGTCTTGGGGACTTTACACTTTGTGTTCACATTCGGAAACATGTGTTAATAGACGTTAACACTAAATCGAATCCACTAGAGACCGGGTTGTAACTATAAGGCAATACCTATCGGCCCAACTTCAATCGGTCACAAGGATGCGGAACCGATTTGGCGATCTTGATGGCAACGAGATCCCCTTATCTGAATTTTCCAAGCACTTAACCCCCGCTGGCATCTCCGTTCCGTTCAATTAGGCGGACGGTCACGTCTGGTCCTTGGATGTGGTGCAAAAGATGGCGGGGGAGGAAACACCGAACGGTAACCCGGTTGTCATCGAAATGCTGACGATAGATCTCGGCGTGGGAGCCGAGATAGGCCAGGACCTTGCCATTGGCGGCCGCGGTCTCAATCTCAGCGTCGGCGAAATCGGCGCTCAAAGCTGCCATGACCGCTTCTTCCAGGTCCCGGAGTCCTTGTCGGGTAACAGCGCTGACCTGAACTGCTCGAGGGTGATGCCGCATGAGCACATCGAGATATGTGTGATCTTTCACGCCATCGACTTTGTTCAAGACGAGCAGCGTTGGCTTGCCATCGCAGCCCAGTTCCTTGAGAACCGAGTTGACGGCCTTGATTTGCTCCTCCGCGGCTGGATTGGCAGCATCCACCACGTGCAGCAGCAGCCGAGCTTGGCGGGTTTCTTCCAGCGTCGCTTTGAATGAGGCAACCAGGTGATGCGGCAACTCGCGAATGAAACCGACCGTATCGCTCAGGAGCACTTTTCCCCAATTGGAGCGGGAGCCGGCTTGCGTTGCGGTCAGGCGCCACTGGCGCGTGCGCGTGTCCAGGGTCGAGAACAGCTTGTCCTCGACATAAACGCCGGCGCCGGTCAAGGCATTCATCAGAGTGCTCTTGCCTGCGTTGGTGTAGCCGACCAAAGAGACCGTATGTTCTTCCCGGCGCGTGCGCACTTCGCGTTCTCTTCGGGCATGGACTTCCGCGAGCCTGGAGCGGAGGTCTTGGATGCGATGGGTGACGAGCCGGCGGTCTTCTTCGAGCTGGGTTTCGCCGGGACCACGGAGACCGATACCGCCTTTGTAGCGCGACAAGTGCGACCACATGCGCTTGAGCCGAGGCAAAGAGTATTCCAGCTGAGCTAGCTCGACTTGCAGCCGGGCCTCCGCTGTCCGCGCACGGGTGGCGAAAATATCCAAGATCAGCTCGCTGCGGTCGAGCACCTTGACCTCGGTGGCTTTTTCCAGGTTGCGCACCTGAGCCGGTGACAGGTCGTTGTCAAAAATGACAACGTCGGCATCGGCGCTTTCGACTTGTTGCTGAAGCTCCGCGAGTTTTCCTTTGCCAATGTAGGTTCCGGGGACGACGCTCTGGCGACGTTGCACCAGGCTGCCGACGACCCGGGCCCCAGCCGTGGATGCCAATCCGTGAAGCTCCTCCAGCGGATCCTCGCTGATCCACGGACGATTCGGAAGGGCCACGCTTACCAGAAAAGCGCGTTCTTTATGGACGGTGGGTTTGTCGCGTCGAATATCCAAAGCCACGGTGGGTAAGAAGCCTCCTTTGCGTGTATTGTAACGACTCAGGCAAGGGACGCAAATGTTATGGCAAAGTTCCCGGAAAGCTCGTGCCAAATAGGTTGTTCCGACAGTGAATTGTCAAGCTTTCGGTTGAACGGCCTCCTCTTTCTTGGTGGGAATCATTCCCCCAAGGACAGCGATCCATCGGCTGGCGGCCAACAAGAGCAACAACCCAACGCATGTGATGACAAAAACCGTCAAGGCAATGTTCATGACGCCGGTCCAGACCTGGCCGGCCTGGATCATGACGGGAAATTGTATGCCGACCATTTGAGCGCCCGCCGTCATGGTGGTGGCGGTAACGAACAGCATGGGCAAAAGCGTAACGGGAGCGTAGCGCGCTCGGCCGGTGTTGATCAGGAGGGTCGTGATCAGGGCCAGAGCGATGACTGCCAGAAGCTGATTGGCAATGCCGAACATCGGCCAAATGGTGCTGATCGATCCCGTTTTGATAAGCAAGGCCCAGCCGGCCGTGACGAGGAAAGTCGCCACCAGCGCCCCGGGAAGCCAATCGGTGCGCTCGAATTTCGGATAGACCTTGCCTAAGGCCTCTTGGAGGAGAAAGCGGGCGATGCGGGTGCCGGCGTCAATGGTCGTGAGGATGAACAAGGCTTCAAACATGATGGCGAAGTGATACCAATATTTCATGACCGCATCGATGGGCAAGCGGGTCCAATCGAGGGCTTCGGTAAGGATAAAAGCCATGCCGACGGCCAAGGTGACGGCGCCGCCTGTGCGACCGCGGAGCGCTTCGCCGCCCACCATCCGCTGCACACCGGCCAAGTCATGTTCTTGCAACCGCAAATGTTGCGGCGCATCGACCCCGGTCTGATGAAGCGGATCGCGGCTTTCGGGTTGGCCCAAGATCGAATACAGACGGTCGAGATCGCCTTGATACATCGGGACTTTGTTCAAGTCTACGTTAATGTCGTAATACAGCCTGGGATCCAACGACGCGGCCGCGATTAAAGCCACGATTCCCACGAGCCCTTCGGTCAACATGGCCCCGTAGCCAATCGTGCGAATGTGACTCTCCTTGTCCACCATTTTGGGAGTCGTGCCCGAGGAAACGAGAGAGTGAAATCCCGAAATGGACCCGCACATGATGCAGATGAAAACGAATGGAAAGATGTTGCCGGGATAATTGGGATTGCCGGGAAACGTCGGGCCGCCATGAAGAAAAACCTGATTGAGGGGCGGGCAGGGGAGCCGAGGATTGACCGCGAAGACGGCCACAACTAACACCGCGATGGTTCCGATCTTTAAGAAGCTCGACAGGTAATCCCGCGGGCACAAAAGCATCCAGACCGGCAAGACGGAGGCGATGAAGCCGTAGGCTGCCAGGGCCAGAATCGTCTGGTTCTTCGTCAAAGAGAAGTAACTTTCCAATGGCGAGCCGGGGATCCAGTTGCCGATAATGACGGCCGCCAAGATCGCAAGGACTCCGAACGCCGATGCCCCAACAATGCCGCCTCCTTTCCGCACCTTGGTGATGTACCAGCCCATGACCAGGCCAATGGGAATGGTGCAGGCGATGGTGAAGGTGCCCCAGGAGCTGCCCGCGATCAATTCACGGGAATTTGCGGGGAGTGTGACCATTGCATCTGAATCGGCCGTTAGTGTTTGATTAGCCGGAACCTCCACCTGAAACGATTCGGAGCGCGGAGTGGCAGGACCGTCGGCCGTGTAATGGACTTGGCAATTGCCTGGAAAAAGGTAGATTGTATTGGCCGCACTCGATTTTCGGGAATCGATTTGCGGTTGTTTCCCGTCTGGAAGAATGATCCGCGTGTCCGAGCTTAATCGCACTTCGTCGCCGCCTAGGGCTTTCACGACCACAAACCCCAATCCCGCCAAAGCGATCACCACGATGAAGAGAATGGCCGCGGAGACGATGACAGCTGCGGATCGGCCCAGTTCCGTGCGTGCGATCTCCGCCAACGACTTGCCGCCCCGCCGCACCGAAGCGGCCAGCACGAGCATGTCCTGAACCGCCCCAGCCAGGCAAACCCCGATCACCAGCCACAACAAACCGGGCATGTAGCCATACTGAATAGCCAGCACAGGTCCAATGAGCGGTCCCGCGCCCGAGATGGCGGCAAAGTGGTGGCCGAACAGAACCCACTTATTTGTTGGATCATAATTGTGGCCGTCCTTGAATTGATGGGCGGGCGTTGGACGAGAATCATCCAACGCAGCCACCCGCGCGGCCAGGAACGCGCTGTAATACCTATAAGCGATGGCCAACACGCACAGCGCGCCCAAGAGCAACGGCATGGCGTGCCAGATCAATTGGCTGCCTTGCTCTTCATAGAGAATATTGGCGACAAGCATCATGCAACTCACTTACAAGAAAAGCCCACGGCATGCCTGCCGTGGGCTTTCATGATAAACGGACCCAAGACGTTGACCAAGCCTATCCGTGAGCGGTGGCAGCCCCTGCTTCACCTGCACCGGCCATCTCGGCCGCGGCGGCTCGGGAGAATTCCTCGTCCATGGCCTGCATTTCCTTGCTTTCGCGTTTCGATTGCCACCAGGCCCAGCCCACGGCTGCCGCGGCCACAATCATTACCAGGAAGCCCACCGCCCGGCTGCTTTTCCCGTCGGAGATGTTGTAACTAATCACCAAAGGCAACACCAACAAGCTAACCATGTTCATCACTTTGATGAGCGGGTTGATGGCCGGTCCGGCCGTGTCCTTGAGTGGATCGCCCACTGTGTCGCCGGTCACGCTAGCTTTGTGAACCTCTGAGCCTTTGCCGGTCAGCTTGGTTCGGGGCTGGTCTTCGATGGTCTTCTTGGCGTTATCCCAAGCGCCGCCGGCATTGGCCATGTAGGCTGCTAATAACTGTCCCACCACGATCATGCCGCCCAAAAAGCCGCCCAAGGCAAACGGACCCAGGAAGAACCCGACGAAAACGGGTGTGAAAATGGCCAGCAAGCCGGGGCCGATCAACTCTTTCTGCGCGGTGCTCGTGCAGATATCGACCACCCGTCCGTAATTTGGCTTCTTGGTGCCCGCCCAGATTTCTTTGTCACGGAACTGAACCCGACACTCTTGTACGATGAGGTAAGCGGCCCGGCCCACGGCGCGAATCGTCATGCTGCTGAAAAGGAACGGAACCGCTCCGCCAATGAGCATGCCGATAAACACCCTCGGATCAGCCAAGGAAAGTTTGGCGGCGCCGGCAATGAACTCGCTCGTCGACAGCCGATTGATTCCTTCCTCCGACCCCGTCGCCATGACCGCAATGAAACTGGCGAAGAGCGATACGGCGGCGATCACGGCCGAGCCGATGGCGATTCCTTTGGTGATCGCTTTCGTGGTGTTGCCGACGGCGTCCAGATCCGCAAGAATCTGCCTCGCTCTCTTGTAATCTTCGGGCGACATGTAGCCGTCCACGCCCGGCTTCAGATCCTGATTGTTGGTGTCCTTGTTGTAGCCCATCTCGCCGATGCCGTTGGCATTGTCGGCCACGGGGCCGAACACGTCCATGCTGATCGTGTTGCCGGTCAGCGTCAGCATGCCGATTCCGCACATGGCCACGCCGAAGGCCACGAAGATCGGATTGGTCCCGGCATAAATGACCGCGGAGGACAAAATGGCGACCGCGATAATGAGGACCGCCCAAACCGTGCTTTCATAACCCACGGCGATTCCCTGGATGATATTGGTCGCATGGCCCGTGCGGCAACTTTTCGCCAGCGATTTGACCGGCTCGTATTCCGTGCCCGTCCAGTACTCGGTGCAGAAATTAAGCGCGATGGCCAGAAGGATGCCGACAAAACAAGTGAGGGCCGGGCGCATATCCAAGGGTTGCCACAAGGGGACGTATTTCTAGGCCCCGACCCACGGCCTGATTGACGATGTACCAGTCCGTGAACCACAAATAGATCACGCCCAAGGCCATGAATCCGATCACGCTAATTACCGATCCAAGCCAAAAACCTTTGTTGACGGCCCTCATGGCTTCCTTGACATCCCCCTTATCTCCGGCGCGAACCGATTTGGTGCTGAGAATGCTGCCGATGACCCCGATAGCCCTCACCAGCAGGGGGAAAATCACTCCCTTATGTCCAAACGAGGCATAGCCCAGAATCATGGCGGCGACGATGGTGACTTCGTAGCTTTCAAAAATGTCGGCCGCCATACCGGCACAATCGCCGACGTTATCGCCGACATTGTCGGCAATCGTGGCGGCATTGCGCGGATCGTCCTCGGGGATGTTTGCTTCAATTTTTCCGACCAGATCAGCGCCAACATCGGCCGCCTTGGTGTAAATGCCGCCGCCGACTCGCATGAACAAGGCCAGGAGCGTGCCACCGAAGCCGAAGCCCAACAGCGCTTCATAAGCTTTTTCGCCAAAATAAAGAAAGATCAGCGAGCCGCCCAAAAGGCCCAGCCCGTCGGTGAGCATGCCGGTGATGGTGCCGGTGCGGTAGCCGATTTGCAGTGCTTTGCCGAAGCTATGCTTGGCGGCCGCCGCAACGCGTAGGTTGCCATCCGTCGCCAAGTACATCCCGACGAAACCGACGGTAGCGGAAAAGAGCGAACCCATTAAGAAGGCAATTCCCCGGCCGATCGGGATTTTCCACCCTGCCTCGGTATGTGGATTTGCCGTGAAAATCAACACGAAAGTCAAAACGAAGATCATGACGGCGACGGTCGTGAATTGTCGCTTTAAGTAAGCCAGGGCTCCTTCGCGCACCGCCCGCGCGATCTCTTGCATTCGCGGCGTGCCTGTTTCGGCGCCATAAACTTCTTTAATGAGCGTGTAGGCGTAGTAAAGCCCGCCAAAGGCGATGAATACGTTTAGGATCAAGAAGAAACGTTCCAAATAGTTGTAGTCGGAATCCGTCATGAAGCTGAACGGACTCCATTCGTGGGAACTAGGTCCCGAGCCTCCGCATCCACTGATCCCCAAAAAGCCGATGACCATGAAAGCCACCATCATCCAAAACGATCTCTGGAAAGCTCGACGGCCGTAACCCATGGGTCGATTTCGCGCTGAGCTTGTAATTGCCATTTCTAAAAAGCACTCCCCTACCTGAAAGAAAACTCAAACCCTTCCAAGCCCCTGGAAGGCATTTCGTGGGCTTGGAGGGCGCCAAAGATATGAGTATTAAAGAGAGGGCCAATCCCTTGGCAAGTCTAGCCGCCGGATAAAATCTGAGCTCGAATGTCCAATCCGACCCGTTCATTCCAGGCTGCTAGAAGTCTTTCGAAAACCCTGCCCGGCCAGGGAATAGTCACGCGATTCAGCTGACTTACGCCGGCGATGCAAAAGGACGTGCCGGTGAGAAGGGCTTCGTCGGCCTTCAAGCAATCAGCAACGGTTAACGGGCGTTCTTGAAACGGAATCCCCATTTCTTGGCAGATTTCTTCGACGGTGAGCAGGCTGATGCCGCCCAGAATGGACGTTCGAGGTGGCGAATAAACGATGCCGTTTTGCACCACGAGGAAATTGGCCGCCGCAGTCTCGGTTATATAACCATTCGAGTCCGAAAGCAGCGCCCATGCACCGGCTTCCATTTGCTCTCCTTCTTGTCCGGCGATCCACCAATGCAGGCGACTGCGATGTTTGATGCGAGTATCAACCGAGGAGGCCGGCACGGCGTGTGTAGGTGGAACCACGAGATGCGCTCCTCGTCGAAATAGGGGAGCATAGCGACTGAGCTGCAGGAGAAATGTGTGCATGCCAAATGTGGCCAATCCGTTTCCGGAATCGTCCTTCATGCCGGCATAAGACGGCACTAACCCTGGCGTGGCGAACATAACCAGCACCAGGTCCTGATCTGGGCGAAGCAAACTACTGCTGTTTTTGGACACCAGCTCTTCCGCAAAAAGAGCTATTTCATGATCTGGGGTCGGCAGCGGTATCCTCGCCAGATTGCAGCTTTGCCGAAATCGGCCGATGTGATCCTGAAGGCGATATAGCCGATGGCGAAACGTGCGGCCTAGATCGGTGACCGTGGCGCCGAAAACGAAACCGGCATCGGGGAGAGGTAGGCCAACTCCTTCGTTAGGGACGAATTGGCCGTTAAGAAATACGAACATGCCGTCGTTGAAGTGTCGCACCATGGTGCAAGCAGTCGAGAGAAATTAAGCCGCTTCCTTGAGATTCGATCCTACTAACTGGCCTAAACATTCGATTGTTCGTTGCGTGGCTCCTTGCTGTTTAAGGACAAAATCGCGACCGTTCCTACCCAGTCGCTCCCGTTCCTCAACATCATAAAGCAATCGGCGGACAACCTCTTCTAGGTCGGTGTCATTCTGGATTTGAATTGATCCTCCGGCAGCAACTAGCATATCGGCCGTATCGCGAAAATTCCACACATGCGGCCCGAAGATTACGGCGGCGCCATAGGCGGCCGGCTCGATCATATTCTGCCCACCGCGCCGTCCGTCGAGGCTGCCACCGACAAAGGCCACGTCTGCCAAACCCCAGAGCGCGCCTAGCTCGCCGATCGTGTCCACTAGAACCAAAGGAATGGTGAGTGGTGAGTTGTGAGTGGTGAGTGGTGAATGGAGACTGCTCCGGCGAATAAATGGCAATCCTGATTTTTCCAGCAGGCGGGCCACTTCGTCAAAACGCTCTTTTTGCCGGGGAACCAGAAAGAGGCGCAGCTCCGGGAATTCTTTTTGCAGTCGGGCATAAATGGCCAGGACGATTTTTTCTTCGGGGTCTTGGGTGCTGCCGGCGATCCAGACTAAGCCGCGAGAAGGATCTTCCAGGCCGAAAAGATGGGCCAATTCCTGAGTCTTAGGATTGGCGCGATTGGTTTCAACGCCGTCGTATTTGACGGAGCCGGTGACATGGATGCGAGTGGATGGAATTCCCAGCTGCCGCAATATGCCGGCATAATCATCGGTTTGAACCGCGAATAAATCCACTCGGCCCAGTACCCGCCGGGCCAGCCAACGGAGCTTCATGTAGCGACCAGAACTTCGCGGGCTAAATCGGCCGTTGATGACCGCGACGGGCACACCGCGCGTGTTGGCCGCCGTCAGGAAGTTGGGCCAAAACTCCCCTTCGGCCAACACCACCAGACTCGGATTGACTCGCCCCAAAGCCCGGTGCACGGCCCACGAGAAATCAAAGGGCCAATAGAAAATGTGCAAATTTGGGAAGCGCTTACACGCTTCCTCAAATCCAGTGTCAGTCGTCGTCGAGATGACGCAATCCCAATCCGGGTGTCGGGTTTGGAAGGCCGCTACCACCTGACGGAGAAGGTGGATTTCCCCCACGCTGACGCCGTGAAACCAAACGCACGGCTCGTTGCCGTCACGCAGAAGCGCTTGTCCGGTCAGTTTTCTCCACAATCCGCGTCGGTACTTGCCGGTGGTTATGGCTTTGTAAACCAACCAAGGGGATAACAACGTCACGATGAGGAGATAAATGCAGTTGAGCAAATAAGACATGGGAGTCCTTTCCCACGAGCCGCAGTCAATGTAAAGCCTTCAGCGAGCGCGAAACGCTATATCTAGCCGGGAGCAGGCGCGAAACATTAACGCTCCTCACCTACCCTGCTTCTTTGCGCATGTGACAGTTCTTATATTTCTTGCCGCTGCCGCAGGGACAAGGGTCGTTGCGGCCGACGCGTTGGCCTCGGTTGCGGATCGGTTCGGGCTTTTTGTCGGTTTGCTGGCTGCCGGCGATGGCGGCATCCTGTTGACCGCGGATGCTTTGGCCGTTAGCCGCGGCCGTGGGCCTTGGGAGGGATTCGTGAACCGTTGCCCCAATTTGCCACAGCGCTTCCTGAAAGCCTTCCTCTTCTTCCATTCGAAAGACCGTGTCGGTGACTTTGTCCTGCACGCCTTCCCACATGGCGTCGAATTCTTTCATGCCCTGCCGTTTGTATTCCGTCTTGGGATCGATTTGGGCATATCCCACCAGGCCGATGCCGGAGCGGAGATGATCCATCGTGTAAAGATGATTTTTCCAGGAAGCATCGAGCCGGCCCAGGAGCAAGCCGCGCTCCATGCCGCGCATTTCCGGCCGATAGGGAGCGTCAAAGATATTCCACAGAATTTCCCGCGCTGCTTTCTCACTGACACCGGTCAGCTCGGATTCCGTCACTTCCAAGCCCAATTCTTTTTGGAACCATTCCGCCAACTCTTTGGCGTCATCCGGCTCGGAAACGCTCGTGCCTTGAAACACTTCGGAAAGCTTGTTATCGATCTCTTCGTGGCCAACGCGAGGATAAAAATGGCGGCTGACATCCTGAAGCAATTCCTGAAGCTTCGAGCGGGATTGGGTCCGAAAATCCTCTTCATTCAAAGAATCGGCCGCGTTTGGAAATCGAAGGGGAGCCCAGCGAAATAGGCCTTCCCGGTCATAACGCTGCCCGCCGGTCGGCTGTTGCTGGCGATCGGACATGAAGCGTGCCATGCCGACCCGAACGGGAAATTCAATTTCCTTCTGGCGATAAATCTCCATGACCTTTTGATGAAGAATCGCCCGGATTTCATCCGCCTGCTTATTGACCAGCGACTCCGCGGCCGGAGTCACCGCGCCGCTTTCCTCCTGGTGCTCTTGGGCGACGGAGTCCTTGAGGTTGTCGGTTGACAATCGTATCTGGAACTTGATCCGGGCCCAATCGGCGATGGACTGTATGCCCCAATTGGCTTCGAGAAATGCCAGGCCGCCGGTCAGATCCACTTCGCTGACCGCCTTCTCGGCCTGTTCGATCAAGAATTGCTCCAGGTTGTCGCGGCCGATCTCCTTCAGCTTTCGATCGGTGGTCTTCAAGCTCCAACGAGTGTTGACGGCATTGGCCATCGCCTGCCAGTTCCATTCCTTGGCATCGACGTCTTGACTGAGATTTTCATCAAGGGCGTCTTGGATTTGGGAGGGAATTAGCTTGGTAGCTTTTTCGCGGGCGATTTTTTCGGCTTCCACGAAATCGCTTCGGCTGAAATCGGCGCCGTCGAATTCGACTCCCAATCGGTTGGCGGCGAACTCCGCGAAGCAGGCCGCCCCATACTCCTCGTCCAAAAACTTATCCACGGCGAGCCGAATCTGATCGTCAATCATCTCCAGAATGCGAATCTTGCAGTTGCCGCCATCTAAAATCTCCTGCCGGTAGCCGTAGACCCGCTTCCGCTGATGGTCCATCACCTCGTCATATTCAAGAAGGTTCTTGCGGATATCGAAATTGCGCTCCTCGACTTTCTTCTGGGCCTTGCCGATTTGGCGAGAGACCATGGGGCTTTCGATGGCCTGTCCTTCCTCCATGCCCAGACTGGTGAGCACGCGGGATACCCATTCCCCGGCGAATATGCGCATGAGGTCGTCTTGGAGGGAGAGATAGAATCGGCTGGAGCCGGGGTCGCCTTGCCGTCCCGCTCGGCCGCGAAGTTGATTGTCGATGCGGCGTGCCTCGTGCCGTTCCGTGCCGACAATGTGCAGGCCGCCCATCTCGGCCACTTTGCGGCCTTCTTCTTTCATCTTGTCGCGCGCCTCGATGTCTTGGACGGTCTTTTTCCACTCCTCCGGCGGCACGTCCAATAGAGTGGGGTACTTGTCTTTCAAGGAAGCCCAGGCGAGGGTTTCCGGATTTCCTCCGAGGATGATGTCGGTGCCGCGGCCGGCCATGTTGGTGGCGATGGTCACGCCGCCAATTCGACCGGTCTGGGCGACAATTTCCGCCTCGCGAGCCGCGAACTCCGGCTTGGCATTCAGCAGCTCGTGCTTGATCCCGCGGCGCTTGAGCATGGCGCTGAGCTTTTCAGACTTGTCCACGTCCGTGGTGCCAATCAACATGGGCCGGCCGGTCTTGTTGATGTCGACTATCTCATCCACCACGGCTTTCCACTTTTCCTCCTCGTATCGGAAAATGATGTCCGGACTATTGACCCGGATGAGAGGCTTATTTGTGGGGATGGCGATGACGTCGAGCTTGTAGATTTTCCAAAACTCATTGGCCTCGGTCATGGCCGTGCCGGTCATGCCGGCAAGCTTCTTGTAGAGCTTGAAGTAATTCTGGAGGGTGATGGTGGCTAGCGTCTGAGTTTCTTCCTTGATCTTGACTCCTTCGCGGGCATGCTTGGCTTCGACGGCTTGATGAAGGCCGTCGCTCCATTGCCGGCCAATCATGAGCCGGCCGGTGAACTCATCCACGATGATAACGCTCATCTCGTTCGATTCGGGATGCCGCATGACCACGTAGCGTTTGTCTTTCTGATAAAGGTGATGAGCTTTGAGGGAGTTATCGATGAGGTGGGGCCATTCCATGTTGCCGGCCGTGTAAAAACTTTCCACACCGGCCAGCTCCTCGGCTTTATGGATGCCTTCGTCGGTCAGATGGCAGGTGTGCTCTTTTTCCTTCACCTCGAAGAAAAGGCCGGGATTTTGCTTTTGCAAATCGCTCAACTGAATGGCGATGTCGTTGGCTCGGGCATAACGTCGGAGATCGCCGAAGGCGGGCCCGGAAATGATCAGCGGCGTCCGGGCCTCGTCAATGAGGATATTGTCCACCTCATCGATGATGGCAAAGTTCAGAGCCTTCTGGCACTGTTGGTACCAGGGATCGTAGTTATCATCGCCCCAGCGGGCCGGCTTCATGTTGTCCCGCAGGTAGTCGAAGCCGAACTCGCTGTTGGTTCCATAGGTGATGTCGCAATCGTAGGCTTTGCGCCGGGCCGGCGGATCCATGTCGCTCTGGATAAAACCGCTGGTGATCCCCAGAGCCTGATAGATCGGCGACATCCATTCGCAGTCCCGGCGAGCAAGATAGTCATTGACAGTAACGATGTGGACACCCTTTTGCGGAAGGGCATTCAAATAGGCAGGGAGCGTCGCCACCAAGGTCTTGCCTTCGCCGGTTACCATTTCGGCGATGTTGCCGCGATGGAGGACGATGCCGCCTAGAATTTGCACATCGAAATCCCGCATGTTTTTGGTTCGGCGGGCCGCCTCCCGGCAGGCGGCGAACGCCTCCGGCAGCAAGTCATCGAGACTGGCGCCTTGGGCCAGGCGTTCTCGGAAAGCCGGCGTCAACGCCTTGAGCTCGTCATCGCTCAGGGCCTGCATTTTTTCTTCCAGGACGTTGACTTGATGAAGCAGGAGACCAGGAACCACGGTATAGTCGCCAGAAGAATTCTTGGACCGAATATACCCCAGCTTGCGGACGAAGCGCTCATTGCTGGAGCCCAGGACGCGCGTTAAGAAATTGGCGACCGCTTCGGACCCGGCGGACAGGGTATCCCCCAGCTTTTCGAAGAAGCTGACGTCCATGCTGGATTGGGTCGACATGATGCCGTCCTTCCGCCTACCGCCGAGGGCTCTTTACGGTTCTCGGCGCGCACTTCGCCACGGGGTCAGTCTAAGAGTGACGCCAAAAGGGGTCAATACGGACCGCGAGTCGGTGACTTGTCCCTCTGGGAACTGGACACGAATCCAATTGCTTCTCGCTGCAGATTTCGCTTGCGGCTTAGCGCTAAACCGCAAGCGAAGGTGGGACTCTCTTGAGATATGGCTCGATTCCGATATCATCCAGGCGAGGGTCCTTTCCTCAAAGAACTTGATTATAGAGCAATGGCCGCCTCTTCGATTTCATGTCCGTATTGCAATGCGATCTTGACGGAAATCGACCTCCGTTCGGTCCGACTGCGAGTGCATTGCCCTCGCTGTGGCGAGACATTTCCGTTGCCACTTAGCATGATTGGCCAGGTAGGGCCAAATGGTATGCAGTCCCCGGAACCTACCGATGGCGAGTCTAAACACCCGACGGGACTTGGATTGTCCAACCGCTCTCTTGCCTTATCCGTGCTTGCATTTATGGGGTTGGTGGCACTGGTTTTCTTAGGATACGCACTCCAGACCCAACAAATTCGCCGCGAACATGATTTGAGCCTTCCGAAGAGTCAATCAATCACGATCCCAATCGGCATCGCCTTAGCCTGCAATGTTTACATAGTCGCTCTGATCTTCGCCATGGTTCGACCTTCGCACCGGCCGGGAGCTATTCGATTGACCATCCTGTTGGCCGGGTTAACCACCGTTGTTGTAACGGCCGGTCTGCTGCGCGTTCATATCCGTGTCAGCAGCGATCCAAATCCGTCGGAGGACACTGGAGTTCACCTACCGGCTCGCTCGATACGGCCAGCGGACCTTCCGGCACTAGGATTTCTACCAAGCGAAACCAACTTGATCGCCGCCATCAACGTGGCTGAGTTGATGGAAACCCCCGCGGGACACGAGTTTATGGACGACAGGGGTCCGATAAAAGGATGGATTGGCCAACAAATTCAAAATTGGACGGGGTTAGAGCTGCGAGATATCGATTACATCGTGACTGGACTTAAGGTCGACGACAACCTTTTGCCCCGCATAATCTTAGTAGTCGAAACACTGCGACCTATTGCGATCACTAACGTCCAGGAGCATCTCAAAGCCAGCAAGCTGCCCGATCCCGAAGCCGTCCGATTTCCGTCAAGCCGGACTATGATTCTTTGCCTGAACAAAAAGGATTTACATGTGGTTCCGGTTATGCCCACGAACGGAATAGATCACCTGGTCGAACCATTGCGAATCGCCTTGAAAGAGCGAATCGCCAGGGGATCCCAGATCTGGCTGGCGGGTTATGCCGAGCATTGGGAAAAAACTCTGGCCTTAACTTATCTGGAAACAGTGCCCAAGGAAGACCGAGAAATCTTGAAAGGAATTCAATCAGTTGCCCTCAGCCTGCGCGTAGACGGCCGCCCTAGCTTACGAGCCTCATTCCAATGCATCAATGAACCGGCCGCCAAAGCGCTTGCCGAATTGATCCAAAAGCATCCGCAGCATGAGTTTCAAGATATGAAGGTTGACCAAAAGGGAAGTTGGGTGTCCATTCAAGCAAGCGCCGCCGACTTTCCTTCCATAGTCAATAAAATGAAACCGCTAAATGCTGGAAGATAAACGCCCCTCTCGAAAGGGTCCGCATGCCCCGGAATCCTAGGCCGCGCTGGAAGCGATGGATTCGGACGGCCACCCTCACCATATTGATCCTCGTCGGAATTCCAGCGGGGGTGCATTTCTATCTGCGCTGGTCGGCTGATCGGGACTTTCAAAAGGCCCTCGAGGAAGCGGATCGCCTGGACCCGGGTTGGCGGCTGGCCGATTTGGAGAAAGCCCGTCCTGCTGTGGCCGCTTCGGAGAATGGCGCTCTCCGAGTCCTGGACATCAAGAAAAGAATGCCTTCGCGGTGGCCCAATTCCCCGCTTACCTACTTAGGCAGAAATCGATTTTTCCGGGAGCCCGAGCTGGAAACGAATTTGGAGGAAGAGATCCACCATTTGACGCCGGAAATGCAGATTTCACCGGAATCGGTCTCCCCCCTGCAAAGCGCCTTGAGGCAAATGGCTTCCGTGCTGCCCAACGCCCGCACCATGTCTCAATTGCCCCGAGGTCGATATCCCTTGGAACACGCCCAACATCCACGGGATACCTCGGCTGTTTCCAATGATGCCAACATCGTCGCCAAGCTGCTTTGGGCGGATGCGATCTTAGCCGCCCAGGAGAAGCGATTTGACCAGGCATTTATATCTGGATTGGCCATCCTAAACATCGCCCGATCAATCGGGGATGAACCTATCATGGAATCCCAATCCGTGCGGCTGTTCATTGATAATCAGGCCATTCGAATTTTTGAGCGGACTCTGGCCCAAGGCCCGGTACAAGCTGACCTCTTGGAATCCATTCAGCGGCAATTGGAAGACGAAGCGTCCCAACCCTTGTTGCTCACTGCCTTTCGCGCCGAGCGAGCGGCCACTCACCGACATATGCTGGCGGTCCGAAGCGGCAGGTGGAAATACGGTCTGCGATTCTATCATGGAAGATTCGCCAACAAACTGCCCAATAGCTGGAACCGATACATCGATATGGTAATTGTGAGCCGGGCCCAGCCGGATTACTTCCGGTTGATGACAGCCCTGGTGGAGGTAGCCAAACTGCCGGTGGACAAGCAACTGCCTCAAATTCGACAGCTCGAAGAACGGGCCCGGCTTCTCCCGCTCGAATTCGAGTCTTGGTTTCATTCCACGGCCGGGGCCGTGAATTTATTTGTGAGGAATAAGGCATATGTGCGCTGCGCTGTTGCCGCGTTGGCGGTCGAACGCTACCGCCTGATCCACGGCCACTGGCCCCAATCACTGGAATCGACGGTTCCGGATTTCCTCCCCCACACGCCCACTGATCCATTCGACGGAAAACCGCTCCGTTTTCGCCGGTCGGAGGATGGAGTCATGATCTACTCCGTCGGCACCGACGGCAGCGACGATGGCGGCAAGTTGAACCGGGAGGATTTTCTGCCTCAGGGAACGGATGTGGGATTTCAGCTGTGGGATGTGCCACGCCGGGCACAGCCCTGGCGCCCTCCGCCCAATGCGGATGCTGAGGTTGCCGCGGATCCGGACCAATAAAATAAGACTCACACAACTCGCATTGCTTGCGGTTTAGCGATA
>WNFC01002772.1_pt1 | contig 20465 bp, 20 predicted proteins | sample 5400541 | NCBI WGS metagenome assembly WNFC01 (sample SAMN13153342, study PRJNA577476) | soil metagenome | isolation source: 120 cm saprolite under Douglas fir tree site 2 hole 2 replicate 1 | place: USA:California | collected 2015-04-18
TGCTGTCGCCCTTCAGCGCCAAGCTTGCCAACGTCGGCTCGATCGAGGTCAATGCCACGCTCGGCAACGTCCCGGCGTCCGCGTTCACGCTGGACACGGCCACGTTCATGGCGGCGACGGCCGCGGTCGAAGCCGGCCCGATCGAGATCGTCGTCCGTGATCTCGGCGGCCTCGACCTAATAGTTGCCGGCGTTGCCCGAAAACAAAACTTGTCCCTGGACGCGGCACGGCGGATGGTGGCCGAAACCGCGACGCAGCCCTCCGCCGCGCTCGTCCCGTCAAGTCCGGATTTGTCGGCGCTGGCTGACGCGGTGGCACATTTCATCGAAGCGGCCGGCGGAAAACTTAGCATCAGCATCATGCCGAAAGGGCGCGTCTCGCTGCTGCCGCTGTTCGCGATAGCGCAGGGCAACCCTGCCACAATTCTTGCGCAGTTCCGCATCCAGTCGAGCGTCACCCGATAGCACGGGTGCGGATGAAGTTGATGTGGCGACACCTACACTTCTCGCGCGCGAGCCGCAACAAGCGGGCGGAGGTGAAAGTGGAGACTCGCTCCATTATAATTGTTTGGCCGCTTTTGCACTTCCCCCACTTGGCCTCGTTGCGTGCGGTCGATCTGCGCCGCACCAATGGTTGAAGCGGCGCGATGTCTGATCTTTGCTTCGCGGTTCATTTGAAGGCAGATCCTTTCCGCCGGCCACCGCGCGGTCCGGTTACGGATGTAAACTTGCCGAGCGGCTTACGCGGTCGGCGAGTCTCTTGATGACCCGAAGCTGCCGTGCGGCGGCGACTTGCGCGGTCGAGCCAAACAGTCTCTGCGTCAAGGCATGAGTAACGGCCTATGCGGACACGATCGGATCGTGGAAGGTTGCCGACTATCGGGGAGTAATCCGAACAACCCATACCAAATGAGTGCTATGCACCACTCGCCGCAGACCCGTCTGTAGCCGAGCCAGCGGAGCGGGCCAGGAGAAAGCGTTTTCACATTGGGAACATTAGGCAAGTCCATGAAAAGTTCAGGTGCAAAAGGCGTGACCGGTCGCAACAAATCCGCACCACAACGGAAACCCCGAAGGCGGAAGCGCTCGGCGGCCTACCATCACGGTGCACTACGCGACGCACTGCTCGAGGCTGCCGAGAGCATCCTGATCCGCCAGGGGATTCAGGGGCTTACGCTGCGTGCGTCGGCCCGCGAGGCAGGCGTCTCGCACGCTGCGCCAAAAAATCACTTCGGAGACTTATCCGGGTTGCTGAGTGAGTTGGCGGCGCTCGGGTTTGATCGGCTTAGCGCCTCCATGCTTGCACAAACGAACGACGGACAGAAGCCATCCGAACGGATGAGTGCGATTGGACGTGGCTACGTCGATTTCGCGAGGACCAATCCCGCGCTCTTTCTGCTGATGTTTCGAAGTGAGCGGCTGGATTTCAGTAGACCAGCTCTGGTCGAGGCAGGGAAAGTAGCGCTTAGCGTCCTGACCAGCTCATTTGACAAGCGAGGGGACGGGAGTCCGCGGACCGAACTATCCGTATCATTGGCCGCTCAAATTGCCGCCTCGTGGGGCCAAGTCCATGGGCTCGCAATGTTGCTAATTGATGGCCGACTACGTTCGTTTTTTGCCAAGCTTCCTCATGGTATGCCCAATCATTGCGCGTCAAATGCGTTGTCGGTTCCGCGGCAGATTCGCCCAGATGAGATTGCTGTAGGCGGCTTCCGGGCGTAACGGCGCGCAGCCTGATTGGCGCACCTCATATCGAGACTGCCTATCGGGCAGGTGAGCAACTGTTGAAGCGTGTTCAGGCCATCACCATGAGCGTCTATCAGTATGTCGGCGACGGCGTTTTGCGGGCCCAAATCTACGAGCGCTGAAGTATAAGCGACTCGGTATTCGAGCAGGGGTTCCGGCAGCGCCGCGAGCAAGGTGAGACGCAGACTTGACCAGCGCCTGGAACAGAGGGTCCGCAATCCCGATTCGACCCTCTCGCTTGCAGTGCGGGAGCAGTCCTCTGCCACGACGATTTCAAACAGGGGACGTGCTGGGTAGCGCCCGCCAAAGCCGGCAACTTGCGCCTTACCGGGCTACTCGACTTTGGCTATGCTCGGGCTGGAGACGCACTGTTTGACCTCGCGAAAGCACTGCTTTGCTGCTTTGCTAGCCCCGCGAAGATCCCCGCAGCTGCGACCGCGTCTTAAGCCCGGATTCAATCACCGATCCGTGGGGCACCCGCATCGAGCTGATCAAACGGGGGCCGATCCCGGCCCATAGACTTCAGTCGCCAATCGGGGCTTGTCGCGAGCGGCCGCATGGCAGCCGCGTCGTCATACATACGCCTTTCGTTCCCTTGCAAAAGCTCCCAAGACGGCTCGGCATCCATATCGGGAGCGCACCGGTCCGTTCGAGGCCATAATGGTCCCCGTATCGCCACGGCTAAACTTAGCCCCGACACGGGCGTCGTGTGGGCCAGCAACCAGCGCGTCGTACCAATACTCGCCCGCCAGACCCCTTCCTTAGGGCCATCGGCCACGCGATCGATACGGTCCGCGACCTCGGCAATTCCCTCACCGGATGCTTTGGCCATCGCTTCCCTCAAAGTCCAGATGCGATAAAAGCTTGCAGCTCCGTCCGCCGCGACCAGCCATTGCTCGTCAGGGCCGAACGCTGCCGCGGCAATCCAGCTGAAATTGCGGCGTGGACGATGGACCTCGATGTCGATACCAATCGCCCCAGCATCACTCGCTGTTATGGCAACCCATCCACCTGAATGGGCAAGTGAAATGGATGGAACGCGGTCACAGGCCACATTGCGTACGATCGGCCGCCCCGAGGGCTCAACGTCGAATACCCAACCCCCCGGAGGAATTCCAGTGGTTTGAACGAGCATCCTCCGCAGCAGCGCGCGGGCCAGCAGACTGCGTCGGCGTGCGCCTGGGAAATTATCCGACGGCAATGACCACCGCAGCAAAGCGTCGTCCGCTGTGGTGCCGCACTCCAACATTAACGCGGTGTCGATCATTGTATTCACGACGCTTGGCCGTATAACTGGCATCACCCCAATCAAAAGTGGAAACGTCACTCTACGTGTATCTAGCATAGCTGTTTCGTACTGGACACAATAAAGCACGCTGGTAGGTTGAGTAGTATGGCAGGGGGCCTACGGTTTACAGTACGCGCTTGGTCAGCCTGGGCGCCGCAACGTGAAACGCCCGCGGCTTGGCGCGCCTGGGCGAGGGCAGCGGATTTGGGCATCAGCGAAGCGAGTACCGGCTCGATTGTGGTGCCAATGATGCTGCGCCGTCGCAGCACCGCACTCGGTCAAAAAATGCTCGCCAGCGCGCTGGCCTGCGGCGAGACGGCGCTGACCGGGCGCTATGTCCTGGCATCCCGGCATGGTGAGTTCTCTCACGCCCTCAGCATCCTGAAGAGTCTGGCGGCACGTGAGTTGCCGTCACCCGCGGAGTTCAGCATGTCGGTCCATAATGCTCTGGCGGGTCTCTTGTCGATTCACTTGGGCAACACGCGTGGTCACACCGCACTCGCGGCGGGGCTCGACACCTTCGGCTTCGGCTTGATTGAAGCCGTCGCCCACCTTGTCGAGCAACCCAACGAGCCGGTACTGCTCCTTTTCGGAGACGAGCCGCTGCCGGGCGAGTACGACGTTTTCGGAGGAGATGATGTCGACCTGCCGCTTGTGGTCGCGTTGGCGCTGCAAGCCCCGGCTTCGGGAGACGACGGCATTTTGTTCGAAGCCCTCCCAAGGAGCGCGGGCGCCCGGCCATCGACCTCAGCCCCCATTGACTTTCTTCGCTTCCTGCTGTCGGGCGCGCAATCTGCGGTGTCGGAAGGTGCACGCATGACCTGGACTTGGAGCCATGCCGCTTAACAGCCTGAACTATCTCTGGCGCTTGGTCGGCACCGGCATCGCCTTCGCCCTCCTCTTCGGAGGGGGGGCGCTTCTCGCGCTGACGACATTCCCGATCGTCCACCTGACGACACCGTCAGGCAATCGGCGGCGCGAACGCAACCAGTTCCTCATCCACATCCTCTTCCGCGGCTACGTTTTCATGCTGCGATTCCTGGGCCTGATTGACCTCCAGGTATTGGGAGCAGAAAAGCTCAAGGACAGCGCCGGGCGCCTCATCGTCGCAAACCACCCCTCGCTGCTGGATGTTGTGTTGCTGATGGCACTGGTGCGTCGAGCACAGTGCATCGTCAAGAAAGAGCTATGGGAAAGCCGCTATCTCGGCCGTCTGGTTCGCGGTGCCGGCTACATCCGCAACGACCTCGAGCTCGACGCCATGTTGACGGCCTGCCGGAACGCACTGGCGGAAGGCAACAGCTTGATTATTTTTCCCGAGGGGACTCGCTCCGTGCTGCGCGAGCCGATGCACTTGCGCCGCGGCTTCGCCAATATAGCCACGCTCCTGCAGGCCCGTATTCAACTTGTCACAATTACCTGCAATCCGCCGACTCTTATAAAAGGGGAGAACTGGTGGACAATTCCGCCTCGCCGTCCACTTTTCCGTGTCGAGGTGGGGGATTGCCTAGACGCCGCGAGTTCGCTGGACTACAAACACAGATCTTTGGCTGTGAGAAAGCTCGTGCGTCGGGTTGAGGACTATTATGCGGCAAGACTCAGTGGCGGATAAACTCGAACTTGAGTTGAAGAAGCTGATCGTCAACGCACTCAAGCTGGAGGACCTCGCGCCGGAAGAAATCGACAGCGAGGAGCCCCTGTTCGGCACCGGGCTCGGCCTCGACTCCATCGACGCCCTCGAACTCGGAATGGCGTTGCGCAACGTCTACAATCTCAAGATCGAATCCGTCACCGAAGAAGTGAAGCAGCATTTCATGAACGTGCGCAGCTTGGCGCAATTCATTCGGTCGCAACAGGTGGATTAGGCATCATGCGGTCGCGCGACGAGATTTACCAGAGGCTCAAGACGTATCTCGAAGAGATGTTCGAGGTTCCACCTGAGAAGGTGTCGCTGGAGGCGCGCTTGAATGAGGATCTGGACCTCGACAGCATCGACGCCGTCGACCTCGCCGTCAGCCTGCAGGAGCTTACCAGCCGCAAGTTCAGTCCGGAGGAGTTCAAGAGCGTCCGGACCGTCGGCGATGTCGTTGACCGCGTGCATGCACTTCTCGTGGCCTAGATTGTTTCTACCGGCACTGGTTGCCGCGAGCCTGCTCTATCCCGTGATCGTCTATGTCGGGCGGGCCATTGTGCCGCCGCTTGCCTTCGTTGCTGCGGCCCTCGCACTGATCGGCTTGAGGCTCGCGACACTCCCGCCCATGCAGAGGGTGTGGCGCGTGCCCTTGCTATCAGCGGCAACGATTATCGCGGCTTTGGCTGCGCTCGACGCGCCGCTTGCCGTCAAGGCTTATCCTGCTGCAGTCAGTCTGGCGGCCGCGACGGTATTTGGAGCAACGCTCTTGCATCCACCGAGTCTGATCGAGCGCTTCGCCCGCTGCCGCGAGCCTGATCTGCCGCCCGCAGCCCAATCCTATTGCCGCAAGGTCACCATCGTCTGGACGGCATGGCTCATCACCAACACGATCATTGCCGCCGTCTTGGCACTTCCCGGGCATGACGAGGCATGGGCGCTTTGGACGGGGCTTGTGGCCTATTTTTTTATGGCTGCGCTCTTTGCCGGCGAGATCGTAGTCCGCCGCTTCGCGCGCGGGAGAGTTGCGAAGACATGAGCTTGCTTGCGCTATCGCGTCTTTTGCTGGAGCGCCGCCCTCCGACGACGCCGGTGGCCGAGAGTGGCAACACGGTGATGGACTTCGCTCGCTTCCACGCCGACGTGGCGGCCAATGCGCTTCGCCTCCGGCAACTCGGTTGCCGGAGAGGGCTATTGGTCACCAAAGACAGCTATTGGGGCGCTGTTGGCCTGTTCGCGCTGATGCATGCCGGTGCCGAAGTGATCATGCCCCAGAACTCACAACGAGGCACCTTGGCCGCCATCTCAGATGCCTGGGATTTCTTGGTGTGCGATGGACCATTGGAGCATGGGGGCGCTGCTTTCGTCTTGGATACGGGTGGTCAAGGCGCAGGTGATGCGCTTTCCGCCCTCGATCCCTTCACGCAGTTGAGCTTCTTTACCTCGGGCTCGACCGGCGCGCCAAAACGCGTGGCCAAGACGCTCGCGCATCTGGATCGAGAAGCCGAAGCTGTCGATGCCGTGCTCGGGACCATCGTGCCGCGCGGCGCTCGGGTTCGGTCGACGGTCACCCACCAGCATGTCTACGGTCTGACGTTCCGGTTGTGCTGGCCACTTGCGAGCGGCCGGCCATTCACGAGCATCACAAGCGAATATTGGGAGACCGCGCTCGCGGCATTGGACGGTGAAGAGGCGCTGATTACAAGTCCCGCGCATTTGACCCGGCTCGCAGGTATCGCACCGCTGCCGCCGGCACGACGCCCAAGTCTGGTCCTTTCCGCCGGCGCGCCGTTAGACGAGGGGGCCGCTGAGGTCGCCGCGGCGGTCTTCGGCGTGCCGGTCACCGAAATCTTCGGCAGCACCGAAACAGGTGCTATCGCCTGGCGACGCCGAGATCGCGCCGCCGCGGTCTGGCGCGCCTTGCCGGGCGTAGCGGTCGAGAGCAGCCAGGATGGACTTTTGCACGTACATGCGACGCACGTGCCGGGTGGTGAACATATCAGCTCCGACCGCGTGGATATCGAAGCGGACGGCGGATTCCGCTTCCTCGGTCGCAATGACTCCATCGTCAAAGTCGAAGGCCAGCGCGTCAGTCTTCCCGAGTTGGAGGAGCATCTGCGCCGTCTCGTCTGGGTTGCCGACGCGGCCGTCGTTGTGCTCGACGAGTCCCCAGCGCAACTGGCGGCCGTGGTCGTTCCAAGCGCCGCGGGTGCCGCCGTTCTGGCCGAGATCGGCGCGTTTCGTTTCTGCCGACGGCTGCGCCGAGCGCTCGCTGAAATGCAGGACCCAGCCGGCCTGCCGCGCCGGTGGCGCTTTGTCGATGCGCTGCCATCCGGCACGCTCGGCAAGCGCCGCGCGAGCGACATCCTTCGCCTTTTCAGGGGGAGTGACTTGGCCAACACCCAATCTGTCCGTCCTACCGAGCCGGAAATCCGCGTCGTTCGAACGCTCGCCGATGGTGCGGAATTCAATCTCTTTATCCCGGCCGACCTTGCTTATGTCGATGGTCACTTCCCGCATATACCCATCGTGCCGGGCGTGGCGCTGATCGACTGGGCGGTCAAGCTCGCGGCGCGGCATTTGAATTTTCCGATCGATAGCGCGCAAGCTTTTAGGGTCAAATTTAGCCGCATCGCCATTCCCAACACGACCGTGACCCTGTCGCTGCGCCACACTGGGCCGTGGAGAAGGCTCAATTTCCAGTACAGTTTGGGGATGGAGGTCCTGAGCGCAGGCTCGATCACCATTAATGAGCCATGAATGCGCCATAAACGGGATCACCCATCTCTGTGAGAAATGTGACGAGGCCCGCTATGATCCGTCCGCTCATCCTCCTCCTCGGTCTTGTTTTCACTGCCTCCACGATGGCGCCGCCTGTGTTGGCCGCGCCCGCGATCGAGGTAACGCCGCTTTCACAGGGGCAAGTGCTGCGCGGACGCTTCGAGCAGTTGCGTTTCCTGCAGGGCTTCCAGAATCCGCTGAAGAGTTCCGGCACCTTTTTCCTGGCCCCTGGACTCGGGCTGATCTGGAAGACCGAGACGCCTTTCGCCTTGACCACGGTGATGAGCCCAGGGGGCTTGGTGCAAGACGTGGGCGGACGCGAAACCATGCGCATGCCGTCAGCCCGCATGCCGTTCATGTCGAAGCTGTACGCCATGTTGGGCGGGGCGCTGACCGGGGACTGGGAAGGGCTTTCAACCGCGTTCAACATAACGCGTAAAACCGACGGCAAGGGCTGGCGCCTGAAACTGGAGCCGACGAGCACCGACGATCCCGCAATGCCGATCCGTTCCATCGATCTCCACGGTTCGCGCTTCCTCGAAGACGTCGATTTGATCAAGCTTAATGGCGACCGGGACCACCTCGTCTTCCTCAATCAGAAGGTGGAATCGGCATCGCCGACGCCGGAGGAATCCGAGCTTCTGGCCAGGGCGGGCCAGCTTTGACACGCATCCTGGCGCTAGTCTGGCTGGCCGTGGTCCTGCTGGCCGCCGGCTATCTGGTGGTTCGGGTCCACGACGGATTGCCATTACGTACCGATCTCCTGGCGTTGCTGCCCCGTGAGGATCAGGATCCGGTATTGCAGCGGGCCAACGACACCGTGTCTCGCGCGCTGGCGCGTCGCGTGGTCGTGCTCGTCGGGCATCCCTTCCGGGACGTGGCGCGCGACGCCGCCACACGGCTCGCGTCGGACATGACTGCGACTGGACTTGTGAATCCAGTCATCGATGCATTGGATGGGAGTCGGCTGAAACGGCTGGGCACGCTGTATTTTCCTTATCGCCGCGGTCTGCTGGCTGAGGCCGACCGCGCGCTGCTCACCGCCGGACACGGCGAGGAGGTGGCGGACAAGGCGATGGCGCAGGCTTTCGGGGTGGGCGGCATCGCCGACGGCAACCTGCTGCGCGCCGATCCCTTCCTGCTCCTGCCCTCATTCTTTGCGGATCTCCCACTTCCGCTGACCCGGCTCCGTATGGACGACGGCATGTTGACCGTGACTGACGGCGACATGACTTGGATCCTGGTCATGACCTCACTGGCTGACGAGCCATTCGCGCTTGACGTGCAGGAGCGCCTGGTTGGTGCGTTCAAAATTTCATCCGCCGCACTCCAGGCGGCCCACCCGGACCTTCAAATCAGGCGCCTGGGCGCCGTGTTCTTCGCCGAGGCCGCATCGCGGACGGCGATCGGCGAGGCGTCCATGCTGGCAACCGCATCGCTCGCGGGCACGATCCTGCTCGTCGTCATCGTGTTCCGCCGCGTGCGCCCGCTGCTCCTCAATTTGTTGGTGGTCGGGGTCGGCATCGGTGCGGCGCTCGTCGGCAGCCTCGCCATTTTCGGCGAGTTGCACGTGGCGGCCCTGCTGTTTGGCACCAGCTTGATCGGAATATCCGTCGACTATGGGTTATTTTACACGTCGAGCGTGTTCGATCCCGCAGGCGGCACGCCGCTGGAGCGCCTGCATCGCGTCATGCCGGGCATCGCGTTCGGTCTCCTGGCCACACTCCTCGGTTATGGCGCGCTGGCGCTTGCGCCGTTCCCCGGCCTGCGCCAAATCGCCGTTTTCTCGGTCATCGGACTGCTGGCCGCCGTTGCCACCGTGGTGCTGTGGCTGCCGCGGCTCGACACCGGTCGGCAGGCCCGTCATCTTGCCGGCCTGCTGGCCGCGACCGGCTGGATGTTCGCTTTCTGGGAGGCTCCGCGTTGGCGCCGAGCGCGTAGCCTGTTGGTGCTCTCTACTTTGGCTATCGCTCTCGCCGGTGTTGTACGTTTCCACACGGACAACGACGTTCGCCGCATGCAGGCGCTTTCGCCGGAGCTGGTGCGCGATCAAGATGACGTGCGGCGCTTGATCGGCACCACCGCCGCAACCCAGTTCCTGCTGGTCGAGGGCGTTGACGATGAGACGGCGCTATGCCGGGAGGAGGCGTTGGCCCCCATCCTCGCCCGCCTCAGAGCCGAAGGCGCGCTGGTCAGCGCCCAAATGCCGGCTGGCTTTGTGCCGTCGGCGGAACGCCAGCGCGAAAACCAAACGCTGGTTCGGACACAGCTGGACGACCCTTTTCTCGCCCGTCAGCGCGCATCGCTCGGTATGGAGGCCGACGCCGCGGACGCGACGGGCGCCAACCCCAGCTTTCTTACCCTCAAAGAGGCATTGGCTAGCGAGGCGGTGCCCATGCTGGGCGACCTCGTGCTGGCGCCGGGGCTCCACGTCGTGGCGTTGCAGGGGCTGACCCGGCCTGACGCAGTGCGGGCGGCCTTCGCTGACGTGGCTGGCGTGCGGCTGGTTGACCCTACGGCCGATTTCAGCGTACTGCTGGGCAAATATCAGCAGCGCGCGCTGCTGCTCACCGCTCTTTCGGCGCTGCTGATGTTCGGCGGTCTGGCGTTCCGCTATGGGTGGAAGGGCGCGGGGTGGGTGATGGCCCCGCCGGTGATTGCCATCTTGCTGGCGCCTGCGCTGCTCATGCTGGTTGGACAATCTTTTACCTTCTTCCACGCCATGGCCCTCGTGCTGCTCCTATCGATCGCCAACGACTACGCGGTCTTCTCCGCCGAGAGCGCGGCCGCACGGCGCTCCGTCACCTTGCTGGCCGTGTGGATGGCGGCGATGACGACACTTTTGTCCTTTGGCCTGTTAGCGGTGAGCGGAGTGCCAGCGGTTCACAATTTCGGCTCCACCATGCTGATCGGTATCTTGCTCGCTTTTTTTGCAGCGCCGCTCGCGAGCCGGGGAAGACGGAAAACGAAAGCCTCACCGGTACACGGTGGTCTTGCCGAGGAAGTGTGCGTCCGCGTTGTGTAGAGGTTTTTGCTTTTGCTGACTCGGAGACCGCTCCATGTCATGAACTGACGTGTTTTCTGCGGGGATGGCGAAGCGGATTCCGCTTCGCCGGACAAAGTCTGCAGTTGTGTAAGGGTGGAAGCGTATCATGCGTCCGTCGACACTCTGGTTCGTGCCCATTCTCGTTCCGCTCGCGGGCTGCTGGACGCTTTTGCCTGCACCGGAGACGCTTTTCCCGGTATCGGTGACACCTTTGTCGGCACCGGTGACGGCGGAGCCGACCGCGCTGTTGATCGGACCGGGACAGCGGCTGAATGTGCCCCGCCCCGCCGATCTCGGCCGAAGAATCTTGGCGACTCAGCTCATCACCTTACGCGGTTACGGCCAGACGTTCGTCCTGGAAGTCAATCTCAGCGTAACCAAGGAGCGCGTCACGCTCGTCGGGCTGGATGGGATGGGCCGCCGTGCGGTGACCATTACTTGGACTGGCCAGAACGTTCCGGCCGAAACCGCGCCCTGGGTGCCTGAGACCCTCCGGCCCGGCAGCATGCTGGCCGACATCATCCTCATCTACTGGCCCGAAGCCGCTGTGCGCCGAGCGCTGCCGGACGGGGGCGCGTTGCTCCAGGAAGCACACGGCCGCACCATTCAGGTCAACGGCAAGGATGTGCTCCGCGTCGACTACGGCTCGGCAGCAGGGGCGGCGCCTTGGAACGGCACGTTGCACTACAGCAACCTCGCCTGGGGCTATGAGGTCGACGTACAGTCATCGGAGATGAGGCGGTGAGCAGTCCCGCTCTGGGAATTGCCGGAATGGGAATCGCCTCGTCGATCGGCATCGGCAAGGACGCGGTAGCCCGTGCCCTCTTTGCCGGAACGCGTGGGCTCATCCCTCGTGATGATCTCATCCCGGGCCGCACGGTGCATGTGGGTGGAGTCACCGGCCCGCTACCGCCGGTCCCGCGCGGGCTGGAATCGATGGAATGCCGCAATGGGCGTCTGATGCTTGCGTCCGTGGCGGAGATCACCGAGTCGGTGGTGGAAGCCGCGGACCGGTTCGGGCGCGACCGCATCGCCGTCGTGCTGGGAACCAGCACATCCGGTATAGCCGAGGGCGAGGTGGCCTATAGAGCCTTTCGCCAAAACGGCACCTGGCCCGCCGACTTCCACTATCGCCAACAAGAACCCGGCAATCTCGGCGAATTCGTCGCGCGTGCGCTGGGCCTCACCGGGCCGGCCTATACGGTGGCGACAGCCTGCTCGTCGAGCGGCAAGGCGTTCGCCTCTGCCCGCCGGCTCATCCGTGCCGGCCTCGCCGATGCCGCGGTCGTCGGAGGAGCCGATACGCTGTGCCGGACGACCGTCGGCGGCTTCGCGGCCCTCGAAGCGATCTCTGGCGGACTGTGCAGCCCTTTCAGCCGCAACCGCGACGGCATCAATATCGGCGAGGCGGCAGCGGTCTTCCTGCTGACCCCGGCCTCAGCCCCGGTTCAATTTCTGGGAGTCGGAGAGAGTTCCGACGCCTACCATATCAGCGCCCCCGATCCAGACGCCCGCGGTGCACTCATAGCAATGCGCGCCGCCCTGGACGACGCCGGCATGACGCCGGCCGACATCGCTTATGTCAACCTGCACGGCACTGGTACCGCCCTCAACGATGCCATGGAGGGGAAGGCGGTCCATGCCTTGTTCGGGGCCGCGACCCCATGCAGTTCGACCAAGGCGATGACTGGCCATACCTTGGGCGCAGCCGCGGCGTGCGAAGCGGCCTTCCTCTGGCTAACCTTGCATCCTGAATATAATCCCGATGGCCGCTTGCCTCCACACCTTTGGGACGGCGAGGCGGATCCGTCGATCCCGCCGCTCGCTCTGGCTGATGTCGGCATGCGCCTGCCGAACGATTTGCGCCGCGTGGCCATGCTCAGCAATTCCTTCGCCTTCGGCGGCAGCAACGTCGCGCTCGTGCTGGCGCGGGGAGGCACACATTGACGCTTCCGCCCTATCAAATCGAGGATCTGCTGCCGCACGCGCGTCCCATGATTCTGCTCGATGAAGTTACCGGCATCGGCCAGGGCACGTTGTCCGCGGCGCTGACCATTCGGCCCGGGGTTCCCTTTTTCGAAGCGGGGCGGGGCGTGGCGGCCCATGTGGCCATCGAGTGGATGGCGCAGGCCTGCGGCGCCTATGTTGGGGTCACGGCGCTCGAAGCCGGGCAACCCATTCGCCTGGGCTTCCTCCTCGGCACGCGTGACTTCCAGGCGACGGCACCCTGGTTCCTCGAGGGTGAGCGCCTGAACGTGACGGTGACGCTGGCCTATATGGATGCTGAAATGGGAGCCTTCGATTGTGTCGTCACGCGGGCCCCAGGTGGGGATCAGGTGGCCAAGGCGCGCCTGACCCTCTACCGCCCGGATGATGCCATGGCGTTGCTCACCGCCCAGGCAGGATGAGTGAATGAAGCGGACGATCCTCGTCACCGGTGCCAGCAAGGGCATCGGCCGCGCCATTGCCGAGCGGCTGGCCCGAGACGGGTTCGCGGTGTCGATCCACTATGGCAGCGACCGCGCCGGCGCGGAAGCCTCGCTCGCGGCCATCAACGCGGCCGGCGGAGAGGGCCGTCTGCTCACGTTCGACACGGCCGACCGCGTTGCGTGCCGGGAGGCACTGGAGGCCGACATGGCGGCGCACGGCACCTATTACGGCGCTGTCCTCAATGCGGGCATCGCCCGCGACAACGCTTTTCCTGCCATGTCCGACGGGGACTGGGACGCCGTCCTCGATACCAATCTGAATGGCTTTTACAATGTGCTGAAACCCATCGTTATGCCCTTGGTTTCGGCGCGCCGCGGGGGGCGCATTGTCGCGCTTTCATCGGTATCCGGCTTGATTGGCAACCGTGGACAGGTGAACTACAGTGCGGCGAAGGCTGGCATTATTGGCGCGGCGAAAGCGCTTGCCGTGGAGCTCGCCAAGCGCAACATCACGGTGAATTGCGTCGCCCCCGGCCTCATCCAGACTCAGATGGTCCATGGCCTGCCCGTTGAAGATGTGCTGAAGATAGTGCCCATGCGTCGCCTCGGACGACCCGAAGAAGTGGCAGCCGTTGTTTCCTTCCTCTGCTCGGATGAGGCCGGTTATGTGACGCGCCAGGTCATCTCGGTGAATGGGGGGATGTTGTAATGCGTAGAGTCGTCGTCACTGGCGTCGGTGGCATTACCGCCTTGGGGGAGGATTGGCCAACCATTCGCGCGCGCATGCTGAAAGGCGAAACGGCTGTCCGCAGGATGAACGAATGGGATCGCCTGTCGGGGATCAATACCAAGCTCGCCGCGCCGGTGGTGGGCTTTTCGATAGAGGACCATTATCCGCGCAAGAAAACCCGTACCATGGGACCCGTCTCGCGCATGGCGGTGCATGCAACGGACCGTGCACTGGCGGATGCCCATCTGACCGACGATCCTGTGATCAGGAACGGCCGTAGCGGCATCGCCTACGGCTCGTCATTCGGCAGCTACGCACCGATTTTCGCCTTCGCCGAACTGATGAACGATGGCACATCGAACAGGTTGAACGCCACCAGCTACATCCAGATGATGAGCCACACTGCGGCGGTGAATATCGGCCTGCTTTTCGGTGTGACGGGTCGTATTATCCCCACATCGACCGCGTGCACGGCGGGCAGCATGGCGATCGGCTACGCCTGCGAGGCGATCCGCTGGGGCAAGGCCGATGTGATGATCGCGGGCGGCGCCGATGAGCTGAACGCGTCAGCAACGGCAGTCTTCGACACCATGTTTGCCACCTCGTGCCGCAACGACCGGCCGGAGACCAGCCCGCGGCCCTTCGACCGCGATCGCGACGGATTGGTCATCGGCGAGGGAGCGGCGACGCTAATCCTGGAAGAGCGGGAGCGGGCGCTCGCCCGCGGCGCCCGCATCTACGCCGAGATCGTCGGATTTGCCAGCAACTCCGACGGCAACCACGCCACGTTTCCGCAAGCGGAGTCGCTGGAGATCGCGCTACGCATGGCCCTGGAGGATGCGGGCCTTGACGCGGCAACGATCGGCTTCATCAGCGGCCATGGCACGGGCACGGAGTGGGGCGACATCGCCGAATCCAAGGCGACGAAAGCCGTCTTCGGCGAGCGTGCGCCGATCCATTCGCTGAAGAGCTATTTCGGTCATTCACTCGGCGCCTGCGGCGCCATCGAGGCATGGTTGGGAATCGAGATGATGCACGAGGGCATGTTCGTCCCTACCGCCAACCTCGACGTGGTCGACGATCGCTGCGCCCCCCTCGACTATGTCATGGGCGAGCCGCGCCGCATTGAGACCGAATTTCTCGTGTCCAACAACTTCGCCTTCGGCGGCATCAACACCTCGCTGGTGTTTCGACGTTGCTGAATGCTAGGGCGCTGCGCTTGTGAAATCTTTCCATCGGCTGGGGGAAAATACGATGAAGATGCTGAGAAACGCCGTTCTGCTTGCGACTCTCTGTGCCGTTCCACTGCCGGCTGCTGCTCGCGACGAGCAACATCTTTATCCGATCGGGCAGGCGTTGAAGTCGCCCGCGGCGCAAGCCAAGCTGGACCCCGGCGTAAGATTGTTCTTCGGCAGACAGCGGCACCCGAACGTTGCGAGGGTCTTTGGCGAGTGGCCGACCAACAAGAAGGCAAACGCCTTTGCCAGGCCGGACCTGCAAGCCTGCGAATGGGCCTTCCTCAGCGCCGTGATTGCACTACAGCAGCGCGCCAGGAAAGAAGGCGGCAATGCCGTCATCAACATTGTGAGCAACTATAAAAACGTAGTGACCAGCAGCGAATCTGAATACGTATGCGGTGCCGGCGGCCTCATTGCCGGCGTGGCTTTTAAGGGAAGAGTGGTGAAATTGGGCGGATAACGGTGCGCTTGCACTGCGGCCGGGGCTTTCCGCCAGGACAGGCGTTCGGATCGACGATACGGTGATCGCCTGTCCTTAAACATTTTCAGCCGGCGCGACCGCGCCGGGAGCGGCGCCCGCGGGCGAACGCCAGAAGTCGAAAAAGTTGTAGAATTGCAGGGGTGAGCGAAGGCAATGGTGTTCGAGCCGTTGCGCATAACGGGCGGCCAGCGCCCTCAGGAATTCTGCCCTGTTGCGCCGGGGCAGTTCAATGCGATCGGCGAAAGGCTCGAAGTACACCGTGTGACCGTCGCCCTCGCGCATGCAGAACATCAGATACACCGGACAGCCCATGAGGGCCGCCAGCACATAGGGTCCATGTGAAAAAGGCGCCTCATTGCCGAGGAAAGCCACCCGGCTGCACCGCGCCTCTCCCGTGAGCGGCGTCCGATCGCCGGCGATGGCGATCCATTCGCCGCGTTCAAGGCGCTCTTTGAGAGCGACGGCGGTCGCGGGCCCCACCTCGGTCACCTGGATCGTGTGTGCCTCGACATCGGGTTGAACGGTCTTGATGATACGGTTGTAAAGTGCGGCGTGTCGTGTGTACACGAGCGCGTTGATGATCTTGCGAAACCGCTCGGACAAGCAGGCGCGGCTCAGCTCTGCATTACCCAGATGCGAGACGATCAGCAGAACCCCCTTGCCCTCTGCGGAGAGGCGATCGAGCTCTTCCCCTCCCTTCACTGCAATCGGCCCGCAACGCTGCGGAGCGGACCAGGCGATGAACGTATCCAGGGCCTTGGTCGCAAAGCTCATGAAATGGCGCAGGCTGTCCCGCCAAGTCGGCGGTGGCAGTCCTTTGCGGGCATGGACGCGCCGGAGATAGGCGATCGAATAACCCCGCGTCTTTCCGCCGGTGAGATGAAAATAGGCGACGACGGGCCACATCAACGTCAGACAGCCGCGACGTCCCAGCAGAGCATAGGTCAGCGACAACAGCTTGATACCGCAATAGGCCCCACGTTCGCCTATTGCTGCCCAATGCCTTGGCGCCTCGGTCGCGGGGGGCCGATTGCGGAGGATCGACGGCAGCCGCAGCAGCATGGTGCGCACGAGTCTCGTGTGCATGCGCGTGATCAGCACGTTGTCATGGAACATCCGAAAATTCGACTTGTTTCCCTCGGGATAGGTCACCGTCACCGGAACGTGCACCACCGGAACGCCGCGCCAGAACAACCGGACCATGATCTCTACATCGAAGTCCATGCGCCGGCCGACCTTCTCGCTATCCAGCACCGCAAGCGTCGCCGCCAGTGGATAAACGCGGAAACCGCACATGCTGTCGCGGATGCGGGTGGAGAGGGTCTCCACCCACACCCAAACATGGGTCAACCAGCGCGAGAGGAGACGTGAACGCGGTACTGAAGCATTGAATATGGGACGCCCGCTGATGAGCGCGCCGGGTTGGGCGAGCGCCGCCTCGATGAGCGCCGTTAGTTTGAGTAGATCGTGCTGACCGTCGGCATCGACTTGCACGGCGTGAGTGAAGCCGCGTTCAAAGGCATGACGCAATCCGGCTGCCACGGCGCCGCCTTTGCCCTGGTTTTCAGTTAGGCGGATGACCTCGATACTCTCAGCGGGCGCGTGCAGTGCCGCGATCGACGAGCGCGCCGGCTCGTCGCTCCCGTCATCGATGATAAACACTTTCAATCCATGGCCCCTGAGCGTGGTGCTGATTGTCCGTAGCGCGGTGTAGTGATTTCGGCTAGGGACGACAGCGCAAAGCCTGGGATCCATGTGCTCACCGAACGAATTCGCCCCGGGCCGGAGGCCCTTGATCGGCTCGGCAGCAGGACCTACGAACATTCGTCGTGCGAAAATACCTGGCATTGGTGCCCGCGCTTGATAGTCCCGATCGCATGATAGCAGCAACACTCACCGGCCGCGACGCCACGGCATGGCACATGCCGGATCTCGGCACTTGGCCGCGCGACGACCACGATCACCACATCGTGGTCGTCGGGGCCGGCATTGCTGGACTGTCGGCGGGTGCTCTGCTTGCCAGTCGCGGGTGCAAGGTGCTAGTCATCGAGGCCCATGATCGGCCGGGCGGCTACTGCACTTCATGGACCCGGAGAGTGCGGGGCCGCGACGGAAGCGTTCGGCGTTTCATATTCGATGCCGGCGTACAGGACATCAGTGGTCTTGGCCCTGACCGACCGCTGCGAAGGCTTCTCGCCGCCGTGGGTGTGGAAGGCCGCATCGGTTGGCGCCGTGTCTTCCATCGCTATGTTCAGGACGGTCTGTGCCTGGACTTTCCGGAAGATCCAGCGGAGCTGGAAGACCTTCTATGTCGCAATTTCCCCGATGACGCGCGGGGGATCGTGGCGTTTCTCGCCGAGATCGCTGCCATCTATCGCGATCTCCACGCCAGCCTCAATGAAAATGCTGGCTCGCCTCCTGCGAATGGCACAATCGAAGCGATGCTGTCGTGGTCGGCCCGGTACAGTCACGCGGCACGCTGGATGCATTGCTCCTACGCCGGAATGCTGGATGCTTTCATTTCCAGCGCGCGACTCAAGCACCTCTTAACAACTATCGCCGAATATATCACGGACAAGCGGGAGCACCTTACGGTCGGCGAGATGGCACCCCTGTTCGGCTACTATTTCGAGGGCGGCTTCTATCCGGTAGGAGGATCGCAAAAGCTCGCTGACCTGCTGCGCGCCATCATCGAGGAGAACGGCGGGACGATCCGCTTGCGCACCCGCGTGGTCCGTTTCTTGGTCGAGGACGAGCGCGTGGCCGGCGTCGTCACCGCGACCGGTGCGATCTATCGCGCTCGGCTGGTCATCGCCAACGGTGACGTGATCGCCACACTGACTGACCTCATCGGTCAACGCCCGCTGCCGAGCCGCTACGCGCAACGCATACGCGCTCTGCGGCGTGGCCCCTCAGCAATTCTGCTGAGCCTGGGACTTGATTTCGTGCCGGACTTGCCGGCACGGACGTTCGTGAGTGCAGAGAAACTACATTTCGGCATCGGCAATCCCAGCGTCATAGATCCCTCCCTCGCACCATCGGGCTGTGCAGCACTGACATTGTTGTATCTGCTCAGCGAGGAGGAAGCGACGGGATGGTTCGGTATGGACAAACTTGCTTACCGGAAGGCCAAGGAGGTCTTTGCCGATCGATTGGTCACCGCCACTGAGACGATCATTCCCGGCCTGCGCAAAGGCATCCTTTATCGGCAAACGGCCGCGCCTCCTACCTTCACCCGCTATACGCGGGCCGGCAACGGCAACATCTACGGTGCAGCGCGCGGCCAATGGCGACCATCGGTCAAATCGCCTGTGCCGGGATTGATGCTCGCCGGTGCCGGCTGCCAAAATGGCCCCGGGGTTGAAGCGGCGGTGATCTCCGGCATTGCTTCCGCCAATCTCATATGGTTCGCAAATACTGAACAATGAGGCCACCGCGGGCGATGCAGCTGCGAAGTCCAGAATAAGCTACCTACGACAAATTCAACCATACAAGGAGCGTGCACATGGCCATTGCCGAACTCATCGCTCGATTCTGGGTGTCGGTGGCAATGCTAGCCGCAATTACGTTGTTGTCCATCTACTCCATCGTTTACGTCCTACGCAGCAAGACCTCCAGCTATCCCGAAACGTGGACTGAGGGGGAGCGTATCCGGATTTGGTGGCTGAAGATCGGTACAGCGATCGCTGTGGTACTTTTCTGGACTGGGAGTCTCATCGCGGCTGGCGATTCGCCGCTGGTGGTGAATGGTGCGATCAATTGGTCTTTGTTCAACGGAGATACCCGCTATGGCGATACTCACTATTTGGCGGTCAGTATGCTGGCTGTGGTTGTCATTGGACTACCAATGTTGTCGACGGCATTTTGGCTTAAGCTCCTCCGCCACAATTGGTCCGATGGAGAGGCGCCTAGCACATCGAGCTACATCTTAAATTACTCGCTCTGGCTGGCTTTGATATGGTCGAAGATCCTGATTGGATGGTGAATATCACTTTTTCGGCCGCCAGGTATTCGTTACGCGCCAGCAACTCCTGGTCCGCGCGCATGGCAGCGGGGCTGTCAAGTCCGTGGGCGCATCGACGCAAAATCGACCTTGCCGACTTGATAGAGGTGCCATGGCTGGCACCGCCAGCTGCGGCGTCCGGAGGGGCGGCAGTCATGGAAGCATTCCGTGCTCAAGGCTTGTCTCCGCCCAGTTCACCGTCACAACCTTTTCCGTAGCCCTGCGCAGTATCTTCGGCATGCGTGGCCGCTTCGTTATCGCGCTGCCTGTCTCAGTTCTAGAACTTCACTCGAACCTCTTCGCCCTCAAACGGCTACCGATCGATCGGCCAAAATCGCAACTCGTGATCGCGATCGTGACGCTCAAGAATCGAACCTTGAGCCCTACCACTCAATTGTTCATTGCGTGCGCCCGCGAGGTCACAAAGCCGCTGAGGAAGGGAAAGGGATAAGCGTCACGTCCGGAAGTGGCCCATGGCCGCCGCGCTGACATGCGGCCGGCGCGTCCGCTGTCTGGGGTGAACTCGCCGCGGCAGCAACGTGCTCGGCACGGCCGCCCTTGACCCAAAGCTGCCATCGACGGCACGCAACAAGGCGCATGTCCACGGCCAGGCCAAGCACTCCCCTGCTAAGGTGAGCGGCCCTGCGGCAAAGCGGATTGTCCCTTCTTAGAGCTATTGCTGTAAAATGGCCTGCGTTCTTCAAATGAGCTGCTCGTGCGAAGGGACGGCCTGCTATGAAACGCAATAGAAAGCTCCCGTTCGATCCCAAAGTATTTCTGTCGAAAGTAAACGGGGGGCGAGCCATTTCCGATTATCGGAAGGATCAAATTGTCTACACGCAGGGCGAACCCGCGGATTCTGTTTTCTACATTCGGAGCGGCAAGGTCAAGAAGACCGTTGTCTCCGAGCAGGGGAAGGAAGCCGTGGTCGCACTTCTGGAGACCGGCGATTTCTTTGGGGAAGGGTGCTTGACCGGACAACCGCTGCGTCTGGCAACAGTCTCCGCTGTGACGGAATGCGTGATCGCACAAATATCAAAGGCAGAAATTACCCGCGTGATCCACGAAGAGCCAGCGTTTGCCGAGTTATTTAT
>WNFC01002319.1_pt1 | contig 20462 bp, 14 predicted proteins | sample 5400541 | NCBI WGS metagenome assembly WNFC01 (sample SAMN13153342, study PRJNA577476) | soil metagenome | isolation source: 120 cm saprolite under Douglas fir tree site 2 hole 2 replicate 1 | place: USA:California | collected 2015-04-18
AGCGCAGTGAGTCTTGAATTGTGGTCATTGGGCCCTTGCGGATCGAAGCCTAGTCGGCGGCTGCGGCGCGTCCGGTCTGCGCCGTGAGGGGCTTGTACGTTTCGGGGCGGCGATCGCGGTAAAACTGCCAGACCCGCCTGACTTCTTCAATCATTTCGAGATCGAGGTCGGCAACCACCACTTCGTCCTTGTGGCGACTGCCCTGGGCGATGATCTTGCCGCGCGGGTTGCAGAAGTAGCTCTTGCCGTAGAACTCACCGATGTTCCAGGGCTTCTCCCGCCCCACACGATTAATTGCACCAACGAAATAGCCATTCGCGACCGCATGCGCGGGCTGCTCCAGTTCCCACAAATATTCGGAGAGTCCCGCTACCGTAGCGGACGGATTGAACACGATCTCGGCGCCGTTCAATCCCAGAATGCGCGCGCCCTCCGGAAAGTGCCGGTCGTAACAGATGTACACGCCGACGCGAGCGTACTTGGTCTGAAAAACCGGGTAGCCGAGGTCGCCAGGTGTGAAGTAGAACTTTTCCCAGAATCCCGGATGCACGTGCGGGATGTGGTGCTTACGATACTTGCCCAGATACTTGCCGTCCGCATCGATCACTGCAGCCGTATTGAAATACAGCCCAGGCATTTCTTCTTCATAGACCGGAACCACAATCACCATGCGATGCTTGGCAGCAATCTTCTGCATGAGCTTGATGGTGGGACCCTCCGGCACATGTTCCGTGAGCTCGTACCATCGAATGTCCTGCTCCGCGCAGAAATATGGCCCGTAAAACAACTCCTGCAGGCAAAGTATCTTGACTTTCTTGTGCGCCGCCTGGTCGATAAGCTTGAGGTGCTTGTCGATCATGGCTCTCTTGATCTTTGGCAGTCCGTGGTTGGTAGCGAGTTCATTCCTGGCCTGGATAAGCCCACAGCGCACGACGCGGGACATGGAAGCACCTCAGAGAGGCCAATATATCATCCCTGTTACAGATTCACTGCGGTTTGCATTTCGGCGAGGTACAGGCTGGGGTCGGTGCACGAAGCCGCAGGTGATGGACCTGCCCACAAAGGGAAGAGGCCACCACGCTTCCATCCTGAGACTCGCTCATTCGTAGCGCAGGCAAGCGATGGGGTCGAGGCGGGCGGCGTGGATGGCGGGGACCATGCCGCTGACGATGCCGACCAGACTCAGAATGATGGTCGCCACAAGCAGGCTGCTCACGTTGATGTGGAGGTGAATGTCTCCCCCCTGGAGGTTGTCGCCAAAGGCGCTCATCAGTGGGAGCGCCCCCACGGTCCCGGAAATTATGTAGGCGATCGCGATGCCGGCGAAGCCTCCGGCGAAGGTGATGGCCAAGGCTTCGGCGAGAAACTGAAAGAGGATGTGAGCTTTGTGCGCGCCCAACGCCTTTTCTATGCCGATTTCGCGGGTGCGCTGCTGCACCGAGACCAGCATGATGTTCATGAGGCCGATTCCGCCGATGCCGAGGGTGAGCGCGCCGATGAAAGTGAGCAGAATCTTAAGCGCGGTGATTACGACGGTGAACTCGTCGAAGTCTTGCTTGAAATCGGCCATGAATACGGCACGGCGGTCGTCAGGGCGGAAATTGTGGTGTCCCGCCAGCACGGAGCGAACCACGCGAGTTAGTTGCTGGTGGTTTTCGCCTTCGTAGTCCATGAAGAGGCCGGAGATGTACTTGGTGTCGTAGAGGTCGCCCATGGTGCTGAAGGGAATGGCGACGAGGGTGTTGTCGTTGTTGTCGCCACCCTGGACCTTACGCTGGTAGACACCCACCACCTCAAAGCTCAAGCCATTGATGCGAATGGTCTGTCCCAGCGGCGGCTCGCCGGAGAAGAGCCTGCGCCTAGCTTCGTCGCCGATCACCGCCACGCGGGCGCGCTGGAGTTGATCTTCTTCGCTGAGGCCGCGCCCGGTCGCGACCCCAAAACCGCGGATGCGCTCGTAGACGGGATAGACTCCGGTGAGGAATAAATTGGTGAAGGTGCGCGTGTCATGCTGGATAGTCACGCCATTTCGTTTGTCGAAGATGGGAGTGACGCCCTTGATCATGGGGACTTCGCTGCGGATGTAATCGACATCGGCGATCTGGAGCCGGATTTCGGTGCCGGCCTTTGCGCCTCCAGCTTGCAGTGAAGTGCGGCCGGGGAAGGCGCCGATCACGTCGGTGCCCCAAGAGCTGAAGATGATGCCGATAGCGCGCTCGAAGCCTGAGCCGAACGCCAGCAGGATGACGACCGTGGCAATTCCCCAGGCCATGCCGAGCATGGTGAGCGCAGTCCGGCGGCGGTTGTGCTGCATGGCGCCGAGAGCTTCCTTCAACAGATCACGTGTCATGACTACTCCTTGCGAATTACTCCTGGCGCAAAGCCTCAACGGGTTCGAGCATCGCGGCTTTGCGGGCGGGGTAAAGGCCGGCGGTGATGCCAGCCAGCGCTAATGAGAGCACAGCGCCGAGGGCAGATACCGGAACGATACGCGGCGTATCGAAACCCTGCGGGAGGTTCACCCGCGAGAGCAGATGGACCACCAGCATCGCGGCGGCAACGCCGAACGCGCCGCTCAGCAGCGTAAGGAACGCGCCTTCCAGAAAGAATTGGAACAGGATGTTGCGGTTGGTCGCGCCCAGGGCTTTGCGCAAGCCAATTTCGCGGGTACGCTCGCTGACAGCGACCAGCATGATGTTGATGATGCCGATCGCGCCCAGAGCGAGAGTCACCAGACCTACGCCGCCGAGGAACCAATCCATCGCGGTGAAGATCTTGCTCATGGTCTTCTGATTCTTCACCGTATCCCACTCTTCCCAGACGTCTTTTGCTTTTGGATCGAAGCCGCCGTGGTTGCGAGCTACTATCGCATGGAGTTCGTCTTTGGCGGCTTCATTCTCATCGAAGGTGCGTGGTTGATAGTTGATGAACGAGATCGCGTTGCCTTCTTTCGAGTTGTCGCCTTTGAGCGGGAAGAGTTCGCGCATGGTGTTGAAGGGGACGAAGATGCGGATGTTGGTTGAGTTTTGTTCTTCGTTGCCAATCATGGAGAGCATGCCGATCACTTCGAAGTGAATGCCGTTGAGCAGGATGGTGTTGCCCACTGCAGGGCGTCCGGGAAACAGGTTGCGCGTCATTTCGCGGCCGAGGACGCAGACGCGACGGCGCTGGTCGTTATCCTCGTCATTGATCCAGCGTCCTACCTGCAAGGGGATGGTGCGCACCTGGCTGAAGACCGGAGGAACGCCCGAGACCTGGCCGTTGGTGCTGGTGTAGTCGCTGACGGCGCGGATGTCGTCGCGCGCGATCAGCGGCGAGAGGTGCACGGCGAACTTCGACTCATTCTTGATGGCGAGGTAGTCGTCATAGGTCAGGTTGAACCACTTCATGGAGGTGAAGCTGCCCTCGACGGCCGGGGCGCGACCGCCGAAGAAGAAGATGATGTTCTTGCCGAAGGTTTCGAGTTGGCGTCGGTTGCCGTTGCGGAAGCCTTCGCCCACACCGGCGAGCAGTAGCAGCGATCCCACACCCCAGGCTATGCCAAACATGGTGAGGAACGAGCGCAGCTTGTGCGCCCAGAGGGTGCGCAGGGTCTGGCCGAAGATGTCCACGAGTATGCGCATCCGCTACGTCAGTTCGGTCCAGGGAGTAGCGCAGATTCTAGCGCATCGATCAACCCCTCCCCGCTACACAATTCGACTGGCGACAACGGCGATCGTTAGCGAGAAAGCAGGTTCGGGGGAATGGTTCAATTCCTGCTGGAAAGATGTGCTTGGGAAAAATAAGCAAGAACGGACCCCTTGCCGGGCGCATCTCTTCTGTCGTACCGAAGAGGCCGAGTACTCAATATAGCTCCAAGATTCACTCATACAGAGACTTGCCGATTGCTTAGGTGGCACTGTGCAGCTTTCGCCACTCCGAAACGGGTATTGGACCCACAGACCGGGCACTCCGACAACCGCGCGACAGGGTCGGTAGGCGGCGTTTTCCTGCTTCCCTCCTGCGAAACCGTATTCACGGAGGGTTCTGACCAGGCGATCATGCAGCAACGGACATGTGAACGCAAGATTCACATGTCCGTAACTGTCCGGACGCTATTGTATTAGCCTTGTTACTTCTGCCTATTGTTTCTCACCCGTGCTCGGATCCAGGAAGAGAACGCTTTTGTTTCGAATCTGCTTGAAATTGAACATCTGGGTGATGGAGTTGGCAATCCCATCGAAGGATCCCTGGCCAATGCGCTGACCGTTCAGCCAATTGTCCTCGATGAAGCGGATGATGGAAGTCTGGTCGGTCACCGAGTGGTCAACGAAATTCTGCCGAGCCCACGGTGAGATAACCAGAAGCGGCTGTCTGGGACCGTATCCGCAACGACCCAATGCGTGGGCATTTGCAGGATTCAGACCAGGCAGCGATGTGGCCGCTGTGCCGCACGCGTTCGGACCAGTAAGCGCATCCGCGGTGCCCGTGGACTGGTTCATGATCGGCCCCATCTGGTGGTCGTACCATCCGTCGGAGTCGTCGTACATCACGACCACGGCCGTGCTGTTCCAACTGGGCAGCGCTTCCAGCATGTTGATCGTGTTCACGATGAAGGTCTGTTCATCGAGCGGATCGGAGTAGCCGGCGTGGCCGTCCTGGTAGGCTTGCGCTTTCAGGAAGCTCACCGCTGACAGATTGCCCTCCGCGGCTGCGGTGTAAAAATCCTCAATGTCATACTGATGGTGGGCGGGACCAGCGTTGCCAATCTCGGCATCCGAAGCCGGCCGGGAGTGGGAGGGATTAGCAGTCGAACTCCAGTAGTTGAAAAACGAGTGGTGCGGGATGTAATCCTTAGTGGCCACGCCATCCACTGCATTCACCGAGCTGCGGGAGCATCCCGTGGTGCCGTTGGAATTGACAATGGAGAGGTTGAAGCCGCCCATGAACGATCCCCAGGTGATGCCTGAGGCGCTCAACAGATCGCCGATATTTTTGCTGCCCATGGTCACCTGATTGCGAGTCGGGTTCGAGCAAACGTCGCCAATCGGGTCGGGATCGCCAACCACGGTCAGAGAGCCATCGCTGCCGCCGATCACTTCATCACCCGTCCCGTTCAACGTCGCCGTAACTCCGTTGGTCTGCCCCGAGACCAGATTGATCACGCCCGGAGTCGATGGACCGAAGGTCGTGCTGTAAGAGTTGTCACTCATAGCAAAGAACTGAGCGTAGTTCCACAAACCCGTGACCGTATTGCCGTCGTAGTAGCCCATCACTTCATTGCCGCCTGAACTTGTGTATAGCGGGAACAAGTCCATGAGACCAGCGTCGAAGGCCCGCTGCTCGGCGGTGTAGTCGTGGTTTTGGTCGGCAGTAACCGCCTGCGAACGATCGAGCCGGAAGGGGTTGGACGCAGCTGCACCATTGGCCGGATTAAGGTTTGGATTATTGCTCCGTAAGCCGCCGCTGAGACCATTCACCGTCGGTGTCTTGGGCGCAGCCTTGAACTTGGGCTCTCCGGCAGGATTCGTCGCGTTGGGATACGTTCCAAAGTAGTGATCGAACGAAACATTTTCCTGGAAAATCACAACCAGGTGCTGAATGGGGGTTGCGGTTGTTGGGACTGTCGTTGTTGGCTTCGAGGTCGGTTTTGAACCAGCAAACGCAGGCATGGCAGTTGGTCCCAGGGTGGTGGTCAACGCCAGCAGAAGAGCGAGCGTCCTCCTTGGGGTATCTGAGGTCTCCAATTTGTCGAACATATTTTTTCCTCCGCCCCGTGGAGCAAAGTCCATTCCGCCACGGCGCATAGCGCCAGCTGATGGCCCGTCCTAAGTAAGTGGGGCGGGAGAAAATATAACTGCCAAATATTTCACAGCGGTTTCGCGAGTGTTAAATGAAAGTGAATTTGGGCTGTATATGAGCGACGGTGTGCAGGTGGGGCTGGCCGATTTCCGATGGTCGGAGCAGCCTTACGAAGACCAGGCTTTTCAAGTCGAGACTTTAGACGCGACCTCTGCTAACGGGAGCCAGACTTGAAAACGGGTGTCACCGGGTTTGGAATTAACCTGAATATTTCCCCGGTGCTTCTTCACAATTCGCTGGGCAGTATCCAAACCGAGGCCCGTGCCTTCCCCAACTCCTTTGGTTGTGAAAAAAGGCTCAAAGATGTGAGGTTTTACCTCGGGTGAAATCCCGGGGCCGTTATCGCCAATCTCGACCACAACGCAAGTATCCTCGCGATAGGTTCGGACACGAAGCTCGCCTTTTCCGTGCATCGCGTCAATCGCGTTATCAATAATGTTGGTCCAGACCTGGTTGAGCTCGCTGCCAAACGAATTCACTAGAAAAGGGACACGCTGGTAGTCGCGCTGCACAGCCACGCCCTGTTTCAACTTGTGATTCAGAATCGTAAGCGTGGTTTCCAGGCTCTTTACAATATCTACGTTTTGCACCGGGGACTGATCCATGTAGGTGTATTCCTTGATTGCGGCGACCAAATCCGATATCCGCGAGGTGCTGCTCTCGATCTCATGTAAAAGGGTTGCGACCTCCACCGAAGCGGCGATCCTGACCAGAGCGGCCCGGGCGGTGTCTGCATCGAGAATCGCAAACAATGATTCCAACACCTCCGGCTTTATGTTCCGTCGTGCAAGCTCAGCCGCCAGTTGCCAGAGGTCGTTTTGGCCGTGACTGCGCAGCAGGGAATCAATCTGGTCTTCGAGGTCACTGATGGTCAACGGATCGGGCGGAACCACGTCCTTTTGCGTAAATAAAGCTTCCAGTTTTTCGATCTCCGATTTCTGCGCCGAAGTAAGATCGCGCCTTCCCAGCTCGAGACTCGCGTTCTTGATTTTCTTTAGAATGTCGCGCAACTGGCTGGTGGCGCGTTTGGCGGCGGACGCCGGGTTGTTGAGTTCATGCGCAAGTCCTGCCGATAACTTTCCAAGAGAGGCTAGGCGGTCGCGCTGCTGTTCAATCCGAGTGGCTTCACGAATCCGGTCGGACATCAGACCCACCAGACGCTGTGTCAGCTCTGGCATCTTCTGCACGAGTTCGGAAAATAGCGACGTTGGGAATTTCAATACTCGACCGTCAGTCATGGCTCGACCGGTCACGGTGAACTGCTTCATCCTGGAGAAGGGCAGCACCCCAGTCACGTCGCCCGGCTTGCCTGGAAGCACAATGGTCTCGCCACCAAATTCGCCCCGCCACTGAAACTGCCCCTCGAGAATTACGAACATCGAATCCGCCGGGTCGCCCTGCCGGACGTAGGTATCGCCTGCCTTGAGATGTATCTCTTCCGAGTGGCTAAGAAACCAGGCGATCTGATCATCAGGCAGATCGGCGAATGCCGGGACGCGAATTAATTCCGATTTGTCGATCATTACACTTTGCTCAAATACTGATGGATGAACTGCACCGCCACCGATCCTTCACCGACTCCGGAAGCCACCCTTTTTATGGAACCATGTCGCACATCGCCCACCGCAAAAATCCCGGGAACATTGGTCTCCAGCAAGAACGGATCCCGGTCGAGCGTCCATCCCTTTGGGCGTTGGCCGTCACGTATGAGGTCAGGCCCAGTCAACAGGAAACCGCGCTCGTCCCGCTCGACCAGGTTCGCCAGCCAATCCGTCCTCGGCAATGCCCCAATAAAAATAAACATCGCACTCGCCGGGACGCGCTCAACCTTGTTGGTATCAGAACAAAGAACCGAAATCTCTTCCAGGTGCGTTTCGCCATGCGCCTCAGCCACGCTGGCATGTGTCCACAGCTGAATGTTGGGCGTCTGTTGAACCTGGTCAATCAAATATTGCGACATGGTGCTGGAAAGTGACTCGCCGCGCACAAGAATGACGACGCGCTCTGCGTATCTCGCGAAGTTCATCGCCGCCTGACCCACCGAGTTTGCGCCGCCCACCACATAAACGATCTCACCCTTACAGGACAGCGCCTCTGTAGCGCCGCCCCCATAATAGATCCCCGCGCCTTGCAGCCTATCTATTCCGGGAGCTTCCAGGCGCCGCCACTGCACGCCGGTGGAGATCATCAATGCGTGGCATGATATCTCGTTCCCATCCGCAAGCTTGATGATTCGGTAAGATGCTTCGGTTCGGACGCCCACGGCTTCCTGCGGCGAAAGGATTTCCACTCCAAAACGCTGGGCTTGCACCACCGCGCGCCGGGCCAGATCGCCGCCGCTGAGCCCGGTCGGAAATCCAAGATAGTTCTCAATTCGGGAGCTCATACCAGCCTGACCGCCGGGCGCTTCCCGCTCGATCATTACTGTATGCAGACCTTCGGAGGCACCATACACGGCGGCAGCCAAACCCGCTGGCCCTCCACCCACAATCGCCAAATCATAGAAGCTGGTTTGGGCGCGCGTCCGCAGCCCGACTTTTTGCGCGACGTCCGCGGGGACACTCTCAAGAAGCTTTGTGCCGTCAGGGAAGAGCACTACAGGAAGATTGGCCGACTCTGGACCCAGAGCTTCCAGAAGGCGCTTAGTCTCTGGATCATTGGCAGAAGCCTCGACGTCAATCCACTGATATGGGACGTGGTTCCGCGCCAGGAAGTCCCGCAACTCGTACGATCGCGGCGACCAGCGAGTGCCCAGCACCCGGATTCCTTGAAAGGTTGGACGGAAGGAAGCTTGCCAGTCATCGAGCAAATCATCTAATTGCGGATACAAATGCTCCGCGGGAGGATCCCACGGTTTCAGGAAAAAATAGTTGATGCTGGCATGATTGATGGCGCTAATCGCGGCGTTCGTGTCAGCGTAAGCCGTGAGCAATGCGCGCTTCGCACCGGGAAAAATCCCCATGGCTTGTTGCAAAAACTCCACGCCGTCCATGCGCGGCATGCGCTGGTCGGCAAGAAGCAAGGCCACATTGTCGTTGCGCACCTTCAACTGCTTTAAGAGATCGAGTGCGCCTTCAGGAGAATCGCTTCCGATCACACGATATTCAGCTCCGTACTGGGAACGAAGATCGCGCTCGATCGCCCGCAAAACATCGGAATCGTCATCCACACTTAGTAATATTGGTTTAGCCATGCTCGGTCTCGGTTTTGGGCAAAGGGAATGATTACAAGCTTCTGGCTTGTGTGCATGACCTGATTAGATACAGAAACTTGAATTTAGTCGCGCAAATACGTGCTATTGGGAACGTGAATCTTCTCAGAGAGCCTCTCATCCAACGCAGAATGTTTCTGCGCGGTGTCTCGAGGGCGCCGTAGTACGGGCAATTGTCCAGGACATCCGAAACAGACCAGGACGGAAAGGACAAACGGAGATGAAGCTGATCTCGGTGAGCACTGGGCTCCCGCGAGAAACGACATGGCATGGGAGACCCGTGACCACGGGGATCTTTAAGCAACCCGTCGAAGGCCGCGTCGCTTTGCGTAAACTCAACTTGGACGGAGACCGCCAGGCAGACCTCACGGTCCACGGGGGAGAGTATAAGGCCATCTACTGTTATCCGCTCGAACACTACGACTATTGGAAGAGAGAGTTGCCGGGCCGGGAGTTGCCCACAGCGATTTTCGGCGAAAACTTTACCACGGAAGGCTTGCTGGAAAACTCGGTTCATCTCGGTGACCAATTATCCATCGGTTCTGCGGAGGTGATCGTCACACAACCTCGCCTTCCTTGCTACAAACTCGGGGTGAGATTTCTGTCCGACGACATGGTGAAGCGATTTCTTGCGAGCGGGCGAACCGGCTTTTACTTTGCCGTCATACGCGTGGGGGAAGTCGGCGCTGGCGACGAAATCAAAGTCATTGCGCGAGACCTAAACGGTATCCCGGTTTCGGAAGTCACCCGCCTGTACATCGCGAAAAGATATGATAATGACGACGTGAGTTCGATCCAGCGTGCCCTGCGAGTCAAGGCTCTGCCGGAGAGTTGGAAGGCGTACTTCCAGGAACGGCTGCAGGAAGTTCGCGTTGAAATGGAGAACTAGGTTCTAGTGTCCAAGTGGAAGGATTTTTCGTATCGCTCGACCGGATAACCCTTCGCCTTCCACCCCGCCAGTCCACCTTTCAAGAATTTTATTCGCAAGAATTGCATGGCTTGAGCTCGACGCAAGATGACTCGGCTGGTTTTATCACTGGGACAGGTACAGTAAACGACCGAGTCCTTCTCTTTCGGGATGAGCAATGGATTCTCAAGCAGTTCCCTGGGAGGAATCCTTGTTGCGCCGAGGATGATCTCAGAATTAGCTAACAAGTCGAGCGGCTGGCGAACATCGAAAACAAGCACTTCTTGTTTTGAAGTGAGCAATGTATGAAGGGCCTCTGGTGTGATGCTATGGAGCTCGATCTCACGTCGGTCTCTTGTGCGTTTGATCCAAATTACGCTCAACAGGCACAGCACGACGATGCAAATGGCCGTCAGGATCAGCGTCATCTTTTGTTCCCCTCCACGCCCTTTGATACAAGATTCCCCACGGAGGTGAAAAGATTCTCAGCGCGCGTATCCGCCGCACGCCAACATTGTTCGGTCGGCTGCTGACAACGGGCTTTGGAGCACGGATGTGACGGTGGTAGACTGCGCCTATGGCCACTAAAAAGAGAACCAAGAAGAAGCACACAAAGCTGAAGAGAACTACCGCGAAGAAGGCGAGGCCGGTGAAGAAGACGGCCAGAAAGCGCGTGCCGAAAAAGAGGGCAGCCCCGAAGAAGGTGGCGGAAAAGAAGCTCGCACTGAAAAAGGCGGCGGTGAAAACAAAGGTCCTCGGCAAGAACAAAGCCGGTGCTGAGACCACGGGCGGCGCCAGGAGACGCACTCCGGGGAGAAATCAGAATTTTGATGCGGACGCATTTGCAACACAGGGAATGAGATCGCAGTCGGCGGGGCAATCGGGAGATTTGCAGGGATTATCCAACGTCGAAGGTGCGGATTCAGAGAGTGTAGACGAGCTGATCGAGGAAGGGAACGCGTTCGAGGCCGACGTCGTGGCTGGCGTGGAAGACGCTAGCGACGCGGATGAGAAGGAAGTTCACACCCATGAGGTACCGGAGGACGATGTGCCCGGCGAATATCTAGACAAAGATTAGTCCGGATAGCCCCGACCCTCCGGATTTGTTCTTCAAAGCAAGCGGACCTCCGTAGGGGGTCGCGTGTAGAGCGGAATGTCTTCTGCGGCTTGTCGTATGACCTAACTTGCCATTCCCGTGGAGTCGCGGGTGGTGGGTCCTTTCACAGCCGTTTCTTTCGTGAATCCGACCCACGCCGGCGGGCGATTCTCATTAGTTTATTCCGGAAGTTCAACCCGCGGGGGTCGCGGATTTCAACCAATCTTCCATCTGCTCATGCTGCACCAACCCCGCCTGCTGCATCACCGGACGGCCTCCGTAGAGGACAACGAAATTTGGGATGCCGTGCACCTTGAACCGTGTAGCAACCTCCGGGTAGCGTTCCGTGTCGAGTTTTACGACCACAGCTCGTCCCGCCATATCAGCAGCGGTACGCGCAACTTCCGGTGCTGCCATGCGGCAAGGTCCGCACCATGAAGCCCAGAAATCTACCAGCACCGGGACCCGTGCATTTTGAACGATTTCGTCGAACAGCTGGGAGTCAACTTCCAGCGGCTCATCCACGGGAGGCAATGGCGTTTTACACACTCCACATCTTCCCGTATCGGCGAGGTGTGCCGCTGGAATGCGGTTCTTCCTCCCACAAGCCTTGCAGGTTCGAATTACGGGCATAGCCTCCTCACGCAGTTCACGTCGCGGAAGTTCAAACTGCTATCCGGGGCGGTCGGGTTGCGGGCGACTGACCCTTGACCACTGCAGTATTTCCGCTAGCGGTGCGGGATTCGAAGCCGCTATTTTACGACTTCTTGAACTAGCGTCCCGACCGCAGCGATATTTTTCACCAAATCAACTGGGACAGCGTGCCGTGTCTTCAGGTATTCGGGGTCGTTGTAGGAAACCCATGCTTTTCCTTGGCTGTCCTCCCAGACCAGAAGCTTAAGCGGTAGATCGATGGCGATGCTGGGAGCGGCTAGCATCACAGGTGTGCCTGCCTTCGGGCTTCCAAAGATCGCTAGCTTGGTGCGAGGCATTTTCATTCCCGCTTTTTCGGCCTCGCCGCTGTGATCGACCAGGGCGAACAGAGTGATTCCCTTGTCTCGCAGAACGCGCTTGAGTTTTTCTACTGTTTCGTCCACCGAGCGATTGCTGGGCGTATTAATAATGCCATTGCCGGCAGTGGACGCCATAGCTATTTCCTCACCGTTTCCAAAGCGCAGTTGTGCCGCCCATCTCTATTGCCGCGTTGCCGCCTGACGATAAGTATCAGAGGAAGCATAAATCTGACAAAATCAACATTACCTCTGTCCGAGGGCACTACCGATCCCATGGCAACATGCATCTACTCCATGCCGGAGCTCAACTCGAACCAGTGGGGATGGGAAGGGCCTGGGCGCGCTTGGGAGCTGTGCTGCAGTGCGAGCGCACGGTACACATTAAGGTGCCGGAGCGTCGATCGTTCCCACCAGGCCCGTACGCCCATCTTGCACGGCGAGCCGCAACTGGTTATTCCCCGGTTGGGGATCAAGATCCATGTGAAGCATCAATCCGTGTTGCAGAATCTGCTGATAAGTGTTCGCATCGAAGGCCTGGTCTACTTTCTGGGTGCGATTGGACAACATCTTGCCGCTCGGAGAATAGACTGTCGCGTACATGGCCACATTCAGACGCTTGCCCCCTGAGGTATCCTCAGCAGAAAGAGTGTTGGCATCAACCAGGAAGGTCACTCCGATTTTGTCCTTTACTGAATTGGCGGAAGGAGGCTTCACCTGCGCGCTGAAAGCAACTAGGGTCGAGGGAACAACATCTCCCAGAGCCGAGGCCACCTCTTGTTGCGGGTTGTAGCCCTTCAACTGCGTGGGATCGATGGCGTAATACCCACGCCGATTCTGGACGTCCACCCCGTCGCGCTTTACCTTTACCTTGATGGATCGATATTTGCCATCGTACTTCTTGTTTTCTGGATAGTAGCCAATGGTGTAGGCCGCGGATTCGTCGTCGAACGCGCGCTGCACTCCGATCTTGATCTCATTCTGGTTGACGTAGGCGCGACCACCTGTTTCGTGCGCCATCTCTCGCATGGTCTCCTGCGAGTCGATATCGGTGGAGATCGAGAGTCCCCGCGCATCGACCGGATAGACAGCCACTTGCGCACTAGCCAGACGGGAGGCCGTATCGCGGATTTCATCCGCGTGCGACTGCCGGAAAGTCGCGGCATAGTTTCCGGCCGAATGTTCCTCAACCCGGCGTGTGTTAAAGCTGGGTAAGTTCTCTTCCAGTTCTGCATCGGACATTGTCCGGTTCTCTGGAATGAATGAAAAGGGAAGATCGCCGGTTATCCAGATGAGATTCTTTCGACCCGGCAGCCCGCCCAGAATGCGGGCCAGGCTATTCAAAGCGTTCAAAGCTAACACGGCCCGCTGGTCCTTGGCGTACGCCGTTTGCGCGTCTTCAAAGCTCTTCAGCGATGCCTGTGCGACCGCGATGGCGCTGGACGCTCCTCCCGCTCCTCCCCGTCCCGGACCAGTGCCGCCTGAGCCCCCACTCTGCGGAGCAGTGCTGGCGTCTAGGCTCGACACGGTACTGGAGGCACTCGGATCAGCAGACGCGCTTGTTGTGGCCTGGCCAGCGCTGGCGAACTCCTGAGGCTGGGGCTTGTAGCGCTGCAGCGCCGTGAACAGAATCTGTGGATCACTCGTAAAGTCCTGCAACACATTCAGCGAACCGGTCAAAGTAAAGATACCCATGCGCTGGCCCGGCTTGTACTGTTCTTGAACGAAGCGAAGCATTTGAGTGCGGGCATAGGCCTGGTTGGTGAATGGAGTGTCAATCGCATCGAGGAGCATCACCGTGATGGGGCCACCGGGCGAACGATACTGCGCCCGGTTCGAGTAGATTCCAGGTGGCAAAGCGGCTGCCGCTGAGTTCTCGGCGGGAATTGCCAGGCTGGCGACCTTCTGCACCTTGCCGTTTTCTTCCACCACGAAATCTTCGGGATGAAGTCCGGTAATGGCTTTGCCCTGCTTATCCGTCACAACTACATCTACCAGCACCATATGGGTGCTGATGCGGATAGTAGGTGGTGGGATCTGTGCAGGCGAGGGCGGTGTGGTCTGACTCCAGCTTCCAAGTGTGACGCTCCCGGTCAGCAGCAAACACAGATAAGAAAAGCGCAAGCGTAACAGGCGCGTGATCATGGGATGTTCCTCCCTAGCCCGCTTGGTAGACGCACACACGTTATTATCTTTCGGCTCTGCTTGCAAGGAGCTTGCGGGGTTCTGCTCCGGTGGCCGTTCTCGACGGGACAGTCGATTTTTCATGCTCTCCGTCAGTGGCAGAATGCCTTTGTTGGTCGTAAGGATTGGTATACTCCAGTCCTGCGAATACACCCGACAATATTTGCGAATTACGATTTGAAGAGCAACCTCTGGTTTTGGAAACGGAGATGCGACCGATCAATTTCACGGAGCTGCCGCCTGGGCGACCGCCTAGTTTCGCCCAGCCGAGACACCGGCAATTGCTAGAGAAGCGGCGTTTTGGTTGGGGCCAGCGCGGCCTTTTGTGTGGTCTGTTAGCGATCGCATTTGTGTGCGGAGCCCGCGCCCAATCGCAGAACCGGCAGTTGGAAGCTCTCCTACACGACGGGCAGAGTGATTTAGACGCCGGCGATTTTGGCAGTGCTGTGGCTAGCTTCGAGCGGGCAACGCAGATGGCCCCGGACAATCTAGAAGCCAATCGAGGACTCCTGCTTAGTTACTTGCAGGCAAAACGTCTGAGCGAAGCGGAGATTGCAGGTCAGTCTGCGATTGTCCGTTGGCCGCAGGATGCGCAACTACAGCATTGGCTCGGGCTGGTTTATTTCAAAAAGGGTCAGAATGACAGAGCCTTGGGAGGGCTGCACGCTGCCGAGAGCCTGGACGGCACGCGGTTCGATATTCACTTCGACGTAGCGTTGGTACTGCTCTCGGAGGACCAGCATGCGGCGGCCGCCGATGAATTGGAAAAAGCCATAAAGCTCGACTCAAAAGCCGCGATGGCGCATGTGTTGCTGGGCCGTTGTTATCAAAACACTAATCGTACCGTGCAAGCGATTGAGCAATTTCAGGCCGCGCTGCGACTTGAGCCGAACATTCCGCTGGGCCATTATCATCTCGGGTTCGCTTATGCAAGTCTGGGCCACAACGCTGAAGCCATCGCCGAATATAAAAAAGAAGTGACGCATTCGCCCGACAATCCTTCAGTTCTATATCAGCTGGGTCACTGTCTGCTGGACGCGGGAGAATGGAAGTCCGCCGCAGCGCACTTGAAAAGAGCAGTGGAAGTTGACCCGCAAAATTCAGATGCCTCCTACGATTTGGGTAAGGCCTTACTTCTCGAAGGAGATGCGGAAGCCGCGCTGCCCGCTTTGCGCCACGCGTCAGAGTTGAAGCCTGCTGATCCCGGTCCGCATTACCAGTTGGCACGAGCGCTCGGAAAGATGGGCCGGAGAGAAGAAGCACAACAAGAATTCCAGACTTTCGCGGCGCTGAAGAAGACCCAACCTGCAACCGGAGGAATGGCAGCCGGGCCGACTCAGTGATGCGCAGTCATCAATCGTTGCGGCTTAGATTTTCCGGTCGATGCATTGCGACACTAATCCTGTGTCTGGAGGCGAGTGCATTGCCTCAGGCCACGCAACAGTCTAATCAGTCGCAACCACGAACTCATCAAGTTGCCACAGCCTCGAAGTCCCGCAATCAGAATGCGCATTCAACCGCAGTGTCTTTCGCGGACGTAACGCGGGCCGCAGGCATCCATTTCCACCTCACTTGTGGTGGCCAGGAAAAGCGCTACATCATGGAATCCATGTGCGGCGGCATGGCGGTTTTCGACCACGACAATGACGGCTGGATGGACATCTTACTCGTGGACGGTTCCACGATCGAAGATTTGAAGGCGAGCAAATGCCATCCCAGCAAGCTGTACCGTAACAATCACGACGGCACCTTCACCGATGTGACCACCAAGGCGGGGCTTACCCATTGTGGCTGGGGATTTGGCGCGGCCGTAGGCGACTATGACAACGACGGCTGGGAAGATCTCTATATAACTTATCTCGATGGCGCCGTGCTGTATCACAACAACCACGACGGCACATTCACAGATGTAACGGCTAAAGCGGGTGTCGGCAATCTGGGGCATTGGGGGACCAGCGCCGCTTTCGGCGATTACGACAACGACGGCAATCTCGATCTTTACGTGGCGAACTACGTGGACCTCGATCTCGATCACCTGCCGGAATTTGGGCAGGGGCCGTTTTGTCAGTATCGCGGAATTCCAGTCTCCTGCGGGCCACGCGGATTGAAGGGCGGACGCGACCACCTGTATCACAACAATGGCGACGGCACCTTCACCGACGTGAGCGAAAAATTGAATATTGATCCCAACGCTCACTACGGCCTCGGCGTCATGTGGCTGGACTACGACTTGGACGGTTGCCTCGATCTCTACGTCGCCGACGATTCGTCCCCCAGCATGCTTTATCACGGTGATTGCAAGGGAGGCTTCACCGAAGTAGGCGTACCAGCCGGCGTAGCATACAGCGCCGATGGCCGCGAACAGGCTGGGATGGGCATCGATTCCGCTGACTACGACAACGACGGTTGGCCTGACATCGCAAAAGCGAATTTTTCAGACGATAGCAACAACCTGTACCACAACGATCACAATGGCGAGTTTACAGATCTCGCAGGACCTTCAAACTTCGGCCCAATCAGCATCCCGTTCCTGGGTTTCGGCATGAAGTTTCTCGACTACGACAACGACGGCTGGAAAGATATTTTCGTAGCTAACGGCCACGTGAACCCGCAGGTGGACCAACATTCTTTCGGCGTGACCTACGCCGAACGGCCGCTGGTGTTCCACAATCTCAAGAATGGGAAATTCGAGGAGCTCGGCACTACCGCCGGATCTCCGCTGACCCGCCTCTACGTGGCCAGGGGCGCGGTTACCGCTGACTTCTTCAATGACGGCAGGGAAGACCTGCTGGTCAGCGTGCTGGATGGCTCTCCGCTTCTGCTTCGCAATCAAACAAACAGGGGGCATTGGCTCCGTATAAAGACCATAGGCACCGCTTCTAACCGTGACGGTTTTGGCGCCCGCGTGCAAGTGAAGGCGGGCGGTTTGACTCAGACGGCTGAGGTCCGGGCCAACTCGAGTTTTGAGTCAGCCAGCGATCCCCGATTGCATTTCGGTTTGGGCACCGCAACCCAAGTAGATTCAATTACTATTCATTGGCCCTCAGGCAAGACGGATACTCTCGGCCCCGAATCCGCTGACCAGGAATTGGTCGTCCAGGAGGGCCACGGCGTGCTGGCACGGCACGCTAGCGACCCGGCCACAAAAAAGCCTGCCGAGTCGCGCCAGCACTTAAATCATCGCGAGCCGTAGTGAAATAGAGCGGACGCCGACAGGGCGTGAAGACCCGGCCCACGATCAATTGAAAATCCTTGCCGGGTAACACTGCCCTTGCTTACCACGTTATTTCGTTCCAAATTATGGAGCCGTCCCCTGGCCGTCCTCCAGTTCCTCATAGTACAAAACCACTAATTTCTTGTAACTTGTTGATTATTAACAGGAGCCTGTTTGGATGGTTATGTGCTGTTGCAATTCCCCTCTTGGGACTGTGCGGACAGACCCGAGGGGTATCCATCCGCTCCTGCTGGATTCCTCTTCTCAAGAGGAATCAGCAAGATAGCTTGACAGCGGCAATCCGAAGGCGCACAATGGCGCGCGTTTTTAAAAAGACCGTTGAAGCGCTCTTCCGTTAAGTGTTGCGGCGCAAATTGTTGTGATGCAAGTGAGTAGGTGACAGTTGTCAGGTCCTGTTGAGATGCACGTCCGGTGAATGGTGGTCTCAAAACGATCGAAAGGCTTGGGGAGGATGGACGTTATGACAAGGTTACGCTGTTGCTTCGTTGTGTTTTGCACGCTGCTGTTGACCTTGAGTGCGTTAGCGCAGGTTCAAAACGGTCAATTCTCCGGCACCGTGACCGACCCTAGCGGGGCAGCGGTTCCGAACGCCAAGGTGACCATCAGTAACCAGGCGATAAGCCTGTCGGTGACGGTGATGTCGAATCAGACCGGTTTCTACAGCGCCAAAGAACTGCCGGTTGGCACGTACAAGATCACGGTGGAGGCAAGCGGCTTCAAAACCTTCTCCGATGTGGGCGTCGTGCTGAATGCTGGCTCAACTGCGCACGTCGACGCGAAGATGGCCCTCGGTCAGGCTCGCGAAGTAGTGGAGGTCACCAGCCAGGAAGTAGCGGTCAACACCGAAGATTCCAAGCTGGCCTCGACGGTATCGAGCGTGCAAATCGACAACTTGCCTCTGAACGGCCGCAACGTGTTCGATCTGATGCAGCTCGCTCCCGGCGCGGTCAACGTCAACGGCGTGGATTTTGAAAATGGTCATGGCACTGTCGTCAATGGCGTGCGTGAGGACTTCAATGGCTTCCTCATCAACGGAGTGTCGAACAAAGGCCTGAGCGGCGGCGCTGTCAACGTGCCCATTCAGGACAGCGTGGAAGAATTCCAGCAGTTGCAATTGAACATGTCCGCCCAGTACGGCAACAGCGCCGGCGGTTCCGTGAACTTGGTAACCAAATCCGGTACCAACGACTGGCACGGCAGCCTGTGGGAATATATCCGCAACGACGCCCTCGACGCTAATGAGTACTTCCTGAATCAACAGGGTATTAAAAAACCTGCTTTGCGCTTCAATCAGTTTGGCGCCACCGTCGGCGGCCCGATCATAAAGAACAAGTTATTCTTCTTCCTCTCCTTGCAGGGAGATCGCTTCACCACTATTGGGACGCCACAAACGAACACCCAAGAAACTGCTGCTTGGCGCAATGCGGTCATCGCTGCAGATGCCAACGCCAATGCGACTGGAAATCCAACGAATTCGACCGCGGCCTTGCTTTACAAAAATTTTGTACCCGCGAACCCAGGGACCTCAACGGGTTTGACCTCGGATGGATATGTCTTAAATGTTCTTGGAAGCTCGCAAGGTGCTCTCCCCGACTATTCACCCCTTCTGTGTCTCAGTAGCAACCTGGGTGGAACACAGCTGATGGCGCAGAAATGGGCGCATATATTCGGTGTCACACAACAAGACATCACATTCATGCAAAACCCAAAAGGTCTCAACCAAGGCAATGGCTGCGCTACTATTCCAGGTCTCCAAGCGGGCACGATCGATCGAGCCGCCGCGATCCAGGAAACCAGCGTCGCGACGTTCAAGAGCCAGACCCAGACCTTGGGCAATCTGTTCAACGGGAACGAGGCCTCGTTGCGGCTGGATTACAATTGGAATGCTAACAACCGCTTCTTCCTGCAATACAACTACAATCGCCAAACTGACAAATTTGGCGCCTGCAACGCCGCTTGCACCCGCGGATTCGCCAATCCTTTGCGCAACAACTTCCCGCAGGGTTCTTTGAGTTATGTCCATACTTTTGGCCCGAGCGTCCTGAACGAGCTTCGCGTCGGCTACCTGCAAAACAATACGGTAATCACACCGAACGTTGGTGGCGTGCCGGCCATCGGTTTCGCTGATGGGACGGCGGGATTCGGCTCTTACAACGGCTATCCCCAGTCGTTCAAGGAGAACATCTACACTTACTCGGACTTGGTCTCAATCAGCCACAAGAACCACAACATTAAGATAGGGGCAGATTTCCGGCGCAATATCGAAAACAGCGAGTTCAACGTGGCGCGCCCCTCCTACTATTTCTACGATCAAGTGTTCTTTGCCGCGGACGCACCTTACTACCAGGCGGCCGGCGTGGATCCTGGGATTTGCAAGGCGCCCTGCCCGCAATCGTCGTATAATCCCGCGCCTCAGTCGCAACTATTCAGCAACTTTCGCCACTGGCGCAATATTGAATTTGGGGCCTATTTTCAGGATGACTGGAAGGTCACCAAGCGCTTGACGTTGAATCTCGGAATCCGCTACGACCTGTATCAGCGGCACCACGAACTGAACAATCTGGCCACGACCTTTTTGCTGGGCTCGAATGCGCCAAACTCGTTCATCCTTGGCGGCAGCGATGGCTTGCTCAACCGCCTGTTCAATGCGAGCGACCCTAATAACTGTGCCAATCCCGCATTAGCTCAGGTGGCTGGCGGATGTGGGCCTGGGACAGGCGGTTTCGCACCGTCTGCTACCCTTGGCCAGGGCGATCACAACAACTTCGGGCCCCGCGTCGGCTTCGCTTGGGACTTGTTTGGTGATGGCAAGACCTCGTTACGCGGTGGTTTCGGTGTCGCCTACGAGGGTACACTCTACAACCCGCTCTCGAATTCACGCTGGGATCCTCCGTATTATTCCTTCAACGGCATACAGGGAGGCGTTGGAATACCGGGATCGGATGTTGTGTTCGGGCCGAGCGTCTGTGGGGGAGGCG
>WNFC01011065.1_pt1 | contig 20461 bp, 19 predicted proteins | sample 5400541 | NCBI WGS metagenome assembly WNFC01 (sample SAMN13153342, study PRJNA577476) | soil metagenome | isolation source: 120 cm saprolite under Douglas fir tree site 2 hole 2 replicate 1 | place: USA:California | collected 2015-04-18
TGAATGCGGACGACGCGGCAGCGGCGGTCGCCGGTGCGCTCCGGGCGGCCGAGCTGCTGTTCGTGTCCGACGTGCCGGGCGTGGAGGTGGACGGGGCGATACGCCCCGCGCTCGAGGCCGGCGACGTCGAGACGCTCGTCGAGCTTGGCATGGCGACCGATGGCATGGCGGCCAAGCTCCGCGCGGCGAGCGCCGCGCTCCGTGCCGGGGCGCGCGCCGTCCGCATCGGCGACCTGCATCTCTTGGACGACGCGGCAGCGGGCACCCGGATTCTCGCGCCCGCCGTCCAGCCGGCGTGACCGCTCTTCCCTCGGGCGCGTCGGCCCCGCCGACCGCGCCGGCCCTGCTCGACGTCTACGCGCGCGTCGGACCCCTGTTTGTCGGAGGGGACGGCGCCGAGCTCATCGCCGAAGACGGGACGCGCTACCTCGACTTCGTGGCGGGGATCGGCGTCAACGCGCTGGGCTACAATCATCCCGTCATCCGCGCAGCGCTCGAGCGGGCCCTCGGCTCGGGACTCATCCACCTCTCGAACCTGTACCGCAGCGAGGCCGGCGAGCGGCTCGCCGAAGAGCTGGTTGCGCACTCATTTGCGAACCGCGTCTTCTTCTGCAACTCGGGCGCCGAGGCGAACGAGGCGGCGTTCAAGTTCGCCCGCAAGTGGTCGGGCAAGGGCGAGATCGTCGCGTTTTCGGGCTCGTTTCATGGGCGGTTGTTCGCGACCCTCGCGGCCACCGACCGTCCCGACTATCGCAAGCCGTTCGAGCCGCTCGTCCCGGGCATCCGCATCGTCGAGCGGGAAGAGTGGGCAGCCGTGGATCACGCCGTATCGGCGTCCCGCACGGCGGCGGTCATCGTCGAGCCGGTGCAGGGGGAAGGCGGGGTGCGGCCCGTGGACGCCGAGTGGCTGGGCTTCGTGCGCGAGCTGTGCGACTCCCGCGGCGTGGCCGTCATATTCGACGAGGTACAGTGCGGTTTGGGCCGGACGGGGACCCTGTTCGCCTACGAGCAGGCCGGCGTCGTTCCAGACATCCTGACGCTGGCCAAACCGCTCGCCGGAGGATTGCCGATGGGGGCGGTCCTCGTGACGAACGCCGTAGCGGGGGCGCTCAAGCCGGGCGACCACGCCACCACGTTCGGCGGCGGGCCGCTCGTCGCCGCTGTGGCGCTCGAGGTGCTGCGCACGATCGCCGACCCCGCGTTCCTCGCCGACGTTCGCCGCAAGGCCGAGTGGCTGGGCGCGCGGCTCGCGCGGCTGGCCGCCGCGACGCCCCGGGTGCGCGAGGCGCGGGGGCGGGGGCTCATGTGGGGGCTCGAGCTGACCGAGCCGGCCGCCGCGTGAGCGCGCTGCCGATTTACGGGGAGCGCGGAGCGGGGAGCGGTTCCCGTCGATCCGGGGCGGAGCTGCGCCTCGCCACGGAGGGTCCCGCTCCCGGCTCCCCGCTCCCCGGCGTAGCGCTGCGGCGTGCGGTGCTCGCCGACGTGCCGCAGCTCGAAGCCCTGATGGCGCCGTACGTCCAGAGCGGCGACCTGCTGCCACGTTCGAACTACGATCTCTGCCGCCATATCAAGGAGTACGTCGTCGTGGAAGCGGCGAGGGGCGACATCGTCGGTTGCGGGTCGCTCAAGGTGTACTCCCGCGACCTGGCGGAGCTCGCCGCACTCGCGGTGCGGGAGGATTGGCAGCGGGCGGGCGTCGGGGGCGCCTTGCTCGCGGCGCTGATTGCCGAGGCGCGGGCGCACGGCCTGGCCGAGGTCCTCGCGTTGACCCGCAAACCCGAGTTTTTTGTGAAGCTCGGGTTCGCGCCCGCCGAGCGCGAGCACTTCCCGCTCAAGGTGTGGGCCGACTGCGTGCGGTGCCCGCGCAACAACTGCTGTGACGAGGTCGCAGTAGTCCTCAAACTTTAGGGCGGGCAAGGCCTTCGCCCGTCCTCCCTCCCGTTGACACGCTCCCGTGTCCTCGGAGAGATTCCCCGCCATGGCCCGTGTCATCTTCTGGGATGTCGATACCCAATACGACTTCATGCACGCCGACGGCAAGCTGTACGTCCCGGAGGCGGAGCGGGTCATTGCCAACCTGAAACGCCTGACGGACTATGCGCATAGCCACGGCATCCGCATCGTGGCGAGCGCGGACGATCACGTGATGGGTCATCCCGAGATCTCCGACAAGCCCGACTGGCAGAGTACGTTCCCGGCACACTGTATGCGCGGCACGCCAGGCCAGAAGAAGATTGCTGAGACCGGGCTCAAGGATCCGCTCGTCATCGAGCCGGCGAGGGTCGACGCGAAGGCGCTGGCCGAGCGGCTGCGGGCGCATCAGGGGGACGTCCTGCTCCACAAGCACCGCTTCGACGTGTTCACCAACGAGAACGTGGCGACTGTGCTCGACGTACTCGCGCCGGACGACATCGTGCTGTACGGCGTGGCGACCGATGTATGCGACAAGGCTGCCGTCGAGGGCCTGCTCGAGCGCCGGCCTCACACGCGGCTCTTCGTGGTCACGGACGCCGTAAAGGGAATCGACAAGGATGTCTCGGAACAACTGCTCAAGGATTGGGGAGACGAAGGGGTACGCCTCGTGAAGACAAACGAAGTCGTGGAGGAGGGGCTCGTCGAAGATCTCGCACGCGCCGGCGCATGACCGCGCCCGTCCCGCCGCCGCCCGCGTTCGGGCGGTTTTTTCTACCCGGTCCCACCGACGTCCACCCCGAGGTCCTCGCGGCCATGCAGCGGCCGATGATCGGGCACCGCTCGGGAGCGATGGAGCAGCTGCTGGCCGGCATCGAAGCGCCGCTCGCGCAGCTGTTCCGGACTTCTCGGCGCGTGCTCGTGGGCACCACGTCGGCCACCGGCTTCATGGAGATGGCGGTGCGGAATGGCGTACGGCGCCGCGCCCTGTCGCTCGTGAACGGGTCGTTCAGCGAGCGCTTTGCGAATCTGGTGCGCGCCTGCGACAAGGAGTGCGTCCGGCTCGACGTGCCGCTCGGCTGCGCCGTCGAGCCCGACATGCTGCGCGACACGCTGCGGCGGACGCCGGTCGACGCGGTGACCCTGGTGCACTCGGAGACATCCACCGGCGTCCTCCAGGACGTCGAGGCGCTCTCGAGCGTGGTGCGCGAGTTCGACGACGTGCTGCTGCTGGTGGACGCGGTCACCTCGCTCGCCGGTTCTCCCGTGGAGACCGATCGCTGGGGAGGGGGGCTCGACTTCGTCCTCACCGGCTCGCAGAAGGCGCTCGCGCTGCCGCCGGGCCTGGCGCTCGCCGCCGCCTCCGAACGGATGCTCGAGCGGGCCCGCACCCTGCCCGCGCGGGGGTTGTACTTCGATCTCGTGAGCTTCCTGCAAGCCACCACCAAGCATCAGCCGACCAACACGCCCGCGGTATCGCTGCTGTTCGCCCTCCAAGCCCAGCTCGGCCGGATCGAGCGCGAGGGCGGCGTCGAAGGGCGCTGGCACCGGCACGATGCGATGCGCAGCCGCGTGGAAGAGTGGAGCGAGCAGCACGGCATCGCCTACTTGCCTCGCGAAGGCCGTCGCAGCTGGACGGTGTCGTGTCTCAAGGTCCCCGAAGGCAAGAGCGCCAAGCAGATCGTCGGGGCGCTGAAACAGGCGGGCTGGACCATCGGGTCGGGGTACGGATCCCTGAAGGAGTCCACCATCCGCATCGGGCACATGGGCGACCACACCGTCGCAGGACTCGATCAGCTCCTGGACCTGCTCGCCGGGCTCGTGGCGTGACCTACCGCGTGGCTGTAGCCGACAAGGTGGCGGAGGCGGGACTCAAGCTGCTCGGGGCGACGCCAGAGATCGAGGTCGCCAACTGCGCCGGAAAACCGCGCGAAGAGCTCGAACGGGCGCTCGCGGGCGCGCACGCGCTCATCGTGCGGAGCGAAACCCGGGTGACGGCGGACCTGCTCACGCGCGGCCCCAACCTGCGCGTGATCGCGCGCGCCGGGACCGGCGTCGACAACATCGACGTGCATGCCGCCACGCGGCGCGGCATCGCCGTGATGAACGCTCCCGGCGCCAATACCGTCAGCGCCGCCGAGCACGCCATGGGGCTGCTGCTCGCCCAGGCCCGCCACATTCCCTGGGCCGCGGAAGCGATGCGGCGCGGGGAGTGGGATCGCAAGCGCTTCGAGGGGACGGAGCTCCGTGGCAAGACCATCGGCATCGTCGGATTGGGCCGCATCGGCGGCCACGTGGCGCAGCTGGCCCGGGCGTTCGGGATGCACGTAGTGGGGCACGATCCGTATCTGTCACCGGAGCGCGCCGCCGAGCTGCAGCTGAAGCTGCTGCCGCTCGACCAGCTGCTCGGCCAGGCGGACGTGGTCACGCTCCACGTGGCCCACACCGAGCAGACCCATCACCTGATCAACGCCGAACGCCTCAAGCTCATGAAACCCACGGCGGTCCTCGTGAATACCGCGCGGGGCGAGCTCGTGGACGAGGCGGCCCTGGCCGACGCGATCCGCGAAAAACGCATCGGCGGCGCGGCGATCGACGTGTTCGCGGTCGAGCCGCTGCCTGCGGACGCGCCGCTCCGCAAGCTCGAGCGCGTCATTCTCACGCCGCACCTCGCGGCCTCGACCGCCGAGGCGCAGGAGCGGGTGAGCGTCGAGATCTGCGGGGCTGTGCGCGATGCGCTGCTCGTAGGCGACCTCTCGTTCGCCATTAACGTCCCCGGGATCTCGGGCGATCTGCTGCGACGGCTCGGGCCCCTGCTGGATCTCGCGCGGCGGCTCGGTCGCCTGGCGATGGCGCTCGTCGACGGGTCGGTCAAGTCGGTCGAGGTGGACTACGGTGGAAAGGACGACGCGGCGCCGCGGCCCGTGCTGATGGCCGCAGTCGAGGGCCTGCTCTCTGGGATGAGCGTCGAGCCGGTGAGCTTGGTGAACGCACTGCTGATCGCCGAAGAGCGCGGCATCAGACACGCCCGCCGCACTGGAACCCCGGAGCCGGGCTTCGAGACCACCGTGGGCGTCACGCTCGAGGCGGCGCGCGGTCGGGCCAGCGTGGCCGGCACAGTATTGGGCAACGAGCACGGTCGCGTGATTCGGATCGACGACTACCACGTCGACGTCGCACCGGAGGGATGGATGCTGGTGATCCGGAATCGCGACGTGCCCGGCGTGATCGGTCGCGTCGGCACGCTGCTCGGTGGCGCGGGGATCAATATCGGGAGCTACCATCAGGCCCGCGTCCCGTTTCCGGGACACGACGCCCTCGCGGCCATCACGGTGGATCAGCCGCTCACCAACGGCGTGCTGGACACCCTGGCGCAGGTGGCGGACATCCAACTGGTCCGGCTGGTGAACTTCGGGGACTAACGCAGCTGTTCCGCCGTCGCCTTCTCGCGATCCAAGTCGACGCGCATCTGGTCCCGCAGCTTGCCGATGACCTTACCCCGAATGTTGAACAGCCCTGTCGGCAGATCGTCGAACCGCGAGCGACGGAGCAGCATCAGGTAGATCCCCGGATTGGCCGCGGTTGGGCGGTCCACGACGGTCGTCAGATCGAGCCCGGCTTCGAAGTAGTGATTGGCGTAGATCTGCTTTCCCGCGACGAGGGTCATCATCGGGAGCTCCGGCGGAGCATAGACCGCCAGGTGGGTGACGCTGAGGATTGGCTTCAGACGCGGCAACCGGTCTTCCGACCAGAAGAGCACCTCACGCAATCCGTCGAGCTTCCGGCGCGGATACGTCGCCAGATAGTTGTGGAATGAAGGGGTGTATTCGTACACGTAGGGAGACTCGCCGAGCAGTGCGGCGAACGCGCTGCTCGCGCGTACTTCCCACGGTTGTCGTACACCACCAACGCCGTGTCTCCGAGAGCGCGATACGCCGTGACGTACTCGAGCAGGCGGTGGCGGGCGTAGGCATTCACCTGGGCCACCGGATCGGCTCCAGACCAGTCTATCTCCTCGCGCAGCCGCTTCATCTCCGTCGCCGCCAGCTTGATCTTGCAGTTGTTCGGGTGGCAGTCTTTCAGCTCCGAGACGTCATCCGGGTCGAGCACCAGGCCCTGCACGTCCTCGGGTGTCGCGGGATCGCTGAAGATGCCGAAGCGGGCGCGAGTCGGCGTGCGCAGTGAGCTCTGGAAGTCCTGCAGGTGTCCGATGTACGACGCCCGGGGCACGTCCACGGTGATGATGCCGAACACCGCGACATCTCGCTGGTTCTTGGTGTCCAGGACCTTCACGACCGCCGCGCCTCGCTCCACTGCCGCGACCTGCGCCGTATCCAACCCGATGCTCTGCCGGAGGAAGCGTACCAGCGGAGCCGGGGTCTGTTGTCCCGGCAGCGGCGCGACGGCCAGGATGCAGAGGAGTAGTGCGTAGCGCGGCGAGGCCGGCATCAGTCCGCCGCCTGCGCCTGGGGGGGCGGCTCCTCGTCGGCCAGCAGGCGGAACGACTTCACTGCGCCGGTGAGCTTGTCGGCCGCCTCGGCGAGTTGGTTCGCGGAGGAGGCGATCTCCTCGGTCGACGCGCTCTGCTCCTCGCTCGAGGCGGCGATCTCCTCCGCGGACGCCAGCAGGGTCTCGGTGCCGTGGGCGACCGATCCCAGGCGCGCGCTGATCTCCTCCACCAGGGTGCGCATCTCGCCCGCCATCTTGGCGATCTCCCGGCCCCACACGTCGTTCGCCTGAGCTTCCGCGGCCACGGTGCCGAGGCCCTGCGCGGCCGTCTGCGCCGCGTCCCGCGCGACGCCGGTGCCCTGGGCGAGCTGCGCCAGCCGGTCGCGCGTCCCCTGCACGCGAGCCAGCACGCCGCGCACCGTGTCGGCGGTGTCGCCCGCCGCTGCGGCTGCCACGGATGCGAGCTTTCGCACCTCGTCGGCCACCACGGCAAAGCCGCGGCCCTGCGGCCCGGCGCGCGCCGCCTCGATCGCCGCGTTCAGCGCGAGCATGTTCGTCTGTGTGGCCACGGACTTGGCTTGCGTTACGAACTTCTGGATGTCGGACGAGGCGCGCGCCAGGGCTTCGGCCTCCGCGACGCCGCGGTTCACCTCTTCCGCCAGCTTCGCGAGATGCGTCGTGCTCTGATCCAACACGTCCTTGTTGCGCCGCGCGACCTCGGCGACGACGGTGTTGCGTCGCACCGAGTCGTCGGCGCCCGCGGCGAGAATCGTGGCGATCTGGAGGATCTTGGCGGCGTCGTCCGCGGCGGCGCGCACCAGCTGGGCCTGATCCGCCGCGCGCTTGGTCAAATCCTGGCACGTGGCGGACATCTCCTCGGTCGACGCGCTCATCTCCTCCGTGGACGCCGAGATTTCGGTGGCCATCGCCGCCGCCTCGTCCGCCGCCGTGCGGATGGCGCCGACCAGGCGGCGCAGCGCCACGACCATGGTGTGCACCGAGGACAGAAGGTCGCCCACTTCGGTCGTGCCGGTCCGCTCGGCCACGACTGTCACGGAGAGGTCACCGCCCGCCACCCGGCTCGCGATCGCGCCCGCGGCCTTTACCGGCAACGTGACGCGCTGGTTGAGCCGGCGCCAGAAGCCGAACAGCAACCCGAGCGCCGCGCCGAACAGCACGACGGTCCAGAGCACAATGTTGGCCGCCGTGGTGCGCGCGGCCGCGTACGCCGCCGCCTTGGGCTGGCGGAACACGACCCACCACTTGCCGTTGTCGACCGGGACCGTCACCACCAGCTCCTCGCCGGCCGCCCCGGAGACTGTCGCCGTGTCGGGGTGTTCCCGGCGGGGCACGGCCGCCGCGTCGGGAATCGGATGCAACAAATCGGCCTGATCCGATCCGCCGCCACCGGCGATCAACACGCCCTGCGCGTCCACCACCTGCAGCCGCACTCTGTCACCCACGTCGGCGGGGGTGAGCAGCCGGGACAGTCGGTCGAGCGCGAACACCGCCTTGAGCACGCCTGCCGGCGCGGCCCCGCGTGGCGCCTGGATGGCTACGTCGTACTCGAGTGACACCGCGGCAGCCGATGAGTCGTAACGCGGCACGCCTTCGTACACACCGGCTGCCGCTGCCCGCCGCCACCATTCCTCGTCCGACTGCACGAAGTCGGATGTCCGGTTCGAGGCGAGGACGGAGTACCCGTGGCTTTCGGTGAAAAAGAGCTCGGCGAACTCGGACCGCTGTACGTAGTCGCGGAGGTAGGCGGCGAGGTCGGGATCCCCGCCCAACATGCGGCGCTGATTGAACATCCGCTCCAGGGTCGGCGTGTCGAGCCGGGGCAGGCCCTGGCTGACCGCCTGCTGCGACCCGTCCACCGCCGCCCGTACCACCGCGGGCGACCGCGCCAGGGCCTCCGCTTCGCGGCGACGCTCCCGCAGATACATCCCGACCAGGGACGCCGCGTGCGTGGCCACGTCCCGGCCGCGCTCATTGGCCTGCCGCTCGACGATGCGGGAGACACTGCGGCTCGACACCAGGGCGAACCCGGTCACGAGGACGAGGGCAACGACCGCCCCCGTGAGGATGAAGCTCTGCTGGAACTGCTGGGTGCGGCTCGCCATGTCGATGGTCGGGAGCGAAGGTACGCAGGGTTACCCGGCGGGGCAAGCCTGTTTAATTTCATGCACTTATGATTCGGGTGCCCAGCTACGACCCGGCGGTCGTCGAGGCGCGGTGGCAAGAGCGGTGGGCGCGCGAGCGCACCAACGAGCCCGACTTGGACCAGCCACACCGGCCGTTCTACAACCTCATGATGTTCCCCTATCCCTCCGCGGAGGGACTGCACGTGGGGAACATGTTCGCGTTCACCGGCGCCGATATTTACGGCCGGTTCAAGCGACTCCAGGGCTATGATGTGTTCGAGCCGATCGGATTCGACGCATTCGGCATTCATTCCGAGAATTACGCGCTTTCGGTCGGCACGCATCCGGCGAAGCTGATTCCCCAGAACATCGAGACGTTCCGCCGGCAGTTGAGGCGCTTCGGCGGCATGTTCGACTGGCGTCACGAGCTCTCCACGACCGACCCGCGCTATTACAAGTGGACGCAGTGGATCTTCCTGCAGCTCTTCAAGGCGGGGATCGCGTTTCGGAAGAAGGCCGCGGTCAACTGGTGTCCCAAGGACATGAGCGTGGTGGCGAACGAGCAGGTGATCAACGGTTACTGCGAGCGCCATCCCGACACCAAGGTCGAGCAGCGGACCCTCGAGCAGTGGTTCTTCAGTATCACCCGCTACGCGGAGCGGCTGCTCAACAACCTCGACCGGCTCGACTGGTCCGACTCGACGCGCACGCTGCAGCGCAACTGGATCGGCCGGAGCGAGGGGGCAGAGCTGATGGTCGAAACCCCGGCCGGCCCCAAGGTCCCGGTGTTCACGACGCGCCCCGACACCGTGTTCGGCGCGACCGCCCTCGTGCTGGCGCCCGAGCATCCGCTCGTGGACCAGCTCATCGCCGAGGAGCAGCGGCGCCAGGTGAACGCCTACCGGCGCGAGGTGCAGGGGAAGGACCTCGTGTCTCGGCGCGTCGGGGACAAGACCAAGACCGGCGTCTTCCTCGGCTCCTATGCTCGCAATCCCGCCACCGGCGAGGCGATTCCCATTTGGATCGCGGACTTCGTGCTCATGGAGTACGGCACCGGGGCGATCATGATCGTGCCAGCGCACGACAGGCGCGACTTCGAGTTCGCCACCCGGTTCAACCTCCCCATCCGCGAAGTGGTGCGCAGCGGCGAGGGGGAGCCGCTCCCCAGCGTGACGGAAGATGGCGTGCTCGTCAACTCGGGCGAGTTCGACGGGTTGTCGTGTCGTGAGGCCAAGCAGCGCATTGTCGCCTGGCTCCAGGCGAAGGGTCTCGCCACGCCCAAGGTGCAGTACCGGCTGCACGACTGGTGCATCTCACGCCAGCGCTACTGGGGGCCGCCGATCCCCATCATTTACTGCGACCGCTGCGGCCCGGTCGGCGTGCCGGAGCGGGACCTTCCCGTCCTCTTGCCGCTCATCGAGGATTTCCGGCCCGATGCGAGCGGCGTGAGTCCGCTCGCGCGCCACAAAGAGTGGTACTACGCGAAGTGCCCGCAGTGCGGCGCGCAGGGGCGGCGCGAGACGGACGTCTCGGACACGTTCCTCGATTCGGCCTGGTACTACCTCCGCTATCCGTCCACGGAGTTCGACGACCGGCCGTGGGATCCCAAGCGCACCACGACATGGCTCCCCCCCACGAGCTACATCGGCGGCAACGAGCACGCGGTGCTGCATCTCTTGTACTCGCGGTTCGTCACCATGGTGCTGCGGGAGCTCGGCCACGTGCACTTCGAGGAGCCGTTCCCCAGGTTCCGGGCGCACGGGCTCATCATCAAGGACGGCGCGAAGATGTCCAAGTCGCGCGGCAACGTGGTCATCCCGGACGCCTACATCCAGAAGTGGGGCGCCGACACCTTGCGCATGTATCTGATGTTCCTCGGGCCCCTTCAGGAGGGCGGTGACTTCCGCGACACAACCATCATCGGGGTGCGGCGATTCCTCGACAAGCTCTGGACGGCGGCCCACGAGGCGGTCGCTGCAGGCTCGCCCTCGAAGCTGTCTGCGGAAGTCGAGCGCAAGCTACACCAGACGATCAAGAGAGTGACGACCGACACGGAGCGACTCGACTACAACACGGCCATCTCGGCGATGATGGAGTATCTCAACACGGTGCGCGACGAGCCTGTCGTGGCGCGGCAATCCATGGAGCCCTTGATCGTCATGGTGGCGCCCTACGCGCCGCACCTCGCCGAGGAGCTGTGGTCGCTGTTCGGACACGAGCGCTCGGTCTTCACGGCGCCATGGCCGGCGTTCGACGAGCGGCTCGCCGCCGCGGGCGACGTGGAAGTCGTGGTCCAGGTGAACGGCAAGGTCCGGGGGCGCGTGACCGTGAGCCGGGGAGCGAGTGAGGCGGAGGTCGTCGCCCGGGCGATGCAGGATGAGGCGGTGCGGAAGTTCGTGGACGGGAAGCCGGTTCGGAAGACGGTGTACGTGCAGGACCGGCTGGTGAATTTCGTCGTCTAAAAGACCTTCGCCACCACGTCGCCGACCAGGTATCCGACGCCCGCGACGCCCAGCCCCACCACGAACATATCGAAGCCGCTCCGGAGCACACCCCGCCCGGTGAACACGCTCCGCGCGGCCCCGACCGGCTGAAGAGGAGGAACGGCGCCACCGGAATGAGGGCCCCGACCGCCGTGGCCGTCCCCGTGACCCACCCCTCCTTGAACGGCGTCGCGTGGGCCTCACCGATTTTCAGCTCTTCCCGCACCTGCTCCTCGAGGGCCCGCTGCGAGTCGCGCATCACCTCGGCCGCCATCTTCCGGGCGATGCCGGCCTCGATGCCCTTCGTCTGATATACGAGCGCGAGCTCCTCCTCTTCCACCTCGGGCATGATCCGGATCTCTTCCTTCTCCATCGCGATCTCGTGGTCGTACACTTCCTGCTCGCTCTTCGCCGCGAGATAGCCCGAAGCGCCCATCGACAGCGAGTCCGCGAACATTCCCGCAATCCCCGAGACCAGCACGATGTGCGGCGCGACCTCGGCGCCGATCACGCCCGCCACCAGCCCGAAATTCGCCGTCAGCCCATCGTTGAACCCGTAGACTACGTTGCGCAGGAAGCCCCCCGACCCCGTCTTGTGCCAGGGCTCCCTCGCCCGACCGGCGAGACCCGCCAGGGTCTCGGCATGCGCCGCCGATTCCTTGGCGAGCTGGAGCGAAACCTCCCGGGCATCCTCGAAGCTGGCCTCCTTGTGGAGGTCCATGTATCCCTTGACCTCTTGCCCCTCTTCGCGCAGCAGCAGCGGCAGCAGGTAGTTGGGTCCGAAGCGGCGCCCGAACCAGGCTCTGAGACGCGCGTTCTGCGACGGGCGCGGCCGCCCTACGCGCACGCCGTGCTCGCCGAGCAGCTGCTCCCACATCTGGACGTGACGTTCCTCCACCCCGGCCAGCTTGATGTAGACATCCTTGCGCTTCTGGTCCGGCTCCTGGCCGGCCAATACCAGGTAGAGGTAGGCGGCGTCGGCTTCGTCCTGCCAATGGTGCAGCCAGGTATGCAGCGTGGCGCGGTCGAGGGGCATGCGCTGGAAGATAGTCGCAACTTACAGGATGGCAATCGGTTAGACGGCGTCACGGAACTACGTCACGGAACGACGTCGCGGGACAACGTCACGGTACGTTGCTCCGAGACGCCGTTTTCGTGACGCCTTCTCGCGACGTATTTGGTACTTGACGCATCATAGGTTTTCAGGAGATGACCATCTCGCTCGCCGTTCCCGACATTCTCGTTGCCCGGGCGAAGTCAGGCGACCTGGAAGCGCTCGAGGCGTTGTACCGGGCGTTCGAGACGCCCGTGTACAATCTCGCGCTCCGCGTGCTGCGTCGCCCGGAGGACGCCGAGGACGTGCTGCAGGAAACGTTTCTCGAGGTGGTCCGGAGCATCAAGCAGTACCGCGGCGAAGGACACCTGTGGGGCTGGATCCGGCAGATCGCCACCTCGAAGGCCTTGATGCGAATCCGGCATGACAAGGTGCGGGAAACGGACGAGCTCCATGAGGATTCGGCGGTGCGGGCGGCGGGGGCGAGCGACATGGCTGGAGCAGGGGCGATGGGTGGGGCGGCGGGGATGAGTCCGGGCGCGGTACCTGCCCGAATCGATCTGGAGCGGGCATTCGAGCAGTTGAGCGAGACATCGCGGGCCGTCGTATGGCTGCACGATGTCGAAGGCTACACGCACGAGGAGATCGCCGAGCAGATGGGTAAGACCGTGAGCTTTTCCAAGTCGCAGCTGGCGCGCGCTCACGTCCGGTTGCGGCGGATGCTCGATGAAGGAGTTTCGCGATGATGCACTGCACGATGGACGACTTGTTGGCGCTCCGGGCCGGGGAAGGGTCGGCGTGGGCGCGGCAGCACGCAGCGGGATGCGCGGTCTGTCGGGCGGAGCTCGAGGCGCTGTACCAGCGCGTCGCACAGCTGAAGGCGCTGCCGGTGCGGCGGCCGGCGCGGGACCGCTGGCCGGCGGTGCGGGATGCCGTTCTGGCCGAGCGGCGGCTCCGCCGCGGGTGGTGGGGTCTCTCGGGCCTCGTCGCGGCCGCGGCGCTCGCCGGGCTCCTCGTGTTCCGGCCGTTCTGGAGCAAGCCCATCGACGCCGCCGAGCTCGCGCGCGTGAAGCAGCAGTCGGCCACGCTCGAGCAGCAGCTCCAGCGCTACGACGCTGACGCACGGGTGACGAGCGGCCGCTCCGCGGCACTCGCGGCCGTCCTGGAAGACAGTATTGCCGTTATCGACGTCGAGCTGGCACAGCTGGGCCCCATTCGAGCCCAGGCGCGTCCTGCCGATCTCGTCACACTGTGGCAGCAGCGCGTGGACCTCATGGAGCAGCTCGTGAGCGTCCACGTCACTCGCGCCGCCTACGTGGGGCTCTAGCCCCGGAGGTTATCGTACATGCAGCGAAAGTGGATCATCGTCGCGGTCGCACTGGCCGCGTGGCCGGCCGGACTCACGGCGCAGGGGACGCCCCGCCCGCCGCGTGAGCCGCGCGTCCGGGCGTTCATGCTGAGCGACCACCGCGGCCGCATCGGCGTCGTGGTCAAGACCGATGCGAGCCCCGAGACCGACAAGATCGGCGCCAAGATCGAAGGGGTCACGCCCGGGGGCCCCGCGGACAAGGCGGGCCTCAAGGTCGGCGACATCATCACGAAATTCAGCGGGACGTCGCTCGCCGCCGTGAAGGCGGAGGACGAAGACGAGTCGGGCCCCGGGAGGAAGCTGGTCGAGCTGGCCCGCAAGCTCGAGCCCGACGACACCGTGCAGGTCGAGTATCGCCGGGGCAATGACACGAAACAGGCCACGCTCGTCGCCGCGAACATGGGCGGGAGGTTCCAGTGGGAGATCCCCGGGCCGCCCGACATCGCGATGGCCCCGATGCTCGGCATGAATCACTTCGAGATGTTCGGCTCGCCCTGGGGGGATCTCGAGCTCGTGAGTCTCAACTCCGACTTGGGCGAGTACTTCGGCGCGAAGGACGGCGTCCTCGTGGTGAAGGCGCCGGCGGACTCGGCGCTCCCCTTGAAGGGCGGCGACGTGATTACGTCCATCGGGGGGCGGAAGCCCGCGAACCCGTCGCACGCGATGCGCATCCTGCGATCCTACGAAAAGGGCGAGACCGTGTCGATCGAGATCCTGCGCAAGCAGAAGCGCATGACCCTGACCTGGAAGGTTCCGGCGCGTGAGGACCGCTTTTTCCGCATGCACGAGGAACACGAAGGGTATGAGGATCAGAGCGGCCTGCGACGCCTGCCGCTCCGGCGCCTGGTGCGACGGCAGCGCGCTTGATAGACCTGTTTGAGAGCTGGCCGGTGCTCAGGACGCGCGCCGCGCCGGCAGCACCTGGTCGAAGGCGCTGAATTCGAACGGCTTCGGCACGCAAGGCCGGCCGGTGGAGGCGAGGAAGGTGCGCACGCTGTCGTCCACCAGCTGGCCGGTAGTGAAGATCACCCGCTCCGCGTAGGACGGGTCGCGGGCCTTGAGCTCCCCGAACAGCTGCTCGCCCGACACATCCGGCATCCGCATGTCGATGATCACCGCATCGAATTCGTCCTCCCGCATGCGGGCGAGCGCCTCGCGACCGCTGGCGGTCGTCTCCACCTCGTGGCCCCGGCTCGAGAGATAGCGCTGCAGCGCCACGCGGACCGACGCCTCGTCGTCCACCACGAGCACGTGCAGCCGGTCGGCGACCTGATGCGTCGCCGGGCTGCTCTGGAACTCGCCGGTGGGGCGCGGGGCCACGATCGGGAGCTCGATCACGAAGCGGGCGCCCCCCTGGGGGGCGTTCTCCGCCCAGATGCGCCCGTCGTGTTCGCGTACGATGCCCAGCGAAATGGAGAGCCCGAGTCCCGTACCCGAGCCGGTGGGCTTGGTGGTGAAGAACGGGTTGAAGATGCGCTCGAGCAGATTGGGCGGGATGCCGGGACCCGTGTCTTCGACCTCGATCCGGATCAGGTCGCCGCTGCGGCGCGTGCGAATGGCGAGGCGCTGCGCGTCGCGCTCCGCCCGCTCCATCGCCTGCTCGGCGTTCGTGATCAAGTTCAGGAACACTTGCTGCAGCTGGTGCGCATCCGCCATGGTCTCGGGGGACTGCTCGTCGTAGTCTCGTTGCACGTCGATGCCTCGCACCCGCAGCTCGTACCCGCGCAGCTCGAGCGTGTCGTCGAGCACCTGGTTGACGGACGTGGGGGTGCGCTCCGGCTTGTGCTGGCGGGCGAACGTCAGGAGGTTCTGCACGATGCGCGACGCGCGTCGCGCTTCCGCATAGATCATCTCGGCGGCGGTGCGCTGATCGGGCGGGAAACGCTTCTCGCTGAGCAGCAGCTGGGCGAAGGCCGAAATCCCGGCCAGCGGATTGTTCAGCTCGTGGGCCACGCCCGACACGAGCTGCCCGATCGCGGACATCTTCTCTGACTGGATCAGCTGCTCCTGCAGCATCTTCTGGTCGGTGACGTCGCGGATCACGCACAGCACTTCTTCGTCGAGCCGCGGCGTCGAATAGGTCACCTGAATCGTGCGGACGTCGCCGTCCTTGCGGTAGAAGCTGGTCTCGAACAGGCCGGTCTCGCCGGCGAGCGCCTTCTGGAAGTGAGCCAGCGCTTTGGGGAGCTCGTCGTCCGGCAGCATCGGGGCGAACCATTGGCCCACCAGCTCTTCGCGCCGGTAGCCGGAGATGATTTCGGCGGCGTGGTTGAAGGTGGTGAAGCGGCCGTTCGCGTCGAAGGTTGCGATCGCGTCGGACGCCGACTCGAACAGGTTACGGTAGCGGGCTTCCGATCGGGCCAGGGTATCCTGCGCCAACTTTTCCTCGGTGACGTCGCGCAGCGTGGCCACCGTGCCGAGCAGCTCGCCCTCGACCACCAGGGGCGTGGTGGAGACGGCGACGACGCGCTCGTCCCCGTTCGCGCTCACGATCTTCGTCTCGTACCGCTGCTCCTCGCCCTCGACCGCCCGGTGCTCGCGCTCCGCTACGTGCTGGCGCTCGGCGATGGCCACGAGATCGTCGATCGGCGTTCCGGGGAGGTCGTCGAGCGGCCGGCCGAACAGCTCCGCCGCCGCGCGGTTGGCGGTGAGCACCTTTCGATCCACCCCGGTCACCACCACTGCGTCGGCGAGGGCCGCTACGATCTCCGCCGCCACCCGGGCCGGGTCGAACACCCGGCGCTTGAGTGTCGCGTTCGGGGATGTCGGCGGGGGTCGCAGCCCCCGCGTGGGCGAAGCGCGCCTGCCCTTACTCATGAGTCGTACGAGGCCACCATGGCTTCTTTCATCAAGGCGAGACTCTTCAGCGCCGAGTCGGTGACGCCCTGCGGCGCCTCCCCTCGCTTCACGCAGCCTTTGATGATCTCGAGGGCGTGGATGGGATGCTCGTCGTCGTACTTCGCATGCTCCTCGAGCCACCAACGCCCGCGCGGCCCGATCTTCTCGTTCTTGGCGAGGCCGCGCAACGCCTTCTCCGAGATCTTCTGCGCCACGCCCTCCACGGCGTAGTTCGTCGCCGACACCGCGGCGCCGAACGTGGCGCTACGGCCCATCTCGGTCAGATACCCGTGGAACTCCTCCACCTCGGGGATCATCGGCTCGGGAATCTGGAAGCGCTCTTTCGGGACGTTAAAGCCGTCTCCCATGGCGCGCCACATGGCGTCGTGACGCTTTTCCACGCGGATGTTGTCGCGGAAGAAGAGCTTGCCGTCCTCCGGCGAGCGGTCCAGCAGCACCTGCAGCCACTGCGGGAAGTCGCGGATGATCGGGTAGAAGTTCACCAGGAAGTCCTGAATTTGGCCGTCCACCAGCTGGTTCTCCGACGCGTCCACAATTACGGGAGTGTCGAGGATTGCCTCGCGGCCCGGATCCAAAACGGCATCCAGGTCGGCCACCCATTTTGGGTGGGGGGTCACCTGTACGGGCATCGGGTCTCCTCCCAGGGCGCTCGAGCTATGAGAAAAAGGGGTCTCGCGCGGGCTCCAAATGTAGCGTCGCGGTCCCTGTGCACAAGTTCATGCGGCCTTACAACTTGTGCGAGCGGTGCGGGGACGGCTGTGAGCGTGGTTACCGCACCCCGCTCCCGACAAATTGACACGATATATCGTCTAGCAATATCTTCGCGTTACATCGCACAAGATGGAGCATGTATGACTCGGCATTTCGGATGGAACGCGTTCGCCTTCGGCTTCGGTCCTCGGGGCCTGTGGGGAGGGCCACGCGGTCGGCGCCGTCAGTGGTTCGAATCCGGCGATATGAAGTACGTGATCCTCAAACTCCTGAAGGACAAGCCGCGCCACGGCTACGAAGTGATGAAAGAGCTGGAAGACCAGATGCACGGCTGCTACTCGCCGTCGCCGGGCACGGTGTATCCGACGCTGCAGTGGCTCGAGGACGAAGGGCTCGTCGTCGCGAAGGACGTGGAAGGGAAAAAGGTCTACGAGATCACGGACGCTGGGCGCAAGTTTCTCGACGAGCATCGCGACACGGTGGACGACATCTTCGACCGCGTGCGCGAGGCCGTGGACCGCACGCTGGGCGGCGCGATGGGCGACGTGAACCGCTCGCTCGGTCGGCTCGTGAAGGCGGTCTATCGCACCGGGTGGAAGGCGCGGGACGATGCTACCCGGCAGCGCTTGGTGGAGATCCTCGACCGGGTGGTGGGCGATGTCGAAGGCCTGGTGAGCTGAGGGGACTCTCAGGCCCGCCCTCCCGTCAGGTCAAGAGGGCTCAGCGCCCGAGGATCCGCCCCGCCAGTGCTGCCAGGGAGTCGAGCGACGCATACGGCTCCGTGCGACCGGTTTGCACGTCGTGCAGGAAGGCTCGTTCGGGCGCCCGCTCGAGCGAGCGTCCGTCACCTCGCTGGGCTGCGAGGGCCAGGATGTGCCGGCCGTCACCGAGCGGCTCCTCGGCAAGGACGCTCCAGTCCGGAGGAAGGACTGGGTGAAACGCGACGCCGTGCAGATCGCTGACGTACAGGCTGACGGCGTCGTCCTCGTCGAGTCCGCCGTCGCCGTCAGTGTCCTCGAAGGCGATCTCGTAGCTGATCCACGCCTGCAGCGAATCGTCCCGGGAGCGAGGGAAGCTCACGGACCGGATGAGCGCCGGCCGATTGAGCAAGAGGCGTGCGGGGCGACCGTCCGGCTCGAGGAATATCACGTTGACGTACGGCGTATAGTGTTCGCTGCGGTACCCCGCGGACCCGAGCCCTTCGGAGGGGCGTTGGAAGGCCTCGCCGTAACGGACCAGCACCACGCGCGCGCTGCTCTTCCAGATGGTCTGCGGGGTGTCATAGCGAATCGCGCGGGGCGCGTGCTCGGTGGGGGCGCCGTCCGCGACCGTCTCGACACGGGTCTCGCGGTGCAGCAAGTTTGAGCCGAGGTTGAAGACGAGCCAGGTCCCCAGCGTTCCGAGCAGCGCGAGCAGGAGAACCCCGTTCACCAGCCACACTCGCCTGAGCAGCCGCTCCTGGTCCATGCTCAGCGCGTCTCCCCAAGCTCCGCCTGGTGCTCGATGACGCGCCCGACCAGTCCGTAGCGCCGGGCCTCTTCGGCGGTGAGCCAGAAGTTGCGGCGCGTGTCTTCCTCGATCCGCTCGAGCGGTTGTCCTGTCTGCTGGGCGAACAGGCGGTTGAGCCGGTCGCGCATCTTGAGAATCTCGCGCGCTTCGATCTCGATATCGCTGGCGGAGCCGCCCGCACCGCCCGCCGGTTGGTGCAGCAGGAAGCGCGTGTTCGGGAGGCAGTAGCGGTCTTCGCGCGGCACCGCGACGTAGATCAGCGCGGCGATGCTCGCCACCCAGCCCGTCCCGACCATGCGCACGCGAGGGCTCAGGAAGCGCACCAGGTCGTGGATCGTATCCCCCGCTTCCACGTGGCCGCCCTGGGAGTTGATGAAGACGGTGATGTCCTCGCTCGATTCGCCCGCCAGGGCGAGTAGCTGTGCCGTCACCCCCGCGGCGATGCGCTGTGTGATCTCGCCACTGATGATCACGGTGCGCGCGCGGAACAGCCGCTCGGCGATGAGATTGTAGGGCGGCGCGACAGACGGCTCGAGCGGCGTCAACTCTTCCATCGGCTCTCCGGGGTTTGTGGACATTCCTGACGGATCGTCTACTTCCCAGCGCGTCGGCGCTGCCGCAGCTCGGCCAGCACCCGCGTGACGTATACGCGCGTCATCTGCTTCCGCCACGAAAGGTCGAAGTCGGTGTTGTCCATCGGCTTCGCGGGACGGTACGCAGCGTCCGCGGCCGCGGTGATCGCCTCGTCCGACAGGTCGGTCCCGGCGAGCACCGCCCCGGCCTCGGGGATCTCCTGCGGCCAGCTCGCGACGCCGCCGAGCACAATGCGGGCTTGCACCACCCGTCCCCGCTCCCATTTGACCCACGCGGCCACGCCCAGCACCGGGAAGTCGAATGATCCGCGACGACGCAGCTTATGGTACACCGCGTCCCAGCCATCCGCGGGGGGGAGCCGCACTGCGGCGAGGGCCTCGTCCGGCTGTTTCGTAAGGTAATTGATCCCGTCGTTGTGATAGAACCGGTCCGCCGGCACGACGCGCTCGCCGCCCGGCCCGACCAGCACGTACTCCGCGCCCAAGGCCACCATCACCGGCGCCACGTCGGAGGAGCTGACGGCCCAGCAGCGCGGGGACGAGGGCGCCACCCAGCAGATGTGCCCGTCTTTCTTCATGCAGAAGTCGATCGCTTTGCGCCACTCGTACGTCTGATTGTAGTAGTTGCAGCGCGTGTCGAGGCAGAGATTGCCGCCCAGCGTCCCCATGTTGCGGAGCAGCGGCGTCGAAACACGCCGCAGCTCGGGTATTCCCATCAGCGTGACGACGACCTTCGGGTCCTGATGCCGGCGCTTCATGTTGGGGTAGAGATCAGTCCCGCCGGCGACGAACATGCCGTCGGGTCCGGCGTCCACCTTCATCGCGACGGCTTCCCCAAGCGTTCGCGGTTGCAAATAGGTGAACGAGGGCAGCCTAAGCATCAGCGTGGGCGACGACTGACCCCGGGCGCGAGCCCGGGGTGACCGGCACTGGTTTTCCCCGGGCTTGCGCCCGGGGTTAGTGGCACCGCCCTGCCGTCTCCCCCCTCCCACGGCGGCGGGACGCGCGTCGGCTCAGGCCACGCAATGTCCGGGAACGCCGCCGGTCCGAACCGTGGCGCCTCGCCCTTTTCCTTGCGCCGCAGCGCCTTGAATACTTTTTCCGGGGTGATCGGCACTTCGTCGATGCGCACTCCCACCGCGTCGTACACGGCGTTCGCCACCGCGGGCGGCACCGGAAGCAGCGGTCCCTGGCCGCACTCCTTGGCCCCGAACGGGCCGTTCGGATCGGGATCTTCGATCACGTAGGTCACGACGTCGCACATCTCGAGCGTGGTCGGGCTCTTGTACTCGAGCAGGCTGGGAATCTTGTGGACGACGTTGCGGTTGCCGCGGTACGCCATCTCCTCCATGAGCGCTTCGCCCAGGCCCATGTACACC